>Ga0207657_10001478_pt1 | contig 25119 bp, 24 predicted proteins | sample KBSC33metaG_FD_184316 | JGI IMG/M metagenome (GOLD analysis project Ga0207657, IMG submission 184316) | Corn rhizosphere microbial communities from Kellogg Biological Station, Michigan, USA - KBS C3-3 metaG (SPAdes) (version 2) | ecosystem: Host-associated > Plants > Roots > Rhizosphere > Soil ... | reverse complement strand
CCCCCGTGCGCAGGTAATAGGGCTCAAAGTCGGTTGCCGAGAACGACGCGTCATATCGGAAGCCGTGCTCGAGCAGGAGCTCGACGGTGTTGACGCTCACGTCCACACCCGGCGCTCGATAGCCCGCGGGCCGCACCCCGGCGACCTCGTGCAACGCTTCCAATCCGCGAACCAGATACCGCTGCTCGGTCGCGCGGTCGACCTGGGAGAGGCCTTCGTGCACCCAGCCGTGGTGTCCCAGCTCATGCCCGCGGTCGCGGATCTCGCGAACGAGCTCGGGATACGCGAGCGCGCTGTGGCCGGGGATGAAGAATGTGGCGGGAACGTCATGGCGGTCGAGCACGTCGAGGATCCGCGGCACTGCGACTGCTCCGAACTCGCCGCGGGAGAGCGCTGCGACGTTGCCCTCGGCCATCTCGAACACCCACGGCGACAGCGCGTCGAAGTCGAACGTCAGGCAGACGGAGAACGGTGGCATTGGGCGATTATCTGCTGATGCCCACCGTCGTTGCCTGTCTCGGTGACTCGATCACCGAGGGCTCGCCCTACTGGGACTCGCGCCGCGGCGCGGGCGACCCCGAAGGGCAGTGGGAGCACTGGGCCGGCCTGCTCCATCCCGACCTCGAGTTCCGCAACTTCGGGATCTGGGGTGAGCGGACCGACGAGATCGCCGCGCGCTTCGACGGCGCCGTTCAAGGCGCCGAGGTGCTGATCGTGCAGGGAGGGATCAACGACATCGCGCAGGGCCGAGCGATCGAGCCTGCCGCTGCCAACCTGCAGGCGATGGTCGACCGTGGGCTCGCCCTTGGGCTGCGCGTGGCCGCCTGCGACGTGCTGCCGTGGAACGGCGGCTGGCCGGCCAAGGAGAAGGCGATCCGCGGGCTGAACGCGCTCATTCACGAGCTGGAGGTGCCGGTGCTTCGGTTCCACGACACGCTCGAGGACCCGGACGCCCCCGGGCGGATGAAGCCGGAGTGGTGCAACGAGGACGGCGACCATCCCTCGGTCGCCGGCTACCGCCGCCTCGCCGAGCTCGCGTTCCGCCTGCCTGAGTGATCTCGTCCGCGAGGACGACGACGCCGGGGGTCGGCGTGGCTACCGTCTGCCACATGGCGCTGCTTGCCGCACGCGGCATCGGCAAGAGCTTCGGCTCGCGCTCGATCCTCAGTGGGCTCGACTTCGACGTCGAGCCGGGCGCCCGCGTGGGCATGATCGGGCCGAACGGCGGCGGCAAGTCGACGCTGCTCCGGATCTTCGCCGGTGAGGAGGTCGCCGACGCGGGGGAGGTGACGCAGCGGCGCGGTCTGGTCATCGCGTTCCTGCCGCAACAGCCGGAGGGCGACGATCGCGACGCGGCGGCGACGCTGCGCGCGGCGCGACCCGACCTCGCGGAACTCGAGGACGAGCTCGCCCAGATCGAGCGCCAGCTCGGCGAGCAGGGCGACGACCTCGACCGGATCGCGCGGCTGTTGCGCCGGCAGGAGGATGTGCTCACGCGCTGGACGAGCGCCGGCGGTCCCGGCTTCGAAGGCCGCGCCCGAGCGCTGCTCGCCGACGTCGGTCTCGACGACGACGATCTCGCCAAGCCGACGCGTGTCCTCTCGGGCGGTCAGCGCAAGCTCGTCGGGCTCGCCGCCTGCCTTTTGCGCGATCCGGACGTGCTCCTGCTCGACGAACCCGAGGCGCACCTCGACGTCGAGGCGCGCGAACAGCTCGAGGTCCTGATGCGCACCTTCGATGGTGCATTGGTGGCCGTCTCGCACGACCGCTACCTGCTCGACGAGACGGTCACGGAGATCGCGGAGCTCACCGGGGGCGCGATTCGGATGTGGCCGGGCAATTACTCCGCGTACACGATCGCCCGCGAGCTCGAGCTGCAGCGCCAGCAGCAGTTGTACGTCACGCAGCAGAAGGAGATCGCGCGTCTCGAGGAGGCGATTCGCCGTTTCAAGGACTGGGCGAACCGCGTCCCCGACGAGCGGCACATCAAGCAGGCGCGAAACAAGCAACGGCAGATCGACCGGATGGAGAAGGTCGACCGGCCCGTGCTCGAGCGGCGCAAGATCGCACTCGAGCTTCGTCCGCACAAGCGGGGCGGCGAGCGCGTGGTCGAGCTTCTCGATGTTGGCGCGTCGTTCGGCGAGGCCCGGATCCTCGAGGGGGTCGACCTGACGGTGCTGCGCGGCGAGCGCGTCGGCGTCGTCGGCGAGAACGGCGCCGGCAAGTCCGTTCTCCTGCGGCTGCTCGGCGGCGAGCTCGAGCCGGACGACGGCGAGCGCAAGGCCGGGCCGTCGATCCGCTTCGGCCGGCTCGCGCAGGACCGGCGGCCCGACGACCCGAAGGCGACGCCGCTCGACCTCGTGCGCCGAACCGTGCCGATCTCCGAAGGCGAGGCCGTCTCGCGCCTGATGAAGTTCCTGTTCGGCTACGAGCAGGTGAGGCGCCCGCTCGATTCGCTCTCGGGCGGCGAGTGGACGCGGCTCCAGCTACTGCTGCTGATGCTGCAAGGCGCGAACTGCCTGCTGCTCGACGAGCCGACGAATCACCTCGACATCGAATCCGTCGAGATGCTCGAAGGCGCGCTCGAGACGTTCGAGGGCACGGCCGTCTTCGTGTCGCACGACCGGTACTTCCTCGACCGGATCGCCGACCGCATCCTCGAGGTCTCGGACGGGGGCGTGCGCTCATACGAGGGCGGCTGGTCGACGTGGCGCGAGCGCCACGCAGTCACTGCTTAAGCCGCGGCGGAGTGATGCGGCGCCGAGCGCACGGCGTCGTGGCGGTCGGTCACGTCGACGAGGCAGCCCTGCAGCATGATCGGGTGGTACTCGGCATCGCGTACGGCGACGGTCTCGTCGAGCACCCAGACGATCTTGCCGTCGGCAGAGATGAGGCGGTACTCCATGCGGAACGTCTCGCCGGTCTGATGCGTGCGGATCACCTCGGCAGACACGCGCTCGCGGTCGTCCTCGTGCAAGACGCTGATGAAGAACCCGGGCTCGAGCCACTTCGACACCGGGTAGCCGAGCATCCGCTCGATCTGCGGGCTCACGTACGTCGTCTGTAGCGGCAGCCCGACGGAATTGACGTACGTCGCGAGCGGAAGCTGCTCGACGAGCGTGCGGTACTTCGCCTCCGCCTGGCGGAGGCGCTCTTCGTGCTGGTGGCGCTTCGTCACGTCGCGCAGCGAGACCGCGAACAGCAGCGGCCCCGGCACGTCGACGCGTGTGATCGCGAGCTCGGCCGGGAACGAGCGCCGGTCGGAGCGAAGCGCGGAGATCTCGAGCCGCGCGCCGAGCAGCGGGCTGCCGGCGGTCAGGACATCGGCGAGCGAGGCGCGGTCGTCAGGCGCGACGACGAGCTCGAGGAACGAGCGACCGACTGCCTCCGGCCGCGTCCAGCCGAACGTCTCCTCCGTCGCGGTGTTCACTTCCACGATCAAGCCCTCGTGGTCGACGATCACGACCGCGTCCAGCGCGGCGCGGAGGATCGCGTCCTTGCGTGCTTCGCTCGCGGCGAGCATCCGCTCGGAGCGCTTGCGCTGTGTGACGTCGATCATCGTCGCGATCACGCCGACGATCTTCCCGTTCGCCTCGCGGATCGGCGCCGCTGAGATCATCGTGTCGATCAGTGAGCCGTCGCGATGGAGTCGGCGCACATCGAGGTCGCGGACCTTGTCGCCGGCGGCGATGCGCTCGAGCGTCTCGAAGAACGTCGGTAGGTCGTCCTCCGGAACGATCGGGCTCACGCGGCCGATCGCCTCGTCGGCCGTCCACCCAAAGATCTCGGCGGCGCCGCCGTTCCACGAGCGGACGCGGCCGTCGAGGTCGAAGTCCACGATCGCAGTGGGGGAGGCGTCGATCAGTGCGCGATGGTGTTCGTACGCGTTGTGGATCTCCTCGAACTGTGCGGCCTGCTCGAGGGCCGTCGTCGCCTGGTTCGCGAACGCGCGCAGGATCTTCAACCGCTCCGCGTCCGGCCGCAGGCGATCGGTCGGGTCGTCGACCCAGATGTAGCCGATCCGGTTTCCGCGCCGTCCTTGCAGCGGGACGAACAGCCAGTGGTTCTGCCACGCGTACGGGCCTCGTCCGTCGCGTTGCGAGTTGTAGCCCGAGGGCCGTTCGGGCAACGCCGCGCGCGCTGACGCATGCGGGATCACGAAACAGCCCGCAACGTCGAACTCGGGGCGGAGCAGCAGCTCGAGCTCGTCGGCCGAGAGGGGCACACCGATGTTCTCGCCGTCGGCGAACCCGACCTGCGCGACGGTGCGGTGGAACCCGTCGTCGGAGATCAGCTGGACCGCGACCTTCTCGAACCTGAGCGCCTCCGAGATCGCCGCGCAGACCTGGCCGAGCAGTGTCGGCGTGTCCGACGTCTCGTTCAGCGTCGTCGAGACGGCGAGCAGCCGCTCGAGTGCATCGCGGTTCGCCTGCGCGCGCGCTCCCTCTTGCGCGGCCTGTACGGCGAGCGCCGCGTGCTCGCAGACTGCAACGAGAACGTCGATCTCGTCGCCGCTCGGGCGACGTCCCGAGATCGGCTCGTCGACCGAGAGGATGCCGAGCAGCTCGCCGTCGGGTCCGCGCATCGGCGTGAAGAGCGCGTCGTCCGGATGCCATGCGGTCGGGTCGTCGGAGACGATGAGATCCGGCGTGTACGTCGTGCCGCCGACCTCGTCCCAGTCGATTTCGCCGGCCGAGATGAAATACGCGCCGCGCTGCAGGAAACGCGCGTCGAGCAGCGGCTCCCACTCGGACGGCGGCTGAACCTGTCCGAGCAGCGCCGCCTTCGCGTCGTCGCTTCCGTAGACCGTCGTGACGAGGAAGTCGTCCCACTCGCGCCGGTACAGGTTGATGACAACAGTCCGGAAGGCGAGCGAGTCCGAGATGGTGCGCGCGATCGCGGCGAGGAGCTCAGGAAGCTCGTCGCTGGTGCGCACGAGCCGCGTGACTTCGAGCAATCCGCGGAGGCGCGAGAAGATCGTGGACTGGCGCAAGTCGACGGTAGCCACCGCTTACAGAAGATCGGTCTTCGGTAATCACCGGTCTTCCCCCGTTTGAGGGAGGTGGGCAAGTGATATCGAGGTGTCCGATTGCTCGATCACCAGCGGATCATGGGTCGCGCACACCACCGCAGCACCCGTGTCCCGGGAGAGGCGGGAGAGGAGGATCGCGACCGAGATCGCGTTCGCCCCGTCGAGCCGGGATGTCGGCTCGTCAGCCAGCAGCACTAGCGGCTTGGTCGCGACCGCGCGGGCGATCGCGACCCGCGCCCGCTCGCCCTGCGAGAGCCGCGCGACGCGTTGCGTGGCCCGCTCCGACAGCCCGACCGAGTCGAGTGCCGCGAGCGCATCCGCGCGCGTCTCGTGGCGGCCGCGCAGAGCGAGCGCGAGCTCGACGTTCTCGAGCGCTGAGAGGTGCGGCACGAGCCCGGTCTGCTGGCCGACGTACGCGATCTTCTCGCGGCGCAGCTGCGCACGCGCCGCGCGGTCGATCGTGGTCAGCTCGGTGCCATCGACGGTCACGATGCCGGTGGCCGGCAGCTCGAGCCCGGCGAGAATGTGCAGCAGCGTCGTCTTGCCGGAGCCGGACGGGCCGGTGACCGCGTGCAGGCGGCCCGCGTGCAGCTCGACCCCAATGTTCTCGAAGACGGTCGTGTTGCCGTAGCGATGGGTGAGATGTTGCGCCGTCGCGACGAGACGCGTGGTTCCGGGGTCAGACCCCGGAACGGGGTCTGACCCCGACTCGACGTGGTGCGCCTCGCCGGAGCGCTCGACGACAACGGTGCCGTCGTGGAACCGCGCCGTCGCCTTACTCCCAATCCCAGCCCGCAGCAACAGCTCCTCCGGCAACCGCAGCCAGCCGCCGCGGCCGACCACGATCGTGTCGGTGTCGCCGTCGGCGCGCGACCACTCCTCCGACACGCGGCCGTCGCGGATGCGCACGATGCGATCGGCGATGCGCGCCGACTCGGGGTCGTGGCTCACGATCACCGTCGTGCAGCCGTGCTCCCGCACGAGCTCGCCGAGGACCTCGTAGACCTGATCGGCGGTCGCGGCGTCGAGCTCGCCGGTCGGCTCGTCTGCGAGAAAGACGCGCGGGCGGTGCGCGAGCGCGGCGCAGAGCGCGACGCGCTGTTGCTCGCCGCCGGACAACTCACCGGGGCGGCGGTCGCGCTTTGCCGCAAGGCCGACGCGCTCGAGCAGCTCGTCGGCGCGGAGCAGCCGCTCGTCGCGCGGCGTGCCACGCAGCCCGAGCTGCAGCGCAACGAGCCGGCGCGCCGTCAGTTCCGGCGCAAGCGCTCGCCCGTAGTGCTGGTCGGCGTAGCCGAGCATCGTCGAGCGGTAGCGTGCGAGCCCGCGCGACGGCAGCTTCCCGAGCTCCTCGCCGTACACGCGCACCGCGCCCGCCGAGGGCCGCTCGAGCCCGGCGAGGAGCCGCAGCAGCGTCGACTTGCCGGAGCCGCTCGGGCCGAGCACCGCAAGCACTTCGCCGTCGGCGACGCTGAGCGACAGACCCTGCAGCGCCGCAGCATCACCCTCGGGCGTCGAGTGGACGCGGAAGACGTCGCGCAGCTCGATCGCGGTCGTGCTCATGCGGCCGCCTCCGCTGCACGTGACGGCGCGCGTCCCCGCAGCAGGGTCGCGGCACCGACGAGCAGGACGGCGGCCACCGCGTACCCCACCGCGGCGATGGCGAGCAGCGGCCAGTCGAGCGCGAGGCGCAGCGGCGGCTCCGGCTCCGCCGCGCTGGCAGTCACCGACACGAGCGAGATGACGAGCGTCGAGAGGACGGTCCCCAGGATCACGCCGCCCGCGACGCCGAACGTTGCGACGAGCCCTGCGCGAAGCCGGAGATGCGTGCGGATCGTCGCCGGCGCAGCGCCCTGCGCCTCGAGGTCGAACAGCTCGCCGCGCTCGTCCCGGACGTCCCCGACCACGGAGAGCACGAGCCCGACGAGTGCGAGGAGGAGCGCGACCGCAGCTGTGCCGGCGAGGGTCAGAAGCGCTCCGCGCGCGAGCGGATCGGACCGGAGTTGCGCGAGCGTGTCGGCGCGTGAAGCGACTGCGAGCTCGGGCGCGCGCGGGGGAGTCGACCCCGAGACCCAGAGCTCGTCAGGCGTGCCGAGCCCCGGTGAGCGGGTGTCGAGTCGCGTCGCCGCCTGGGAAAGATCCGCGACGACCGCATCGCCTTGAATGGATGGGAAGCGCTGCACGACGCCGACGATGCGCGCCGCGATCTGCTCGCCTTCGACGTCGATCGGGATCACACCGTGCGGCCCTGCCGCGTCCGCGATGTGCGGCGTCACGAGCACCGGCAGCGGCCGGCCGTCAGTCACCTGCACGGGCCGGTAGACCGGGTCGACGTCTTCCGTCAGGACGTACCCGAGCTTGCCCGGCTTGCCGCTGATGCCGCCCGTTCCGATCCAGTTGGGAAGCGATACGGCCTTGCCGTTCACGCGCAGCGTCCCGAACGAGACCGTTCCCTTCGCGCTCGGCTGGATGCCCGTGCCCGCGTTCGCGGAGAGGCGACCGCTGTTCAGGATGTCGAAGCGGATCTGCGCGAGGGTCGCGTGACGGAACGGTACGCGACCGTGCAGGATCACCGTGTGGCCGGCGCGGGTATGCCCGAGCCCGACGGCGACGTAGTCGCCGAGCGCGGAGCGGAAGAACGCGCGTATGCCGATGTCGTCTCCCGTCCCCGTGGCCGAGAGTGTGAGCTGCCGCCCAGCCGGGAGCGCCACCGTCTTCAGCGGCGTCTCAGACGGCGCGACCGCCGCAGCGAGTTGCGCGCGTGTCTTGGACGCGAAGTCGCCACGCCAGCCGCCCACCGTCTCGATCGCTTCGCGCGGGAGGGCGAGGAAGCCGAACGTCGCGCCCGATGGGACATTGCCGGAGAGGCGAACGACCTGTGTCGACGGCCTGCGCAGATGCTGCGCCCCGTGCGGCACCGGTACGAGTTGATTGAAGTCCTCGGTCAGGACGTAGCTCGCTGGAACGGCGAATGCGGCTTCGTCGCGCTGGCCCTGCGTCAACGTCGAGCGATACGCGACCGCGAACAGCGCGAGCCCGAGGCTGGCGACGAGGAACGTCGCTGCGACCGCAGCGTGACCGGGGTTGCGCGCCAGCGATGCGGCCGCGAGCCGCAGTGCAACGGGGCCGCGGCGGCCCGTGCGGCCGAGCGCGCGCAGCGCGGGTGAGAGCAGCCGCGCGGAGATGATTGCCGCCGCGAAGACGATCAGCGCCGGGACGAGCAGGAGGAAGGCGTTCGTCCCACCCCCGCCCGTCAGCTGCTGCGCGCCGACCGAGCCGCGAGCCCAGCCGACGAGCACGACGCCGATCGCACCGAGCGCGGCCATGTCGAGCGGCGTCACTGCGAGGCGACCGAGCTGCACGCCCGGCGCCCGCACCGTCGCGTAGAGGAGCAACGCGGCAGAGACCGCGACGGCAATCGCAGCGGCGATCCCCCCGCGTGTCAGGAGCGCGTGCTCGACCACGTCGCCGGCCGGCGAGCCCGCGCGTGACGCGATCACGGCGGCCACTGCGCCCCCGAGCGCCCAGCCGGCCACGGTGGCGGCGCCGGCGACGACGGCCGACTCCGCGAGCGTGAAGAGCTCCACCTGCCACCGGCGCGCGCCGAACCACGTCAGGCGCTGGCGCGCTTCGGTCACGTCGCGTCGAAGCGCGGCTGCCGCGAGGACGGTGAACGCGATCAGGAGCGCGCCGCCTTCACCGCCGAGCAGCAGCAGGCGACGCGCGGCGACGCGTGAGGACGACGCAGCCGCGCCGAGCGTGTCGCTCGGTGCCGTGACCTGGAACTGGTCCGAGCCGGCCTCGAGGGTCGCGGTCAGCCGCTCGACCTTCCGCTGGAACGCATCGATCGCCCACGGATGAACCTCGCCGTGCCCGACCGGCAGGAACCACCCGTACGCGCGGTAGAACGTCTCGAGCTCCGGCGTCTTCGACAGCGCCGCGACGCCGTTCGCGATCACGGTCGGCGAGGGCTGCGGCGTGTGGTACCGCACGGCGCGCGCGACCTGCTCGGTCGGCGGCGTCGGCAGCACGAACGGCCCGAACGGCGCGTCCGGCTTCAACGTCGCGCGGCCGACCTCGATCAGGTTCAGATCCTTGGTTGCCGGGATCGGGCCGGTGCCTTTGAGTCGCAGCACCTCGCAGTGCGCGGGCACGCACGGTTTCGGCAACCGGCCGGAGACGAGCTTCACCCACTTGTTCAGGTCGTCGGCGGCGCGCACGTTCACGAGGCGCTGCTGAATCGACGCCTCACGGAACAGCATTGCCGCGACCGGCTTCTCGCCGGTGAGCGCGCGCACCTTCGGCGTCACCTGCGGATCGAGCTGTCCGAAGCTCGTGGCAGCGCCGCTCCAGACGACCTGCACCGTCCGGTCGCCCGGCTGCAGCTGTCCGACGGCGAGCTGGAGCGCGCGATCCTGCATGACGAGCCGTCCGGCGAGCACGGCCGCGAGGACGGCCGCTCCGGCGACGATCCCGAGCGCGACGAGCGCGAGCCGCTCGCCGCCTGCACCGAGGCGGGCGCCGACGAGGCGGAGCGGGAAGGTGATCCTGCGCAACACCACCAGCGGTAGTCTACCGGTGTTGCCGAGGTATGACCTCCCCAATGCCGCGCCGCCTCCCCTCCGTGAGGTGCAGTTGCTCCTGAACAGCCAGGATCTCGAGAACGAGGTCGACTGGCTGCCGGACTGGCTGGCCGAGCGCGGCCTCGTTCGGGCCGAGCGCCGAGCCCGTGCGCTGCGCTCGGCGCTGCGCGCGCTCGTGCGGGCGAACAACGGCGTCCCACTCGACGAGGAAGCGGTCGCAACCGTGAACGCCGCTGCGCGGCGCGTCTCGATGCAGGTCGACTCTGCCGGTGCGGTAACGGTGAAGACCGACGGCGACGCGCTCGACCAGGTCGTTGCGATCGCGCTCGGCGCGATGCTCGACGGCAGCTGGGGACGGCTGAAGGCGTGCCGCAACTGCCGGTGGTCGTTCTACGACAAGTCACCGAATCGCTCGGGCACGTGGTGCTCGATGCAGCTCTGCGGTAACCGACGGAAGACGCGCGCGTACCGGAGGCGCAAGACCGCCTCGTTGTAGTGTCGCGCGGGTGCGTCTCGACCGTGCCCTGATCGCCGGGTCGGCGCTCGCGTTCACGGCCGGGTTCAACCTCGTGAACGTCGGCGCCGTCGCGGACACCGCTGCGAGGCAGTACAACGTCGGGCTCGGCGTGATCGGGCTCTTCACGACCGCGCTCTTCGTCTCGCACGCCGGCATGCAGGTCCCGATGGGGAGGCTCTGCGACCGGTTCGGCGCTCGTCGCATCGGCGCGCTCGGGCTTGTCGATGTGGCGCTTGCATCGACGATCGCGCTCGGCTGGCGGCAGGCGTGGTTCGCGATCGCGCTTCGGCTCGTGGCGGGATTCGGCACGGCGGCGGCGTTCGTCGGGGGAAGCGACTACGTGCGGACGATGTCCGCCTCGCCGGTCGCGATCGGCTTCTTCGGCGCGGTGAGCATGGCGGGGGGTGGGCTCGGGGTCGCCGTGCTCCCGTTGTGGGCGAGCTGGCGGACGCCGTTCATCGCCGCGGCGCTCGTTGCTGCGGCGGGTGTCGTGCTCGTCTTGATCGCACCACAGGAGCCGCGCCGCCCGCCGCGGGTGCGTGAGCGGACGGTCGTCGACCGCCGGCTGCTGCCGCTCGGAGTGATGCACGCCGCGTCGTTCGGGCTCTCCGTCGTCCTCGGGAACTGGGTCGTGACGCTGCTGCACCGCGCGGGCGGCGTCTCCGAGCACACCGCCGGCGTCGCCGGCGCGCTCGTGCTCTTCCTCGGCTTGCTCTCGCGGCCGCTCGGAGGACGCCTCATCGGCCGGATCGGGATCCTGCGCGCGAGCTTCCTCGCGTCGGCCGCCGGGACGGCCGCGCTGGCCGTCGCGTCGCCGTTCCCGATCGCCGTTGCAGGTGCGGTCGCCGTCGGGCTCGCGGCCGGGCTTCCGTTCGCGCCGGCGTTCGCCGGCGCAGCTCGCGTGCGGCCCGACGCGCCGGGAGCGGCGATCGGCTTCGTCAACCTGATCGCGGCCGTGACGATCCTCGTCGGGACGCCGCTGCTCGGGCTGACGTTCTCGCTCCCCGGCGACGGCCGCATCGGCTTCGCGATCGTGGCGGTACTCGTCGCACTGACACCGCTCGCCGTCAGTCGGCGAGCAACAGCGTGAGCAGCGCCTTCTGCACGTGCAGGCGGTTCTCGGCTTCGTCCCAGATCGCCGACCGGTTCCCATAGAGCACGTCCGCGGTGATCTCCTCGCCGGGATGCGCGGGGAGGCAATGCATCACGAACGCGTCCGCTGAAGCGAGCGCGAGCAGTGTGTCGTCGAGCCGGTAGGGCGCGAGGTCGTGCAACCGCTGCGCACGCTCGTGCTCCTGACCCATCGAGATCCACGTGTCGGTGACGACGACGTCCGCGTCCGCGACGGCTTGGCGCGCGTCGGCAACCGTCGTCACGCCCGGAGCCTCGTACCCGGGCGGGCACGCTGCGACGACCTCGTAGCCGAGCAGCTCGCCGAGCGCCGCGAGCGAGGTCAGCACGTTCGAGCCGTCGCCGACCCATGCGACCCGGACGCCTTCGAGGCTGCCGACGCGGTCGCGGATCGTCAGCGCGTCGGCGAGTGCCTGGCACGGATGCTCGAGCGCTGTCAGGGCGTTGATGACCGGGATCGACGCGTGCTCGGCCCAGGCCTCGAGCTCCTCGTGTGCGTGCGTGCGGACGGCCAGCACGTCGAGGTAGCCGGAGAGAGCGCGCGCCGTGTCGTGCAGCGACTCTCCACGAGAGAGCTGCAGCTCCTCCGGCGTGAGCGGGATCGCGACACCACCGAGCTGCGCCATGCCGGCCGAGAAGGACACGCGTGTCCGCGTCGAGTGCTTCGAGAAGTACAGGCCGAGCGTCGCGCCCTGAAGGAGAGGCTGCTTCGGGTCGGCGCGCAGCTCGACCGCGCGGTCGAGGATCGCCTCGGCCTCAGCCGGGGCGAGGTCGGAGATACAGAGCAGGTCGCGGCCGGCCAGAGAGATGGACAGCGGCGTGGTCATGACCAGCGCTTCCTCGCTGCCGTGACGGCTGACGCGACGTCGAACGTCCGCCGTCGTGCTTCGGGAGCTTCGAACGTCCCGGCCCGCACCTGAGCCGCGACGTGCTCGTGGGCGTCCCTGAAGGGCACGCCCTCGGCGACCAGGGCTTCCGCCGCGTCGGTGGCGAGGAGGAGTGGGTCGGACGCGGCTGCCGCGAGCCGTCCCGTGTCGAACTCGAGACCGGCAACGAGCACGGTGAGCGCACCCAGCGCGCCGGCGACGTCGCGTCGTGCTGCGAACACCGGCGGCTTGTCCTCCTGGAGGTCGCGGTCGTAGGCGAGCGGCAGCGACTTCACGGTCGCCAGCAGGCCGGTGAGGCGGCCGATCGCGCTCCCGGCCTTGCCGCGCGCCAGTTCGGCGACGTCGGGGTTCAGCTTCTGCGGCATGATCGACGACCCGGTCGCCGCCTCCTCCGGCAGGCGGGCGAAGCCGAACTCGCTCGTCGTCCAGAGCACGAGCTCCTCGCCGATCCGCGACAGGTGCACGAAGAGCGTCGCCGCGGCGTAGAGGTAGTCGAGCGCGAAGTCGCGGTCGGCGACGGCGTCGATCGTGTTGCGCATCGCGTTCGGGGGCGCAGGCAACGCCAACGTCGAGCCGGCGAGTGCGGCTGCTCCGAGTGGCGACGGTGCGGCCTGCGCGCCGGCAAACGCGAACCGCGCGCGGTCGCGCTCCAGCATCTCGACCCACGCGAGCAGGTGGTGGCCGAGCGTCACCGGCTGCGCCCGCTGCAGGTGCGTGTACCCGGGCATCGCCGTCTCGGCCCCCTCCGCGGCGCGCGCGAGGATCGCTTGTGCGAACCCGAAAAGCGCCGCGTCGGCCTCGGCGCACGCATCCGCGGCGTAGAGCCGGAACGCCGCGGCGACCTGGTCGTTCCGCGAACGTCCGGCATGGATCTTCCGCCCGACGTCGCCGAGCTGGCGCTCGATCGCGGAGTGCACGTCCTCGTCGTGCGGGGCGATCTCGTCGATCGCGGCAAGTCGCTCCGTCGCGTCGGCGAGCTCAGCGTCGTCGAGGATTCCGGCCGCATGCAGGCGCTCGGCGTGCAGCAGCGTTGCCTGGAGGTCGTACGGCAGCAGCTCCGCGTCGTCGCCGCGGAGGAACTCCCACACTTCGGGTGCGAGCTGGCCGCCGACGCGCCCGGACCAGACGGTCACAGCTCCCACCCAAGCTTCTCGAGCATTGCGCGGGCATCGGCGACGTCGTTCCACTTCACGTTGAGTTGCCCGATGCGGTCGGCGGCGGTGAACGCGGTCGCACTGCGCTCCATCGACAGCCGTTCGGGGTCGTACGAGAAGCCGTCGCCGCGCGTCGCGACGATCGTGTAGTCGTCGCCGCGCCGCAGCTCGATCTCGACCTCGCCGGAGACCGGCGCCGCGACCCACCGCTTCAGTGCGTCACGCAGCATCAGCGACTGCACGTCGAACCAGCGGCCTTCGTACAACAGCCGTCCGAGCCGGTGGCCTTCGTCGGCGTAGCGCTCGAGCGTCGCTTCGTTGTGGATCGCGGTGAGCAGCCGCTCGTACGCGATGTGAAGGAGCGCCATGCCCGGCGCCTCGTAGATGCCGCGGCTCTTCGCTTCGATCACGCGGTTCTCGATCTGATCGGACATGCCGAGCCCGTGCCGCCCTCCGACCTCGTTCGCCCACCGGATCACCTCGACGGGCTCGCCCACGGGCAGGCCGTTCTCGAACTCGATCGTCACCGTCTCCGGCTCGATCGCGATGTCCTGGTCCCAGTGCGCGACGCCCATGATCGGCTCGACGATCTCCATCGACGTATCGAGCAGCTCGAGGTCCTTCGCCTCATGCGTCGCGCCGAGCATGTTGGCGTCGGTCGAGTACGCCTTGTCGGCCGACTGCTTCACCGGCAGCCCCCGCTCGAGCAGCCACTCGCTCATCTCGGTGCGGCCGCCGAGCTCGTCGACGAACGCGCTGTCGAGCCACGGCTTGTAAATGCGGAGGTGCTCATTGACGAGCAGGCCGTAGCGATAGAAGCGCTCGATGTCGTTGCCCTTGTACGTCGAGCCGTCGCCCCAGATCTCGACGTCGTGCTCGGCCATCGCGCGGACGAGCATCGTTCCGGTGACCGCGCGTCCGAGCGGCGTCGTGTTGAAGTAGCGCTTGCCCGCGGTCTGGATGTGGAACGCGCCGCACTGCAATGCCTCGAGCCCGGCGCGCGCGAGCGCGTCCTTGCAGTCGACGAGCACCGCATCCTCGGCGCCGTAGATCTTCGCTTGATCCGGGATCGCGTCGACGTTCGCCTCGTCCGGTTGGCCGAGATCGGCAGTGAACGCGTACGGGATCGCGCCGTGCTCGCGCATCCAGGCGATCGCGCAGCTCGTGTCGAGCCCGCCCGAGAACGCGATCCCGACGCGCTCACCGACGGGGAGCGACCCAAGGATGACCTTGCTGCGGACGACCGTGCTCACATCCGGCTCCGCAGCTCGGCTTCCAACTCGACCGGAGTGACGCCGTCGACGCACGCGACGAAGACGGTGTTGTCGCCTGCGATCGTGCCCGCGACCTCGGGCAGCCCGGCAGCGTCGATCGTGTCGGCGAGCGCGATCGCGAACCCGCGCGGCGTCTGAATGACGAGCATCGAGCCTGACGCGGTCGTCTTCCCGAGGTAGTGCCGCAGCGCGCCCGTCAGCTCGTCGAGGCGGCGTAGGTCGGCGGCGCCGGGCAGCGCGTAGATGAGGCGCCCTTCGGCGTTCCGCACCTTGACGAGGCCGAGCTGCGCGATGTCGCGCGACACCGTCGCCTGCACGGCGTCGATGCCGTGTGCGCGGAGCGCGTCGGCGACCTCGGCCTGCGTCGACAGCGCGTGCTGCTGCACCAGGCGCAAGATCTCGCCCTGCCGCTCGAACTTCGTCGTCATGCGAGTGCTCCTTCCAGGAGGTTGAGCCCGAGTGCCGCCTCGTCGAGCGACAGCGTCAGCGGCGGCGTGAGCCGGAGGACGCACTCGCCGGCACTGCCGATCACGAGACCGCTCGCGAGCGCAGCTTCGACGATCGGCGCGGCGGGGCGGTCGAGCTCGACCGCGAGCAGGAGCCCGAGCCCCCGCACCTCGCCGAACTCGGCGAGCCCGTCGCGCAAGTAGTCCGAAATCTCGTGGACGTGGGCGAGCAGCTCCTCGTCGACCGTGTCGACGACTGCGCAGGCTGCGGCGCAGGCGACCGGGTTGCCGCCGAACGTGGAGGCGTGGTCGCCGGGCTCGAACCCCGTCGGTGCGTCGTCGGCGACGAGCAGGGCCCCGATCGGCAGGCCGTTGGCGAGGCCCTTCGCGAGCGTGACGGCGTCGGGCTTCACACCGAGCTCCTGCCACGCGAAGAAGCTGCCGGAGCGGCCGACGCCTGTCTGCACCTCGTCGAAGATGAGCAGTGCGCCGTGCTCGTCGGCGAGCGAGCGTGCCTCTTCGAGGAACTCGACGGAGAGCGGATGCACGCCGCCTTCGCCCTGCACGGGCTCGAGGATGATCGCGGCCGTCTCCGGCCCGACGTGCTCGAGCCCGAACGCAGCGCCGGGTACCAGCGGCTCGAACGCGGCGCGCTTCGCCGGTTGGCCGGTGACCGAGAGCGCGCCGAACGTGCGGCCGTGGAACGAGCCGTCGAGCGCGACGATCTGTGTGCGGCCGGTAGCCTTGCGCGCCCACTTGAGCGCCGCCTCGATCGACTCCGCGCCCGAGTTGCAGAAGAACGCGCTCGCGCCGCCGAAGCGGTCGGAGAGCTTCGCTGCGAGCTCCTGCATCGGCGTCGTCCAGTACAGGTTCGACACATGCCAGAGCCGGTCGAGCTGCGCGTGCGCGGCCGCAGTCGGCGCCGCGTGCCGATGACCGAGTCCTACGACCGCGATGCCGGCGAACAGATCGAGGTAGCGCTTGCCGTTCTCGTCGACGAGCCACGACCCGTCGCCGTCGACGAACGTCACGTCGAGCCGCGTGTAGGTCGGCAGCACCGACGTTTGGGCGATCACGCAACCACCGCCGTCGCACCGATGTGCGCCGTAATGCCGCTCGCGGCCGCAAGGACTGCCGCACGGAGCTTCGGGATGATGCCGCCGTCGAACGCGCCGGCATCGAGCAGGCGAGTCGCCTCTCCGGCGCGAATCGAGCCGACGACCTCGTCGTCGAGATAGAGGCCCGGCACGTCGGTGAGGAACATGAGCTGCTGGGCACCGAGCCCGAGTGCGAGCGCCGCCGATGCGTCGTCGGCATTGACGTTCAGCGGGCCGACCGCGAGCGGCGCGACGACCGGAACCTTCCCTGCCACGAGCGCGGCGAGGATGGCCTTCGGCCGGCACGGAAGCGGGTCGCCGACCCAGCCGAGCGGCGGCACCGGCACCGCGAGCACGCCGGCGGTGTCGCCGATCACCGAGACCGCGATATCGCCGAGCGCGTGGCAAAGCTCCGCGTTCACGGTGACGAGCGATTCGCGCACGACGTCGAGCGCGAGCCGCGACGTGCGCCGGCGACCGTGCACGAACTGCACGGGAATGCCGCGCCGCTGCATCTCCTGTGTGATCTGCGGACCGGCCCCGTGCACGACGACGACCTCGAGCCCCTCCTCGCGGAGGCCGAGGATCCGGTCCGCCGACTCGGTCGCCACGGCGCCGCCGACCTTCACGACGAGGCGGCTCACGAGCGGTACTCCGCGTTGATCCGCACGTAGTCGTACGAGAGGTCGCTGGTCAGGTAGCCGGCGCTGCCGTCCCCGAGCCCGAGGTCGAGCTCGATCGTGCATACGCCGCCTTCGACCGGCGGCTCGGTGTTCTGCGGCGCGCCGTCCACGAGCACGGGTGTGCCGTTGTACGACAGCGTGACGAGGGCAGGATCGAGTTGCGCATAGCCTCCGTTGAACGGCGCCGAGCCGGCCGCGGCGAGCACGCGGCCCCAGTTGGCGTCGCGGCCGAAGAGGGCCGTCTTCACGAGGGGCGACGTGGCGATTCGCTGCGCGATCGCGCGAGCTTCGGACGCGTTCGCGGCTCCGCTGACCGCGATCTCCGCGAGCAGCGTCGCGCCCTCGCCGTCCGCCACGATCTGCTGCGCGAGCTCTGCGCAAACGGTGCGGATCGCGAGCCCAAGCTCCGTGTCTGTTGCGGGAGTCCGCTCGATCGCCGCCGCGCCGGAGGCGAGCAGCACGACCGCATCGTTGGTCGAGCACTCGCCGTCGACCGAGATCGAGTTGAACGACGCATCGACGGCCGGGCGCAGAAAGTCGATTGCTTCGCCGGGCTCGAGCGGGTAGTCGGTCGTGACGAGCGCGAGCAACGTCGCGAGGTTGGGATGGATCATCCCGGAGCCCTTCGCCATCCCGCCGACGGTGAAGCCGGAGCTGTGGAACACCGCTTCCTTCGCGTGCGTGTCGGTGGTGAGGATCGCGTGCGCGGCGTCGGCACCGCCGTCCATCGAGAGCTGCGAGGCAGCAGCGTCGATGCCCGTGCATACGCGGTCGAGCGGCAGCGGTGCGCCGATCACGCCCGTCGACAGAACGAGCACCTCCTCCGGCGCGACACCGAGTACGTGCGCAGCGTGCTCTGCAGTTGCGATCGCGTCGGCGATCCCTTGCGCACCGGTCGCCGCGTTCGCAACGCCGGAGTTGACGACGACAGCCTGTGGCTGGGCGAGCTCCAGGTTCGCCTTCGAGACGACGACAGGCGCCGCTTGCACGCGGTTCTGCGTCCACATCGCGGCACCGGTCGCGCGCGTCAAGGCCTGGACCACCGCCACGTCCTTGCGGTCGCGCCGGATGCCCGCGTGCACGCCCGCTGCGACGAAGCCCTTGGCCGCAGTGACACTCATACGAGCACTCCGTGCAAGCGCAGCCCGGCCGTCTCGTCGAGACCGAGCGCAAGGTTCGCGTTCTGCACGGCCTGGCCGGCCGCGCCCTTGCCGAGGTTGTCGAGCGCGCAGATGACGATCGCGGTTCCGGTTGCGCTGTCGGTGAACACGCCGATCTCCGCACCGTCGGTCGACTGGACGCGGGCGAGCTCGGGCGTCGTTCCGTCGGGCAGCACGCGCACGACCGGCGACGACGCGTAGGCGTCCTCGAGCAGCTCGCGGACGTCGACCTCGGTCTGCACGTAACACGTCGCGAGCAGGCCGCGCCGCACGGGGAGGAGGTGAGGGACGAAGCAGACGGGCGCGCCGAGCTGCTGCGCGATCTCCGGCGCGTGTCGATGCGCACCGACAGCGTAGGGCGAAAGGTTCTCCAGGACGAAGCCGGCATGCGACGACTGCTTCAGCGCCTTGCCCGCGCCCGACACACCGGACTTCGCGTCGACGACGACGTTCTCGATCTCGCCCGCGAGCGGCCCGAGCGCGAGCAGTGCCGCCGTCGCGTAGCAGCCGGGGTTCGCGATCAGATTCCCGGCCGGCGGATAGAGCTCGGGCAGCCCGTAGCTCCACGCGCCGGGGGCGTTTCCGTACCACGCACAGGCCACGTCGGGATCGGTGAGCCGATGTGCGCCCGACAGGTCGACGACGACTGCGCCCGACGGCGGCTCGAAGGCGGCGGCCTCGTCGCCGCCGAGGCAGAGGAAGAGGAGGTCTGCCCCGGCGGCGACGGCCTCGGCGTTCGTCGTGAACGCAGGCAGGGCGCGGTTGAGCCGCGGGTCGAGCGCGGCCGCGGGCCGGCCGGCGAGCGAGTCCGATCCGAGCGCGATCGGCTCGAGGTCAGGATGTGCGAGCACCCGGTCGAGCGTCTCCTGGCCGGTGTAGCCGGCGCAGCCGAGGATGGCGGCTGTGGTCATCTGTGGATAAGTATACATCAGTATGTGAAATATGCAGATGACCGCTGGAACCGGGATGATCCGCCCGTGCTCGACGACCGGTTGAACGTCTTCCTGGCCGCCCTCCTCGCCGGCCAGGCCGTCTCCAACCTCGTCCGGCGCGAGTTCGAGGCGGCCGGCGTCTCGATGACCGCCTGGGGCCTGCTCGTCCACGTCGAGGAGCACAAGCGCGTTGCGCCGTCGCAGCTCGCGGCCGAGACCGGGGTCACCCCGACGACGATCCGCGACCAGGTGCAGTCGCTGGTCGACCGAGGCGCACTCCGGCGCGTGCCGAACCCGACCGACAACCGCTCGTATCTCCTCGAGCTCACCGCGACCGGCCGCGCCGACCTCCGCAAGGGTCGTACGGCAACGGCGATCGCCGAGACATTGCTCGCGCGTGAGCTCGATGTGTCACTCGCTGAGACGCGGAAGTTCCTGCTCGCGCTCCGCGATGCCGGCCGTGCCGCCATGAGTTGAAAAAGTGCGAAGTCGCAGTATCATGTCGTGATGCGTTTCATCCTCTTCGGCGCGCTGCTGGCCGCCGTCCACGCGAGCGCGACCGTCGCCGAGAAGACGCTCGTCGTGATCGTGAACGGCACGAATTACCGCTTCCGCGTTCGCTAAGCGATGCGGATCGAGATCGTCGCGCCGGGGCGCAGCCACCGCAGGACGCGGACGAGTTGCGCACGGGGGAGCGACACGCAGCCGTTCGTCGCGCGGCCGGTGTCGACGTGGAGGAACATCGCCGAGCCGCGTCCAGGCACGCGCGCACTGTTGTAGTCGAGGACGGCGAACAGCCGGTAGGCGACAGTCGCCCGCCACAGCGCTTCGCTCGCGCCGCCGAACGGCGGTCGTGTTCCGCACGCGACGTGCCGGAACTCGTTGTACGTCGGGGAGCTTGGATCCTCGTCCCACCAGTCACCGCACGTCAGGCGGTGATAGCGGAACTGGACGCCCGGGTCGCGGTCGAGCCCATAGACGATCGGCCCGATGCGGTACGTGCCGAGCGGGGTCGTGCCGTCGCCCTCGCGGTGGTGCGACGAGAGGCCGCTGCGTCCGACCCGGGCACGCCACGGGCCGCCGACGCGCTTGGCGCAGGAGGTGAGCGTGACGACGGCGTACGTCGTGGCCCGCGTCGCAGCCATGACGTGAACGACCTGCGGGCAGTGCGCGATCATTCCGGGAAGCATGCCCGCGCTGCCGCCCTTCCACGCGCACGTCACACCGGTCACCGCCGCGCAACTCGGACGGTCGTGGCATGCGGGATGCCCGGTGGGGCCGGCCGACCTCCGCAATGTGACGGTGAGCTACGTCGGGTTCGACGGCCGTGTGCACACCGGCACGCTCGTCGTCAATCGCCGTGTGACGCGTGACGTCGAGCAGGTGTTCCGGCGCCTCTACGTCGCGCGGTTCCCGATCCATCGGATGCAACCAATTGCTCGCTACGGCGGAAGCGACGACCGGTCGATGGCGGCCGACAACACGTCGGCGTTCAACTGCCGCTACGCCGTCGCGCCGGGGCCGAAGCGCTGGTCGGTGCACGCCTACGGTGAGGCGATCGACGTCAACACGGTCGAGAACCCGTACCTCCTCGGCAGACGCGTCCTGCCGCCGGCCGGTCGCGCATACCTCGAGCGCTCGCGCTACCGGCCCGGGATGGCCGTGGCGGGCGGCGTGCTCGTGCGCGCGTTCGCGTCGGTCGGCTGGCTCTGGGGCGGACGCTGGACCGCCTCGCCCGACTGGCAGCACTTCTCGACGACCGGCGGCTGAGCGGCCGACGCTCAGTCATCGTGCCGGCCTGCATGCGGCGTCGGCAAGGCTCGTCGTCATCATTGCGGCCTTGGTGGAGGCTGACGCGATCGCAACGGATGGGGTCGTGACGTTGAGGCGTCCCCGTCTGGGCGACTCACGACTGCTTGTTGACGGCCGCGACGGTGAGTTCCATCGCTGGCTCGGCCCGGGTGCACAGGTTCCTGAGCCTGTTGCCTGCATCTGGGTTGGCGATGAGCTTGTCGGCTGGGTCGACTACGACCTCGATCACGCGTGGCTTCGTGCCGGCGAGGTGAACGTCGGTTACTACCTGTTTCCGAATGCGCGCGGGAAGGGCTACGCCTCGCGGGCGGTGGAGCTACTCCTGCTGCAGCTGGGACGCGAGACCGAGCACGCGGTGGCGACGCTGTTGATAGATCCAGAGAACCTCAAGTCGATTGCACTCGCTGGCCGTCTTGGATTCGTGGAGACTGGTGAGTTAAGGGGGCAGTTGTCCTTCGCACGACGGATTGAGTTGCCTTAGCAGACGCCGTGTGCGTACAAGGTCATGGACACCGCTTAGCCCCGACCGGTTCCGAGTGAACGTAGGGGAACTCGCAACGGCTCCATGACCACTGACCGCCTTCGGTCTCACCTCGGTAGTGGTTCTCAACACGCACAAACGCTCCCTGGTCGTCGGCTGCCTCAAAGAAGAATCCTTCAAAGGTCACCGCCGCCTGACGAGCACCGTTGTTGACCGGGTCAAGCAGCTTCATCATCGCCGGAACATCGCGCACGAAGGCTTTGCGGTTGCGAGTGCTATGCACGATCAGCAGCGGTGCGAGCTGGCGCGGCCGGAGAAGCCGAAGCTCCTGCACGGTGAATCCGTAGCGTCGCCCTACCAGTTCGACGCGCTTTCGGAACGCAGCAGCGGATGGGTTCGGGAACCGCTGTTCTAGCGCTTGCGTTCGGTCCGACATCCCGAACAAGCCTTTGCCGGTCGACCAGCCGACGAGCGGTGGGCCGCCTGCGGCGCAGAAGTCATCGCGGAGCGCACCGACCACGAGTCCTGCTTCCCACTCCGCGATCATCTGCGCCTCTGCGCGGCGCGCGTTTGGGTGCTCGCTCGTGAAGACCTGGTTCGCGGCAGGCACGCTCACGTACGCCCAGAGAGCGTCTGCCGGTGGTCGTACACCTCCGAAGTAGCCACGGAGATGCTGCAACGTAATCGGTGGCGGCGGCCCAAACGAAATCGCTTGCACGTACCGGTTGTCTCCGAGCTGCGCAAGTAGCCGCGCGATGATCTTGGCTGGGGGGAGATGCGAGGCACGGTTGGTGACGGGGAAGCTTGGCGCTTCTTGAAGCGGTCTGCCGCCGCCGAGCGGCCGCGCCCAACACGAGCCCTGCGCGAAGCGTGGATATGGAGGCCATGTCGCCGCGGACGGTGGCAGGTCGGCAGCGACTCGCACCGACAGATCGTGTTGCGACGTGCGCTTCGCGCCGCACCCCATCGTCGCTGCCGTCGCTGCAATAACGAGAAGTAGTCCGACGCAACGGGCCATCCATCTCAATTGCGTCACCGGCATTGTCGGCGTCACTCGCCGATTCTCTGATTCTCATGTTGTCGAAGCGTGATCACGCCGTGAGAAATTGACGGCACGCATCTCACGCGCACTGCCAGCGCGATGCACTTGAGGGAGAAGTCGGAGTATCGTTCCAGCGTGCGCCGAGCGTTTTGCCTGGCGGCCTTGGTCGCGGGGGCCACAGCTGTGGCGGTCTCCGCCGCGAGCCATGTCAAGGTCGCGTCCGGCGTGTTCGGCGGTGTCCCGTGGACGCTTCTCGCGCAAGACAACAAGAGCGGCTCGTACTGCATCACCCTGAGACTGGGCGGCACGCCTACCTCGACCTGCAACAGGCTCAACCTAAGCGGCGCGGGCGGCGTGAGTTACTTCGGCCATCCGGGACGGCCGGGTCCTGATTACTGGGTCGGGCCGATCACATCCGAAGCGACCCGCGTTGCCATCACCTACCCGGACGGGCGGCGTTTCACGGTCCGGACGATCTCTGCGCCACCCGGCCTCGCCGCGAACATGAGCTTCTTCGTGTACCTGACACCGTGTCGAACCTCGCGACCGAAACGCATTGCAGGTCTAGACGCCGCAGGCCGCGTCGTAGCCTCGGTGAACATCGACCGCGGACGAAGCCCGCTCGCTTGCTAAAGCCCACGCGGGACGCGGTCGAGTGCACACTTCCTGGGCGATTCGGCGTGCGTGCCACCTGCTTGACGCCAAAGTTCTCAGAGCAGGCCGAGCGCGTCGAGACCGCGGTAGCCCGCACCGACATCCGTCAGTTGCCCGCCGCGCAGATGCTCCCGGAAGTCGGCCAAGGTCATCAACACCACCTCCAACCCCTCGGCGGAGTCATGAACACGCGTTGCGTCGTCGCCAACGAAGACGTGGCAGCGACGAGTCGAATACGCGCAGTCGACCATCGCTCCCGCGGACCGAAGATTCACGGCGTAGCCGGTCTCCTCCAGCAATTCTCGTGACGCGGCGACATCGGCATTCTCGCCGTCGTCGACGTTGCCGCCAGGTAGTTCCAGGAGCCATTCCTCAGTGCCCGGGCGGAACTCCCGCACCAGCAGCACCTCTCGAGCACGCGTCAGAGCGAGCGCGACCGCCGAGTCAGGCTCCATCTTGACCTCGAAGTCCTGAACGCCGCCCGGTGTGACGAATGTCCGGCTGAGGATCGTGCGGTAGCCCGTGTAGACGACCCGCTCGGCGCGCTTGTGCCACAGGGAGCCATCCCGCGGGCGTCCAGGCGTCATCTCGGAGGTTTGAATTCGTTGTCGGTCCGCTTCTGCCAGCGATCTGCCGCCGGCTGCGCACGACCCTGCATCCCGTCATGCTGCGCGCGGAATTTCTCGTTTTCTCCGCGCGTCCGCTCGTCCAGCGCTGTGTTGTCATGGCGCTTCTTGTCGCGCCAGCGTCGTAGAAACCTCATCGACGAAGCGTACGCGTCAGTCGCCCGCCGGCGGTTCCCAAAGCTCGAACCGGGTGCCTTCGGGATCGACCGCCCAGGCGAACCGCCCGAACTCCGACTCCTCCAGCGCCTCGATCACCTCGACGCCGGCCGCGCCGGAGCCATGCTACGGGGACTCGGGTCGTACGTGATCGAGGCGATCCACCCTCGCGAGCGCCGGAAACAGACGCGGCCACACAAGGGCAAGGGCGATCGTCAACGCCCCGCCGGCAACCACCGCCGGCGTCGCGCCGAGTAACGCGGCCGCAGCACCCGACTCGAACGCGCCGAGCTCGTTCGACGCTCCGATGAAGACGTTCTCGACCGCGTTCACGCGGCCCCGTAGCGAGTTCGGCGTCGCGAGCGCAACCGTCGTCGAGCGGATGTTCATCGAGTACATGTCGGCGAACCCGCTCACCGCAAGTGCGAGGGCCGACAGCCAGAACCAGCGTGAGAGGCCGAACACGACCATGCTCGCGCCGAAGGTCCCGACGACGAGCAGCAGCGTGCGGCCCGCGTGTCCGCCGAGCGGCCGTCGCGCGAGCCGGAACCCAGCGACGAGCGCGCCGACGGCAACCATGCTGCGCAGCACGCCGAGCCCGAACGGCCCAGTGTGGAGGATCGACTTGGCAAACAGCGGCAGCAATGCGACCGCACCGCCGAACAACACCGCGAACAGGTCGAGCGTGATCGCTCCGAGGATCACCGGCGTCCCGCGGATGAACCGAACGCCTGCGAAGAGCGTCTGCACACTCGCGCGCTCGACCGCCGACGGCCCATCCGGCCGGGTCACCGGCAGGAGCACGAGCGCCGAGAGGACGAGCATTGCCGCGGCGACGGCGTAAACCGCCTCCGGCTTGACCGCGAAGAGAAAGCCGCCGAGCGCCGGTCCGCCGATCGTCGCCGCCTGGCCGGCGATCGAGCGCAGCGCGAGCGCTGCAGTCAGGAGGTCGACCGGGACGAGCTCCGGTACCAGCGACCGCTGCGCAGGGCTCCCGAGCGCGCTGATCCCACCGGTCAGTGCGGCGAGCGCGACGAACTGCCAGAGCTGGTGGGCGCCGTGGAGCGTGACGACGAGCAGCAGCACCGCGACGACCGCGTCGCCGAAGCTCGTGACCATCACGACGCCCACGCGCGGCAGCCGGTCGGCGAGCTGGCCCGCGGGTAACGCGAGCAACGGCACCGGCGCGAACTCGGCGAGGCCGATCAGCCCGAGGTCGAACGCGTTGTGTCGGATCGAGTAGACCTGCCAGCCGATCGCGACCTGCGCCATCTGCATCGCGATGCCGGAGCAGAGGATCGACGTCCACAGACGGCGGAAGTCGGGATGACGGAGGGCCGGCGGCGGCGCGAGCATCTTTCGGCACTCTGCCTTCTCAGGAACTTCTTAGCTCGTCCTCAGTGACGGCATAGCGACGCCGGGAACCCTGGACGGAGAACTCGCGAACGAAAGGAT
>Ga0207657_10001476_pt1 | contig 25141 bp, 15 predicted proteins | sample KBSC33metaG_FD_184316 | JGI IMG/M metagenome (GOLD analysis project Ga0207657, IMG submission 184316) | Corn rhizosphere microbial communities from Kellogg Biological Station, Michigan, USA - KBS C3-3 metaG (SPAdes) (version 2) | ecosystem: Host-associated > Plants > Roots > Rhizosphere > Soil ... | reverse complement strand
GGGCATCGGCGGCCGCATAGAACACCTGCTTGCCCTGGCGCTCGGCCTTGACGATGCGGGCCGCGCGCAGCAGGCGCAGGTGGTGGCTGACCAGCGAGCTGGACAGGTTCAATGCCCCCGCGATGTCACCCACCGCCGTCGGCTGCGCGAGGCAGGCGAGCACGATGCGCAGGCGCGTCGGGTCGCCCAGCAGGTGGAACAGGTCGGCGAGTTCGTCGACGGCATTGTCGATGTCGGGTGGGATGCTCATCTTTAACGTGTGAAGAACTGTTCACATGTTAAACGCATAGGTGTGGCGGGCGCAAGTCAAATCGTTGTTTCGTCCGAAAACAATGTCGACGTAAGCCGCACGTTTTCGCACACGTCAGTCCTTATCTGCGGTTTCAAATAAAAGACCGTATTCGCTGTGAATTGGATTAATTACCCTTTCAGGGTATTAAGTCGTTCCGATCTCAAAATGTCTCAAAAAGTTGGAAACAACGATTCGTGATTACAATTTATATAGGTGGGAAGGTTAAATTGCGAATCGTTACATTGCGTGAAAATTAACACAACTTCTAAAGTTACAATAAGGCCCTGATTTCGATTTCCGGACGATGATTGAGCTGACGACGTGCGCGGCAAGGCGTCCTATTGTCCGGACATTTCGAATTGCACGACTTTATGGATTGTGAAGCGATTTCGAAGCGCACTGTAAAAACAGCGCTCTCTTCGTTCGTCAGCTAATTTTTCCATTGGAATAATCAAGTCCCTGCGCTGACTGCGCCGGTAGCGGCGCTTATGCCGATCGAAAACCGGATAATGCCGTCTGCATGATGATTGCCCAGGGCGATTGCTTGAAATGGCTGAGCGCGGCCGGAACGGTTATTACTCCCGTTGCGGCCTTCATGGATAACGCAAATAACAAAAATGACTCGGTATATTCAATCCTGGGACCGGCTGCTTTCACTGGGCATCAAAGAAACGGGCAGCAAGGCATGGAATATCGCAAGATTGCGCAAATTCGGGTTCATTGTTCCTGATGGTTTCATGGTGTCGCCCAACCTGGCGGATCTCGTCCTTGAATCACCGCCGGTCGCAACGCTGTTGGCCGGTCTGCCGGCGCTGGCCGACCGCGATATCAATCACGACGCGTTAACGAACCGCCTTGCGGAAATCAGGGCGGCCATTCGGAAAGTCGCGCTCCCTGCCGATTTTCTCGCCGAGTTGAGCGCGGCCCTGGATGCGCGCGCGCTTGCGGAGGCTCCCTGTGCAGTCCGGTCTTCGGGCCTGATGGAAGACGGCATGCAGGCGTCGTTCGCCGGAATCCATGAAAGTAGTCTGAACGTCATTGGCCTGGATAACATTGTCGACGCGATACTTGGCTGCGTCGCCTCTGCATGGCAAGTGCGCGCGGTCGCTTATCGGCAAAAGTTCGGTATCGGTGACGAAGGAGCGCGATTATCGATCGTCGTCATGCCGATGATTGATGCGGATGCCGGCGGCGTCGTGTTCACGGCGGATCCGGTGACGGGCGACCGCACCAGCGTCGTCATCGCCGCCAATATAGGGTTGCCGATATCGGTGGTGGAAGCTGCCGACCAGAGCGATCACTATGTCATCGATACGTCGACGTTTGCATGTGTCGAGCGTTTCGCGTCAATCGCTTCGAAAAAAAGCGCGCATAAATTGGCGCCGGGAGGCGGTCTGGCGACAGTCGATCTCCCGCCCGACCGGCGTAACAGTCCCGTGTTGACGCAAGCCGAGCGTACGATGCTGGCGGAGAAAGCGATGCGCATCCAGGATGCGTTATCGGAAGATGACGAGCCGTATGACATCGAATGGGCCAAGGTCGGGAAAACGATCGTTTTTTTGCAGGCACGCCCGATTACCGTTCTGAATACCGACATCGACACGTCCGGCGGAAAGCTCTCTGCCGTGTGGTCGACGGCAAACCTGAAGGATGCCTCGCCCGGGGTGCAGTCGCCGCTTGGCGCCGATTTGATGCGCAATATGATGCGCGATATCCTGCTGACCCCCTTCCGGATGACCGGGTATCGCGATGCCGAGCGCGCGCATTTGTCGAGGCTGATTTCCGGCAGGCCGTACCTGAACATGTCGGCCATGCAGTGGATTTACTACGATGCGTTCGGCGTGCATCCGAAAGAGCTCAACGAGGCGATCGGCGGGTATCAAGGGGACACATTCGAAGTCGGGAACCTTCCTGCCGAGGCAATGGGCAAGCGGCTGTTGAAAGCCGTACGACGTACCCGACTGGTCATCTTCATTTTGCTGGCAATCGGGTTCTTCTTCTGGAAAGAAAAAGGGTGGGTGGCCAAGGCCGAGGACGAGCGCTTGCAACGCTGGTCCTCGCTGGCGGATTCGGAACTGCTGCACGTCATGATGGCCCGCCACCGCATGGTCAAGCAGGCCGGCCGTTTGTTCCAGATGATGAATTCGGTGTCGGGGTGGGCGTACGGACTTCTCTTCAAGGCGATCGGGAAGTCCGGCGTGGACAACCCTGAGTCGTTGACCGCACGGCTGCTGGCAGGCACCGGCGGGGTCGCAAGTGCCGCTTACGCCGAGGATCTCTGGCATCTGGCCGTGGCACTGAAGGCCGATGCTGCGTTCTCGATGTATTCCCGGGTGGATTTGCCGGTGTCCGCATTCGTCGCGGCACTGTCGAGTCACACGGCACCGAGCGAGTTCAAGCGGCAATTTGACCAGTTTCTCGAGAAATACGGCCACCGTGCCGTATATGAAATGGAGATCTCGAATCCCCGCTGGATCGAGGATCCCAGCTACCTGCTGAAAAACGTGATCCTGCTCTCCAGGGAAACGCGCGCTGCCCGCGACCCGCGTCAACTCTACCTCCAGGCCATCGACGAACTGCGCGCGCACGTGGGCAGGAACAGCGTGCGCTGGAACGTACTGCGCCTGTGTATTCATGGCGCCAGGTTCAGCATGCGGTTGAGGGAAAACGCCAAATCCCTGTTGGTCAAATCCGCGCAGCCGCTGCGGTCGGCGTTATTGGAAACCGGCCGCCGTTTTTCGACGGCCGGCTGGATCGAAGATCGCGAGTACATATTCTATTGCTCGTGGTGGGATTTGGCCGAGGCACTGAACGGGCGCCATGCCGGAGCGGGCTTCGATGCACTGGTCGGGGCGCGCCGGAGCCGGGAATCAAAGTGGGCTTTGGACAGCCCGGACGACGTGATCACCACGGCCACGCAGCCCGCGCGCGCAGTGCCGCGTGCGCCGAAATCCGCTGCGGAACGCAGAAAGCAATCGAGAATTTCAGGAATCGGTGTTTCATCGGGAATCACCGAGGGTATAGCGCGCTTCATCGATCATCCCGATCAGTATCACAAATTGCAGCTCGGCGAGATATTGATCGCGCAAACCTCCGATCCGGCCTGGACCCCGCTGTTTTTCAGGGCGGGCGGTGTCGTTCTTGAGATGGGCGGAATGCTGTCGCATGGTTCGATCCTGGCGCGTGAATTGGGGATTCCTGCGGTGGCAAATATCCGGAACGCCCGCGACTACGTCGCAGATGGTGATCTCATTCGCGTCGATGGCGAACGCGGCGAAGTCGTTTTATTGACGGCATGAATATTTTTACAAACTAGGGAACCGAGAAATGAACGATACAAAAATGACTTCCAAACTCATCAAGGACGTGATTGCTGCCGAGCTCGGCCTCAACGCGGAAGCTGTCTCCGACGACAATACGATTGAAGACCTCGGTCTCGATTCCCTGGCATTTGCCGAGGTGGTCGTTTCGCTGGAAAGGCATTTCAAGACGATGATCGACACCACGACCTTCGTCGAGGACTTGACCGAAAAGACCACGGTTGGCGAGTTGATCGCCATTTTCTCGACTGCCCTGTTCGGACCCGTCGCGGCATAAAGAAATCCTGCAACCGTCGGGCCGTCGTTACGGTGCCACGGCCACAAAACCAATAATAAGGGGATGAAACCTATGGCGGAACGGGCCAGTACGCTGATTTCAATTCGGCGCGGACTCAGTGCGAACAACATCAAGCTGCTGTCGAGACTTCGCAAGAACATTTATCATGACGATCCGAACTGGATCGCGCCTTTGCCATCGCAAATCGCGCTGTCCTATTCCGCCGATCACCCCTATCTGCTCAGGGGTAAAAGTGATTTATTCATCGTCCTGCTCGGCGACACCCCGGTCGCCGCAGCGATGACGTTCTTTGACGATCAGAGCGCGGCCGCATGCGGCAATCACAGTGCATATTTTTCCGGTTTCGAATGTGTCAACGACGTCGCGATCGCTGAGCGCTTGATCGCGGCGTTGCAGGGCTGGGCGAAAGAGCAGGGCGCGCGCGAACTGCTCGGTCCGATGTCGCCCCGGCTGTCCGATCCCCGTGGCGTATTGATCGAGGGGGATGGGCCTCCCATATTCGGGATGGCGTATTCGCCGAACTATTACGACCAGTTGCTGTCCAGCGTCGGGTTCGGCAAAGCAATCGATCTTTTCGAATTCATCGTGAAGAACGAGCCGGAATATCCGCGCCTGGAAAAGGTCGCCAACCTGGCGAAGCGCCGCTTTCCCGGACTGCGCTTGCGGCCGTTCGACCTCGACAACATGGAGCGCGAATTTGCGGCCATGGCGGAGATTTACAACCAGGCCTGGCGCTCCAACTGGGGCTTCATGCCGCTCGACGTCAAGGAATTCCTGCATACGGCCGGGGGACTGAAGCGGATCCTCGGACCGGCGTGCGCCGTGTTCGTCGAAATCGACGGACGCCCGGTCGGCTTCCAGATCGTGGTGCCGAACATTAATTCCGCCATCAAGGCGATCAAGAGCAAGCTCTGGCCGTTTGGCTTTTTGCGCCTGAAATCGTTGATCTCGAAGGAAAAAACCTTCCGCGCGCTGTTCATCGGCGTCCTCCCGCAGTACCGGAAAACGGGAATCGAAGCGATCTTGATCCAGTCCGGCCTGGCGACGGGAGCGGAACAGTTCCATATCGGCTGGGTATTGGAAAACAACTTCGCCTGGAAGAGCGAGATCGAAAACATCACCGGCGGGAAGCTGGGCATTAAAAAGTATCGGATTTATCGGCGTGCATGTGAGGAGCAGTCAATTGAGAAAGCAGCATGAAGTCCCGGCAGATCCGCCGTCCGATGCTCAGGTTGCGCTCATGGATGTAGCGTCGATTGTCGGCACGTACTGGCAGGACGGCGCCGCCAGTCCGGTTGGTGACCAGCCGGCCGGGATCTTGCGTTGGCTGGGCGCCGCGGGCGTGTTGAAGCAGTGCGCGCTCGGGAACGGTACAGGCTTCAGGACCAAAATTGCCTTGGCGGAGGCGCTTGCCCCGCGCTCCGCCGGGCTGGCAACGGCAGTCCTCGCCCATGTGGGCAGTCCGTTATCGCTGCTGGCACATTGCGGTGCGTCTTCACTGCTCCGCGATTACCATGCCACCAGCGTCAGCGGCGTCACGGTGGCCACGGCAGCCATTCCGGACGCCGCATGGGGGGCGGCGGCGTCCGAGTGCTTCGGGCCGCGCATCCGCTTCGATGGCGATGACGTCGTGCTCGACGGGAAGACCGGGCCGGTCGTCAATGCCGGGCATGCCGACTTCGCGCTCGTGCTCGCGCAATCGCAAGGAGGCGAGACGTGGGTCCTGGTGCCGTTCAACAGCAACGGTGTGTCGCTCGTTCCCATGCCCATGGCCGCGTTGCAGCCGGCATCCTTCGGCACGCTCGAGTTCAGCAATTGCAGACTGCCGGGCGCGCATGTGCTGGGTGAGCGCGACCACGGCTCGAGCGATTCGATGCCGGCGCTCGTCGAGGATCGGCTGATCGGCTCGGCCCTTCTTCTCGCGGTGGCAAGAAAAGCAATCGACGACTGCATCAAATTCGTGAGCACGCGCCCGTTCGAAGGACGCACGCTGGCCGACATGCAACTCGTGCGTCATCGTATCGCGGATTTCCAGGCCGATTATGTCATTGCAAAGCGCTATCTGGAGGAATCGGTCCTGCGGGTCGGCGATGCGGAACAGGCGACGCGCGAACAGACCGCCGGTGTCACGCTCGTCGCCGCGCAAGCGGCGCAGCGCATCGTGGACGGCTGCGCGCAGCTATACGGCGGACGGGGATTCTTGCGCGAATTCGGCGCCGCGCTCGCCACGATGGACACGCTGGCGGCGCGCTTCCGGCTGGGGGCACCCGAAGCCGACCGACACGTCGTGGCGCGCGACATGAACGCCAAGGGACATCCGATGTTCACCGATGAGCACGATGCGTTCAGGCTGCGGATGCGTGCCGTCGCCGATGAACATATCGTGCCCCATCTCGATGCATTCGAACGGGACGGCGTATCGCGAGCGTTGTTCGCGGCAATGGGCAAGGCCGGCGTGTTCAAGGCCCTGGCCCCGCGCGCATACGGCGGGCTGGGCTTCGACTTCATGCACAGCATGGTCATCGCCGAAGAATTCATGCGTCACCGGGCCGTGGGCGTCGGCAGCAGCTTGATGCTGCAGGCAAATACCCTGTGTCCGATCCTGTCCAGGTATGGCAGTGCCGCCATCCGTGAGCAATTCCTGGCGCCGCTGATGGAAGGGACAGCAATCGGTGCGCTGGCCGTGACCGAGCCGGGAGGCGGGTCCGCCCTGATGACGGCGGTGAAGTGCGAGGCCGTATTGGACGGGGACACCTGGGTCGTCAACGGCGAAAAAATGTTCATCACGAACGGTCCGATTGCCGACGTTGTGGTCGTGCTGGCGAGAACCGAATCCAAGCCGGGACCGTTCAGCATGTCGCTCATTGCCGTGCCGACCGGCACGCAAGGATTCAGCGTCGTCGGCACGCTCGATAAACTCGGTTTGCATTCGTCGCCAGTCGGCCGGCTGCGCTTTGAAAACTGCCGCGTACCGAAAGCGAACCTGGTCGGGATGCGGGGAAAAGGTTATCTCCAGGTCGCGGACACGATGAAGGAAGAGCGTCTGCTGATCGCGATCGGATCGATCGCGCTCGCCGAGAGTTGCTTGTCCGCGACCCTGCCATTCCTCGAACAGCGTCATCAGGGCGGCCTGCCCCCGGCATTGTCGCAAGAGCTGGGACAGTGCCGCGCCGAACTCGACGCGGCCCGCGCCTTCGCTTACGCGACGGCACGCGATGTCGTCGGCGGCAACGTATCGATGATCGCCACCAGTATCGCGAAATTTCGTGTTTGCGAGACGGTGCAGAAGATCATCCAGCGTTGCGTCGAGCTTCATGGCAGCGCGGGTTTGGCGGATGGAAGCTGGACGGAGCGTGCCTATCGTGATTCCCGCGTCCTGTCCGTGTATGCAGGAACCTCCGACACGAACCGTGAACTGGTCGGGCAGCGCCTTTTGCCCGAAGCTTTGAGAAGGGGTAAATAAATGGGTTTTCCAATGCTGCGCGGCGTCCCGGCCTCGCATACGAGAAGACATGAAAGTATCGTCGACGCCGTCTACCGGCACAGCATCGGCGATCATCGCGACAATGAGGTGCACTGCGACATCGGCGCCAGAAAAGCCGTGACGTACCGCGCACTGTGGGCGCTGTCGTCGCTTGCAAAGCGCCAGTTGTCCGCGCTGGGCATTCGTCCCGGAGACCATGTCGCATTGGTGATGGTGACGTCGGTCGACGTCATTGCGATGGCGCTGGCCATCCTGCGGCTTGGCGCGGTCATCATCCCGGTGCAGCCGATGACGCGCCTGAAAGGGCGGGCCGAAACGGCGCGGCGCATCCTGGGCGTCGTGAAAGCCAGCCGCGTCAAGCTGTTCCTTGCGCCAAGCGCCGATATCGACACGTTCGTCGAGTCGATGGACGGGCTGGTGGTGCTCATGCGCTCCCATGAAGAGATCATGACCGGCGACGCGCCGGAGGGCGACGTGCCCGAACATCACGCTGGTGACGGCAACGCCATCATCCAGTTTTCCTCGGGGAGCACGGGGACGCCGAAAGGAGTGTGCCTGAGCCGCGAGAATCTTTCGGAAAACCTGGCCGCGGTCGAGGAACGGGTCCAGTGGAAGGTTGAGGACCGGGTCGTGTCGTGGCTGCCGTTTTACCATGACCTCGGCCTGATCGGCGTGATGCTCTCGTCGCTCTGGGCGGGGTGCACGGCCTATTTTTATTCGCCCACCGAATTCGTCAGGCACCCGATGGGCTGGCTGCGGCGCTTGAGCGATCTGGGCGCGACCATGACGGCGGCTCCCCAGTTCGCCTTCACCCTGTGCCTGGCCAAGGCTGAAGCCGGGCCGCAACAGCTGGATGACCTCGACCTGAGGCAAGTCCGATACATGCTCAACGGGAGCGAGTTCATCGACTGGGCCGCGTGCTCGCGCTTCGAGGAAACGTTCGGCCGTTGCGGCTTGCGCAGGCACGTCGTGCAACCGGCCTACGGTCTGGCCGAAAACTGCGTGGGCGTAACCCTGCGCACACCGGGCACGCCCGTCCCGATCCGCGAGATTCCGCGGCGCGGCGAGCACGGGGCAGTTGCCGACAGCGCCGACGCGACCAGGTTCATCGTCTTGGCGGGTAATGGTACGCCCGTGCAGGGTACCGAAATCACGATCCGGGATGCAGAGGGCAAGGAACTGCCACCAGGCGTGTTGGGGGAAATTTGCATCAGGGGTACCTCTGCGGCCATGCAATACATGTTCGCCGACAGCACGACCGCGTCCACGCATGCGAATGGCTGGCTGCCGACCGGAGACATCGGCACCCTGGTCGATGACGAGTTGTTTGTCGCCGGCCGGACGAAAGAGATATTCAAGCGTGGAGGCCGTACCTTCGCACCGACCGATATCGAGAACGTGCTCGGTTCGGCGCTTGGATTGGAACCGGGGGGCGTCGCGGCATTTGCATTCCAGGACCCGGAAACACGCGCGGACAAGCTGGCGGTCATCATCGAAGTCAAGAAAGGCGTGCTCGCGGAACCGCCGCAGGCATTTGCCGAAGACGTAAAACGCCTGACGCTGAGGGAATTTCAATTCCAGACCGATTGCGTGTACCTGATTGCGAAAGGCCAGTTGCCGCGGACGTCGAGTGGAAAGATCAGGCGGGCCTATCTGTCCTCGCTTGCGAACGACCAGTGTCTGATGACTGCGATGCCGCTGTTATCGCTGAATTAGCCCGCCTCGTGCAGGGGCTTGAGACCAACCACACCTACTAAAGCAAAACATGAAACTCGATTTCCACGGACTTGTTGACGAAGTCAATCAACTGAAAAACGCGAAACGCTACCCGTTCCTGCCGATCGTCGAAGCGGTCGATCATCATCGGGCCCGGCTTGCCGATGCGGGAGAAGTGCGCATGTTCGCGTCCTGCGATTACCTCGGCTTGTCGCAGGACGAGGGAATCAAGGCACGTTCCATCGATGCGATCGCGAAGTACGGCACCAACACCTTCGGCGCACAAATCTACAGCGGCCACACCCGTATCCATCATTCCCTCGAAGCCGGGCTGGCCGCATTCATGGAAAAGGAAGCGGCATTGTTGTTCCCGTCGGGAATGCACGCGAACATCGGCGTGATCACCGCGCTGATGGGACCGAAGGATGTCGTCATCAATGACCGCCTGAACCACACCTCGCTGTTCATGGGGACGCAACAATCCGGCGCAAAACAGCGCAACTTCAGGCACGCGGACATGAACCACCTCGAGGATATCCTCGCCGAGAGCCAGGGCTGCGAACGGCGCCTGATCGCGACGGACGGCGTGTTCAGCGCCGATGGCGATATCGCACCCATCAAGGAAATCTGCCGCCTGGCGAAAAAATATGATGCGATGGTGATGGTCGACGAGGCCCACGCGGTGGGTATCTTCGGCAAGCAGGGGCGTGGCGCTGCCGAATACGAAGGCGCGCTGGCAGACGTGGATATCGTGATGGGCACGATGAGCAAGGCGTTCGGCAGCGTCGGCGGATTCGTCGCTGCCAGCGACGATATCGTCACCTATCTGCGCCATGCCGCGCCGGCATACACCAGCTCGCGGGGTTCCCCTCCCGCAGTCGCGGCCGCGTCGCTGGCGGCACTTGAAAAGATTCGCGCGGGCGACGCCCTGCGCGCGGCCGTGCTGGCAAACACGGGGTTTGTCCTGACGACGTTGCGTAACGCGGGCATCAACTGCCTGAACGGTGTGGCCCCGACGATTCCGGTGGTCGTGGGCACCAAGGAGAAGGCCATTGGCCTGTCGCGCTGGCTGCTGGACCGCGGGATCCTCGTGAGCGCGATGGTGCCGCCGACCGTGCCGCCGGGTGGCTCGAGGATTCGCCTGGGTATTACTGCGCTCCACAGCCAGGAAGATCTGGACGTCCTGGTCGAACTGTTGCTGGAGGCGCGTGGTGTCTTCGACTTCTGAGTGCAAGGTGCCGGCGGCAAGAATCGCCGCGGTCACGGGAGGCTCGGGGTTTATCGGCAGCCACCTCGTCGACGCACTGCTCGACAAGGGATACCAGGTGCGCTGCCTCGTACGACGGTCGTCGCCGCAGGCGTGGCTGCGCGGTGCGGCGCAAGGCGTCTATGGCGATCTGAACAATGAGACTGATTGCCGGAGGCTGATCGATGGCGCCGATGTGATCTTCCATCTGGGCGGAGCAGGCGTACGACGTATTGTCGACGAGCCGAACGTGAACGACGACGGTACGCGTAACCTGGCCCGGGTGTGGAAGGAGCAGGCGAGCGGGGCGCATTTCCTTTATCTGAGCACGATCAAGGTCAGCCGCCTGGAAAAGTTGCAGAGCGGAGAATCGGATCGCAACCAGGCCCTGTACGACCCTTACGGCTACAGCAAGCGGCGTGGCGAACAATGGATCAGGCAAGCCGCCGATGGTGGCGCGGGGCCCGCATCCATCGTGCGGGCGCCACTGGTCTACGGTCCTCGCGATCTCAATCTCTTGGGCGTTTTTCGTTTTGCTCAGCGGAAGTGGCTACCCGAAATAACGGGCCGCGACATGCCGAAATTCAGCCATGTCTACGTCAGCGACCTCGTCGATTACCTGATTGAATTGGCGGATGCGCCCGCTGCGGCAACGGTAACGACGGGCGTCGAATATTTCAAGCAGACCGACTGGAACGAGATGGCCCGTGGAATACACCATTGGGCGCATGGATGCACGGCGAGCCGCAGCATCCGGCGCGATTCCCTGGAGTCGCTCAGGAAGCTGGCGCAACGGCTGTCCGGACCGTTTCCCGGCGCCTGCAGGGTGCCGCTGATCCGCTTGAACGATCTCCTCGACGGCGACCTCGCATTTTCCGGCGACGCGGCCGAGTTCACGCGGACGACGGGTGTCGCAGCGGGCGTGCGAATCACCGGCGATTGGTATCGATGTGCAGGATGGCTATGACGATGAATGTTTTTTCCAAAAAATACCGGATCGACGTGATCGGGATTATTCTGCTGCCCATTCTTGTCACCCTGGGCGCGATGTTTGTCCTGGGCGGCAAATCGGACGATCCCGGAATGAGCCCGATGCATGCCGCCGCATTGGTTGTCATCGTCGCCGTTGGCCTCGTGACCGAGGCGTGGACCTTATGGGAGCTGGGCGATGCAGGGAGCCGGGATCGCGGCATCCTGAGCGGTTTGATGACGGGGAGTGTCCTGGCGGCGCCTGTCGCAGACCGCTTCATATTTCAGGTACTGCAAATTCAGGCTGCGCACCAACTGGATCTGGTCCTGGGCGCCTTGATGTTCCTCGGAGGTACCGCCCTGCGCTGGAACGCCAAACAGCATCTGAAGGAATTTTTCTCGCACAGTATCCGCGTCCTGCCTGAGCACAAGGTGATCACTTCCGGACCATACGGGCTGATCAAGCACCCGGCGTATTTCGGCACGCTGCTGATCGTGATCGGCAATTCGCTCATGTTCGATTCATGGATGGGTCTGATCCTCGTGCTGGCGGTTCTGCCGTGGGCATGGAAGCGGATGGACCGCGAGGAGGCATTGTTGACCAAGGAGTTGGGCGACGCCTACGCGGCGTATTCGCGCAGGGTGAAACGCATCATTCCCTGGGTCGTCTGAGCCGGTCGGCAGCGCGCGAATTTTTCTTCTCTATAGGTCATCAATGGATTCACTGCCAAATTTTCTCTACATCGGCGCGGCCAAGGCCGGGTCGTCGTGGCTGTACTCGGTGTTGAGCGAACATCCGGAAGTCTATATTCCGTTCGCGAAGAGAACATACTTTTTTGATCGCTACTACGAACGGGGGATGCACTGGTACAGGTCGCATTTCAGGACGGCGCCGCGGCAGCGTGCGGTGGGCGAGATATGCCACAGTTATTTCCTGTCGGCTGAAACGGCGCGCCGTATCCGCGCGGATCTCCCCGACGTCAAGCTGATTTGTTGCCTGCGTAATCCGCTGGACCGGCTGGTGTCGGCCTATTTGTACGAGCGCGATCATACGACGCAGGGGCGGTTGAGCTTTTCCGATTTTGCCGATCAAAATACAGTCCTGCAGAAAAGCGACTACGCGGAAAATCTTCTGCCTTTCTTCGAGCTGTTTCCTCGCCAGCAGATCCTCGTCCTGTTTTACGACGACCTGTGCGCCGATGCCGGCGCGTTTTATTCCCGGATATGCCAGTTCCTGGAGATCGACCCGACCTTTGTTCCGGAAGTGCTCGACAAGCGGGTATGGGCCACGCGGCGGGCGCGATTCCCATTCCTCACGCGCCTCGCATGGGCGTATGCGGACGCTCGTCCGGAGCGGGCGGCCAAGGAATCGACAAAAGGCCGGCTCGCGTTCCTGAAATTGCTCGACCGAATACTGTACACCGACCAGAAGCCCCGGGTTCCCCTGGACCCCGCAGTGATCGATCGGCTGAGATCGCGATTCCTGGGCGCGTATGCGGAGCTCGAGCGGTGCATCGGCAGGCCGGTTCCCGACGCATGGCGGCGGTGACTCGCCGCGGGCACACCCGGTGCTCGCCCGACAATGCACATCCAACCCGGCACGGCCCGGCCAATCCATGAGTGAAGAGACTACGTTGACCCGTCGCGATACGAGCGCAAGCGCAGGAGCCGATCCATTGCAAGTCGTCTGGCATCGAGGTCAGGTCGACAAGAATGAACGCGCGCGCCTGTTGGCGCAGCGGCCATCGACCATGTGGCTGACGGGACTGAGCGGTGCCGGGAAATCGACCCTTGCGTTCGCACTCGAGCGCCGATTGATCAGCCGCGGCTATTCCTGTTTCGTGCTGGACGGTGACAATGTGCGGCACGGCCTGAGCCGTGATCTCGGCTTTTCCCCTGCCGATCGCGCGGAAAACATACGGCGCATCGCGGAGGTCGCAAGGATGATGAATCAGGCCGGCCTGATCGTCATCAGCGCATTGATCTCTCCGACCCGAGACGATCGGGAAATGGCGCGCCAAATCATCGGCCCGGATGCTTTCCACGAGGTTTACGTGAATACGGCGCTGCAGGTGTGTGAACGGCGCGATCCCAAAGGCCTGTATCGGCGCGCGCGTGCCGGACATATCCCCGGCTTTACCGGGATCACGGCGCCGTACGAGATGCCGCTGCAGCCTGCGCTGGCGTTGGACACGGGGTTGATGGGCATCGAACCCTGCGTCGACATGCTCGAACGTCTCGTGCTGTCGGGCATAGCGTCCAGCGACGATGTCTCGAAGGGCGATACTGCCCGCACATGACAATGCAAACATGACGGATTTTCAAATTATCTCGGCCTTCATGGTTCCCCTGGCGGCATGGCGCCTGTACTCGCGCTACCGAAAGCTGATAGGAAAGCAGTTTTACGCCCCGCGCAAGCTGTGGGGTTCGCTCATCACTTTCACGACGCTGGTCATTCTGATCGGACTCCATAATCTGGACCGTAACGACGCATTGGCGGCCCTGCTCGCCGGTGCAACGGCAGGGGTCTGCCTCGCCTTCGTCGGGATCGGGCTGACGCGCTTCGAATGCGAAAACGACGAGGTGATTTATACGCCAAACGTCGGCCTCGGTATCGCATTGATGTCGTTGCTGTGCGGCCGGATCGGCTATCGTTTTTTCCGGCTGGCCGATGCACCGAGCCTGTCCATGCAAGCCATGTTGGCGGCGATGGTGGAAAACCCTGTCACGGTCTTCGTCATTGGCGTGCTCGCATGCTATTACGCCGTGTACTCGTTTGGCGTGCTTTATCGCTGCACCCGCTCCGGAAGCCGCATACGGCCATGACAAACGCCGGTACAGTTACTCTTTGATCATCCCATCATGAAGATAGAGAAGCATGGCGCTCCTGTGCCGCCGATCCACCCCCCTGAGCGCCAGCCCCTGCGGTGGCGAGCGCGCCACTGGCTGCTCGGTATCGGGGTGCTCGCAGGCGCCGGCCTGTACGTCGCCGCTCCGCTGACACGGCCAGGCGTACGGCCGACGAGCCGCGCGCCGAAACAGGTCCCGCTCGAGGATTTCCGGGTCGGCACGCGCGTCGCGCGCACCGGCGACATCCGGGTCTATCTGAACGGTCTCGGGAATGCCGTGCCCCTCAATACGGTCAACGTCCGGCCCCGCGTCGACGGGGAGGTCGTGAACGTCCTGTATCGGGAAGGTCAGCTCGTCCAACGCGGGGATTTGCTGGCAGAGATCGATCCGCGTCCGTTCCAGATTCAGCTGGCACAGGCGACAGGACAACTGGTGCGTGACCAGGCCCTGCTCAAGAATGCCCAGCTGAACCTGGAACGCATGCGCACGCTCCTTCAGCAGAACATGATTCCAAGGCAGCAGTTCGATGGACAGGAAGCGTTGCTGCAGCAGTATGAGGGAGCGGTCAAGGTCGACAACGGCGTGATCGACAACGCAAAGCTTCAATTGACCTATGCGCATGTCACCGCACCGGTAGCGGGACGCCTGGGCCTGCGTCAGATCGACCTTGGCAACGTTGTTCACGCAAATGACCCGAACGGCATGGTCGTGATCACGCAACTGCAACCGATCACCGTTGTCTTCACCATTCCGGAAGACAGCATCCCAGGCGTAATGAAAAAACTGATGGGTGGCGCGAAGCTGCAAGTGGACGCGTATGACCGGGCACAAAAACACAAGCTCGCCAGCGGCTCCGTGCTGACGGTCGATAACCAGATCGATCCCACCACCGGCGCCGTCAAACTGAAGGCGCAGTTCGCGAACGACGACTTCAGTTTGTTTCCCAACCAGTTCGTGAACGTCCGTCTATTGGTTGACGTCAAAGATCGCGCGACGATCGTCCCATCCGCCGCCATCCAGCGCGGCAGCGAAGGTCCATTCGTCTATCTCGTGGAGGCGAACCAGACCGTGACCCTGCGGCCCGTGACACCCGGGGCCACGGAAGGCGAGGACACCGAGATCGTGGCCGGGCTGAAGCCGGGCGACGTCGTCGTCGTCGAAGGCGCCGACAAGCTGCGGGAAGGTGTCTCCATCAAAGGGCGCGCCCAAGACGTGACGCCGGAGTCAGCCAGGGCGGTGCGTTGATGGGGGTGTCGCGGTCATTCATCGTGCGGCCGGTCGGGACGACCCTGTTGATGGTTGCGTTGCTGCTGGTCGGGATGCTGGCCTATCGGCTGCTGCCGGTCTCCGCGTTGCCCGATGTGGACTACCCGACCATCCAGGTAGTGACACTCTATCCGGGGGCCAGTCCGGACGTGATCGCTTCCTCGGTGACCGCGCCGCTGGAGCGCCAATTCGGCCAGATGCCGGGACTCAACCAGATGTCGTCGACCAGTTCGGGCGGGGCGTCGGTCATCACGTTGCAATTTGGCCTGGCGACGCGACTGGATATCGCCGAGCAGCAAGTGCAGGCCGCCATCAGCGCCAGCACCAGTTTGCTGCCGAACGATCTGCCTGCGCCACCCGTCTACAACAAGGTGAACCCGGCCGATACGCCGATCCTGACGCTGGCGTTGACGTCCAGGACGATGCCGCTGCCACAGGTTCAAGCCTTTGCCGACATGCGGCTGGCGCGAAAAATCTCCCAGGTGAGCGGCGTCGGGCTGGTGAGCATCAGCGGTGGGCAGCATCCGGCGGTGCGGATACAGTGCAATCCGACCAGTCTGGCAGCGTACGGCCTGAACGTGGAGGACGTGCGTGCGGTCATCCGGAATGCGAGCGTGAATCAAGCCAAAGGCAGTCTCGACGGCCCTGCCCGCGCTTACACGATCGACGCCAATGACCAACTGCGTTCCGCCCAGGACTTCAGGTCGCTGATCGTCGCGTATCACAAGGGGACGCCCGTGATGCTGGCCGACGTCGCCGACGTGATCGAGGGCGCCGAGAATACCCGTCAGGCCGCGTGGGTCAACGAACGGCCCGCGATCCTCCTGAACATTCAGCGGCAGCCCGGCGCCAACGTCATCGAGGTGGCCGATCGCATCAAGAAACTGCTGCCGCAACTGGAATCGGCATTGCCACCCTCGATCGACGTCACGTTGTTGAGCGATCGTACCAACACCATCCGCGCGTCGGTCAAGGATGTGCAATTCGAGCTCGTGCTGGCCGTTGCGCTGGTCGTGCTCGTCATCTTTCTCTTCTTGCGCAACCTGTCCGCCACCGTGATTCCCGGCGTGGCGGTGCCTTTGTCGCTGATCGGTACGTTTGCCGTCATGTATCTGGCCGGATTCAGCCTGAACAATCTGAGCCTGATGGCGCTGACGATTTCGACGGGCTTCGTGGTCGACGACGCCATCGTCATGGTGGAAAACATCATGCGCCACATCGAAGCCGGCGATTCGCCGCTTGACGCCGCATTGAAAGGCTCCTCGACGATCGCCTTCACGATCATATCGTTGACGATATCGCTGAACGCCGTGCTGATTCCGCTGTTATTCATGGGCGACGTGGTGGGGCGCCTCTTCCGTGAATTCGCCATCACGCTGTCGGTGACCATCATCATTTCCGCGTTCGTGTCGCTCACGCTGACGCCGATGATGTGCGCAAAGCTGCTGCATCGTGCCCGGGAACATCGGCACGGCCGGTTCTATCGCGTATCCGAACGGTTCTACGAGGCGCTGCTGGCCCGTTACGGCCGGGCGCTGACGTGGGTGCTGGACCATCAGGCCGTCACCCTGGCCGCCGCGTTCGGGACGCTGCTGCTGACGGTCGTCTTGTACATCGTGATTCCCAAGGGATTCTTTCCGATGCAGGACACCGGCGTCATCCAGGGCATTTCCGAAGCGCCGCAATCGATCTCCTTTACGGCGATGGCGGACCGCCAGGCAGCGCTGGCCAAAGTCATCCTGTCCGACCCGGCGGTGGAAAGCCTGTCCTCCTTCATCGGCGTGGACGGCATCAATACGACGCTTAACAGTGGACGCATCCAGATCAACCTGAAGCCGCGCGAGGCGCGCACGGCATCGGCGGCCGACGTCATCCGCCGCCTGCAGCGCAGCCTGGCCGGCGTCGAGGGCATAGCGCTGTTCATGCAGCCGGTGCAGGACATCATGATCGAAGCGCGTGCCAGCCGCACCCAGTATCAATTTACGGTTGAAGACGCCGATCCGGAAAAACTTGCCACCTGGACCCCGAAGCTCGTCGACACGCTGCGGCGCCTGCCGGAATTGCGCGACGTCGCCAGTGACCTGCAGGACCGCGGCTTACAGGCGTCGCTCGCCATCGACCGGAACACGGCGTCACGGCTCGGCATTACGCCGGCTGCGATCGACAATGTGCTGTACAGCGCGTTCGGACAGCGTATCGTTTCGACCGTATTCACGCAGAGCAGCCAGAACCGTGTCGTGCTCGAACTCAAGCCGGAATTCCGGAAAGGTCCGGACGCGCTGAACACGCTGTTCGTCGCCACCTCGAGCGGAGCGCAGGTTCCGCTCAGTGCCGTCACGAGCTTGAGCGAGCAACGAACGCCCCTCGTCGTCACCCACATCGGCCAGTTTCCGGCTGCCACCATTTCCTTCAATCTTGCGCCCGGCGTGGCTTTGGGTGACGCGGTGAAAGCAATCGAGCGGGCCAAGCGTGGACTCGCCGGTTTTCCTTCGAGTATGCAAACCAATTTCCAAGGGGCCGCAATGGCGTTCACGCGGTCCCTGGACAACACCTTGCTGCTGATGCTGGCCGCGGTGCTTGCCGTGTACATCGTCCTCGGCGTGCTGTACGAAAGCTATATTCATCCGTTTACGATCCTGTCCACCTTGCCGTCGGCGGGCATGGGGGCGCTGCTTGCCTTGATCGCATCCGGCCGCGAGTTCGGCATCATTGCCGTCATCGGCATCATCCTGTTGATCGGTATCGTGAAGAAAAACGCGATCATGATGATCGACTTTGCATTGGATGCCGAACGCAAGGGAGGCTTGCATCCGCGCGAGGCGATTTACCAGGCATGCCTGTTGCGCTTCCGTCCGATCCTGATGACCACGCTGGCCGGCGCGCTTGGCGCATTGCCGCTGGTGCTGGGCGGCGGCGACGGCTCGGAATTGCGTCATCCGCTTGGCATCAGCATCATCGGCGGGCTGATGTTGAGCCAGGTGCTGACCATCTTCACCACACCCGTCATTTACCTGAAGCTCGACGCACTCGCCAAGCGGTTCCGCAACGCCGGCGGCCATCCGGCCGGGCGGATCGACGACCTGCCCATCACAGCGTCACGGGAAACGACGTGAGATCCACGCCAATTCTTCGGTTGCCGGTCGTGGCCTGCCGGGCTGGCGACGCATGATGAGCTTGTCGGCACTCTTTATCCGGCGGCCGGTGGCGACCGTCCTCTTGTCGCTTGGCGTGGCACTCGCGGGCATCGTCGCGTTCGCGCTGTTGCCGGTGGCATCGTTGCCCAAGGTCGACTTCCCCACGATTTCCGTCTCGGCCGCGCTGCCCGGGGGCAGTCCGGAGACCGTCGCAGCGACCGTTGCCACGCCGCTTGAACGCACTCTGGGACGGATTGCGGGCGTGACCGAAATGACCTCGTCGAGTTCGCTCGGCACGGCACGCGTCACCCTGCAATTCGACTTGTCGCGGGATATCGACGGGGCCGCGCGCGACGTGCAGGCCGCGATTTCCGCGGCGCGCGCCGACCTGCCCACGGCGCTGCGGGGTGACCCGGTCTATCGCAAGGTGGACTCGTCCGCGTCGCCCATCATGATCCTGGCGCTCACTTCCGGCACGATGGCACAGGGGGCAATGTACGACGCGGCATCGACCGTCATGCAGCAGAAGCTGTCCCAGGTCGACGGTGTCGGCCAGGTGACCGTCGACGGGAGTTCGTTGCCGGCAGTGCGCGTCGAGCTGAACCCGACAGCCCTGAGCAAGTATGGAATCGGACTGGACCAGGTCCGCAACATGCTGGCAGGGACCAATGTCAACCGGCCCAAGGGAACGGTCGACGATGGCGGTCGAACGTGGAGCATCTCCGCCGATGATCAGACGAGAAAGGCGGAACAATATCGTCCGCTGGTCGTGGCATTCAGGAACGGCGCGCCGGTGCAGCTGGGCAGCCTGGCCGAGGTCACCGATTCGGTCGAGGATGTGCGGACCGCAGGCATGGCGAATGGCAGGCCGGCGGTCCTGCTGATCGTGTACCGTCAGCCCGACGCCAACATCATCGAGACTGTCGAGCGAATCCGGGCATTGCTGCCGACACTGAAGGCGTCCATTCCGCAGGCCGTCGACGTCACGGTCGTGCTGGACCAGACCGCCACCATCCGCGCGTCCCTGCGCGACGTCGAGCGAACGCTGGTCATGTCGATCGTCCTCGTCATCGTCGTCGTGTTCCTGTTTCTATGCGATTTTCGTGCAAGCCTGATTCCCTGCGCGGCCGTGCCGATTTCGTTGCTGGGCACGTTTGCCGTCATGTATCTCTGCGGGTATAGCCTGAACAATTTTTCGCTGATGGCACTGACGATCTCGACAGGTTTCGTCGTCGACGATGCGATCGTCGTCCTGGAAAACGTCCAGCGCTACATCGAAAAAGGCCTCAGCCCGATGCAGGCCGCCTTGCGCGGCGCGCGCGAGGTGGGCTTTACCGTCCTGTCCATGAGCATTTCGCTCGTGGCCGTGTTCATTCCCATGTTGTTCATGGGCGGCATCGTCGGGCGTCTGTTCCACGAGTTCGCGGTCACGCTGGCGGTTGCGGTGGTCGTGTCCCTCGTCGTATCGCTGACCACCACGCCGATGATGTGTGCCAGGATCCTGGCACCTGCCGCGCGGCGTACGCGAGGCAGGTTGTTCGCCGCGAGCGAGCGGGCCTTCGACCGGCTGCTCCGTTGCTACGAAACGAGTTTGAATTGGGCGCTGCGCCATTCGCGGTTGACCATCGCGGTACTGGTGGCAACGATCGGGCTGAACGTCTATTTGTACGCCGTCGTGCCAAAGGGCTTTTTTCCGGTCCAGGATACCGGCCGCTTGCTGGGTTCCATCCAGGCAGACCAGGCCATTTCATTTCAGGCGATGCGTTCGAAGCTGACGTCCTTCATGGATATCGTGCGCGCCGATCCGGCGGTCGCCAATGTGATCGTGTTTACCGGCGGCAGCCAGCGTAACGCCGCCCAGATGTTCGTGACGCTGAAACCGTTGGACGAACGCAATGCCAGCTCGCATGACGTGATCAACCGCTTGCGGCCGCGGCTTGCCAAGGTGGTCGGGGCAACGCTGATCCTGCAGGACGTCGGATTTGCCCGTGCGGGTGCGCGCTCGTCGAGTGCGCAATACCAGTACACGCTGGAAGGCGATGACCTGGCGACACTCGGCATATGGACGCCGCGGGTCATGCGCGCGCTGCAAGCGATCCCGCAATTGGTGGACGTGAATACGGACGAGCAGGACAAGGGGCTGCAAATCGTGTTGACGATCGATCGCAGCACTGCCGCACGCCTGGGCGTGACGCAGCAGATGATCGATGACGTGCTGTATGACGCGTTCGGACAGCGCCAGGTGTCGGTGATCTATGCGCAGCGCAATCAATATCACGTCGTCATGGAAGTCGCGCCGCAATACTGGCAACGGCCAGAAACGCTGAACGACCTGTACGTGCGTACGCCGGCCGGTGCGATGGTGCCATTCAGTGCGTTCTCGCACTACGAGCCCGGTACGGCGGCCCTGAGCGTCAACCACCAGGGCCAGTTTGCATCGATGACCCTGTCGTTCAATCTTGCCCCGGGAGCGAAACTGGATGGTGCGGTCCATGCCATCGACGACGCCGTCAATCGGCTCGGCATGCCCGCGACATTACACGGGAGCTTTCAAGGCACGGCCAAAGTGTTCCAGGATTCGGCATCCAGCTTTCCGCTCCTGCTCGTGGCAGCCTTGCTGACGATTTATCTCGTGCTGGGAATGCTGTACGAGAATTATGTGCATCCGATGACCATACTGTCGACCTTGCCGTCAGCCGGCGTCGGCGCATTGCTGGCGCTCTCGCTGTTCGACATGGAGTTGAACATCATGGCATTTATCGGCGTGGTCATGCTGATCGGTATTGTTAAAAAGAATGCTATCATGATGATCGATTTTGCCCTCGTGGCGCAACGCGCGGAGGGCTTGGCACCGTTCGAAGCGGTCCGCCAAGCTTGTTTACTGCGCTTTCGCCCGATTATCATGACGACAATGGCGGCGTTGGGGGCAGGCCTTCCTCTGGCATTGTGGCGGGGCACGGGTGCGGAACTACGCCATCCCTTGGGTGTCACGATCGTAGGCGGTTTGATCGTAAGCCAGGTCTTGACGTTGTACACGACGCCGGTTGTCTATTTGTACCTGGATCGGTTCAGCGCCTGGGTCGGACGAATTTGGCCGAATCCCGTGCTTTCGAGGTGGGAAAATCGATAATTTGCAGACTGAATGCCTTTGTCGGACTCAACATGACCGCAGGGGCTGCGCTACAATTATCGTTTTCGCCATGTCATAAAAGAATAAAAGTCGCTTGCTCGAGCAAGACCGAGCGACCGCGCAGCGGCTGCCTGCCCTCGACCTTTCCTTAATGCGTAGTGCCTACAATTCCGTTCCGCCCATGGTCAATACTTCGTCTACCCCCACCAAATTGCCACTCTTCATCCGCGTGCTCAGAAGCCTCATGTCGCGCGTCGGCAAAGTCACGGTGACCGGTACCGAGCACCTGCATGGCCCGGTCGGAAAAGTCATCGTCTGCAATCACGTGGGGTGGGCGGATCCGTTATGGGTCGGCTACGCAGTCCTGCCGCGCGTCCTGCACCAGATGGCGAAAAAAGAGCTGTTCGATAATCCGATCAGCGGCTGGTTCGTACGCTCCGGGGGCGGGTTCCCGGTGGATCGGGGCAACCCCTCGACGGCCACCATTAAGCACGCGGTATCCCTCGTCGAGCAGGGCGGCCTGGTGCTGATCTTCCCCATGGGCACGCGCAATCAGGACAATGCGGACGCCAAGCGGGGCGCCGCGACGATCGCCTTGCGTGCTCGCGGAGAAATCGTGCCTGCCCATTACCAGGGGCCGGACCGGATCCGCTTCGCTCATCTGTTCCGTCGGCCGACGATCCGCATCACATTTGGCCCGGCCGTCGCCGTGCCGCTGGACGCCACCGCCAATAAAGCGATGGCGCTGCAGTTGACGAACGAGCTCGACCAGGCGATGCAACTCGTATCGCAGCAAGCCGCGTCCGTCTGAACATCACTGCACCTTCCCATCGGCGTCGCGCACTTCCGGCGTGCCGAGTCCCAGCTTCTGCAACTGCGGCGCGATCGCCGCGCGGTCGCCCACGGCGATCACTTTCAGGCGGTCGGGCTTCAGCCACGTTTGCGCCGCCGCCTGCACCTGCGCCGCCGTCACGGCGCGGAACCGGTCCGGCAAGGTGCGCCAGTAGTCGGCCGGCAGGTCGAAGACGTACGTCTCGGCCAGGCTCGCGACGATGCCGCTGTTCGTCTCGAACCGGCCCGGCAGCGAATACACCTGCGAGTCGCGCGCGCCCGCGAGCTCGGGGGCCGGCAGCGGCTTGTCGCGCATGCCGTTCACTTCCTTGAAGATCTCCGCGACGGACGGCCCCGTGACGTCCGTGCGCACGCTGCCCGCGATGGTGAACGGGCCCGGCGTGCGGTCGTAGCGGAACGCGGAGAACACGCCGTAGCTGTAGCCCTTTTCCTCGCGCAGGTTGAGGTTGATGCGGCTCGAGAACAACCCGCCCAGCGCCGCGTTCATGACCTGCATGGCGGGGTAGTCTTGTGTCCTGCGCGCGGCCGCGATGGCCGTCACGCGCAGCGCCGTCTGCGGGGCGCCCGGCTTGTCGACGACGACGAGGCGCGCCTTGCTGCCTTCCGGATCGCCCACCGCCGACACGGCCGCGTCGGCGCGTTCCCAGCCGCCGAAGCGCTTCTCCGCCAGCGCGCGCAGCTCGTCCAGCGTGATGTCGCCGGTGACGACGAGGGCCGCGTTCCCCGGCAGGTAGTGGCGGCGCCAGAAGCGCACGAGGTCTTCGCGCGTCGTGGCGCGGATCGCCTGCTCCGTGCCCAGCTGGCCATAGCCGTACGGGTGGTTCGGGCCGTACAGCGCGCCCGCCGCGGCGACGGCGGCGACCAGCGCCGGGTCGTCGCGCTGCTGCGCCAGGTCGCCCAGGCGCGCGGCGCGCTGGCGCTCCACTTCCGCGGTGGGAAAGGCGGGATGCTGCACGACGTCGGCCAGCACGTCCAGCGCCTGCCCGAACGTGGACCGCAGCGCCAGCAGCGACACGGTCGACGCGTCGTTCGACGCCGCGCTGCCGAGGAAGGCGCCGAGCTGCGCGACCTCGTCGGCGATGCGCGGCGCGCTGCGCGTGGCCGTCCCTTCCTGCAGCATCTGCGCCGTGTAGCCGGCGAGGCCCGGCTGGTCGGTCGGGTTGGCGTCGGAGCCGCTTTTCACGACCAGTTCCGCCGCCACGAGCGGCAGCGCGGGGTTCGGGTGATGGATGACGGTCAGGCCGTTCGGCAGCGTGAACGACGCGCCCTGCGGCAGCGTGAAGCGGGGCGCCGGGCCCGGCTTCGGCGGCGCGCGGCGCCACGGCTCGTCGCGATTGATGCCGGCGGACAGTCCCGTCTTCGACGCCTTCGGCGGAGGCGGCGTCGGGACATCGGGCCCGAGGTCAGGCTTGCCCGGCACGCCGGAGACGATCACGCGCGTGTTCGGTTGGAGATATGCCTGGGCCACGCGGCGCACGTCGGCCGCCGTCACGCGGCGCAGGCGCTCGATGTCCTTCGGCAGGTAACCAGGGTCGCCGGTGTACTGGTTGTACTGGTTGATCTGGTTCGCGAGGCCCGTCCCGCCCAGCTTCTCGATCCCCGTCAGCATCGCCGTCTCGATCGTGTTGCGGGCGCGTTCGATCTCCTGTTCGGACGGGCCGGTGTCGCGCAGCGTCTTCAGCTCGGCGTCGATCGCGGCTTCCAGCTCGGCCGCGTCGTGGCCGGGCCGCGCGGTGGCGTCGACGATGAAGGTCGACGTGAGGGCGTTCGAATTCTGCGCGGCGGACGCTTCCTGCGCGATCTGCTGTTCGTACACGAGCGATTTGTACAGCCGGCTCGATTTGCCGCCGGCGAGGATCTGCGCCGTCACCTCCAGCTCCGCGTCGCCCGGGCGGAATGCCGGCGGCGTGAGCCACGCCATGTAGACGCGGGGCAGCTCGACGCGGTCCGGCACGACGATGCGGCGCTCGCGCGTGATGGGCGGCGTGGCGACCTGCGGGTGGACGACGGGCGCGCTGCGCTTGAAGCTGCCGAAGTACCTGGCGACGAGGGCGCGCGTTTTTGTCTTGTCGATGTCACCGGCGATGACGATGCTGGCGTTGTTCGGGCCGTAGTAGCGCTTGAAGAAGTCGCGCACGTCGGCCAGCTTCGCGTTCTGGATGTCGGCGTGCGAGCCGATGACAGCCGCGTAATACGGATGCGTCCTGGGGAACAGCGCGTGGTTCAGCGTTTCCTCGACGATGCCGTACGGGCGGTTCTCGACGCTCTGGCGCCGCTCGTTGCGCACGACGTCCTGCTGGTTCGACAGCGCCGTCTGGTCCAGCACGTCGAGCAGGTAGCCCATGCGGTCGGCATGCACCCACAGCGCGAGTTCCAGCTGGTTCGACGGCACCGTGTCGTAGTAATTCGTGCGGTCGTAGTCCGTGCTGCCGTTGCTGTCGGTGGCGCCCGCGCCTTCCAGCAGGCGGTCCGCGAGGCCGCGCGGCAGGTGCCGGCTGCCGGCGAACATCATGTGCTCGAACAGGTGGGCGAATCCGGTCAGTCCCGGCGCCTCGTTGGCGGGGCCGACGTGGTACCAGATGTC
>Ga0207657_10001475_pt1 | contig 25141 bp, 17 predicted proteins | sample KBSC33metaG_FD_184316 | JGI IMG/M metagenome (GOLD analysis project Ga0207657, IMG submission 184316) | Corn rhizosphere microbial communities from Kellogg Biological Station, Michigan, USA - KBS C3-3 metaG (SPAdes) (version 2) | ecosystem: Host-associated > Plants > Roots > Rhizosphere > Soil ... | reverse complement strand
TGGCGAAGAATTCCTGCGGCGTGTTTGACTCGATCACCTGCCCCGCATCCATGAACACGACGCGGTTGGCGACCTCGCGCGCGAATCCCATTTCGTGGGTGACGACCAGCATGGTCATGCCCTCCCTGGCGAGATCGACCATGGTGTCGAGCACTTCCTTGACCATTTCGGGATCCAGCGCCGAGGTCGGCTCGTCGAACAGCATCACCTTCGGGCTCATGGTCAAAGCGCGCGCGATCGCGACGCGCTGTTGCTGGCCGCCCGACATCTGGCCCGGAAATTTATTGGCCTGATGCGGGATTTTCACCCGCTCCAGATATTTCATGGCCGCCGTTTCCGCCTCCTTCTTCGGAATATTGCGCACCCAGATCGGCGCCAGCGTACAGTTCTCCAGCACGGTAAGATGCGGAAACAGATTGAAGCTCTGGAACACCATGCCGACTTCGCGCCGGACTTCATCGACGCGCCGCAAGTTCGGTCCGAGTTCGATGTCGTCGACGACGATCTCGCCTTCCTGAAACTCCTCGAGCGCGTTGATGCAGCGGATCAGAGTCGATTTGCCCGAACCGGAAGGACCGCAGATCACGATACGCTCGCGTTTTCCGACATCGAGGTTGATGTCGCGCAGCACATGAAAATCGCCATACCACTTGTTGAGGCCGGCAATTCTGACAATCGGGTTCTCGGTCATGGTTTTTTGCTCAGTTACGCCGGTGTGCGTTCAGCCTGTTCTCGACGAACAGCGAATAGCGCGACATTCCAAAACAGAACACGAAGTAGATCATGCCGGTGAAGGCAAAGCCGGTGAACGCCGTCGTCGGCGTTGCCCAGACCGGATCGGAAAACGAAGCCCGCAAACTCCCGAGCAAATCGAACAGCGCCACGATCGAGACCAGCGAGGTGTCTTTGAACAGCGCGATGAAACTGTTGACGAGACCGGGAATGACGTGGCGCAAGGCCTGCGGCATCACGATCAGCGCGGTCGTCTTCCCCCAGGACAGCCCCAGCGCGTTGGCGGCCTCGCTCTGCCCGCGCGGGATGGCCTGCAGGCCGCCCCTGATCACTTCCGCGTTGTAGGAGCCGGAAAACAGCGCAATGCCGATCAGGACACGTACCAGGCCGTCGACCGTGAAACCTGCGGGAACGAACAGCGGCAGCATGTAGGTTGCGAAGAACAGCACGGTGATCAGCGGCACACCGCGCCAGAATTCGATGAACGTGGTTGAAAAAACCCGGATCAACGGAATCGTCGAGCGCCGGCCCAGTGCCAGCGCGATTCCGACCGGCATCGAGGTAACGATGCCGGTAACCGACACCACCAGCGTCACCAGCAGGCCGCCCCAGAGCCGGGTATCGACGACAGCCAACCCGCCGCGGTCGAGGCCCATCGCTGCGATCACAACGCCGATCCCTGCAAACGTCGCCAGGCTGACGAGGAGCGCGCGCCATCCGGCGCGGAAGCCGCCACCCAAAACAAACAACGCGATCGAAACGATCGCGGCGGTAGCCGCGAAATCGGCCCATACCGGGCTGCTTGATGCCTGAATTTGATCGCGAAGCCAGGTCAGCGGCCAGATCAGCACGGAAATGACGGTGCTGAGCAGGACAACAAGTTTTCCAAGCAATATCAGCAGCGGTCCAACGACTGCCGTTGCCGCGCCTGCATTTGTCAGCGCGCGGCCGCCGTCCCCGATGCTCTCGGCGAATCCTGACAACAGCCCGGCGGTCCAGCTGACGCCGAAACCGCCGATACCGCCGCCAACCAGCAGGAAAAACGCGACCACGGGAAATGCGATGAAGAACAGCCCGGCGTTGAGCCCCTTGGCCGGCAGCCGCGGTATCAACAGCGGCAACAGTAGCAGCGCGGCAAGGATGAAAGTCAGGTTGACCCGCCATCGCTCCGGCTCCGGGTAGAAGCCGTAGATGAACTGGGTGATTTTCGCCTGGATGTAAGGCCAGCATGCGCCGACCGGGTGGCCGGCATTCTCGGCAAGACAAGCGTTGCGGTCGGTGCCACTCCAGACCGCATCGACCAGCAGGAATTTCAGTGCCGGAATGACGGTGAACCACAGCAACAATATGCTCACAATGGTGAGCAGGATGTTGGTCGGTGAATTGAACAACCGGGTGCGCAGGAATCCAACAAAGCCGGTGGTCTTGACCGGCGCGGCGCGCTCCGGAACGAGTTCGTGACGGACGAATAATGAAGCGGCTATCTCGCTCATGCGTTCATGCTCCGCCCGATGCGCCATCCGTAGAAGCTCATGAGCGCACTCGTCACCAGCGAAATCAGCAGATAGACGCCCATGGTGATGCCGATGATTTCAATCGCCTGCCCGGTCTGGCTAAGCGTCGTTCCCGCGAATACCGAGACCAGATCGGGATATCCGATGGCCACCGCCAGCGACGAGTTCTTGGTGAGATTGAGATACTGGTTGGTGAGCGGCGGCAGAATGACGCGCAAGGCCTGCGGCACCACGACTAGCCGCAAGGTCGAACCGCGCGAGAGGCCGAGCGAAGCGCCGGCTTCCATCTGCCCCTTGTGAACCGACAGAATGCCCGCGCGCACGATCTCGGCAATGAATGCCGCCGTATAGGTCGACAGCGCTACCGTCAGCGCCACGAATTCCGGAATGAGGCGCGAGCCTCCGGAAAAGTTGAACCCCTTGAGCTCAGGCATTTCAAACGTGACGGGCGCACCAAAGACCAGCGAAGTCACCAGCGGCAAACCGATCAGCAAGCCGACCACGTAAGGCCAGATGGTGATCAGTCTGCCACTGTCGAACAGCTGGCGGCGGGCATAACGCTGCAACAGCAGTGAGGCAACGATACCAATCAGGACGGCGGCCGCGAAAGGCTCAAAGCCGGCCTGGCCGACCGGCCTCGGAACCACGAACCCGCGATTGGAGAGAAAAAAGCTGCCGAACAGCGAGATGCTTTGCCGCGGGTTTGGCAGCGCGCTGAGCACGGCGAGATACCAGAACAGGATCTGGAACAATAGCGGCAGATTGCGTATCAGTTCGACATAGCCGCCGGAGATGCGCGACAGCAGCCAGTTCGGAGATAATCTACCCAGCGCAACCAGAAATCCGATCACGGTAGCAAAGAAGATACCGATGATCGAGACCAGGAGTGTATTGAGCAAACCAACCAGAAACACCCGGGTGTAGGTGTCGGATCCGGAATACGGAATCAGGTTTTGGCTGACGTCAAAACCCGCCGTATTGTTCAGAAACCCGAATCCGGCGGTGATCCGCTGCGACTGCAGGTTGGCCCGCGCATTGGCCACGATTTCATAGCCAATCCAGGCCAGAACAGCGACGAACAAAATCTGGAGGGCAAATCCTCCCCAGCCCGCGCGGCCACCCAGTGCGCGCCGCAACCTGGCTGCGAACTGCGGTGGCGGCTTTCGGGGCTCGATGGTCAATCTCGCTGGCTCCTTGCTGCGATCAGCGGATCGGCGGCGCGTACTGAATTCCGCCCTTGTTCCAGAGCTGATTGAGTCCACGGGCGATCCCGAGCTTCGAGCCGGCGCCGACGTTGCGGTCGAAAGATTCGCCGTAATTGCCGACCGCCTTCACGATCCGCGATACCCAATCCTTGGTCAGGCCGAGCTGTTCGCCGAGATTGCCATCGGTGCCAAAGGCGCGCTTGAGTTCGGGTTTGTCTGATTTCGCCATGTCATCGACGTTCTTCTGGGTCACGCCGAGTTCTTCGGTGTCAACCATCGCAAACAGCACCCACTTCACGATATCGAACCACTGATCGTCGCCATGGCGCACCATCGGGCCGAGCGGCTCTTTCGAGATCACCTCGGGAAGCACGGCGTGATCGGCCGGATTGGCAAGCTTCAAGCGCTCGGCATAGAGCTGCGACACGTCTGAGGTGAAGACGTCGCAGCGGCCGGATTCATACGCCTTGACGGTCTCATCGGCGCTGGCGAACGCGATCACCTCATACTTCATGTTGTTGCCTTTGAAGTAATCGGCGAGATTCTGCTCCGTGGTCGTGCCGGTTTGCACGCAAACCGACGCGCTGTTCAATTCCAGCGCGGAATTCACTTTAAGGGATTTTTTCACCAGGAAACCTTGACCGTCGTAATAGGTCACCCCGGTAAAATTGGCGCCGAGCGAGGTGTCGCGGGAAAGCGTCCAGGTCGTATTACGCGACAGGACATCGATTTCGCCGGATTGCAGCGCGGTAAAACGGTCCTTGGCCGACAACGGCACGAATTTGACCTTGGTCGCATCATTGAAGATCGCGGCGGCAAGGGCGCGACAGACGTCGACGTCGAGTCCGGTCCAGTTACCCTTGTCGTCGGGCGCCGAGAAGCCAGGCAGGCCCTGGCTCACGCCGCAGGACAGCATGCCCCGGTCCTTGACCGTCTTGAGCGTTTGCGCTGTTGCGGCCTGGGTCGAAAAGCCAGCGGCGAGGGCAAAAGTAAAAACCAAAGATGCACGTTTCATGGCAAAGCCTTTCAAGGTCGTCCGGGAACATCTGCTTATCAACGCGCACGCCGATGGGCCAACCCAGTGATCCATTGCTGCAAACGCTTACCCGATGGGCAGTTTGACGCGCAGTCCGGTCAAGCGATGGATCGAAGGTCGCGGCAGGCCCCTCAACGTGCGGCGACTGAATAGCTCCCGCGCATCACAGAACGACTGGCGAGCCGGGTCAAGGGGTTGACGGCCGTCTTCTGTGTCCTGTTATTAACAAACCCAGCTCGAAACCGCCGCCCGGCGGGCTTTCAACGGAGCGTCGCGGCTGCGGCAAAAGGTCTTTCGGTGGCGGCGGACGCATGAGTTTCTCCAGGGACGACGAACGATCTGACCCGCTAAAGGCAGAAACCACGCTGGTAACGGCGGGCCGCGACACCAAGGCGCAGAAGGGGTTCGTCAATCCTCCCGTCGTCCATGGTTCGACCGTGCTTTATCCGACCGCGGACGATCTGCATGCCCATCGCGGCGAGTTCCAGTATGGCCGCCACGGAACGCCGACGACGAAAGCGCTGCAGGAGGCGCTGATGGCGCTCGAAGGCCCGCAATGCGCTGGCGTCGGTTTGGCGCCCTCGGGCCTGTCAGCGATCTCCACGGCCCTGCTGGCGGTATTGAAAGCCGGCGATCACCTGCTGGTCTGCGACAACACCTACCGGCCGTCGCGCAATTTCTGCAATGGCTTGCTGGCGCGCTACGGCGTCGAGACCACCTATTTCGATCCCCTGATCGGCGCCGGCATCGCCGCGCTGTTCAGGCCGAACACCAGGGCGGTACTGGTCGAAGCGCCGGGATCGCAAACCTTCGAAATGCCCGACATTCCGGCGATCGCAGCCGTCGCCCATGCGCGAGATGCGCTTGTGATCGACGACAACACCTGGGCGACACCGTTATATCACCGCTCGCTGGATCAAGGCGTCGATATCAGCATGCAGGCCGCGACCAAATATATCGGCGGACATTCCGACATCATGTTCGGAACCATTTCGGCGAATGCCAAGGCCTGGCCCGCGATTGCCGAGACGATCCGCCTGCTCGGCGTTTGCGCAGGTCCCGACGATGTGTTTCTGGCGCTGCGTGGTCTGCGCACGCTCGCGGTGCGGCTGGCGCAGCATCATCGATCGGCGCTCGAGATGGCGCGGTGGCTGGCGACGCGGCCCGAGGTGGTCAGGGTATTGCACCCCGCGCTGGAAAGCGATCCGGGCCATGCGATCTGGAAACGGGATTTTACCGGCGCCTCCGGCCTGTTCAGCATCGTTCTGAAGCCCGCGCCGCAAAAGGCCGTCGATGCGTTGCTCGATGCCGTCAAATTATTCGGCATGGGCTATTCATGGGGCGGCTTCGAGAGCCTTATCATTCCGTTCGACTGCGATGGCTATCGCACGGCCACCAAATGGGCGCCGGGCGGCCCGACCCTGCGGCTCCACATCGGACTGGAGCATATCGACGACCTCAAGGCCGATCTCGAGCGCGGGTTTGCCGCCTTCAACGCCGCGTAGCACGCGCGAAGCCGCTCTCCGGCGTAAACCATGCGCGACCCCTGGCGGCGCTGACGCCGCATTTTCGCACCCCCCCTGCGAAATAAAAAGATTGATCCCCGGTGGTTTGCCGATAGCCTGAGCGTTCGACTCAATTCTGGATGCGGACGATCATGGGAAGCCTGGTTCTTCTCGACCTGATGGGCGGCGTGGCGTTGTTGCTGTGGGGCCTGCACATGGTCCACAGCGGAATTCTGCGCGCCTTCGGCACCGATCTTCGTCGATTTCTGGCGGGAGCTCTGAATAACCGCTTCACCGCTTTTGCAGCAGGCATCGGCCTGACCGCCCTGTTACAGAGTAGCACCGCAACCGCGCTGATCACGAGCTCCTTCACCGCCGAAGGTCTGGTCGGTCTGGTGCCGGCGCTTGCGATCATGCTCGGCGCCAATGTCGGCACCACGCTGATCGTGCAAATCCTGTCCTTCAACATCGCCGCCGCGGCTCCCGTTCTGTTCATTCTCGGCCTGGTCGCCTTCCGCGGCGGTGCGCGCTCGCGCATCAAGGACATCGGCCGCGTGTCAATCGGTCTTGGCCTGATGCTGCTGGCGCTGCATATCCTGCTCGACACGCTCGCGCCCGCGGAGAACGCACCCGGCATGCGCGTCTTTATGAGTGCGATCACCGGCGATCCTGTGCTCTGCATTATCATGGGCGCTATCGTCACCTGGGCGGTGCATTCAAGCGTGGCCAGCGTGCTCCTGGTCATGTCGCTGGCTTACGCGCACTTCGTTGCGCCCTACGCAGCGCTGGCACTCGTGCTCGGAGCCAATCTCGGCAGCGCTATCAACCCTGTTTTTGAAGGGGGGCGCCGCGACAACCCCGCAAGTTACCGTCTTCCGCTCGGCAATCTGATCAACCGTCTGGTCGGTGTGTTGCTGGTCGCGCCATTCCTGCGTCCGATCACTGAAGTCTTGCAGGCATGGCAACCCGATCTTGCGAAACTGACGGCCGAATTTCACATCGCCTTCAACGTCGCCACCGCGATCATTTTCATCGGCCTGCTCGACGGCATCGCCGGGCTGTTGAAGAAGCTTCTTCCGGATCGGGCCAGGGAATCCGACCCGTCGCGGCCGCGCTATCTTGACGAGAGTGCGCTTGAAACCCCTTCCCTCGCTTTGGCGGACGCCGCGCGCGAAACCCTGCATATGGGCGATCACGTCGAGATCATGCTGCGCAAGGTGATGGCGGCGATGATGACCAACGATCGCGCGTTGGTCGATCAGGTGTCCAGGATGGACAATGCCGTCGACAGTCTCGACGAGGCGATCAAGCTTTACGTGACCAAACTCACGCGCGGCAGTCTCGACGAGCGCGAGGGGCAGCGGGCGATGGAGATCATCTCCTTCGCCATCAATCTCGAGCACATCGGCGATATCATCGACAAGAATTTGAGTGAACTCGCGACCAAGAAGATCAAGCGCAGATTCCAGTTTTCGCCGGAAGGTGCGGAAGAACTGTCGGCATTCCACAAGCGGACGACGGACTCACTTCGGATCGCGTTCGGCGTCTTCATGTCGGGCGACGTCAATGAAGCCCGCAAGCTTCTCGCGGAGAAGGCGGCTTTGCGCAATGCCGAGCTTGCCGCCACCGAACGGCATCTGGACCGCCTGCGCGAAGGCCGGCCCGAGACGATCGAGACTACTTCGCTTCATCTCGACGTGCTGCGCGACCTCCGGCGAATTCACTCGCATATCTGTTCGGTGGCCTATCCCGTGCTCGACGCCGCGGGCGGACTGGCCGCCCGACAGAACGCCGAAAGCGATCTTGTTACGCTGCCGGCACCCGCGGCGCACCCCTCGCCGCAGTAACGAATTCGCCGATGCCTGCCGTCCGTTTAGTCAGCTGCAGCAGCCCGCGCGCGACGGAGACGAGGTCTTTGCAACCGCCGCGGTACCACCGCGATAGCGGTTTGGTGCAAGACGCCCTGCGAAGCGTGATGAAATCGCCCCGCCTCACTCGATCACCTGATCGGCGCGGGCCAGCAGCGTAGGCGGCACGGCAAGACAAGCGCCTTGGCGGTTTTGACGTTGATGACCAATTCGAACTTGGTGGGCTGCTGGACCACTGGATTTGCCGGTCCTTTTGTCGAACGATAACACTCCGTTCACCATGACGGCCCTGAATTCCCTTCTGCGAACTCTTTCGACCCCCTACTTGGCTCATACCTTTACTGCTTGGTCACGCTTAGAGGAGAAGCTGCCGGCAAGATACAGTTCAAGCATCCGGCGTAAGCGTAAACAGTAAGCGTATGAATACCGCACGTATTGTCGTCCTGACCATCGCTCCCGGCGCCGGCGGCGATGCCGCATATCTTGCGCGTGGGTCCGACGACCAGCTTCTCCCGGCCGAACCGGTTGTGCGAAGGCAAGCCCCGGACATTCTTGTTGCCAGCTCCGACACCGGCCTTGGCCGGTCGGTTGCGCCTGATGACCTGCAGCGGCAGATCTGGCCGGGAGCGACCGCAAACAACAGTTTTATTCGCCGCAGCGGCGACAGCGTCAATGTAGCTCACTATGGCGTCTCACCCCCGGCGAGGACGCTGACGTGACCGAAAGGACGCCCGATATGGCATGCAGGGGAAATCAGCTGGTGATGCGGAGATTCATAGTCCGCGTTCTGTCGTTTTCGGCCGTCGCCGCGCTGGCTCTCAATTCGGCTTTGACGCCGGTTGTGGCGAGCGACTACACGGCAACGCCGGTTGTTACCGGCGGACAAACCAAGGCCCGTTTCCTTGCGCTCGGCATTGGGAAATCCGTCGTGGTCGATTTTCCGCGTGACGTCAAGGATGTGCTGGTCGCCGATCCGAAGATTGCGACCGCGGTCGTCCGCTCGGCGCAGCGCGCCTATATCATTGGCATGGCGGTCGGTCAGACCAACGTGGTGTTTTTCGATTCCGCAGGCCTGCAAATCGCCACCTATGACATCGCGGTCAAGCGCGATCTCAACGGCGTGCGCGCCGCGCTGAGGCAAACCTTGCCGGGAATCCAGATCGAGGGCGTCGGCGACAGCGTGATACTGACGGGCTCGGTGTCGAGTCCGATCGAGGCGCAGCAAGCGGGCGACCTCGCGGCGCGTTTGGTAGGGAGCGCCGACAAGGTCGTCAACAGCATCGTCGTTCGCGGCCGCGACCAGGTGATGTTGAAAGTCACGGTCGCGGAAGTGCGGCGGGACATCATCAAACAAATGGGCGTCGATCTCAGCGCCAGCTTGGCCTCTGGCACCACGATCGTGAAATTCAACAATAACAACCCGTTCACCGCAAACAGTGGACCGCTCGTCCCCGGCAATGCCCTTGCCACGTCGTTCGGCTCGATGCCGTCGGTCCAGGCGACGCTTCGCGCGATGGAAAGCGCCGGTGTCGTGCGGACTCTCGCCGAACCCAATCTGACGGCAATCTCCGGCGAGTCCGCGACATTTATTTCAGGCGGCGAATTTCCAATTCCGACCGGTGTAACCTGCCAAACGACGACGGCGGGCGCTATCGGAAATTGCGTCCAGACGGTCAGCTACAAGAAATTCGGCATCTCGCTCAACTTCACGCCGGTGGTGCTGAGTGAGGGGCGGATCAGCCTGCGGGTGATGACCGAAGTGTCGGAAGTCTCGACCGAAAACGCTTTGGCTGGCGGTGCCGGCGGAACGACGATTCCCTCGATCAAGACCCGCCGCGCCGAAACCACGCTTGAGATCCCCTCGGGCGGCTCGATGGCGATGGCTGGCCTGATCCAGGAACAAACCAAGCAGGCCGTCAACGGAATTCCCGGCATTGACTCGTTGCCCGTTCTTGGAGCGCTCTTCAGGAGCCAGGATTTTATCAATAACCAGACGGAATTGATGGTCCTGGTGACGCCCTATGTGGTTCGGGCGGTTGCCCAGAAAGAGTTGTCACGTCCCGATGACGGGTTTGCGCCTGCGTCGGATTCCCAATCGACACTGCTGGCGCAGATCAACCGGATTTACGGCTTTGCCGGCCCTGTCGAACCGATCGGCAGCTACCAGACCAACTTCGGCTTCATCATTGACTGAGACGGAGCAGCCCGGCCAGCGCGGGACGAGGACAGAACGATGACAAACATCACAGCGGTCGATCGCCTTCGAACCCTGCGCCTGTTAGGCGCAGTTGCCGGCCTTTCAGTCGCGCTGGGCGCCTGCACATATACCGGCGTCGAAGTCGTGACCGCGAGCGTTCCCAACGATTACCGCCTGCGTCACCCGATTGCGGTCGAGGAAGCCAACCGCTCCATCGTCATTTTCGTCGGTCATGCGCGCGGCGGCCTGTCCGCTTCGCAACGCGCCGATGTCATGGGGCTGGCACAGACATGGGTTCGCGAAGGAACCGGCGCGATTGTGGCCGATGTGCCGGTCGACACGCCGAACGCAGCGGCGGCCGCGAATTCATTCCGGGAAGTTCGGGCGCTCCTTGCGGCAGGCGGCGTGCCTCCACGCGGAATTACGTTGCGTCACTACCACCTGGATGACCCTCGAACGCTCGCGACGATCCGGCTAAGCTATCCGAGGATTGCGGCGGTTGCCGGACCCTGCGGTCTGTGGCCCGAGGATCTCGGCCCCTCGAGCCTGAACAATGGCTATTCCGAAAACAAGCCGTACTACAATTTCGGTTGCGCCTACCAGCGCAATATGGCGGCGATGATCGACAATCCGTCGGACCTTGAGCAGCCGCGATCTGAAACCCCCGCCTATACGGCGCGGCGCACGGCTGCGTTCGAGAAGTATCGCAAAGGCGAGCCGACCTCGATCGCCTATCCCGATGCCGAAAAGGCCAAACTCAGCGATACGGGAAAATGATCAGCCGCGCCCGTCAAAATCCCGAAGAGCAGCTGGACGTCGCCCCGCCGCCGGACGATTACATCGCGCCGGCACCTCGCGTGTCGGTGCAGGCCTTTTGCGAGACCGCGGAAACTGCAGCCGCAGTGCGATCGGCGGGCCAAGACCGCCGGCTCGGAAAGGCCCATGTCACGGTTCAGATGGGCGGTGTGGCAACCGCCATTGAAACCTACCGCACTGTGCCTACTCCCAACGTGATCATGTTGGAAACCGAAGCCCACTGCGATATCCTTGACGGCCTCGATCAACTCGCAACCGTGTGCGACGCCGGAACCCGCGTCGTTGTGATCGGCAGCGTCAACGATGTCGCGCCCTATCGCGAACTGGTGCGTCGCGGCGTCAACGACTACGTAATTGGGCCGGTCGAAACCCTTGATGTGGTGCGCTCGATTTGCAGCTTGTTTTCGGCGTCTGAGGCGGTAGCCGTCGGCCGGATCGTCGCCGTCGTCGGCGCAAAAGGCGGCGTAGGCGCATCCACCGTCGCGCACAACGTCGCCTGGGCAATCGCGCGCGATCTCGCGCTGGATTCCGTCGTCATCGATCTCGACCTCGCGTTCGGCACCGCCGGTCTCGACTACAATCAGGATCCGGTTCAGGGAATCGCCAACGCGGTCTACTCGCCCGAGCGGCTCGACACCGCGGTCATGGACCGCCTGCTGTTGAAATGCACCGACCACCTCAGCCTGCTGGCGGCGCCGGCGACGCTGGAGCGGGTCTACGACTTCGGCGCTGACGCCTTCGACTCGATCTTCGATACATTACGCATGACAACGCCGTGCATTGTGCTGGACGTGCCACACCAATGGTCGGGGTGGACCAAGCGCGCTCTGGTTGGCGCAGACGATATTCTGATCGTTGCCGAGCCGGATCTCGCTAATCTGCGCAATGCCAAGAACATGTTGAATATGCTGAAAGCGTCGCGTCCCAACGATCGGCCGCCGCTATATTGTCTCAATCAGGTCGGCATGCCGAAGCGGCCGGAAATCGACGTGCGCGGATTCGCCAAGGCAATCGAGAGCCCGCCGATTGCGGCAATTCCATTCGATTCGCGAATGTTCGGCACGGCAGCCAACAACGGCCAGATGATCGCGGAAATCGCCGCGAGCCACCGCACCACCAGGATGCTTCTGCAGATCGCACGACGGCTGACGGGCCGCGGCGAGACCAGAAAGCCGCGGGGCTCGTTCCTGTCACCCCTGATCGAGAAACTGCGGGCAAAGTAGGCTACCCGCGTGGACTGCCGCGGCCTTTCGCAAGGCGCAATGGATCACGCTCGACAGAGGCCGATGCCCATTCGTCAAAGCTCACTCGGGGTGCCCGCCAGCTGCCACCGGCACGTTATCCGCATGCGTTCGTGTATTGTCTTTCCGGGACAACAATCGCTTCAGATACGCGACATTCGCCGCCGCCTCCTCGGCCGGCCGATCGGCCTTCACGATGCTTTCAGCCTCGGCAAGATGGCCCTGCAGGCCAACCACCAACGCCAAATTCTGCCGCACCCTCGGATCCGCATCCGGGCGGCTATACGCGCGGCGCAAGGTCTCCTCCGCCTTGGGCAGATCTTTTGACAGGACGTACGAAAGGCCGAGGTTGGACAGCACCGAAGGTTCTTCGGGCGCGATTTTCAGTGCGCTAGCGTAGTACTGCCGTGCTTCGTCGTATCGGCCAAGTTGGTCGAGTGCAGTTCCTTGAGCCGAGAGGATCCGCCAATCGGGATCGTCGGGGGTATGGGCCTGGCTGAGGACGTCGAATGCTTGTTGAAAATTGCCGTTGTCCGCCAGCGCTCGTCCATAACCGCCAAGAAGTGCCTTGTTACCGGGTTGAGCGATCGTGGCCTGTTCGAGCACCGCGACCGCCTGGGACCGCTGCCCCGTGGCCCGGAGCGCCTTTCCGTACTGTAACGCCGCATCGGCGTCCTTGGGGTTGGCGCGAAAGCGATCGCGATAAGTTTCTACCTCGCGCCGCGGGTCGGCGGCGCGGCTTGTTTCGGTTTTTTCACCCAGCGACCCCGTGATATCCGACGTGATATCCGACGGGCCTGCGGTCTGGCAGCTACAGAGCCCCAACACCAGGATTGCGGACAATGCCGCGGATGCAAGAAGTCTCGCGAAGCCATATCGCTGGGGCAACTGCTGGAGCATGTACTTTGACCTATGGTCGACGACCGACCAGAAGTGCTCACAGTAACCCTAAGTTCCGGTTAAACTGGCGGTGCCCGGTTGTGGCGGGGCGACCTCGGCGAGTCCGTTGGCGTCGACTTCGCCGTTGCCAACCGATAGAGCAGGCCGGCCTTGATGTCTTTCAAAGGGCTTTTCGGTCTAATCGACGAATTGAGCGCCGAATTCGCAACCGATCCGCCAAGCCAGCCGACATTGGCGGGGGCGGCCTTCCGACAATATGATGGTGAACTCCGGGGGAATGTCGACATATTCGGCGATTACCTTTACGCCGCCGTCCGACATGTCCGTTATCGTGCAGTCGCGGGGCAACGAGCCGGTCCCGAATTGGATCCTCGCGAGCCGTCTGCAGAGACGACGTTCGCTGCTGCGTCGATTTGCTAACATGTCGATCCTTCACCTTGCTGCTCGATAATGCTTCATCCGGCATTCCTGTCGTTTTTTACAGAGGAATTATTGGAATCTTGCTAACCGCACCCCTCGCAATGTACCCGGTTCTCTTTGCATTCTCTTTACCAAGTTCCTCAGGAGTATCTCGAACTGCCAGGCCCTAATGACGGCGACAGCAGACATCGATCGGCTACACCGGCCCCTGACTAAGTGTTTTAAGAGTCCGCCTCTTTGCCAAGCTCACAGGCGGCTTCGTTCAGGCATCGGCCGATGCCTGCCGTCCGTTGACGGCGATGAAATACAGATTGCGGATATAGACCACGAGCCCCAGCGCCTGGCCTGCGATGAATACCGGGTCTCGGCGATACAGAGCATAGATCAACAGCAACGCGCCGCCGCCGATCGAGAAGAACCAGAACGCCACCGGGATCACGCTCTTGCGCGCGCGCTCCGACGCGATCCATTGCACCACGAAACGCATGGTGAAAAATCCCTGCGCCACGAATCCTAGAGCGACCCAGCCATCGAACTTGATGACGAAAACATCGTGCAGGTAGGTCGCGAGTGTGTTGAACAGATCAGTCATGACGTCACCTCGGTCGCAACAGGCGTCGGCTTCTTGCGGCGGATCAGCCACCACACCCCGCCGAGATCCATGATCCCGATCCATAGCCGATCGAAAAAACCGTAATTTGACACTCCGGAATGGCGCGGCCGATCGATGACGTCGACATAGGCGATCTCGTAGCCTTCGCGGCGTACCAGCGCCGGCAGAAAGCGGTGCAGCCCGTCGAAGTACGGCATCGAGAGAAACACCTCGCGCCGGAACGCTTTCAGCCCGCAGCCCGTGTCGCGGGTGCCATCGCGCAGGATCGCGCTGCGCACACCATTGGCAATGCGCGACTGGATTTTCTTGAAGCCGGTGTCCTTACGTCCGACCCGCTGCCCGGCGGCAAGACCCAGGCGGTCGCCGCCATGCTCGATCGCCAAAATCAAATCCGGCAAGAACACTGGATTGTTTTGTCCGTCGCCATCGAGCGTCGCCACGATGGCGCCGCGCGCCGCGCGCACCCCGCTGCGAAGCGCCGCGGATTGACCCGACGATGTCGCGTGGCGGATCTGGCGCAGATTTCCGCGCTGCTTCATGATGGCGGCAAGCTGCTCGGCGGTTGCATCGGTTGAGCCGTCATTGACATAGATGATTTCGTAAGCCCATCGGCCGTCGAGGGCGGCGGCGATTTCCGCAATCAGCGGGGCAACGTTCCCGGCCTCGTTGCGCACGGGGACGACGATGGAAACGGCCACTGCGGCTGCGTCAAAAGAAGACAAATCAACACTCACCGTTTGAGTTGGCCTGCAGCCGGTGACCCTGGGTTTGGCGTTTGCGGCGTCCGCTTCTTATGGGGCCGACGCCTTGCGGGCAACCCTTTTGAGGTGCCCCAGCGAGGGTCCGGCCAGTGGCAGGATTACGCCATCGTTACGGATAGCGAACCCCAGACGGCGTGCGGCGAACCAGTAGTGCACGAACATCGCGCCGATCACGCCGATCAACGCGCCGGCGACCACGTCGCTGGGGTGATGGGCCAGCAGCACCAGGCGACTGATCGCGATCAGAACCGCATACACGATCATCGCGGGCCGTGCCCGCGGCCATACCGCCGAAACAGCGAAAGCCAGCGCGAAACTCGCGATGGCATGCCCCGATGGAAAGCTGGCATACGCTTCGGTTCCGGCGAAGTGCGCGAAGTTGAAGGCGTTGGCATCGCCGCCAACAAAAGGCCGGCCGCGCCCGACAGTCCATTTGATGACCTCGCCGGCGAGAACCGGCACCAGCACCGCAAAAAACACAAACTGCAGGCGCGTGCCGAAACCGAGCAGCAGGGATCGCGAAGTTCCCCGCAATCGCGGCGATAGAATTGCAACGGCCAGCAACAGCGCTGCCAGTGACGACAGCACATAGGCCGATTTGCCGAAATCGGTCAGGATGCGAACCGGCCAGAGGCTGGCGGTGCCGCGCGGCGGCATCAGGCCGATCTCCCTCGCATCGAGCGCATACATCAGCGCGATGATGACAGCGCCGAGGGTTGCGGTGAGCAGCAACGCGTGGCGTGCCGATCTCCGCGCCGCCTCGGCACGTCGCGAATGCGATGGCGGGCGCACCAGTTGCGCCAGCGACGTCAGCACCACGGCGAACAACCCTGAGAAATAATTCGATGATCCGCCGAAGCCGGCCCGAGCGGACATTTACTCCGTGCCCTCGGAGCGGAAGATTGCGATGGAAATCGCCCTGCCTTGCGAAATATTATAGCCGTCGATGCGGGTGGCGACGTTATAGCGCAGCCCGATGGCTTCGGCGCGCTGCACGAAACCGCGTTCCGAGCGCGATTCCACCAGCGCGAACCTGCAACTGCCCTGGCCCAGGAAATCCGCGGCGCCCGATCCGTCGGTCAGCAGCGTCGAGGTGCTGGTCATGAAGACCAGGCTTGGCTCGTGAAAGCCGGCGGCGGCCGCTTTCGGTCCGACGCAAACGACGTTGCGCAGCGCGCGCGCGATCTCGGCGCTCGGGAATAGCGGCGTCAGCGCCGGCACCACGACGCCATAGATGGCCATCGCCAAAAACATCGCCGCGACCACCGCGTTCAGCAACGAGCGTTCGGCGCGATTGTCATCGTAAAGCCACCACGCGAACAGTCCGAAGATGAGGGCCGCCGCCACGAACGGCCAGGCCAGAAACACCGGTTGGCGCGTCAGCGTGATCGCGCCGATCACGGCAATGATCGATGCCACGGCAGGAATGACAAACCACCAGGCGGCGCCGCGCATCAGCCATGATCGCGACAGCATGCGGCGCTCCAGCGCGCCGACCGTGAGGATTGCGATCGCAGGATAGAGCGGCAGCACATAATGCGGCAGTTTGGTCAGCACCAGTTCGAACACCAACCAGGACGGCAGCAGCCACGCCAGCAGATACTGCGCGCCGGGCTCCCGCCTCGCCCGCCAGACTGCCGGCGCCGCCATGGCCGCCAGCGGCGCGCCCGGCCAGAACGTCACCCAGAACAGCAGCAGATAGAGTCCGGGTGGCGCGCCGTGGGATTCCTGCGCGGCCAGCTTGCTCAACATGTCGCCGCCGATCGAATCTGCGAAAAACGCATCGCCGGCGCGCCAGAAGATCGCGACGAACCACGGCAGCGCCAGCACCAGCAGCCACATCAGGCCCCACACCGGACGCAGACGCCACAGCCATGTGGCTGACCGATCGAGAATCGCCAGCGTGCCGATCGTCAGCACCACGAACATCAGGATCAACGGTCCCTTGAGCAGGATGCCGCCGGCCAGCGCCGTCCAGAAGATCGCCGGCCATGACCATGGCGGATGCTCGGGATCCTCGCCCCGCTGCCACGACAGATACACCCGCGCCAGCGCGCCCATCGCCGCGACGACTGACAGCAGCAGCATCGCATCGGTTTTGGCGAGCCGCGCTTCGGCGCCAAGCAATACCGAACTGGCCAGGATGAGCCCGGCGAGAACAGCGCCGCGCCGTGTCACGAACGCCAGCGCCGTCCAATAGGTCAGCAGCACGGCGCCGATCGCGCCGATCAGGGACGGAACGCGGTAAAGCCAAACGCGAACCTGCGCCCGCGGCAAACCGAGCCTGGATGCGGTTTCGACCGCGGCGGCCTGCAGCCAGTAGACGCCGACCGGTTTCTTGTAGCGCACCTCGTCCTGGAAACGGATGTCGACGAAATCGCCGGTCTCGACCATTTGCTTGGTCGCCTGCGCGAACCGCGCCTCGTCGCGATCGATCAGCGGGATGTTGAAAAAGCCGGGCAGGAACAGCAGCAGCCCACAGAGGGTCAGGAAAGCAATCGCCCGGACATGGCTGCCCGAGACAAAATCAAGCACGCCGGCAAGCTTGCTACCCGGATTTACCCGGGTCTTGGGCTCGCGCGGCTCTCCAAATCGGGGACGGGCATAGGTCTCGACCATGGGTTCCGCATACGCCGAAACCGCTATTCCGACAACCGGTTAGCGCAGTTCTATTGAATTCTGATAACCACTGTGTCCGCGGCGCCCGTGGCGTCGATTACGGTCAATCTGGCAAAGCCGGGGCCGGGCGGATCGACCAGACGCTGGCGCCGGCCGTCGATTTCACCCACCGAGACACCGTTCACCAGCATCGTCATTGGAAGCACGCCACCGGCGACCTTGACCGGCATCGCGGAGAATTGCGCACTGCCCGAGCGGTCGACATCGATCCGCGAGCCGTTCAACGGAAACTGGATGTGCGGCGCCTGCTCGCCACCGGTCCGGACCAGTTCCCCTACGGGACGAAATCGCCGCAGCGGCAGTGGAAGTTTTGCATTGCTCGCCACCAGCGCGCCCTTTGGCGGCTTGGGCAGCGCCGCGGGGAGTTTTCCGGTACGGGCGAAGGCATCGAACAGGATTGGCGCCGCGGCTGTGCGGCCGACCAGACCCGGCACCGGCGCGCCGTCGGGACGTCCAACCCAGACCCCGATGGTAATGCGGCCATCGAAGCCGACCGACCAGGCGTCACGGTAGCCGTAGCTGGTGCCGGTCTTGAACGCGATCCGGTTGTGCACGCCGTTTTCCGGCGGCGGCGTGCCGATCAGCACGTTGCCGACCTGCCAGGCCGCCACCTGATCCATCAGCCGCAGGAAATCGCGCGGCTCGTCTTTGGCGATCTCGCGCAATGGCCGCGTCGTGCCAAGCCGCGCCAGCCCGGAATAGAGCTGCACCAGATCCTGCAGCGTGACGCCGACGCCGCCGAGCCCCATTGCCAGGCCCGGCGCCTCGTCCTTCGGCAGCACCAGGTTGGCGCCCGCCTGCTTCAGCCGCGACGACAGACGGCTGGCGCCGACGCGATCAAGCAGCGCGATCGCGGGCACGTTGAGGGATAGCTGCAGCGCCTTGCGCACCGGCACCGTGCCCTGAAAGGTCATGTCGAAATTTTCCGGCGCGTAAGAGCCGAAGCGGATCGGCCGATCGTCGATCAGGCTTTCCGGATGAACGAAGCCATCTTCGAACGCGAGACCATAGATGAACGGTTTTAGCGTCGATCCCGGCGAGCGCACGGCGCGGGTCATGTCGACCTGCCCGGCGCGCCGGTCGTCGAAATAATCCGGTGAGCCGATCCGCGCCAGCACGTCGCCGCTCTCATTGTCGACGGCAACGATGGCCACGGAAATATTCGGCCCCAATGCCGCCGCGCGGTCGCGCGCCAGCGCCTCGAGAACCTTCTGCAGGCTTCCATCCAGCGTCAGCCTGATGACATCGGCATCTTTCACGTTGGCGATGGCCTGATCGGCGGAATGCGGCGCCAGAATTGGCATCGGCTTGCGCAGCCGCGGCACCGGCGTAGCTTTCGCACTTGCGGCCTCTTCTTCCGACACGCGGCTGTCTTCGACCATGCGATCGAGAACGCGGTCACGCGCCGCGCGTGCGACATCGGGGTAGCGATCGACGCGCCGGGTTTCCGGCGACTGCGGCAACGCCACCAGCAGCGCCGATTCCGGTAATGACAACCGTTTCGGCTCCTTGCCGAAATAAGCGATCGAGGCGGCACGAACGCCTTCGAGATTGCCGCCGAACGGCGCCAGCGCCAGATACAGATCGAGAATCTGATCCTTGTTCAGTTGCCGCTCGATTTCCAGCGCCCGGACCATCTGCCGCAGCTTGGCATAGACCGACCGCTCGCGCCGCGGCTCCATCAGCCGGGCCAGTTGCATGGTGATGGTTGAGCCGCCGGAGACGATATGACCGCGGGTGACGAGTTGAAACGCGGCGCGGCCCAAGGCAAAGGGATCGACGCCAGAATGCGAATAGAAACGTCGGTCTTCATAGGCCAGCAGCAGTTTGAGATAACCGGGATCGACGCCGGTTCTGGCATCGACCGGCAGCCGCCAGCGGCCGTCGGCCATCGCATAGGCGCGCAACAGCTTGCCATTGCGGTCGACGATGGTCGTCGAGACCTGCCGGGCCTGCGCCAACGGCAGCGGCCCCAGCGAGACAACCCACGCCGCGAAGACACCTGTCAGGATCAAGCCCGCAGCGGCTGATGCTGCCGCTACCCGCTTGATCCGTCGCCAGCGGAGCGATGCCGGCGCTATGGCCATCGCTGCGCTCATTTCGCCGGACGCACCTCGACTGAACCGGTGCCGGTGCGGCCATAGCGCGAGGGGTTATACATGTCCTCGACATAGGCCTGCGGCAGCACGTATTTGCCGGGCGATACCGCGCGCACCACGTAAGCCACCGCAAACACCGCCTTGTCGTCGGCGGCGCGATCGATGGCGGCCGTGAAGCGGTCGTCGCGGAATTCGGTATTTTTCGGCTCTTCGCCATCCTCGATCCAGTCCAGCGTGCCGGTATCACCGGACGAGACCAGATTCGGGTTATCGATCTCGAGGCCTGCCGGGAGATAATCCGACACCATGATGTGACCGTATTCCGGCTTGGCCTCTGTGATCTTCAATACGACGGCGAAGCGGTCGTTCTGCTTGGCCTTCGACACGTCGGCCGGCTTGCCGTCGAGCGTGAAATAACTGCGCTCGATCTTGAAGCCGTTCGATGCCGCGGGCTCCGGCGTGATCGGCGCGCCGCTCACTGAGACCACCGCCTGCACCGGGGCGTCGCCGGTGTTGGTGATCTTGATCGGCTTTCCCGCCATCTCGGCGGCCTTGTAGCTGCGATAAAGCGCGGTCTTGACCGCTTCGCCGTCGAGATCGAGCGTCATGGTTTCCTTCGACAGCGCGCGCGACGCCAGCACCAGCCAGGCATTTTCCTGGGTCGAGGTGTAAGGCGTCAGCCCGCGTGCGACTTCGACGCGCGCCACCGCCTGCGTCAGCGTCGCCCGCGGTGCATTGCCTTCGCTGGCAAGCGACACCAGCGCCGCGGCATCGCGCAACGCGCTGCCGTAGTCGACCCGGCCGAACTCCAGCACGGGCTTTGGCGCGAGACTTTCGAGCGCGGCGGCATAGACCCGCTCTGCCCTGCCCTTGTCGCCGACCAGTGCCAGCGCCGCCGCCAGTTGCGATTTTGCGATCGGGGTCGCCAGATTGTTCAGCTTGGTGTCGGCGAGGTAGCGCAGATCGCCGATCGGTGCGGTGCCATTGCGGGCCAGCACGTAGAGCCCGTAAGCGAGATCCCGCCCGCCGTCCTTTTCAGGCTCGTTGGCGTTCACGACCGCGTTGCGGATGCGATCGAGCGCGCTCTTGAACGATACGTCCGGCACCGCGAATCCCTTTTCTCGGGCGCGGGTCAGGAAGTCCGTGACGTAGGCATCGAGCCAGGCGTCGTCGCCGCCGGCCGACCACAGCCCGAACGATCCATTCGAGCCTTGCCGCGCCAGCAGCCGATCGATGGCATCCTTGATGCGCTGATCCACCTCCGTATCCATGGCGAGATGGGCGCCCGCCGCCAGATCGTTGACGTATAGCAGCGGCATGGCGCGGCTGGTGATCTGCTCCGAACATCCATGCGGGTAACGATCCAGCGCCTTCAGGATGGTCGCGGCATCGAGCGCCGTGGACAGACTAACGGACAGCGAGACGCCGCCGGTGCCCTGCACCAGATCCGAAAACATATCGGATGTCAGGGTCAGGCTCTCACCCTTGGCGAGCGTCCGGATCGAACGGCGCGCGAGGATCTGCGTGGCCGCCTTGACGTCGAGCGCATAATGCCGCGCCAACGTCAGTCCGCTTGGACCCTTGATATCGACGTCGAGCTGCGCGGTGCCCGTGCCGCCGGCATCAAGTGCCAGCGACATCGAGGTTCGCTGCTTGGCTGCAAGTTTGACCGTCGTGGCGGGGTTGCCGGTGACCTTCACGGGGCCAGCCGTCTTGACGCTGATGGCGTAATCGCCGGGCGCACCCTCGACGTTGTCGAGATCGAAGCTCAGGGTGCCGTGATCGCCGTTGAGCAGGAAGCGCGGCAGGGTTGCCGTCAGCACGACGGGATCGCGCACCGTGACATCGGTCGTGGCGTGGCCGAGCTTGGTCGCGGTCCATGCCACCGCCATCACCCGCGCGGTGCCGGCGAACTCCGGAATGTCGAAGCTGATTTCGGCCGAGCCGTCTGCTGCGACCGTGACGATCCCGGAATACAGCGCCAGGGGCTTCTGCGTCGGCGGACTGCCCTGCAACTCAGCGCCCGCGGAATCGCCGCCGGTCCTGATCTGGCCTCGCGTCCCCTGCATGCCGTCGATCAACTGCCCGTAGAGGTCGCGGATTTCCGAGGTCATGCGGCGCTGGCCGAGATAATAGTCGTCCGGCGCCGGCGGCTTGTAGTTGGTCAGGTTGAGGATGCCGACATCGACGGCGGCAACCACGATCTTGGCGTCTTCGCCGGGATTGAGGCCGCCGAGCTTGACCGGCAGCTTCAACGTGGTGTTAGGACGCACCAGAGCCGGCGGCGACAGGTTGACCTGCAGGGTGCGGGTTTTCTTGTCGATGCCGAACCATTTCAGTCCAATGGCGCGACCCGGCATCCGAAGCGCTGCGGCATCGAGCGGGCGGCGCAACGTCGCCACCACATAGGCGCCGGTGCCCCAATCCTTGCCGACGGGAATCCTGACCTGCGCGGTGCCTTCCTTGACATCGGTGGTTTGCGTCGTCAGCAGCCGGTCGCCCACAACATTGATGGTCAGCTTGCCGGCCGAGCGCGCATTGACCGACACCACCATGGTGTCGCCCGACTGATATTCGGGCTTGTCGATGGAGGTTTCCAGCAGGTCCGGCGTATCGGCGCTGCCGTCGGAATACCAGCCGACGTCGAACTGCACCGACGTCAGCGGCCCATCGGCCTCGGTCGATTTGACGTCGAGGCGATAGCGGCCGGGCTGCGGCGACAGCGTTATCTGTGACGGCTTGTCGGCGGCGATGGTGAGATCGCCATCGGCGACGCGGGTGGTCGATTTGACCGGCTCGTATTCCCAGGACGAGCTTTGGCGATACCATTGATAACGGGATTCGACCTTCAACAGCTCGTAACGCAGGCCGTCGCGCGCCAACGGCTTGCCATCAGGGGCGACGAATACGATCTCGAAGGCGGCCTTGTCGCCCTCCGCGACGCTTCTGTCGCCGAACAGCGGCTTGACGCCGATCATCGCCGCCACCGGTGCTACCGGCAGCACCAGTTTGCGCTCGACCGCGCGGCCACCAGCCTCAGCCATCCGGATGAAGATCTGGGCTTCCTGCGGGCGCGTTGATGACGGGGGCTTCGCCAGGCCGACCGGGAAAGTCGCGACGCCGTTGGCGTCCGCCTCGGGCAGATTTTCGATCGGCGTGCGTTCATTGCTGGTGGTCTCTTCGTCGGCGACGCCGAACTGGTAGCCTGCGAATCCCGGCCGACCCGAAGCCGGCGCCACCAGCATGTCGCCCTCCAGCTGCAGGCCCGAGGCGGGCGCGCCATAGAGGAAATGGCCGTCGACCTTAAGTTCTACAGGAACTTCAGCCCTGATCTGCTTATCTTTGCTGGATAATTCGAATTCGATGCGCTCGGGGACGTAGTCCTCGACCATGAAGGTGGTTTCACCCACGGACGAGCCCTTGGGATCGGTGAACGCCCGTACCCGCCAGGTCCCGGTCGGGACGGCGGAATTGAGCGGCAAGCTCATGCTGCGGCCGCCGGCGCCCTGGTCCGCGAGCAAGGCGCGGCGGAATTCGACGCCATCGGGACGCTCGATCACCAGCGTCAGTGGCCCGCCGGTCACGGCATTGCCCTGGCCGTCGCGCAGAAGTGCTGTGAGATACACCGTCTCGTTGGAGCGATAGACGCCGCGTTCGGCATAGACGAACGCATCGGCGCCTGCGGGCACGGCCCGGCCGGAAACGCCGCGATCCGACAGGTCGAACGCACTGGATTTCAGGCTGAGGAAAGCGTAGTCGGCCTTCTCACCGGCTACCGTCAGCATCGCCGGCGACAGACCGCCCTCGCCGCGTGCGAGGCCTGCCTCGAACAGCACGTGGCCGGATTCGTCGGTCTTGCGCGTGGCCAAGATCTCGTTGTTGCGCGCGACCAGCCGCACCTCGGCCTTTGCGACCGCGTCGGTCGAGGCCAGCGAATTGACGAACACATGGATGCCGTCATTGCCGGAGAACGCGGTGAGGCCGAGATCGGAAACGATGAACCACTGCGTCGCCAGCGAGCCGTCGTCGTCGCTGCCGGGGCCCTTGGCCGCCGCGGTCATGACATAGACGCCCGGCTGCAGGTCGCCCAGCGCCTGATCCACCGGAAACGCTGTGGTGACGTCCTGGTTGAGCGTGGTGGCGGTGGCAAGTTCGCCCGACCAGACCTTGACGCCCCGCTCGTCGCCGAGATCGGACAGTTCATATTTGCTGAGGGCATGCTGAAAATCGTTGCCGATCACCGTGTTGATCAGGTTGCGATCGCCGATCCGAAACACATTGACCGACACCGCTGACGTGTTGACGCTGACCAGCGGGATGCCGCGCTGGCCGGTCCGCGGCAGCACATAGGCCCGCCCGGTGAAGCGCACGAACGGCTTGCGGTCGCGCACATAGATATTGAACTCAGCCGATTTAGGCAGGGTTTCCTTCACGGTCGACGGCAGGCCGGCGCGCAGATTGATGTTGTAGCGCTCGCCGTGCTTCAGACCATCGACGCAGAGCTGCTTTCCTTCGGACGACAAGGCCGGCTTGTCGCTGCCCGCCAGCGCGAGGAACGGCGCGAAGTCGGTGCGCTTGGCGAGGTCCTCGGAGAACTGGAAACAGGCGCGCGGCGAGGCTGAATCGGAATCGACGGTGTAATCCAGCAGCCGGAAGCCATGCTCGTCGCGCATTTTTTCATATTGGCCGCGTACCTCGGCGACTTCGCGCAAATCGAGCGAGAGCCGTAAGCTATCCAGCGCCGGACGCCACAGCTTGCGTTCGGACATTGACCGCCCGAGCACCGCAAGCGCGTCCGCCTCCTCGGCTGCGTTGCCGGCGCGCTGATAGGCGATGTAGGCCGCGGTGGAGGCGCGTTCCAGGAGGAAAGTCTGTTCGCTGGAGTTCTTCGGCCAGATCTGGAAGATGACGCGAGCGAGCCTGAGCCAGTTGCCGCTGTCGTCAGGTGTTGTGGCGGCGATTTGCCCGAGGATCTGCAGGCCGGTGCGGAAATCGCTGCGTTTGAAAGCGGCGTCGGCATCGGTTTTCAGGGTTGCGTTGGTCTTGGCGACGGCTCCAGCCTCGCTCTTGATCTGGGCCTCCAGTTTCACGGCTGAATCGGCCAGATCGTCGCGTTTGAAGGCCTTGTCCGCCGCCTGCGCCGTGACCAGGCCAAGCGCCAGCGTTGCGCAAAGCGTTGCGGCGCGAACCAAACCAATCATGATGGAGCTCCTTGGGCCGCGGACGAACGCCGCGCAACGTACAGAAGTGCGCGAAAAGGTGACGGACTCATGGCGATGGAACCGGGTGGCGAAAAAGTCGCATGCAACATTTGTCCAGACGAGCCTTGAGCCGCAGCCGGCAGCGGACGCCACCAAAGCAACGGTCCACCCGCTCAAGCTTTGTCGCGGGATAGCAGATAACGGTTCGGAACGGGCTTGGCGGGAAAGCGGATTTTTCATATTGGCAATGCTATGAAGGCCGCGACGGTCCCATAGCTCAACTGGATAGAGTAACGGATTTCTACTCCGTGGGTTGCAGGTTCGAATCCTGCTGGGATCGCCAATACTAAAACT
>Ga0207657_10001474_pt1 | contig 25157 bp, 21 predicted proteins | sample KBSC33metaG_FD_184316 | JGI IMG/M metagenome (GOLD analysis project Ga0207657, IMG submission 184316) | Corn rhizosphere microbial communities from Kellogg Biological Station, Michigan, USA - KBS C3-3 metaG (SPAdes) (version 2) | ecosystem: Host-associated > Plants > Roots > Rhizosphere > Soil ... | reverse complement strand
TCCATCCACGCACGCTCGAAGACGTCGTCCTCGAGGAGGGGCCGGATCAGGTCGAGGATGCGCTGGTTGACCGTGGCGATCCAGCCCTCCTGCTGGCCCGCGTCCTCGCGCATGCGCTCCGAAGCGGACAGGACACACGCGGCCGCTTCTGCCCGGCCCGTCTCGCCGAGGACGCGTGCCAACCGTCTCAGGTCCCGGGCCGCCATCGTCGGGTCGCCGAGGCGGCTCGAGATGCGGAGGCTCCGCTCGAGCAGCCCCTGGGCGTCGTCGAACCGGCCCTGCATGATCGCCACCTGTCCGAGCTGGCCGAGGGTCTGCGCTTCGCTGCGCTCGTCCCTGGCCGCCCGTGCGCCGCGGTTCACGTCCTCGAGGACCTCGCGGGCGCCGTCGAGGTCTCCGAGCTCCTGGAGGTAATAGCCGAGATTTGCTGCTGCGAGGCGCGCGTAGTACTCATCGCCGAGCTCGCGAAAGCGGAGCTCGGCATTCGCCGTGAAGCGACTAGCGGTCTCGAAATCGTCGTCGCCACTCGCGGCATTGCCCAACAGCATCTCCGAGTAGGCGGCGCCCCACTCGTCGCCCAGCTCGCGGTGGAGCGTGAGCGCGCCCTGCGCGTAGGCGCGGGCCGCCTCGTAGTCCGCGTTGTTCACGGCCATCACCGCGGCGCCGTTCAGCGCTCTTCCACGGGCTGCCGTCGGCCGATCGTCCGCGGCGAGGAGACGCTCCAGGCGCTCGCGGCCTTCCTGGAGATGGCCGCGCATGTACCAGAAGCGGTGTAGGGCGCCGGCCAGCTCGAGCGCGCGCTGCCGGTCGCCCACGGCTTCGAACCGGTCGAGCGCTGCGCGGAGGTTGTCATGTTCCGCGTCGAGGCGATCGAGCCAGGCTTTTGGCCTGCCCAGGAGATGGGCGTGGGCCTCCTCGGCGAGTGCGAGGTAGTAGGAGGCGTGCTGCGCCGCAAACCGATCGTCGACGAGCTGATCGGCGGCGTACTCGCGAATCGTCTCGAGCATCCAGAAGCGCTCGCCCGTGTGGCGCGCGAGGCTCTTGTCGACAAGCGACTGGAGAACGTCGAGATCGGCGCCGACAACCTGCTCGGCCGCCTCCAGCGTGCAACCGCCGCGAAAGACGGCGAGCCGCGCGAAGAGTTGCTTCTCGTCATCTTCGAGCAGGTCGTGCGACCAGGCGATCGTCGCGCGTAGCGTCTGCTGCCGCGGGTCGGCGTCGCGGCCTCCCTTGAGGAGGTCGAGCCGCTGCGAGAGTCGGTCGAGGATCTGTGCGGGAGAAAGGACGGCAGTTCTGGCGGCGGCGAGTTCGAGCGCAAGCGGGAGGTTGTCGAGCCGGCGGCAGAGCGTGGCGACCGTCTCATCGGGATCGACGTTCGCGCGGGCCGTGAAGAGCTCGACCGCGTCCGGATCGGCCAGGGGGAGGACGGGATAGTCGACCTCGCCGCGCACGCGCAGGAGCTCGCGGCTCGTGACCAGCAGCGTGAGGTTCGGGCAGGCTTCGAGTAGCTCGGCGAGCTCGGGCGCGGCGTCGATCACCTGCTCGAGGTTGTCCAGGAGGAGCAGTAGCTCGCGTTCGCCGATCCAGCCGGCGAGGCCGTCCTTGGCGCCGAGCGTCTGAGCCACCGTCTCGACGACGAGCGCGGGGTCGCGAAGCGACGCCAGCCCGATCCAGAACACGCCCGCCTTGAACTCGCCGACGAGCTCGGCCGCCGCCTCGATCGACAGGCGTGTCTTGCCCGAGCCGCCCGGCCCGGACAAGGTCACGAGCCGGGCACCGTCTCTCACGAGCGCGACCAGCTCGCCGACCTCGCGCTCACGGCCGACGAAGCTCGATACGGGTCGCGGGAGGTTCGTGTTCGAGATCGTTTTCAGCGGCGGAAACCGCTCCGAGCCGAGCTGGAAGATCGCCACCGGCTCGCCGAAGTCCTTCAAGCGGTGCTCGCCCAGATCGGTAAGGAACACCGTGCTACTTGCGACGGCCGCCTTCGTGGCTGCCGACAGCAGCACCTGACCGCCGTGGCCGGCCGCACCGATCCGGGCGCCCAGGTGCACGTCCTCGCCGATGTAGCCCTCCGCGCTCAGATGCGGCGACCCCGTGTGCAGCCCCATTCGCACCCGGATCGGCCCCAAGCGCAGCTTCTCGGTCGCCGCTGCGGCGGCGGCCACCGCGCCCGCCGCGTCGGGGAACGCGACAAAGAACGCGTCCCCCTGCGTGTCCACCTCCACCCCGCCGTGTGCGGCGAACGCCTCCCGCACCAGCCGCCGGTGCCCCGCCAGAGCGGACGCATATCCTTCGGCCCCCAACTCGTGCAGCAGCCGCGTCGATCCCTCCACGTCGGTGAAGAGAAACGTCACCGTTCCGGAGGGTAGATCGCATCGCACAGGCGCAATCATGCGCCAGCGCGAGGCTGACGTCACGTCGAGGAGCCGGGATGAACGGGCAGCGGAGGGCCCGCCGGCGCGGGCCCTCCGACTGTGCCGTCAGCCGCAGCCGAGGACGGTGCGCACCCGCCCGACCGTCTCGAGGCGGTTCTCGGCCGTCGCGGGGTCGACCACCTTCCCCGTGAGCGCGTTCAGCTCGTGCACGTACGCGTTCAGCTCGTTGCACGCCTCCTGCGTACGGCCGGCCCGTGCCGCGCGTCCCGCCGAGGAGACAAGGCCGTTCAGGCTGTCGGCGCCGACCACGGGCAGCTCGAGCTCGATCTGATCCGGCGCGCCGCGGACGTCGACCCAGAACACGACGGTCGTCGCATTGCCGGCGACGTCGGTGACGGTGCACGTCACCTTGTCGCCGCCGATCGGGAACAAGCTCCCAGACGGGCGGTCACAGTCGACGGCCGGGCTCGGATCGAGGTTGTCCTGGATGCCCAGCGCGTAGGTGACGACCGCGCCGTCGGCTCCCATCGCGTCGACCCACCACGAGCCGTTGTGCGGCGCGGTCACGACCGGCGGCAGGTCGTCGAAGCGCACGGTCACTGTCTGCTCCGGGCCGGCGTTGCCGAGGTCGTCGGTCGCGTGGTAGCGGATCGTCCGCACACCGTCGTCCGCTGCGCTGCCGAACGAGATCGTCACGGTGTCCCGGTCGGCGGTGACGCCGTCGAACGTCAGGCTGCGCACGCCGCTCGCGGCGTCCGTTGCGTGCAGCGTCAGCGTGGTCGGCGTGTTGCTCCAGCCGGCCGCGTTCGGCGACGGCGAGATCGTCGCCGTCACCCCGGGGCCGGTGTCGTCGATGCGAATGGTCAGCGTCTGCGGCGCCTCCGCATTCCCCGCGGCGTCCGTCGCGTGAAAGGTCAACGTCGTCGCGCCTTCGGCGGAGACGACGACGTCGGCGGAGTCGCCGTGCACGATCGTCTCCGGCTTCGCGCCGGCGCCGCTCGCGCTGTACGTGATCGAGTCCACGCCGGAGCCGCCGGTGTCGGTCGCCGCGAGATGCACGGTGACCGGGCCTTTGCTCCAGTCCGCCCAGCCCGCCTCGGGCGACTGCGTCGCGACGGTCGCCGGCGCGACCGTGTCGACCGCCGAGGCACCGCCGACGATCGGCAGGAAGCCGGAGTCGGACGTCGCGACGACGTCGTCGGGGACGCGAACGTGGAACGTCACGGTCCCGTCGAAGTCGAGCAGTGCGTTCTGCGCGTAGACGACGCTCGGCGCGCCGTCGACGAGCAACCGCGCGGCCGCCTTCAGCTCGCCCGAGAACGACGTGTGGCCCGCGGGCAGGTCGACGGGCACGGAGAACGTGTCGTCGATCGGCGTCGGCCCCGCGTTCGTCTCGGGGACGTACTGCTCGTCGTAGCCGCCGAGCGGCTGCAGGGCCTCCCAGCGGAACGTGCAGCAGAAGTCGAGCGAGACGTCGACCTCCGCGGTCGGGTCGAGCAGCTCGAGCGGCGCGCTGTTGGCCGCGCCGATCGTCCCGTGCACGGTGCCCTCGACCCACACGGTTGCGGCCTGCGAGAGCGTGATCCCGTCGCTGATCGTCGCGTCGCCGGAGACATCCGCGTCCCCGCCGTAGTTCGGATCCGGGGCGTTGCCGACGAGCAGCGACGCGCCGGCGCCGGCCTTCAGGACACCGGCCGCCTCGTCGACCGACGCCGTCGCGCCGCCGGAGCGCTCCGCGCACCCGGTCGACGGGCACGGCGTCGAGGCCGACGGGAAGGCCGCGAGCGGCCAGCCGAACGAGGCGCCCACCGGGACGCCGGCGCTGCCGGCCGCGGCGCCGTGGCTGATCACAGTCGCCCCGCCGCCGTCCGGACCGGCCTCGGCGTAGACGCTCGCGGACGCGTTGACGTCCGCGTGGGCCTCCGCGGCGCCGGCGAGAACCGCCACCGAGGCCACGAGGATGAAGAGCAGTCGCTTCATGGGTTCCTCCGTTTTCGTCAGTCGTTCGAGAGCAGGGACGCGGTCGGCATGCCGGCACGCCGCAGCGGCACCGCGGCGAGCGCGCCGAGCAGGCCGCCGACGATCAACGCGGCGGCCGCGCCCGCGGCCGCCGGCTTCGTGACCATCGCGAAGACGACGCCGAGGGCGACACCGGGATTGGCGTTCGACGCCGCCCACCAGAGCGGGTCGCGCACACGGTCGGGAAGCGGCACGGCGGGGTCGGCGGCGAGCGCGTGCGCGAGCGCGGCGGCGCGCCGGCCGGCGACCTGGTCGCCGACGAGCGCGAGGAACACGACGCCGGCGAGGCCGGCGTCGACCCACGACGTGCTCCAGCTCCAGCGCTCGCTCACCATGGCCGCGCCCGACGCCACGAGCGTCAGGAGAGCGAGCGGGAAGACGCGCCCAGTGCGCTTTGCGAGGGCGAGCCAGTGGAGCGCGTCGCCCGCCGTCCGCGCGGTGAGCACGCGCCGCATCGCGAGGCCGAGGAGCGCGGTCGCCGCGAACGCGGCGAACAGCGCGAGCAGGTGGAAGAACAGTGCGATGTCGTAGCCGTTCATCGATCGCTCCTTCGTGGGTCGGGGCGGAGGCCGGCTTGCCGGCCTCCGCCGCTGCGACGTGCTACGGGCAGGTGACGTCCGGGTTGTAAGGAGCGAACAGCCCGCTGTGGTTCGCCTTCCAGAGCCAGACGTGCAGGTCGTAGTGGATCGGCATGCCGGGCGCGTGCCCGAGCATCGGGCCGTCGAATGCGCGGCCGAACAGCGTCGGCCTGTCGCCGTCCGTCCGCACGTTCTGGTCGGCGTCCGGCTTGAAGTACTCGGCCGCGAGCAGCTGGTAGCCCCCGCCCGCCGTCGGCAGGTAGGTGAGGATCGGAGGCTTCGCGGGGTCGATCGGGCCGGGCGCCATCAGCTTCGGGTTGACGAAGTGGACGCCCATGCCTCCGCCCCACCACGAGGCGTCGGGGTCGGTCGGCGTCGCCTCGCACGGCGACGCGGGCGCGTAGCCGTCGGCCTTCGCCGCGTCGACGGACTGGTACTTGTCGAGCGCCGCCTTGACCTTCGCGAGCTGCCGGGAGATCCCGGCCGGCGAGTAGCGGTCGTTCAGGCGCCTCGCCTGCGCCTTCAGCGCCGCTACCTGCTGCCGCAGCGCCGCGGCCCGGCTCGCCTTGTGGCCCCCGTTGCCGGCGCTCGCCGCCGCAGCGCCGACCGCCACAGCTACGAGCAGTAGCGCGACGGCGCGCGTGAATTGCTGCTTCATCCTTCCTCCTTCATGTCCGGGTTGAACACGTCGACCGAGCGGCACCACGTGCCGTCCGGCTGTCGGCGATGGAGGACGAGGTACTTGCCGCGGTCGCAAACCGGCTCTGCGCCGTCGGCGGTCACGGTGAAGGCGTACCTGCCGATCTCGACCGCGGTGCTCCTGCCGACCTGGCGCTCTTCCGGCTCGAGCACGACGCCGGAGAGGCCGAACGTGAGTCCCGCCCGCCAGTACGCCTCGATCTCGAGGCGGCCGGCGATCAGCCGGGCGGTCGGCGTCAGGAGCCGACCGTCCTCCGCGTAGAGCTGCGCCGCGCCGACCGCGTCGGCACGCTGCAGCGCCTCCGCAAGCGCGGCGCTCGCCCCGTACACCCCGTCGTCCATCGTCGGAGACCTTCGCGGGCCGACGTTGCAACGACGTTGCAGCCCGGTTGCAGCTCGGTTGCAGCCCGGCGCTAGCCGATGAGCGCAAGCTCGACCGCGCGCTCGAGCGGCGCCGGCTGCGGCCGGGGCCCGGGAGGCATCGCGGCCGCGTAGGCCGAGCGGTCGAAGCGGCCGAAGCGCCCCGGGGCGTCCTCGACCGCATCAACCGAGGCCCACAAGGCGAGCGCCCGCTCGTCGTCGCCGCGCAGGGCGGCGGCACGCGCGAGCACCGCGAGGGCATAGAGCACGTACTGGCGGCTGCCGATCCCCTGCGCGAGCGGCAGCGCGCGCCGGGCCCGCGCCTCCGCGTCGGCCGGGTCGCCGAGCTCGAGCGAGACCTCCGCGAGCTGGAGGAGCCGCTGCGCGACCCACCAGTTCCAGCCGAGCCCCTCGGCCATCCGGATGCTCGTCCCGACCAGCTCGAGCGCGGCTTCGAGCTCGCCCGCCTCGAGGGCGAGCGTGCCGAGGCTGCCGAGGATCTGCAGCTCGCCGACCGCGTCGTGGTGCTGTCGGCAGGTCTCGAGCGCGGTCGTGAACATCCGGTGGGCGAGCCGCGTGTCGCCGGCGTGGCGCGCGACGATCCCGAGCCTGAAGTCGAGATGGGCGGCGGCCACGTTGTCGCCCGCTTCGAGGAAGAGCTCGCGGCTGCGTGTGTAGGCGCGCCGCGCCTCGTCGACCACGAGCAGGACGTCGAGGCACGATGCGTAGTCGCGCCACATGCGCGCGCGCAGCACGAGGCCGACCTCGTGTTCGTGCTCGAGCAGCCGTTCGAAGCGGCGTCGCGCCTCGAGCGGGGCATTCGTCACCCAGAAGTTCTCCAGCTGGAGCATCAAGCGCAGCGCGAGCTCCACGTCGGCGTCCGTCGCCCAGTCGATCGCGGCGCGCAGGTTGTGCTGCTCGCGCAGCACCGGCTCGTGGTTTTGCGGCGCACGGCCGACCGCCTCGAGCGCGATGTGGGCCGACTCGGCCACCGTGAAGTAGTGGTGCGCGTGGCGCCGGCGCACGTCGTCCGCGTCGGGATCGTCCGCGAGCTTCGCCGCGGCGTACTGCCGGACGGTCTCGAGCAGCCCGTAGCGTGTCCGCTCGGCTCCCTCGACGCGGACGAGCGACGCGTCGATGAGCCGCGCCAGGAGGTCGAGGGCTGCGTCGCCGTCGCCGTCGAGGCAGACGTCGGAGACGGCGTCGAGCCCCGCCCCGCCTGCGAAGACCGACAGCCGGCGCAAGAGTTGCTGCTCGGCGGGAGCGAGCAGGTCGTAGCTCCAGTCCATCGTCGTCTGAAGCGTGCGGTGCCTGTGGTTCGCGACGCGCTGCCACGCGCGGAGGAACCGGAAGCGGTCGTCGAGCCGGGCCGCGATCTCGGACGGCGAGAGCGCCTTCACGCGCGCGGCGGCGAGCTCGATGGCGAGCGGGAGCCCATCCAGCTCGGAGCAGATCCGCTCGACGGTGGCGCCGTCGGCCGCGAGATCGCGGCGCGCCGCGGCGGCGCGGTCGAGAAACAGGCGGACGGCCTCGGGTGGCGGCAAGGGGTCGAGCGCGTAGTCGACCTCGCCGGCAACGGCAAGCGCCGTGCGGCTCGTCGCGAGGATGCGAACGTTCGGGCACTCGCGCAGCAGCGCTGCGATCAGCTGTGCGGAGCCTTCGAGCACGTGCTCGCAGTTGTCGAGCAGCACGAGCAGCTCGCGCGTCCGCGCGTGGGCGACCACCGCCTCGGCGTCGGGCCCGGCGACGGCGTCGACGCCGAGCGCGTCGGCGACCACGCGCGCGACGAGCTTGTCGCCGGTCAGCGCCGCGAGGTCGGCGAGCCAGACGCCGTCCCGCCACACGCCCGTCTGCCGCCGCGCCGCCTCGAGCGCCAGCCGCGTCTTGCCGCAGCCCCCGATCCCCGTGAGCGTCACGAGGCGGTGCGCACGGAGCAGCTCCGCGAGCTCCGCGAGCTCCTCGTCGCGGCCGACGAAGCTCGTCGCCGGGGCCGGCAGGTTGTGCTGCGCCGCCCCCGGCGAGACGCAGGGGACCTCCTGGCGGAGGATCTCCCGTTCGAGGCGCCGCAGCTCCTCACCCGGCTCGAGGCCGAGCTCGCGATCGAGCAGCGAGCTCGCGGCGCGCACGGCGTCGAGCGCTTCTGCCTGGCGGCCGCTGCGATAGAGCGCGAGCGCGAGCTGCACGTGGAACCGCTCGCGCAGCGGCTCCGACTCGACGAGCGCGCGCAGCTCGGGGACGAGCTGCTCGTGGCGGCCGAGCGCCAGGTCGGCGTCGAGTCGCGACTCGAGGCACGCGAGCCGCAGCTCCTCGAGCCGCAGCGCTTCGGCGGCCAGCTCGCCACAGTCGGTCGTACCGGCGAGTGCGTCGCCGCGCCACAGCGCGAGCGCCGCGTGCAGCCGCTCGGCGGCGAGGCCCGCGGCACCTCGGCGGAGCTCGTCCCGCCCGCTCTCCAGGAGTCGCTCGAAGCGCTGCGCGTCGATCGCATCGTCGCCCACCGCAAGCGCATAGCCCCCGCCGCGCCCCACGACAGCCTGGGCGCCGAGCGCCCGCCGCAGTCGCGAGACGTACGAGCGCAATGTCGACTCCGCGCCTGGCGGCAGGTCGCCCTGCCACAGCTCCTCGGCCAGCCGGTCGGCCGGCACCGGACGCGCGGCCGCGACGGCGAGCAGCGCGAGCAGGGAGAGCTGCCGCGCGCCGCCGAGCGCGACCGGCGCCCCGTCGGCCGAGGCCTCGACAGGACCGAGCAGCCGGATCTCGAGGCGTCGTTGCACCGTCTCTATGTAGCGGAACAGAACGGCATGCGATGGAGAAATCAGGTCGTCCCGAGAGCCCGTCGACGCCGAGGGCCTCCGCCCTCCGCCGGACTCAGCCGGCGTCAGGCACCGGGCTCCTCCGCCGCGCGCATCGCGTCGTTGAGAGCGTTGACGCCGTCGTGCAGCTCGTCGAGCGGCTGCGCGGCGTGCTTCTCGAGCGCGCGCAGCGCGCGCCGCAACGGTGCTTCGCTCGCACGCCGGCGCTCGTGACCGGCGGCCGTGAGCGACCAGAGGGACGAGCGGCGGTCCTCCGGATTCGGCGTGCGCTCGACCTCGCGGCGCTTTGCCAGCCGCTCGAGCACGTCCGACATCGTCATGAACGGCACGCCCAGCTCTTCGGCGAGCTCCGTCGTCGTCGCCGGGCCGAGCCGTGCGAGCAGCGCCACTGTCGCGAGCTGCGAGCCGTCGACGCCCGCCGCCTCGAGCTCACGCGCGACGAGGCGCTCCGCCCGGTGGGCCGCGCGCCAGAGATCGAGAAAGAGATCAGCTCGTCCGGCCACCGAAACAATCACGATTTCGTGATACTATGGGACGATGCTCGCCGCCGTATTCGCCGCGTCGCTCGCACTCGCGGCTCCCACTCCGCTCGACGGCGCGGCGGCCACGCCGGTCTGCGCTCGCACGGGCATCCCCTACCCGCAGGCGGCGCTCGCCCGTGGCCCGAACGGACTCTGGCTCGCGTGCCGCGAGCGGGGCACGCTCGTCCGGTACGACGCCGCCACCGGCAAGCCGCTCGCGACGATCGCGCTCCGCGGCCTTCGTCCGTGGGCGGTCGCGTCCGGGCTCGGCTTCGTCTGGGCGGTCGACCGCACCGTCCCCTCCCTGCTCCGGATCGACCCGCGCACCGGCCGGCAGCGGCGCATCCGGCTCGACGGCCTTCCCGTCGCACTCTGGGCCGGTGCGGGCAGCGTCTGGGTCGGCTTCGAGCAGGGAACGCAGGTGGCGCGCGTCGCCCCGTCCACGGGCAAGGTTCACCGCATCCAGGCCGGAGACGGGGCGTCCGGCTTCGCGAGCGACGGCCGCTCGGTGTGGATTGCGTGCCATCGCGACAACTCGATCGTACGGGTCGACCTCGCGACCGGCAACGTCACGACGACGACGGCGCAGCTGTCGGACCCGGCCGCCACCGCCGTGGAGCGCATCGCCTATGCCGGCGGCTCGCTCTGGGTGACGGGGCGCGGGCTCGATCTCCTGCGCGTCGCCCCGGACGACGGGCACGTGACGACGACGATCGACATCGGCGCCGCGGGGATCGAGGTCCTGACGGCGGGTGCACACGTGCTCGTGGTCGCCGCGACGGATGCCGGCGCGCGCCGCGGCGACCCGGTCGTCGAGAATCTCGCGCTCGTCGACCCCGGCACGAACACCGTCGTCTCCCGAGTCGAGGCGCACGCGCGTCTCCTGCTCTCCGGGCTCGCGGTTGCCGGCGGGCGGTTCTGGCTTGTGGACACGGTGGCGGGCCGGTTGTTGCGCGGCGCGGCGCGCTGACCCTACGGGTGGTTGCTCCTCGGGTCCCATAGGGGCACGCGGGCGGTCGAGGCGTAGGCCATGCCGTGCGGGTAGCTGATCAGCTCGACGTCCGTGCCGAACGGCGTGCGGAAGTAGTTGATCGTCTGGCCTGCGGCGGGGCCGTCCGTGACCGCGAACGGGCCTAGGCGCTTTTGCGCACCGAGCGACTGCAGGTAGGCGACACCCTTGTCGATGTTGCGGACGTAGAAGGCGACATGGTGACCGCCCCAGTCGGAGTTCCGCCTGAACGTCATGTCCTGGTCGGGCGCCGTGTACTGGAAGAGCTCGACGCCGGGCCCGTTCCCTGCACGGATCATCCTGATCCTCTCGGCGACGGCGCGCGGGTTCACGTCGACGAGCTGCTCCATGAAATCGCCCTTGTCGCTGAAAGGACCGAACGTGAGCGGGTTCGCGCCGCCGAGCAGCGACTCGAACCACGCAGCGGCCGCGTCGACGGCGGGCACGGTGATCCCGACGTGATCGATTCCGACGAGGCCGGGCACCTTCGTCACCTCGGACCCGGCGCCGTTCAGCGTCGGAGACCACAACGGCTTCACACTGGGCACGTCGTACGCCATTCCGTTCGGATAGCTGATCAGCTCGATGTAGGTGCCGAACGGCGTCTTGAAGTAGTTGATCGTCTGGCCCGCAGCGGGGCCGGCAGTGAGCGGGAACGGGCCGAGGAACTTCTGGACGCCCCTACCCTCCATGTAGGCGACGGCGGCGTCGATGTCCGTCACGTAGAACGCGACGTGGTGGCCCGACCAGTCCGAGTTGCGCGGATGTGTCTGCAGCTGACCCGGCGCCTCGTACTGGAAGAGCTCGATGTTCGCGCTGTGGCCGATGCGGAGCACCGTGATCTGATCGATCACCGCACGCGGATCGACGCCGAGCAGATCCTGCATCAGTGTCCCTGCCGGGTCGCCGATGGGCCCGAACGACAGCGGGGCGGTCGCGCCCATGACGTCGCGGAACCACGCGACGGCCTCGCCGATGTCCGGGACAGTCAGCCCGACATGGTCCATGCCGACGAGCCCGAGCTCGCCCTTCCCGAGCCCGGCGGCCCGCGCACTCCGCGCACCGAGAAGCGGCAGCGCGGTCGCACCGGCCGCAACCGTCGCGCTCTTCTTCAGGAACTCTTTGCGGTCACCGCGAAACTCGCCCACGAGCTCACCCCTCTTGTCGAATGACGCTCTCGAAGAAGTCCTCGACCGCGGCCGCAAACCCGTCGACGTCCTGCTCGTCGAGCGGCAGCGAGAGCGCGACGAAGCCCCGACGTCCGTAGGAATAGCCGCGCTCGAGCAGATGCAGATGCAGCATCGCCTGCAGCTCGGGTCGCTTCGGGACGTCGGCCCGCCGGCGGACCGGCCCGCGCCCGAGGTGGATGCCGACGAGCGAGCCGTAGCCGGTCGCGCAGAGCTCGACCCGGCGCTCGTTTGCGAACGCGTTCAGACGGTCGCGCAACCGGTCGCCGAGCCCGTTCAGGCGCGCGACCTCGGCTTCGCCGTAGACGGCGAGGCCGGCAGCGCCCGCCGCCATCGTCGGCACCGCGTTGTTGAAGGTGCCTGCATGCGGGAGCGCGCCCGCCTGCGAGGGGTCGAAGCGCGACATGAGGTCGGCACGGCCGCCGAACGCGCCGAACGCGAGGCCGCCCCCGAGGTACTTTCCGAAGGTCGTCAGATCGGGCGTGATGCCGAGCGCCTGCTGGAGACCGCCCGTCGAGAGGCGCGAGGTCATCACCTCGTCGAAGACGAGGAGGACGTCGTGCGCGGCAGTCAGGTCGCGCAGTGCACGGAGGAACGCGGGCTCGCCGGGGATGACGCCGCCCGAGCCCTGGAGCGGCTCGACGACGACCGCCGCGAGCTCGTCCGCGTGCTCGCGGATCAGCCGAGCCGCGTCGTCGGTGTCGTTGTACTCGCCGACGACGAACGGGAACGGCGCGTTGATCGGCGAGCCGGCCGCGGTCTCGAAGAAGAACACGCTGCCGTGGTAGCCGCCCGCAAACACCATGACTGCGGGCTTGCCCGTCGCCGCCCGAGCGAGGGAGATCGCGAGCAGGTTCGCCTCCGTGCCGGAGTTGCAGAAGCGGACGAGCTCGACCGAAGGGAAGCGCTCGCAGAGCGCCGCCGCGAGACGCACCTCGTGGGAGCTCGGGGCACCGAACGAGATCCCGTCGTCGAGCGCGTCACGGATCGCTCGGAGCACGGCCGGATGCGAGTGGCCGTAGAGCCCGGCCGTGTACTCGCCGAGGAGGTCGACGTACTCGTGGCCGTCCGCGTCGACGAGGCGCGCGCCTTCGCCGCGAACGATCGTCAGCGGAAACGGATCGACGTGGATGACCGTCCGCGTGTTGCCGCCCGGCATGACTCGCGCGCGCTCCTCGTGCTGCCGGCGCGACTCCGGGTTCCGCTCGACATATCGCCGCTCGGCCTCGAGCAGCTGCGCGGTCACGTCGGGTACGGCGACCTGGCTCAACCCCACGAGCCTATCGCGGCGGCGCGAGATACACGTGCACTTCGTACGGCCCGAAGCGGTCGCGGTAGATCGAGCCCTTCACCGGCACGAGCGTTCGCCTCTCGTCGAGCACCTGGAGGTTGCGCCCCGCGGCGCTGTCGACCCGGAACGGCACCGCCGTCGGCTGCGCGCTGCCGTTGACCGCGATCACGTACACCGCGCCGTTCAGCGTCCGCGACGTCGCCGCGACGGTGCCGTCCCACGGCACGATGACGCTGCCCACGTCGGTGCAGAGCGCGGGCGCAAGCCGCTCGATGCGCGCGACGGTCGCGGGCAGCTGCGCCTCGACGCCCGGCTCGAAGTCCCAGCGGTTCCACGCGCCGCCGGTGTAGCTCGTCGTGAAGTACCCGAGACCGCAGGCCCCGCCGGCGACGGCGAGCCACATCTCCGCGTTCACGATCTGCGGCGTGACGCGCATCGTAGGACACTCCCCCGTCATCGCGCTCGTCTCGATCCACTGGAACGTCGGCTTGCCGGGCGCGTAGATCGTCGTCAACTCGCGCTGCGCGCGGAAGACGTCGAGGAGCGGCACGCGCCCGCAGAACTTCGCCACGGGGTAGAGGTCGAAGCCGACGACGTCCGCGAGCGAGGCGAAGCGCTTGTAGTCGTTCCGGTCGAAGCCACCGTTGATCGGCGCCTGCCCGCTGTAGAAGTGCTGCGTGACGTTGAGGACGCGAAGCCGGCCCGTCTCCGCGACGGGCGGCAGGTGCGGCAGCTGCTCGGGCGCGATGCCCCAGCCGTCGGGCTCGTCCGGCAGATACCAGCCGGCTCCGGCGGCGGTCGCGTAGTCGTCGCCCAGGACGAACGGCGGCGACACGCCGGCGGGCTGCGCACAGCCCGTGTACGGCGCCTGCACGAACATGTCGACGCCCGCCGTCACTGCGCGCCCTGCCGTGTCGACGCACTGCTCGTAGCTCAGCACCGGAAAGAAGAGAGCGCCGTCGGCGGTGACGTGCGTCCCGGCGACCCCGAACACCGGTGTCGATGATCGCGGCGGCGTCGTCAGCGTGCCCGCGCTCGTGCCGGCACTCGACTGAATCTCGAACGCGTACGTCGTCGCCGGTGACAGATCGCGCAATTCGATCCGATGCACGGTGCTCGCAACGAGCTCGCGCGCGCTGTAGAGCGTCAGCGCGCCGGCGCCGAACGCGACCCGGCCGCGCGACGCCGTCGGCGTCGTCCAGCGCACCGTCGCGGCGGACGCCGACACCGCCGTCTGCACATCCGAGATCGACGAACGCGACGCAGCAGCCGCCGCACCGGCTGAAACGAGAAACGCGAGCGCGGCGAGAAGAGCGGAGCCGCGCCGGGCACGATGCTCGGCGCGGCCCCTCTCCACGACTACTACCTGTTCTGAACCTTCGAGAGCGACGGGGCTGCGTTCTTCGCCTTCGCGAGCGGGCGAGCCTTGACCGCGACGGAAGCCGGCTTCGCGGAGATGGTGATCTCCTCGCCGGTCGCCGGGTTCCGGCCGGGGCGCGCCTCGGTCGCCGGACGCACGCGCACGTCGAGCTGGACGACGCCGCCGATCTTCACCTTCTCGGCGTTGCCGATCTCGTCGAGGACGACCTCTTCGAGGGCGGCGATCGCCTTCTTCGCATCGGCACGCGAAAGACCCGCCTTCTCGGCGACGGCGTCAGCGAGCTGCGTCTGCGTCATGGGCATTCGAAACCTCCTGGGATTACGTGTGAGCGACTGGATTCAAGCGCACGGACAGGACGGAGGGGAGGGAGAACCCGCTAAAACTGCTCGGATGGACGAGCTCGGACGACTCCGCGGCGAGATCGAGGCCCTCGATCGGGCCGTCCTCGAGACCCTCAACCGCCGCCTCGAGCTCGTGCATCGTGTCAACGCGCACAAGCAGGAGACCGGCGCCGCGCCGATCGACGCCGGTCGCGAGGCCGCCCTCCTCGCCGAGCTTCAGGCCGCAAATGCAGGGCCTTTGTCGAGCCGGGGCGTCCAGTCGGTCTTCGCGGCGGTGCTCGACGTGATGAAGCAGGAGGCCCGCGGCGAGCCCCGGCCTGCCCCGCCGGCCGCGGCGCCTGCCCGCGCCGCGGTCGCCTCCCTCGCCGTCGTCGGCACCGGCCTCGTCGGAACCTCCGTCGCCCTCGCGGCGAAGCGGTCGGGAGTCGCCCGGGTGACCGGCTGGGACGCCGCGCCGGCGACGCTTCGCGAGGCGACCGGCGCGAAGGCGCTCGACGAGGCGGCCGGGTCGCTCGCCGACGCGGTCGCGGACGCGGAGCTCGTCGTCGTCGCCGTGCCGGTCGGCGCGCTTGCCTCGACGATGCACGACGTGCTCGCCGCGGCCGGCGCAGACGCGACGATCACCGACGTCGGCTCGACGAAGCGCGCCCTCGCCGGCGCCGCCGGCGACGCCCGGCTCGTGCCCGGCCACCCGCTCGCAGGCGGAGCGACCGGTGGGCCTGCCCGCGCCGCCGCCGACCTCTTCGACGGGGCGACCTGGTTCCTCACGCCCGCCGAGACGAGCGACACCGGGCGTGTCGAGCTCGTCGAGCGCTTCGTCGCATCGCTCGGTGCGCGGGCGGTGCGCCTCGACGCGGAGACGCACGACCGGATCCTCGCGGTCACGAGCCACCTCCCCCACGCCCTCGCGAACCTGCTGATGCAGAGCGTCGCCGCGGCGGGCGACGACGCGCTCGGCTACGCCGGAGCGTCGTTGCGCGAGATGACCCGCGTCGCAGGCGCCAACGCCGGCGTCTGGGCCGACGTCTTCGTCGAGAACGGCGACATGATCGCCGACGCCGTCGCGGACATCCGCAACGCCGCCGAGGACGTCGAGCGGGCGCTGCGGACCGGCGACCGCGCGTTCTTCGAGCGCTGGATAGCCGAGGCAGCCGCCACGCGGAGCCGGATGCTCGAGTACGCCTACCGCACGGAGGCTCGGATGCTGAACCGCATCCGGGTGCGCGTTCCCGACAAGCCCGGCGTGCTCGCCCGCATCACGCAGTCGCTCGGAGCCGCGGGGATCAACATCGAGGACTTCGAGCTTCGACACGTCTCGCCCGAGTACGGCGGCGTGCTCGTCATCCTCGTCGCGGGCGCCGACAACGCGGAGCTCGCCCGGACGCTGCTGCGCCGCGAGGGCTACAGCGCGGCGTAAGCGGGGTTAACCGCCGCCGCCGTAGCCGCCGCCGTAGCCGCCGCCGTAGCCGCCGCCGGTCGTCGTCGTGCCCCCTGCCACAGCCTTCACGACCTTCCGGCCCGACGCGGCGACCGCGTCCCACGTGCCGCCGAAGTGGACGATGCCTTCACCGTTCGTCTGGCCCGCGCGCGCGTCGCCCGAGAAGAAGTAGAGCGGATGGCCGGCGTAGACGACCTGCCGCGTGCCGTCCTTGCGCTTGGCGGTCGCGAGCAGGGACTTCTTCACACCCGCGCCCGCGATCGCCGTTCCACCGCTGAGGAACGGCGGCCACACGGCGGCGCACTGCGCATAACACGCACTCTTCGCCGTTCGATCCGCTGCGAAGAGGTAGAGCGTGTGTCCGCGGGCGTCGACGAGCACGGTGCCGAGCGACGTGGAGCGGAGCACGACCTTCGCGTGCCTGGGGGACGCAGGCGCCGCGGCGGCCGCCGTAAGTGCAACGACGATCCCGACTGCGAGCGCGAGCTTCGTGGCCATCACGAGCGAGTACGCACGTGAAGCAAAATCGGATTGAGAACGATGTCGCTAGGCGGGCAAGACCGTGCCGCGGACCTCGCCGAGCTCGAGCTCCCCGGCGCGCGCACGGAGGACGACCGTGTCGCCGTCCTCGAGGAAGCTGCGCTCCGTCCCGTCGGGAAGGCGGACCGGCTCGGTGCCGTTGCGCGCCAGCTCGATGAGCGACCCTTCGCTGCCGCGCGCGGCGCCCGAGATCGTGCCGGTCGCCATCAGATCTCCCGTGCGGACGCTCGCGCCGTTCGCCGTCGCGTGTGCGAGCTGCTGCGGCATCGTCCAGTAGAGCTCGCGCGCGTTCGAGCGCGAGACGACCGCGCCGTTCAGCTCGACCTCGAGGTCGAGGTCGAGCCCCCAGTCGCGGCCGCCGGCGAGATACGGAAGCGGCGCGGGCTCCTGGACGGGTCCGGCGACGCGGTGGCCCTCGAGCAGCGCGAGCGGCGTCACCCACGCGGAGATCGAGGTCTGGAACGACTTGCCGAGGAACGGCCCGAGCGGGACGTACTCCCACGCCTGGATGTCGCGGGCGCTCCAGTCGTTGACGACGACCACCCCGAAGACGTGGTCGGCGAAGCGCTCCACCGGCACCGGCTCGCCGAGCTCGCTCGGCACGCCGACGACGAAGCCGAGCTCGAGCTCGATGTCGAGCCGTTGCGACGGCCCGTACGACGGTACGTCCGCGCCGGGCGTCCTGCGCTGCCCGCGGGGGCGCCGCACGCCGGTGCCGCCGACGACGACGGTGCCCGCGCGGCCGTGGTAGCCGACGGGAAGCCAGCGCCAGTTGGGGAGCAGCGGCTCGGCGTCCGGGCGGAACATCCGGCCGAGGTTCGTGGCGTGCTCGAGCGACGAATAGAAGTCCACGTAGTCCGCGACCGCGAACGGCAGCCGCATCACGGCGTCGGCCGACGCGATGCGCGGCCCGTCGTGCGAGCGCGCGGCCGCAATCGCGTCGCGCCAGCCGGAGGGACCGAGCGCCATCAGCACGTCGAGCGACGGTTGCGCGTACACGCTGTCGAGAGCGGAGAGATCGACGATCTCGTCGCCGTCACGCCAGCCGACCCGCGGCGCGCCTCGGCCGCTCGAGAAGACGCCGAAACCGCTCACGCCAGGAATCCGAGCTCCTCCAGCTCGGCGACCGGCTCGAAGAACGAGCAGCTGCCGATCGAGTGGAAGAGCCCCGCCCGCACGCGCGCGATCTCGGCCGCAGGCGCCGCGCGCCCGCCCCAGCGGAAGGCCGCGTCGTCGAGCGCGAACGAGCCCGCGGGCGCGCGGAGCGCCGCGTCCTCGTCGCCGAAGACCGCCGCGGCGAGCAGGTTGAGGAAGCCGTGCTCGCCCGCAGCCGTCGGGTAGGCGTGATGGAGGCCCGCGGTCGCCTTGAAGACGAGACCGCGCTCGCGGCAGCCGCGCACGAACGCGCCGAGCTCCTCGACCGTCGGGACACGCTCGCCGCCGCAGCGGACCTTCGCCCCGTGGCCCGCGGCCGCCACGTCGTCCAGCGGCATGTCCTCGACATAGACCTCGCCCGTGTACTCGAGCTGCCCGCCGGCCCAGCGGACCTCGAGCGCCTCGATCCGTCGGTCGCTCGCACTCGCGTCAAGGACGACCGAGAGCGCACGCTCCTCGTCGCCGAGCTCGGCGAGCCTCGAGGCGGGGCAGACGAACCGGCCGAGCATCCAGGCGTGACGTCCGGCGCGCGCCCGCCGGTCCTCGGCCAGTGCGTCCGCCGTCGAGAGGCTCGCGGGCGGAAAGAGCGCGGCGTGGTCGATGAGCCGCTCGAGCAGGGCGCGACGGGCGCTCACGGGCGGCAACGCTACACTGGCCGCGGCCGGGCTCCGCGCAGTGGGAGCATGTGAACCGCGTCAGGTCCGGGAGGAAGCAGCGCTAAGCATTCCCTCCCAGGTGCGCGGCCAGCCCGGCCAAAAAGCATGGGAAAAACCCGCGGGGCCTGCCGGCCCGGTCTGTGCTTGAATCGATCGGTGGCCGCGCTCTACCGGAAGTACCGTCCTCAGACCTTCGCGGACGTCGTCGGTCAGGAGGCGGTCGTCCGCACGCTGAAGAACGCGATCTCCTCCGGCCAGGTGCGCCAGGCCTATCTCTTCGCCGGCCCGCGAGGCACCGGCAAGACGTCGATGGCGCGCATCCTCGCGAAGAGCCTCAACTGCGCGAGCGGCCCGACGCCGGAGCCCGACGGAACCTGTCACGCCTGCGTGGCGATCGCGGCCGGCACGTCGCTCGACGTGATCGAGATGGATGCGGCGTCGCAGCGCGGCATCGACGACATCCGCGAGATTCGCGACCGCGTCGTCCTTCAGCCCGTCGAGGGCCGCCACAAGGTCTACATCCTCGACGAGGCGCACCAGCTCACCGACGCCGCGTGGAACGCGTTGCTGAAGCTGATCGAGGAGCCGCCGCCCCACCTCGTCTTCGTCTTCTGCACCACCGATCTCTCGAAGGTGCTGCCCACGGTGCGCTCGCGCTGCCAGACGTTCGTGTTCCAGCGGCCGCGGCTGCAGGATCTCGTCACCGTGCTGACGCGCGTCGCCGAGGGAGAGGGCCTCGACGCGCCGCCGCAGGCGCTCTCGCTCGTCGCGCGTGCGGCGCGCGGCTCGTTCCGCGACGCGACCTCGACGCTCGACCAGCTCGCGGCGGCGACCGAGGGCAAGGTGACGGTGCAGGCGGTGCTGCAGCTCCTCGGCACGGTCGAGGAGGAGGCTCTCTTCCGTCTCTGTGACCTCGTCGTCGACCGCGACACCGCGGGCGCGCTCACGTTCGTCGAGGAGCTGTCGGAGCAGGGCCACGATCTCGGGCGGCTCGTCTCCGAGCTGATCGAGCACCTGCGCCATCTCCTGCTCGTGCAGCACATGGGCGAGGTGCCGGAGTCGCTGCCCGTGACCGAGGAGGCGCGCGAGCGCCTGCGCGCGCAGGCGAACCAGCTGGGCGAGCCGACGGTGATCCGCCTGCTCGACCTGCTCGCCGTGGCGGTCGACGACATGCGCCAGGGCGGCGACCCGCGGTTGCCGCTCGAGCTCGCGCTCGTGAAGGTGACGCGGCCCGCCGCCGACCTCTCGCGCGAGTCGACCGCGTACCGGCTCGAGCAGCTCGAGTCGCACGGGGCCGCACCTTCTGCGGCGCCCGCCGGCGCCGCTCCCCGGGCGGCCGCCCGGACGACCGCCCGGACGACCTCCGAGCCGGCGGACGTGTCGCCGGATCAGCCGGCAGCGGCGCCTCCGGACATCGAGCTCGAGCAGCTCCAGGAGGCGTGGGCGCGGACGATCGTCCCTGCCGTCGCGGAGAGGTCGATCCCGATCTCGACCGTGCTCGGCGAAGCGCGGCCCGCCGAGCTCGCGGGCGACACGCTCACGGTCGAGTTCCCGGCGAGCGCGTCGTTCCACCGCCAGCTCGCCGAGGAGCCGAAGAACGCGACGATGCTGCGCGACGCGCTCTACGAGGTGACGGGCCGCAAGCTCGTGCTCGCATTCGCCGTCGGCGAGGGCGGCGGCGACGGCGTCGAGGCCGAGGACGAAGGCCCCGCCGGCGAGGAGAAGTTCATGGAGCTGATGAAGGAGACCTTCGACGCACGCGAACGGGGGGAGTCTTGAATGCGTAGGCTCGACGGAGCATTCCAAAGAGCGGAAGCGGCGGCTCTGCCGCCGCTGGAGCGGGCCCAGTGAGCTTCGACATGAACAAGCTGATGCAGCAGGCGGCGCAGATGCAGGAGCAGGTCGCGCGCATGCAGGAGGAGGCGACGAAGGAGATCGCCGAGGCGTCCGTCGGCGGCGGCATGGTCAAGGTGACGGCGAACGGCGCCGGCCAGGTGCTCTCGATCGCCATCTCCCCCGACGCGATCGACCCGGCCGACGCGGAGGGGCTCGCCGACCTCGTGCTCGCGGGCGTGAACGAGGCGCTCCGCTCGGCGTCCGCCGCCGTCGAGGCGAAGGCGCAGCAGATGCAGTCCGACCTGCTCGGCGGGCTCGGCCTCGGCGAGTGAACCAGACCCGCAGGCGACCCTAGAGCGCGAAGTCGAACGCCCAGCCCCACACGACGATTCCGGTCAGGGCGAGGAAGAGAGCCGCCCAGAGCCAGTTCGACGGGAGCACCCTCGAACGGTACCCAGGATCGCCTGGGATGTCCGCAGCGGACGGCTACGCTCCGCAAATGCTGAGCCCTGCCGTCGACAACCTCGTGGCACAGCTGACACGGCTCCCCGGCATCGGCAGCCGCACCGCGCAGCGGCTCGCCTTCCACATCCTCCAGACACCGGCGCAGGAGGCGCAGGCGCTCGCCGACGCGATCCAGGTCGTCAAGGAGCGCGTCCGGTTCTGCCGCGAGTGCGGGAACCTGACCGAGGAGGAGACGTGCGCGATCTGCCTCGACGCGCGACGCGACCACTCGATCATCTGCGTCGTCGAGCAGCCGGTCGACCTGCTGTCGCTCGAGCGCACGGCGGAGTTCCGCGGCCTCTACCACGTGCTCGGCGGCGCGCTCTCCCCGCTCGACGGCGTCGAGCCGTCGAGCCTCCGCATCGACGAGCTGATGCACCGCGTCGACCGGAACGGCGTCCAGGAGGTCGTGCTCGCCACGAATCCGAACATGACGGGCGAGGCGACGGCCGCGTATCTCGCCGACCGCCTGCGCGGGCGCGTGCGCGTGACCCGGCTCGCCAGCGGCCTGCCCGTCGGCGGCGACCTCGAGTACGCCGACGAGGTGACCCTCGGACGCGCTCTCTCGGGGCGCCGCGAGATGGTGTAGCGCGTGGCCGCCACCACGCACTACGAGGCGGTTCCGGAGGTTGCGTCGGACGCGGACGTCCGCGGCCGCGACCTGGTCGTGATGAAGTTCGGCGGCACGTCCGTCGGCGACACGCAGAAGATCAAGAACGTCGCGAGGCGGCTCGTCGCCGCACGTGAGGCGAAGCACCGCGTCGTCGGCGTCCTCTCCGCGATGGGCGACACGACCGACGACCTGATCTCCCTCGCGCACGAGATCTCGGAGCATCCGCACCCGCGCGAGTACGACATGCTCGTCTCGGTCGGCGAGCGCATCTCGAACGCGCTCTGCGCGATGGCGATCCGCGACCTCGGTCACGAAGCGGTCTCCCTGACCGGCTCGCAGGCGGGCATCGTCACCGACACCTCGCACGGCAAGGCGAAGATCGTCGAGGTTCGCGCGCGCCGCCTGAACGCCGAGCTCGACGGCGACCGGATCGTGCTCGTGGCCGGCTTCCAGGGCGTCTCGACCGAGCTCGAGGTGACGACGCTCGGCCGCGGCGGCTCGGATGCGACCGCGGTCGCGCTCGCGGCGGCGCTCGGCGGCTCGTGCGAGATCTTCACCGACGTCGAGGGCGTCTTCACCGCCGACCCGCGCATCGTTCCCGACGCGCTCAAGCTGCCCACGGTGAGCTACGAGGAGATGCTCGAGATGGCGGCGACCGGCGCGCGCGTCATGATGGCGCGCTCGGTCGAGATCGCGCGAAGGTACGGTGTCCCGCTCCACGTGCGCTCGACCTTCGGCGAGAGCGACGGCACGTGGATCGTCGAGGAGGGAGAGCTGGTGCTCGAGAAGGCGATCGTCTCCGGGGTCACGCACGACACCTCCGAGGCCAAGGCGACGGTGCTCGCCGTGCCCGACAGCCCGGGCATCGCGGCCCGCGTGTTCCGCGCCCTCGCCGACGCGGGCGTGAACATCGACATGATCGTCCAGAACGTCTCGGCGGGCGGCGCAACCGACATCTCCTTCACGCTGCCGAAGTCCGACCTCGCCACGGCGGAGCCGATCCTCGATCGCATCGCGGCGGAGATCGGCGCGGGCGGCGTCGCGTACGACGCGGAGATCGCGAAGGTCTCGCTCGTCGGGGCGGGAATGAAGAGCCATCCCGGCGTCGCCGCCGACATGTTCGAGGCCCTTGCGGAGGCAGGCATCAACATCGAGATCATCTCCACCTCGTCGATCCGCGTGTCGTGCGTCGTGCGCGCCTCCGAGGTCGAGACCGCCGTGCGCGCGGTGCACGAGAAGTTCCGCATGTTCGCGGAGGCGCGCATCGATGCCTGAGGGCGGCATGCGCATCGGCGTCGTGGGCGCGACCGGCGCCGTCGGGCGGGTGACGCTGCGGCTGCTGCGCGAGCGCGGCCACGGCGACGTCCGCGCGTTCGCCTCCGCCCGCTCGGCCGGGCAAACGCTCGACGGCGACCTCGCCGTCGAGGAGGCGACGCCCGAGGCGCTTGCCGCGGGCGACCTCGACCTCGCATTCTTCTCCGTCGGCACGTCCGCGTCGCGCGAGCTCGTCCCTCACGCCGTCCGGGGCGGCGCGGTCGCGGTCGACAAGTCGTCGGCGTACCGGCTCGAGCCGGGAATCCCGCTCGTCGTCCCCGAGGTGAACGGCGTTCGCGCCCGCGGGCACGACGGCATCCTCGCGAACCCCAACTGCTGCACGATCCCGCTCACGTGCGTGCTGAAGCCGCTGCACGACGCGGCGGGCCTGCGGCGGGTTCGCGTCGCGACCTATCAATCGGTGTCCGGCGCGGGCGCGCAACGCATCGAACGGCTGCGCGGCGAGCAGCCGGACGAGCACGACCTCGCGATGGACTGGAGCTGGGACGGCGACGAGACCGACGAGGAGTCGAAGATCCGGGCGGAGACACGAAAGATCCTCGAGCTGCCCGAGCTGCCGATCAGCGCCACCACGGTGCGCGTCCCGGTCGTCGTCGGGCACGCGGAGGCGCTCTGGATCGAGCTGGACGAGCCGCTCTCCCCGGCCCAGGCGACGCAGCTCCTGCACGACGCGCCCTCGGTGCAGGTCGTCGACGTGCCGACGCCGGCGGCGGCCGCGCAGACGCAGGACGTGCTCGTCGGCCGGATTCGCGCCGATCGCGCAACCGACAACGGGCTCGCGCTCTTCCTCGCCTGCGACAACCTCGTGAAGGGCGCCGCCCTGAACGCGATCCAGATCGCGGAGCTCGTGCTGGGGCCGGCTGCGCGTCCGGAGGCCCTGCTCGCGGCGCAGCGCGATGGCCGCCGTTGACATCGGCGTAGGTCTCCTCGGCTACGGGACCGTCGGCAGCGCGGTGAGCCGCCTGCTCGCGGAGAACGCCGACGAGATCGAGCGCGCGACCGGACATCGCATCCGGGTCGTCCGCGCCCTCGTGCGCGACCCCGCGAAGGAGCGGTCGTACCCTGCGGCCGACGGGGTGCTCACCGGTGAGTTCGCGGCGATTCGCGACGACCCGGCGGTCGACCTGGTCGCCGAAGTCATGGGCGGCCTCGACCCGGCCGGGTCGTACGTGCGCGACCTGCTGCGCGCCGGCAAGCCGGTCGTCTCGGCGAACAAGCAGCTCGTGGCGCGCGAAGGCCCGGAGCTCTTCGCGCTCGCGTCCGAGTCGGGCGTCCAGCTCCGCTTCGAGGCCTCGGTCTGCGCTGCGATCCCGGTCGTCAAGGTCCTCCGCGAGTCGCTCGTCGCGACGAACGTCCACCGCATCCTCGGCATCGTGAACGGCACGACGAACTTCGTTCTCTCGCACATGGAGCGCGGAGGCAGCTATGCAGAGGCACTGGCGGAGGCGCAGTCGCTCGGCTACGCGGAGGCCGACCCCTCCGACGACGTGTCGGGCGCCGACGCGGCGGCGAAGATGGCGATCCTCGCGACGGTGGCGTTCGGCTCGCGCGTGCTGCTAGAGGACGTGCAACGGACGGGGATCACGGAGGTCGGACCGGAGCACGTCGCCGCCGCCGCCTCGTTCGGCATGGCCGTGCGGCTCGTGGGCATCGCGACGCTCGTCGACGGCGCGGTCGACGTGCGGGTGCAGCCCGCGTTCGTCGAGCGCGCGCATCCGCTGGCCGGGGTGGACGGCGCGTTCAACGCCGTGATGCTGCAGGGCGACGCGATCCGCGAGATCACGCTCGGCGGTCCAGGCGCAGGCGGTCTCGAGACGGCGTCGGCGGTCGTCGCGGATCTCGTCAGCATCGTCGGCACGTCGGGAACGGGGTTCCTGCAGAACGACGCCTGCTGGCGCGAGCTCGAGCGGCTCGATCCGGCCGCGTGGCGCTCTCCGTTCTACGTGCGGCTCGACGTCGCCGACCGGCCCGGGGTCCTCGGCCAGGTGGCGGCGACGCTCGCGGCACGCGAGGTCTCGATCGCACAGCTCGTGCAGCACCTGCACGGCGGTCGGGCCGCGCTCGACCTCGTGCTGCACGACGCGCCGCTCGGCGCCGTCGAGGCGGCGCTCGACGAGCTCGGCGCCCAGCCCGACGTGCTCGCGCCGCCCTTTCTCGCACCGGTCGTCGCCGAGGCCGCGTGAAGGCGATCACGCTGGGCGAAGGACGCACGCCGCTGCTCGCGGCGCCGCGCCTCCAGGAGCGCTTCGGCATCGAGTTGTGGCTCAAGTGGGAGGGCGCGAATCCAACCGGCTCGTTCAAGGACCGCGGGATGGCGGTCGCCGTGACGCGTGCGCTCGAGCGCGGCGTGACGAGGATCGTCTGCGCGTCGACGGGCAACACCGCGGCGTCGTGCGCGGCCTATGCCGCCCGCGCCGGGATCGAGGCCGTGATCGTCGTCGTCGCGGGCGGCGCGGCGAGCTCGAAGCTCGTGCAGGTGCGGGCAGTCGGCGCGCGGATCGTCGAG
>Ga0207657_10001473_pt1 | contig 25157 bp, 24 predicted proteins | sample KBSC33metaG_FD_184316 | JGI IMG/M metagenome (GOLD analysis project Ga0207657, IMG submission 184316) | Corn rhizosphere microbial communities from Kellogg Biological Station, Michigan, USA - KBS C3-3 metaG (SPAdes) (version 2) | ecosystem: Host-associated > Plants > Roots > Rhizosphere > Soil ... | reverse complement strand
TAAACTTTATTAAATCCAACCCTAAAATGTATCCTGTTGCATTTAAGAGAAAGAATATTTACAGTGTATCATTCTGCGTAAAACAAAAATGTTTTATCAATATTTTCCCCGAAAAAAATTAATTATCATTCTATTGTTTTGAGATATGCATCAAGATCCTAAAAAACTAAAGAGTTTATTGCGGTAATATGTAAGCCGGGCTCATAAAAAATTAAAATAATTTCCCATTAACCGTGTGTAACAATCGTTCCAACATTTTGCCCTTCTATAACCTTTAAAAGATTGCCGTGTTTATTCATATCGAAAACGATGATAGGAAGATTATTCTCCATGCACAAAGTGAATGCTGTCATGTCCATCACTTTTAAATTTCTCAGAATGCATTCCTGGTAACTGATCTTTTCGTACCTAACTGCTCCGTTATCTTTTTCAGGATCGGCGGTATAAATTCCATCCACTCTTGTGCCTTTTAAAATCACGTCCGCTTTTATTTCAATTGCTCGCAGCGAACCGGCCGTATCTGTTGTGAAATAAGGATTTCCCGTGCCCGCGCCAAAAATTACTACGCGACCTTTTTCAAGATGGCGAATTGCGCGGCGGCGAATATAAGGTTCTGCTACCTGTTCCATTTTTATAGCACTTTGCAATCGCGTATATACACCAAGTTTTTCAAGCATTGCCTGCATTGCCATGCCGTTGATCATTGTAGCAAGCATGCCCATATAATCACCGTGAGCACGTTCAATGCCCGTGTCTTTTTCAGCAATGCCGCGATAAATGTTTCCGCCTCCTATTACAACTGCAACCTGCACACCAAGATCCGTTACTGCTTTTATATCCGACGCATATTTTTCGATTATTTCAAAATCAAACGGGTCTGATGCCGCATTGTTTCCCATGAGTGATTCACCCGATAGTTTCAGAAGAATGCGCTTGTACTTTGGAGGCATGTTGTGTTTTGTAGTTTGTGTTTGCAAATAACATGAATTTTAAAACATGCACCAAGTTTTGCATTTGCTTAATAACGAGGCTGTAAAATTTTAAACTCGTTTCTTTGTGTTCTTTGAATGCTTTCCCGTATGGAAAAAGAAATTTATTATCACGATTATCTTCGATTAAATCAACTGCTGAATACGCAACAGCTTGTTAGTTCTGAAAAAAATACTGTTGCTGCTCATGATGAAATGCTTTTCATTATCATTCATCAAACGTATGAATTGTGGTTTAAGCAAATATTGTATGAAATTGATTCTGCAATAGAAATTATGAAGCAGCCAACCATCAACGACAACACTCCTGAATTGCAAACTGTAGTGCATCGCTTGAATCGTGTTGCAACAATATTAAAAGTGTTGGTGCATCAGATCGACATTTTAGAAACAATGACACCAATGGATTTTCTTGAGTTTCGTGACATGCTGCGGCCTGCATCAGGTTTTCAAAGCTGGCAGTTTAAAATACTGGAAGCAAAGCTGGGATTGAAGTTTGAAGACCGGCATGCAAGAGAATATTATACTTTTCAATTGCAACAACCCGAAATTGATTTGATAAAAAAAGCAGAGCAGGAAAAATCTTTAAAGCATGTTGTGAACACATGGCTTGAGCGAATGCCCTATTTTGATGATATGACGAACTGGAGCGATTTTAAATCTTTTTCTTCTGAAAAAACCATTCATCCTTTCTGGAACACTTATCGTGAATGTTATAGAAACAGTCTGGCTGAGGCTGAGAAAAATAATCTTCAATCATTTGATACCATTTTTATTGAAGGAAAAGAGAGCGGGCAATTCTCTGCAAAGGCAAGCAGGGCGGCGCTTTTCATCATGTTGTACCGCGGTTATCCCATTATGCATTTGCCTTTTGAGCTATTGAATAATCTTCTTGAAATTGATGAGCAATTGAGCACATGGCGTTATCGGCACATGAATATGGTGCATCGCATGATCGGCACACGCATTGGCACCGGCGGCAGTACCGGAAGAGATTATTTAGGAGATGCGTTAAACAAGCATTACGTTTTTAAAGAACTCGCACAGCTCACAAGTTTTCTTATTGAAAGAAGTAAATTACCTCAGTTGCCTTCATCATTAATTCGGCATTTGAGTTTTAATATGTAAGATGTAATCTGAAAATTTTGAAATGGATGATAAAACAACAAGAATTTTTTTGTGTAGCCAACTGCGGAATATGAATTAAACTTTTGTTGTGTCACTCACTTTTACTGCAGAAAATCTTTGAGCTATAAACTGCAAGCGCAAAGAATTTTACTCACGGCTTATAGCTCGAAGCCCACAGCTGATAAAAAATTCGGAACGCGAAGTGAGTGATTCTTCGACAAGCTCAGAATAAACTGCTACACTCAGTTGCTATGAAAGTGGGACGTTAAACTGAGCGTAGCAACAGGCGATGACTAAAGATGCAAAGCTCGTGAACAAAAAAATTCTTATTATAAAAATTAAAAAGCCTGCTTCAAATGAAGTAAGCTTTATTATTTATTATTACTTGTGTTATTTAATTATGCAAAGTATCAAGAACAGAACGGAAATATTGTTTAATCTGTAATTGCTCCGGTGTTAACGCATTATCAGGGATCGGATTTTTTTCATACATGTCATTATCTATTTCGTAAAACCTGCCGTTGCCTTGCCCGCCTGTATCATAAAGTTTATATTTCCTGTTGTTGATGAAACGTTCTACGGGAACATCATCCAAAGGATTATTATCCCATTGACAAAATACCCAATCCCTGTTCTTGCCCGGTGTACTCATCATGTTATCATAGAAACTTGTACCATCAAGAATTCCGTAATTGGAAGGAACAGGTATGTGTGCAATGCCTGCAAGGGTTGGTAAAAAATCAGTAAAATCTATGAGCGTATTGGAAGTTTGTCCGGGCACAATGTGATTTGGCCAATATGCAAGCAACGGAATATTTGTACCGGCTTTGAATGTATTTGTTTTTGTTCCCTGCACGGTTTGTCCTTGCCAAAGCGAAGTAATTCTGCTGTCGGTTTGAGTAGCAGATGTCCATAGAATAATTGTGTTGTCAGCTATACCATCAGCCTGTAATTTCTGGATTACTTTGCCAACTATTTTATCCATGTAAGAGACCATGCCAGGGAAATATTTTTTATTATCAAGAATTTCATCGTTGGCAGGCTCCCATGTTGCAAATGCCGGATCATCAGGCGTAGGCACCCACGGTTGCGCAGGAAGCAGTGTTGCATAAATTGCAAAGAAGGGATTTGTTTTATTGCTGTCAATGAAATTGCTGAGATAGTTATAAAACATGTCTTCTGAATATTTACCTGCTACCGCACTGTCAGGCAAATAATCTCCATTTGCATAAATATGCGGGTTTTTATACCGGTTTACTCTTTGACCGTGTCCCATTGGCAGATAGACCAAATATTTGTCAAACCCTGCTCTGCGAATTCTTCTGTCACCACCACTCAATTGCCATTTTCCAACCCAGCATGTTGCATAACCTTTTCTTTGTAACATGTTTCCAATTGTTTTTTGATCAGGAGGAAGATAACCCCATTTCACATAATTCCTGAAATTGTATTTGCCTGTTAATATCGCCATTCGTGAAGGAGAACCATCAGGATGATTATAAACTTGTTTAAAGAAGATTCCATTGTGTGCCATGAAATCTAAATTAGGCGTGCTATAAGATTGCCCTCCGTTATACGTTGGCAGTTCAAATCCAAAATCATTTGCGATAAAAAGTATAATATTTGGTTTGGTGGCTTTTGCTGCAGCATTTGCATTTGCTGAAATTGAAACATGCTCCTCAAAATCTTTTTTACAACTTTCAAGACAAATGGCAGCAAAAGAAAAAATAACAAAGAAGAAAAATATTTTTTTTGGATTTTGTATAATGATCTTTTTACGAAACATTTTATCGCTCATAGCAGTTAAAGTTTTGACGATAGAAAATTTTTATAGAATAATGAATTTATTCATGGTAAAACATTCAGAACTTTTTTAAAGTTTCTTTTTACCATCTTTTCATCAGTGGTTAATAATGTACTTTTTAAAGGAGAAATTTCAGCAGGATCATTTATGAAGTTGTAAAAATTATTGAGTCTTTTACTGGATGAATCACTGTATAATTTATAGGTGCTGTTTTGAACCCAACTATCTTTTCTATCCGGACGTTTAATGGGGTTAGGATAAAAATAACAATAAGTCCATGATCTTGGCGTACCCGCTAAACCAAGCAAACGCGGATAAAAACTTACACCATCAAGTGTTCCGTACGTTGAAGGTTTTGCAATATTTGCAATGCCTGCAAGAGTGGGCATAAAATCTGTAAGGTCTATCAGATCATTGTTCACAGTACCTGCCGCTATGTGGTTTTGCCACCATATCATCATCGGCACATGAATGCCTGATTCCTGGTCGGTACCTTTTCCACCAATAAATGGCTGTCCGTTGAACATTGATGTGACCTGCTGTGAAGTTCCATTATCACCAACAAAAATTACAATGGTTTTATTTGCGATCTGATCACTTTTTATTTTTTCCAATATCTGCCCGATTTTCGTGTCCATATATTTCACCATAGAAGGGTAAAATTTGGGATCAGAATTTCGTGGACCTGAATTCCAAGTCACAAACTCTGCATCTAAAGGCGTGGGACAAAAAGGTGGATGCACAAGACATATAGGATAATAGACAAAGAAAGGCTTGTTTTTATTGCTGTCTATAAAGTTGAGGATATAGTTTGTAAACAGATCATCACCATATTTTCCTTTTGTAGAATCGGCGGGAAGAAAATGATTAGCGTGATAAATTATAGGATCTTTATACCGGGAACCTTTTCCGTCAACATTCTCCTCGCCTTCAGCAGTAAAGGGATTCCACACCATGTAGTCCTGAAACCCCAATGAATGTATTGCAGTATCACCGCCGCTTAATTGCCATTTGCCCGCAACAAGTGTTTTATAACCCGCGCTGCTCAACATGTTTGCAATAGTTCTGTTTGCAGTATCCATTGCACCCCACAAACTATAATTTCTGAAATTGTATTTCCCTGTCAACAACTCAAAACGGGAAGGAGAACATAATGGCGTACTGCGAATTTGTGTGAAACGCATTCCCAACTGTGTCATCTTATCAAGGTTTGGCGTACTGTAAGATTGTCCGCCATTTACAGCGGGTATTTCATAGCCAACATCATCGCCCAATATCAAAATAATATTTGGTTTTGTTGTGGCAACTTCTGATTGATCTTGTCCGTTAACAGCAGGAATTGTATTAAAATCATTTTTCTTGCAGCTTACAAAACAGACAAAAAAGGAGAATTTAAATACAAGAGTAATAATGGAAATAAAATGGTTAGGGAGTTTTTTGAGCATGGTTTAGAAACAGTTTTCTTATGAATATTGGAGAGAAGAGACTAAGGTAGTTATTCGTTGGTGATCAGCACATTAAAAAACCATTTAATAAAAAAAGGCGTATTACAAACTTTCAGCTTCCGGTTTTCCTGATTTTTTAAAAGTGTTTATTTTGAGATAATAATCTTAAATTTTAAGTCAATCACATAAAAAACTGCTTCTGCTTTAGCCTTATTAAAAGTGTCAATCACATTAAAGAAATTTCTTCTTTAGAAAAATCTTTGCTTTTGTCCTCGATAACTTTGCAAAAAGCAACCAACTGTATTTCGTTAAGTTCTGCTTCAGCATATTCTCAAAGTACAAGAGTGCGACGCAACAGAAGATAATAGTAGCAATGCAGTTTGGTTCATAAAATAATACATGGAAAAAGTGAATTTGAAAATAGAGGGGATGAGTTGTACCAATTGTGCTCTTACCATTCAAAAGTACCTTGAAGGAAAAGGACTGGAGAATGTAAGAGTGAATTTCATTGGTGGCGAAGCAAGTTTTGATCTGAATGGAAATACTTCAGAACCTGAGATTGAAAAAGGAATTGAAGGATTGGGTTATCATATAAAAAAGAGTGGGTACGAAAAATCAAAAAATAAAAAGCTTTTTAAAAACCATCTGCAGCGTTTCATTTTCTGTTTTGTATTTGCTGCACCGATGTTCATTAATATGATTCCCGGCATTCATATTCATGTATTGATGAATCCGTTTGTAGAGCTTGCATTGACAATTCCGGTGTTTATCGTGGGAATGGATTTTTTTGGAAGAAGTGCAATAAAAAGTTTATTGAAAGGTATTCCAAACATGAATGTGCTTGTGGCATTAGGAGCAACTGCTGCATTTGTTTATAGCTTATACGGAACTTTTGCGCACAACGCACGAACAGAAGATTTCATGTTTTATGAAACTACAGCAGCCATTATTACATTGATATTTTTGGGTAACTGGCTGGAAGATAAATCAGTTAAAACCACACAGTCCGCTTTAAGAAAATTAGCAGTGAACCAAAAAATGATGGCCAACATGATCGCCTATGACGATAAATATCATGAACATATTTTTTCCGTTGACAGTTCTGCACTAAAAGTTGGCGATTTAATACTCATCAAAAATGGCGAGCAAGTTCCGATGGATTGCAAAATATTGTGGGGTGAAGCAAGCGTTAATGAAGCTATTATTACAGGTGAAAGTGCTCCTGTTCAAAAAAAGATAAATGATAAATTGATCGGCGGAAGTGTGCTTGAAAATGGAACGGTGAAAGCTTATGTAACCGCTGTTGGTGAAAACACGGTGCGCAGTCATATTTTGAAAATGGTGAAAGAAGCACAAACAGAAAAACCACCAATACAACAATTGGCAGATAAGATAAGCGCCGTTTTTGTTCCTGCTGTTGTTGGCATCGCGCTACTTACTTTTATTGGAAATTATCTTTTTACTGACGTTGGTTTTGCATCGAGTTTACTAAGAAGCATTGCCGTGCTGGTAATTGCATGTCCTTGTGCAATGGGCTTGGCAACGCCTGCTGCTATTGCAGTTGGTTTAGGAAGAGCGGCAAAAAATGGTGTGCTTTTCAAAAACGCAAGAAGTCTTGAAATATTCAGGAACATAAAGCAAGTAGTGTTTGATAAAACGGGAACATTAACAACAGGGCATTTTAAAATTGCAGATTTCGGATTGCATATAGAAACTACTCATCACTCATTATTAACTCCTGATGAATTCAAGCGCATTGCTTACTCACTTGAACGTTACTCCAATCATCCTGTTGCAAAAAGTGTAGCAAGGGAATGGAAAATAAAAAATGAAATTCGTTGGAAAAAAATTGAAGAGATAAAAGGGCTTGGTATAAAGGCAATCGATAAGCATGGTCATGAATATTTTGCCGGTTCATTTAAAGTTGCGGGGCATTTAACACAAGAACAATCACACAGCATTTATATTGTTCGCGATCACCAGTTGCTTGGTTGGATCGACGTGCATGATGAAATAAGACCTGAAGCGAAACAGGTTGTTGCACTTTTAAAAGCACGTGGAATAAAAACAATTTTATTGAGCGGTGATAAAAAAGAAAAATGCGAAGCTGTTGCAAAACAATTAAGCATTGATGAAGTTGTAGCCGAACAAACCCCACAACAAAAATTAGAAAAGATTGCAGCGTATAAGTTAGTTGCACCTACAGCAATGGTTGGCGATGGTATCAATGATGCTCCTGCACTTGCAAAGGCAACGGTTGGTATCTCATTAAGTGAAGCAACACAAATTGCGATGCAAAGTGCCCAGGTTGTTTTAATGGATCACGGGTTGAAACATTTACCCTTATCGCTTGGGTTAGGTAAACATACGTATATCACCATTCAACAAAATTTATTCTGGGCATTCTTTTATAATATCATTGCAATACCCGTTGCAGCATTTGGTTATTTAAGCCCAACGTTTGGCTCATTACTGATGGGGTTAAGCGATGTAGTGCTTGCAGTAAATTCTGTGAGATTAAATTGGAAAAAAGTAGTTTAATTATTTCTCTCAATAATTAATTCCATTATACATTAAGCATTATCGGGCAAAAATTTTTGCCTGATGATGCCGGGTAATCTTAATAAGGCATCCTGCACAGATTTGATTAATTCCTGCTCTTTCTCGTTCTGTGTATAAACAGGTTTGAATTTATTATTTTCAAAAACCAAAAAATAAACACTTGAATATTTTTTGGCAAGATAATTGGATAAAAAATTTATTGAAAATTCATAACTGTTCATTGCATCTGAAATGCGAAACATGTTTACAATTGAAGAAAAGACCACACCTTCAAATAAGAATTTTACTTCTACTCCCTGCATAACAAAAAGTTTATTCAAAGTAAAAAAAGTTGTTTCCAACAATAATAATCGTTAATCGATTTTAATTGTTATTTCAACACTTTTAAAGATTTTTAAATTTCACTTCTTATTGAAAAATTGATAAACCTTTAAAGCGTCCGCTGTACTACTATCTAATAAAATAAAGGATTTGCAAATTACAGGTAGGCAAATGTAAGGAAGCTTTTAATAAATTTCCTACACTTTTTTTAAAGAAAAAATTTTGCACAGATTATTTTGTCATAAAAAGATAAGCATATCAATTCCGGTTAATTGTACATGTGACACTTATATATTTTGATAGTGCTAATTTATTTTATTGTCTATTTCATTTTAGTTTGAAAATATAAAATAGAAAGGGTTAAAAAAATTCACATCATTAATTCATGCACTGATTTGCACAATACATCTTTTGTGAAAGGTTTTTCAAGAAATAAATCTGCACCATTATTTATGGCTACATCTTTTGATTCTGCTAATGCCGAAATCATTATAACTTTTGTCGAAGGATAATCTTTCTTGATGCTTGAAATAAAATCAATTCCGTAACCGTCGGGAAGTTTATTGTCGAGTATTACAATGCCCGGCTGATTCTTTTGCAAAAATTGCTGTGCCGCAGAAATGGATTTGACGTGTTCAAGAGTTATTCCTTTTTCTGTAAGTATGATATTTAACAACAGGCACATGTCGCCTTCGTCTTCAATAATCAATATCTTTTTTGCTTTTTTATTTTTTGTCGCAGTTGATGTCATAATTGGTCTTTTAGAATTATATGCAAGTATTCTACCAAAATCTTTTTATTCATGAAATCGTATGTTATGTGGAATTTTTTCCATTTCTTGTTTTTATTCTTGCAATTGTTTCGTCAATCTTAGAAAGCAGAGTGTCAATCTCACCTGATTTCGATTGAAACTAAGCAGTGCGCTCTGGGACAGGAGGTAAAGTCATGTTGATAATGTGCCATACTGCATATTACCTTTGCATTTATGAATTACACACTTCCTTCAAACACGCGCATTGGTCATGTTCATTTAAAAGTGTCCGATCTTCAACGAGCATTAGAATTCTATAATGGCTTGCTCGGATTTGAAATAATGCAACTATGGGGAACACAAGCTGCATTTATTTCTGCCGGTGGTTATCATCATCACATTGGTCTAAATACATGGTACAGTAAAGGAGCGCCGCCTGCGTCAAAACATTCTGCAGGATTATTTCATACAGCAATTCTTTATCCCACAAGAAAAGATCTGGCGGCGATATTGAAAAGATTGATCGATACAAATTATCCATTAACAGGCTTTGCAGATCACGGCGTTTCAGAAGCAATTTATTTAGATGATCCTGATGGAAACGGCGTAGAACTTTATTGGGATAAACCCAAAGAACAATGGACTTATGATGCTGAAGGAAATTTGCAAATGGGAACGGAGCAATTGGATGTAGAGAATCTTTTAGCAGAGTTGGAAAAATAATTTTTCTTCTTCGTGTCAAATACTTTCTTCCACTTCAAACAATTCACCATTCATCAAAACAACTGTGCAATGAAAGTTTGCACGGATGCTTGTTTGTTTGGAAGCCTCCTCCCAACCTCCTCCGGTGGAGGAGGAGTAAAACACGTTCTTGACATTGGAACAGGCACAGGTTTACTTGCTCTCATGTACGCCCAAAAAAATCCTTCCGCAATTATTGACGCAGTTGAAATTGACGAAGCCGCAGCGCAGCAAGCAAAAGAAAATTTTGAAGCATCACCATGGAAAGAAAGATTGCATTTTTATAACACCCCCATTCAACAATTCAACTGTTCAACAAAATATGATCTCATAATCTCCAACCCTCCTTTTTTTGAAAACGATTTAAAGAGTAAAAATTCAAAACGCAATCTTGCTTTACACAGTTCGGAATTAAGTTTGCCGGAATTATTGGATGTCATAACCAGGTATTTGAAAGAAGATGGCTGCTTTGCAGTATTGCTTCCTTATCACCGGGAAGAAGAATTTATTGAATTGGCTGCACAGCAATCTTTTTTTTCTTCAGAAAAAATTTTTATAAAACAAACACCGCGGCACAATTATTTCAGAAGTATTTTATTATTCACAAAAAACCCGACTCAAACAAAAGAATCAGAAATTATTATTCAAAACGAAAGCGGAAAATACACAAACGATTTTGTTGAGTTGCTAAAAGATTATTATTTGTATTTATAATCTCTCGCAGAAAGCAAGGAAAACACAGAAAAAATTTCTGCAACTTTTGGGATTTCAGAAGGAATTTTTCTTTAACAGAAAAGGGAGAATACGAAAAAATATTTCCGCTATTTCTGCGGTTTCAGCGAGAATTTTCTTCACAGAAAGATGGAAATAACTGGGACCCCGCAGCAATTTCTCCTCCTAAACATTTTTGATTTAAATTGAAGCCATTTGAAATAAAAAACATGAAACATACAATTACATTTATAACAATTGCATTGTTCATATCCGTCATTTGTCGTGCCCAGGATGAAAGCTGGTACAAATGCCTGAACGGAACTATTGACAAATACACCATAACCATGCATTTGCATAAAACCGGGCACACTTATTCAGGTTATTATTTTTATAACTCAAAGGAAGAACCTGTTTATTTTTTTGGAGAAGATACCACGAACAAGGGTAAAATAAATTTGTTTGCATTTCCAAAATCAACTGAGCCCACAGATGAAAAATTTTTATTTGAACAGAACGGTTCAAAGTTTACAGGCGAATGGAAAAAGAATGACAGCGGCAAAGCTTATGTATTTTCTGCAGTTGAATTAAACGATACAAGTTTGATCCCATTTTCTTTTGTTTACGCACATGGAGAAACTAAACTTAAACCTGCCTTGAAAGAATCTCCGGTAGCTACATTTGAAGCAGCATCAGTATGGCCAACAAATAATTCTTCAAAAGCTTTATTTGTAAAAAAGATAATCTCGGATGAATTAACACAAAAAAATGTCGTGCGTGAGCCGGAAGATATTTTTTTAGAAGAGAAAAATCAATTTTCCCGTGATTATAAAGAAGGCTATAAGGATACTGAAGATTCAATGATGCGTGAAAATCCTTATCTGTTTAGCATGGATGAAATTAATCGTCTGATGATAGTGTATCAATCTCCAAAGATTCTTTCGCTGGCAAATTACTCTTATGCTTATACGGGCGGCGCTCATGGAAATTATGGAACACATTACTCATCTCTTGATCTTGAAAACGGGAAAAAAATATTACTCGATAATATTCTTACACCAACAGCCAAAACTAAACTTCCTCTATTGCTTGAAAAATATTTTCGGAAAAATTATGGCGTTGAAAAAAATACTTCATTGAAAGATGCAGGACTGTTTGAATCAACAATAAAGCCCAACGATAATTTTTATGTTACGGGCAAGGGCATCAATTTTTGTTATACGCCCTATGAAATTGGCCCTTATGTGATGGGAGAAATAAATATATTCATTCCTTTCAGCGAATTGAACAACTATTTACAACCTTCTTTTAAGAAATTAGTTGAATAAAAAAACGCCGCTCCATAAATTGCCGCATAGAGTTATCAAAAGTACAAGAGTGCGACGCAACGAAAGATGCACAAAGACCTACCGTTGGGCTCATAATTATTATTGCCCTTACAAAACACTGTGTAATGAAAGCGCTTAAAATTTTAGTAATATTGATAACAGATAACCGATCTGTCTTTTTTTAAAACTATGCGCCATTAATGCAAACTCTTTTTCCGCATATCCGCATGCGCAAACTACTTTTAAATTTGCTGGTAGCCTGTGTATATTTTGTTTTGGCAAGAGTAAGCTTGATAGTAGCATTTGAATATTCAAACGCTTCTCCGGTTTGGCCATGTTCAGGTTTGGCTTTAGCTTTTATTTTATTATGGGGTTTTGATGTTTTGCCCGGAATTGCTTTCGGTGCATTTACCGCAAACTTTGTAACCTTTTTAGTAAACAAAACATCCGATGCGGGCACGGCGTTTTGGGTGTCTGCGTTAATAAGCATCGGCAACACATCGGAAGCATTGGTTGGGTACGTGTTGCTGAATAAACTTGTAAACATTCATCACTTTTTACAAAGAGTAAAAAGCATATTTCAATTTTTATTTGTTGCATTGATAATGTGCCTTGCGGGTTGCAGCATGGGTGCAACCGCTGTTTGGCTTGGAGGAATTATTTCGTCTTCAAATTATTTTACAGTTTGGTTCACATGGTACATTGGTGATCTGGCCGGCGTACTTCTAATCACACCTTTGATATTGATCTTTACCTCATCCAAAAATTTTTATACCAACAAGCGCGAACCAAAAAAAATATTTGAACTTATTGTACTTTCTGTATCCCTGATTTTGATCAGCGGTATTCTTTTCAACAACTGGTTTAACCCTTCTTTTCTTTTTACAAGAGCATTTTTTGTATTACCGTTTTTAATCTGGGCATCGCTTCGTTTTGATCAGCGTGAAGCATTTGTTGCCGTTATTATTTCTACCGCATTTGCCATTTGGGGAACTCTCAATAAACACGGCGCTTTTGTAAGCGATTCAGTAAATGAATCACTCATTACCGTAGAAGTGTTTGTGTCTATCAATGCAGTGCTTGCTTTAGTGCTGAATGCATCTATAATAGAAAGAAAACGAACAGAAGCAACTTTGAAAAATGCCCGTGATGAATTGGAGATACGCGTAAAAAAACGCACGGAAGAATTAACAAGATCAAATTTGCAGTTATCTGAAGCGCAACATCTTGCTCATATCGGAAGCTGGGAGTGGGACATCTCCGATAATGAAATAACATGGTCTGATGAACTGTACAAAATATATGGTTTGTCGAAAGGTAAATTTAAACCTTCTTACGAAATTTTTTTGCAAAGCGTGCATCCCGATGATCGTGATTATACCAATGAAATTATTCATCGTGCGTATAAAGATCACCAACCTTTTAATTATTATCACCGGATAGTACGACCCGACGGTGATATAAGAATTATTCTTGCTCATGGAGAGGTTATCACCAACGAAAAAAGTGAAGCCATTAAAATGTCCGGTACCGGTCAGGATGTTACCGAAATAAAAATGGCAGAGGATATGCTGAAAAAAACTTCTCTCGAGCTCGAACAAAAAAATAAAGAACTTGAAAGAAGCAATAATGAACTCGCTTCGTTCAGTTATATAGCAAGTCATGATCTGCAGGAGCCGTTGAGAAAAATTCAAACATTCAGCGAAAGAATTTTGCAAATGGAAAATGAACGGCTTTCAGATGGCGGTAAAGATCATTTCAAGCGCATACAATCTTCCGCAAAGCGCATGCAAATACTTATTGAAGATCTTCTTTCTTATTCCCGTGTAAACACAACGGACAAACATTTTGAACAAACAGATCTTAACACCCTTTTGGAAGAAGTAAAGAATGAACTGAGTGATATTATTCATGCAAAAAATGCAATCATAGATGCAGCACCTTTACCACCTTTTGAAATTATTCCGTTTCAATTCCGGCAATTGCTTACAAATATTATAAGCAACTCTATTAAATTTTCAAAGCAGGATTGCCGGCCGCATGTTTCAATAAAAGCAAAATTTGTTAAAGGCGATTTGATAGATGAACCGGAAGCCGATCCAGAAAAAACTTATTACCATTTATCTTTTGAAGACAATGGCATTGGTTTTGAACAAAAGTTTGGCAAAAAAATATTTGAGATTTTTCAACGCCTTCATGGAAGGTATGAATACCCCGGAACAGGAATTGGTTTGGCTATCTGCAAAAAAATTGTTGAAAACCATTACGGCTTTATCACTGCAAATGGCAGAATGAATGAAGGTGCACGCTTTGATATTTATCTGCCTGTTTTAACTCAAGAAGAAATACAACAAGTGTAATTATTTTTTATTCTGTAACCTTTTCAATAATAAATTTTTTTTGTACCCATCTGCATTGCTACTATTGAACTTTCGTTGCGTCGCACACTGCATCGTCCAAAACGTTAATCATCAGTTCCGATTCAGTTTCGCTACTTCTTATTTCGGAACTTTTAATACCTTATTCGGCTCAACAAATATTGTAATCACTTTTCTGATGATGTAACTTTACATGTTTTTTCTTTCACATTTAAAACGTGATGCTATGCAATACCTTCATAAGCTAAACGACTGGAGCATAAAACATCAACCTCAATGGCTTGTGTTTGTGCGCGTTGCTCTTGGATTATGTCTTCTCGCAAAGGGTATTTCGTTTATCAGGAACAGTACAATTCTCCAGGAAATCTTTACAAGATCTTCCATCCCGCAAGGTCTTTCATGGGCTGCGTCATTTATTCCATGGGCACATTTATTTGGCGGTTGCATGATCGTGATTGGTTTATTTACGCGACTTGCCGCTCTGTTGCAATTGCCAATACTTATTGGCGCAATTATTTTTGTCAACACACGCAGTGGAATTTATGCCGGTCAATCAGACCTTCTTTTTTCTATTATTGTTTTGGTGTTATTGATTTTCTTTTTGATTGAAGGAGGCGGTCCTTATTCAATGGATAATTATAGGAAGAGAGCAGAATTGTAATAGAAAAATTGAAAACCAAAAAATACGTTAGATTGTTGCTTTCGCCGTGAATCGGGTCGTCAACCGTTCATCTGAAGTTTTCTTTCCGATACTTGCGATGTTTCGATTGACGACCTTCGATTTTTAATAACTGCTAAACCAATAACGTTCCGTAGTACTTCCGTTATCATACGTTGCTACAAAGCGATTACCGATGAATGTCACATAGTCAAAATTCATGTCAACAGCGCTATGCGTGTAGGCATCAGATAAATGTATCTGCAAAGAATTGTGATAACTGTTTTGATAATTACCGTTTTCATCGTAAAAAGCACCGATGATTGCGGGCATGTACCATGTTCCCTGCATCACAGTATTTCCGTTATCGTATTGAGCCGTACCGTTTCCATAAAAATAAAATACTCCGTTTTCAAGCCCTGTGTAAAAAGGTGTCCATGTATAACCGGCGCTTTCATCAGCATTTGTGAGTACCCATGTACCAACAATTGGATTTGTCGGAGCAGGTAAAACCACTTCCTTTTTTACACAGCTTGAAATAAAAAATGCAGCAAGTAAAACAGGCGTTAAGCGTAAGATTGTTTTCATACAGAAAAATTTTAGTTGTTGAATGTTTGAATGATTTTGATATAATTAAAGCAATTCTTTCGCCATTCTATTTTGTAAAAAGCAGAAGTGATTTCAATTAGAGAATATTTAACTGCACGTGAAAAAAAATGAAAAGCATTCTGTAGAGATTCTGAATTTTTATTTCAGGAAAAGAGATAAGAAACAGCGAAAAATGTAATTACAAAGTAATAACTTTACAGCATGCGGACAAAAGTTATCAATATCGGCAATTCTAAAGGAATCCGTATTCCAAAACTGTTATTGGAACAGGCTCAACTTACAGAAGAAGTTATTCTTGAAGTAAAAGAAGAAGGAATTCTTATCAAACCTGAAAAGAAAAAAAAAGCTGCACGGGAGGGTTGGGAACAACAAATGAAAGAAGCTGTAAAAAAACATAAGGGCAAAGAAAATTTGTGGGGAGATTTTAAAAACAACTTCGACAAAAATGAATGGGAATGGTAGCAAAGCGATTTGAAGTTTGGCTCGTAAATCTTGACCCGGCAATCGGCAGGGAAATAAAGAAGACACGGCCATGCGTTATTGTATCTCCCGAAGTAATCAATAAATTTTTAGACACCGTGATTACAGCTCCGTTAACTTCGACTATTCGGTCTTATCCCACAAGAGTAAGTTGCACCTTTCAAAAAAAGAACGGGGAAGTAGCATTAGATCAAATAAGAAGCGTGGACAAAATAAGGCTGATTAGAAAATTAGGCACTTTAGATGATAGTACTTGTAAATTAATTTGTGAAATATTACAGGAAATGTTCGAATATTAATTATGCCAGATATTCAACTTATAAAAGGTGATATCACCAAACTGAAAGTTGATGCAATTGTAAATGCAGCAAATAGTTCTTTGCTTGGCGGTGGCGGTGTTGATGGTGCTATTCATCGCGCAGGTGGTCCAAAAATTCTTGAAGAGTGCATGGTGATACGTGAGAAACAAGGTGGTTGCAAAACAGGCGAAGCCGTGATAACAACAGGCGGCAATCTTCCTGCAAAATATGTGATACATACAGTAGGTCCAGTTTGGTATGGCGGAAAAAACAACGAAGATGAATTACTTGCAAATGCTTATAAAAACAGTCTTCGTCTTGCAACAGAATATGAGATAAAAAGCATTGCATTTCCAAATATCAGCACAGGTGTTTATGGTTTTCCAAAACAAAGAGCAGCAGAGATCGCAGTGAATGCTGTAAAAGATTTTTTTAATCTCACTACATTGATCAAAGAAGTTTTCTTTGTTTGCTTTGATGAAGAAAATTATAAAATTTATCAATCCCTGCTAAATCTATAAGTAACAAGCAGCGAATGATGAAAGGCAAGTCCTTACTTTTATTCTCACAACTTACAACTTCACACTTGGTGAATAAGGAAGCCATTGAAAATATCAGCGGCTTTTGTTTCTTGTTATTGTGGCAAGTCGCCTTGTTTCGCTTCTTGCTTCATTTTATCATTAGCATAAATGGCCAACTCTACACGACGGTTTTTTGAGCGGTCAACATCATTATCATTTGGATATTTTGGTTGTGTTTCTCCATACCATTTTATAGTAAACCGGTCAAAAGGAATACCCTTCGATTCAAGATAACCAGAAACAGATTTAGCACGCCTTTCAGAAAGCTGCATATTATATTCGTCTGGGCCGGTATCATCAGTATGACCTTCCACAAGAATGTTTGTTTCAGGATATTTTATAAAAACATCCCCAAGTTTATCGAGGTTTGCCTTTGCTGAATCACCAAGATCTGAAGAGTTTATCTTAAACAACAATGCAGAATTAAAAGTCATTTCAATCCCTTCGCCAACTCTTTCCACCTGAGCATCGGGAACAGCTTGCTTTATTTCTTTTGCCTGCTTATCCATATGGCGCCCGATGGCATAACCCGCCGTGCCGCCTACTGCAGCTCCGAGTATGGCACCCGCTGCTGTGTTTTTAAAGATGAGTGCCCCTGCCACTCCTCCAACAGTTGCACCAACAGCAGTTCCTTTTTGCGTGTTGTTGACACTTTTACAAGAGGATAAAATAATACTTGCACTTAAAGTAACCAGAAATAATTTTTTCATAAGTTATTTTTTAAAACAGATTATTTACAAAGAGAAGCTTGCAGTAAATCGATGTTTATATCTTTCACTCCTTTAGATTGAGCTTTTGATATTTCATCACAAAGAGTAGTTTTATCTTGTGTGCTCATTTTGGAAGCAAGCTGTTTTGCATCGTTAGAACTATATTTTTTCTGATAAGATTTGATTGAAGCCGTGGCTCTTGCTTTCCATGCTTCCGTATCATCTTTACCTTTAGAAATAGCAAGATCATAATCTGCGATAGCCGCGTCAAAATTTTCTTGTGTTGCTTTTATATCACCGCGAATCATAAAGAAATTTGCGTTATCCGGATCAAGCGCAATCGCCTGTTGAATATTATTGATAGCATCGTCATACATCTTCTGGGCTAAATCAATTTCTGCCATTTTCTCGTAAATAGTCGCACGCTCTTTAACGTTCTTATTCTTTTGTGTGAGATCAGTTATAGTACTAAAATCTGCCTTTGCATCGGCGGTTCTTCCCAAACCCAATTCAGCAGAAGCCTTTTCAAAAAGATTATCAACACTTGATTTATTAATGATCAATCCCTGGTTTGCGGCTGCAAGAGCTTCATCATAATTTTTCATACCATTCAATGCTTCGGCTTTTCCTGCATAGCCTTTTTCCTTTGCATCATATGCATCGCATTTTTGCAGCACCTGGTTAAAAATGTCCAATGCATTACTATAGTTGCCGGATTTATTCGCTGCTTGTCCTTGTTGAATAGAATTGTAACAACTGTTACTCGTGGTAACAAGACCACTTTTGCATTTACTAAAAAAAAGAGCAAAAGAAATTAAAATAACTATTGAAAAATTTTTCATAGCAGCATAAGTTTAAAAATATAATGCAATATAAAGCAGTTTTCGTGCCGTTTTTTATTGCCATTATTTTGATCCTGCAACTTCTGTTATGGCATTCACCAACTTATCAAGATCATCTAATCTTGTATATACATGCGGAGTTACACGAACGCAACTTACGTTCTCCCATTTTATGCCAACAGTGTGAATTTTATATTTATTAAAGAGTTGTGCATCAAATTCAACCGGATCCATTCCATCAATACTCACACCGCAAATCGCGCAGGAATATTTTGATTTCAGTGAAGTATGCAATTTTACACGTGGCACATCTTTTACTTTTTCTGCCCAGTAATTTTTTAAAAATCGAATCCGTTCTTCTTTTCTTTTTGAGCCTATTGCATTATGAAAATTGACCGCTTCGCCAATGCCCTGTTCTATCGGAAAGCTGCGTGTGCCAATAGTTTCAAACTTTCTTATATCCGAGCTGTGTGGATTATCGTTGCACAACAGAGGCCAGATCTTTTCTATCTTCTCTTTCTTTATCCACATCATACCACTGCCGATAGGTGCACTCAGAAACTTATGCAAACTCGTTCCCCAATAATCACATTCAAGATCAGGAATTTTATAATCAAGCAAACCAAAACCATGAGCACTGTCGCATAAAACTTCAATACCTTTTGCATGCGCCATTCGTGCAATTTTTTGCACCGGCATAATTTGTCCCACCCAATTGATCACATGCGTTACATGAATGATTTTTGTTTTATTGGTGATCGCTTTCTCATACGCATTAACAATTGCATCATCATCTTCAATAGGAAAATCAAAACTTATCTGTTTGTAAACAATTCCATTCCTCTGCGCTCTTTGTTTCCATGCATTGATCATGTTCGGGTAATCTTGTTTCGTGCCGATCACTTCATCACCTGCATTCAAATCCAAACCGTAAATAATTGTATTCAATGCTTCGGTTGCATTTCTGTCTATTGCAATTTCTTCCGCATCGCAGCCCGCAAGCTCTGCAAGCTTTTGCCGCAAAGGTTCGCGTCCCTGGTCAAGTATGCGCCACATAAAATATGAAGGACCTTCATTGCTCAATTTATTGTAACGCTCCACTGCTTCCTGCACAATACTTGGCGAAGGACTTACACCACCATTATTCAAATCGATAATGTTTGGGTTTACAGTATATGCTTGTTGTATCGTTGCCCAATAATCTTCATCACCTGCAGCTTGTTCGGGAGAAAGATCCTCAATCTTTTTTTGTGCTTCTTTAAAGTCTTTTGCCAAAAGTTGATTAAACAAACTGCTTGCAGAAAATGCTCCTGCACTTAAGGTAATTTGTTGTAAAAATTTTCTTCGGTCTTTCATGAAATTTTTTTGAAATTATTATGTTACAAACTTCAGTTCTTCGTGGCATCGTCTGTTGTGTCACTCACTTGTACGCTTTGAACTATATTCAGCTACGAGAGTAACGTGCTTCAAGCAAAAAGATTCGCAGTTCATGGCTCATCGCTTTAACTCTCAATATAAAAATATTTTTATAAAAACATTTTACTTAAAGAAAGGTAATGCGTTTGCACCATTTCATTTGTATCTTTGCCGCTGAAATTTTGAACGATGAAAAAGTGGCAAGTGATCATAGCAATTGTTTTATTTTTCTCTTTCGCCTCTGCTAACACTTTACAGGCGCAATGCTCTATCTGCACAAAAACAGCTTCACAATTGGGAGAGAAACCTGCAAAGGGGCTAAACTCCGGAATTGTCTATCTTATGCTTACACCTTTTGCTGTTGCGGGAATTATTGGTTACCGCTGGTGGAGTCGTGAAAAAGCTTTGCAAAAAGAATCTTCCAACTCTTAATGCCACCAAACTTTGAATGAAAAAATTCCTGGTAATTCAAACTGCGTTTATCGGTGATGTGGTGCTTGCAACAGGAATTTTAGAAAAGCTTCATCACTTTTATCCTGATGCAGAAACCGATCTTCTTGTTCGTAAAGGAAATGAAGGGTTATTTACTAATCATCCTTTCCTTTACAAGTTGCTTATCTGGGACAAGAAAAAAAATAAGTACAAAAATCTTTTTGAAGTTCTAAAAGAAATTCGTCAGCGCAAGTATGATGTTGTTATAAACGTTCAGCGGTTTGCAGCAACGGGATTTCTTACAGTTTTTTCCGGAGCCTGCACTACCATTGGTTTTGATAAAAATCCCTGGAGCTTTCTTTTCACTAAAAAAATTAAACACCGCATCAGCGATGATGCAAACATTGTTCATGAAATAGAACGCAACAATGATCTGATAGCAGATTTAACAGATGATAAACCCGAGAGACCGAAATTATATCCATCACAGGAAGATTTTGAAAAAGTAAAACAGTATCGGCAACAACCTTATATATGCATTGCGCCTGCTTCCGTTTGGTTTACCAAACAATACCCAAAAGAAAAATGGATAACATTTATTGATGCTTTGTCAAAAGATTTACAGGTTTATCTGATAGGCGCAAAAGACGATATTGCTCTATGTGATGAAATAAAAAATGGTTCGCAGCATTCACTTATAATAAACTTATGTGGCCAGTTAAATTTTCTGCAATCGGCAGCACTACTAAAAGGTGCGCTGATGAATTATGTGAATGATTCTGCTCCCATGCATTTCGCATCAGCGGTTAATGCGTCTGTTACTGCTGTTTATTGTTCAACCGTTCCTGCATTTGGTTTTGGTCCGCTCAGCGATAAAAGTTTTATTGTACAAACATTGATTCCATTGAGTTGTAAGCCGTGCGGATTACATGGTTACAATGCTTGCCCTTTAGGACATTTTAAATGTGCTTATACAATTGAAGAAAAGCAACTACTTGAAACATTAAACAGTGAAACAAAATTGACAACGTAGAATAATTGTTGAATAGAGAATAGAACGTACAAGTGAGTGACACAACGGAAGTTTAATAGTAATTACGCAGCACACTACAAAAAATTATTTCTTATACAAATAAAATTGAGCTTTACCTCCCAAATGCATACTGTTTAATTTTTGCATTGTTCGTTTGTATTTTCGAATTTGCCTTTTACTAAAAATAGATTTGCGTTTGTTAACCTGGTAAGAGTTATCATCAACTAAACGAATGCCTCTTTTGTATTGCTCGCTTGCCCAGAATTGAAATGCAGTACCGTCATGAATAATGTCTTTTATTTCAAAACCTGCCTTTTCGCTTAGAATTTTCATACTCTGCTCGGAATGAATATACAAATGTCTTGGAGCATCCAATGCAGCCCAATATGTGCCATACTGTTGCCAACAGTAAGAATTGGAGATAGGTATCCGAATAAGTAAATAGCTTTTTGGTTTAAGCAACTCGTACAGTTTTTTCAAAACCAACAATGGCTGATCCATGTGTTCATAAGAGTGATTAAGCATAATGAAATCGAATGTTTCCTGCACATCGAAAATTTCTTTTTTATAAATATTCACGCGATTGACATGAATATCTTTTTCAATAAAAGGATCAATGCCTGTAAGATTTTCAAAGCTATGCCTCCTCATTCTGAATAATAAATCTCCTCCGCCGCAACCGACATCTAAGATTGAACTGTGATAATCGATTGGAACCTTTTTCAACCAATTAAAATATGGGTGAACGGTGCCTATGCTTAATATGAACCCGGCTAAATTTCTTTTTTTAAATATCAGATGATCTGATTGGATTTTTCGTATTGCATTCGCTAAAGAGCCAGGATTAATTAAATTCTCCTTGAGATTAAAAGAATAATAGTGAGATGAAGGATAATAATCAGCAAGGTTCGAAGGAATGTTTATTAATTGAATACAGTGACAATTGCCACATTCAAAATATTCAAACTCTCCTTTCAATCCGAACATGTGTTCATGAACTAAAAAGGTATTATTGTTTTCTTTATTGCCACAAATCTTACATTGCTGCATATCTCTTTTCCATAAATATTAAATGATTGGGAATGGAGTTGTAAAACTTCTGTTAGGATCTTATCACGATTTATTGAAAAATTTTTCTTTGAAAAATTGAATTGGGTTTAATAATAGATTTCCGAATTGGTATCTCGTTGAAGTTTTTAACACACCCTCCTTAAATGTATTAATATCATCAAAAAATAAGCTTGTACCGAATATTGGAGAAGTGTTGTCGGACACTATTGCAATTAAATAAAGCGCTTCAATTTCATTTGATGCCGTTATGTATGAATAATTACCCTGATAAAATTTAATTCCTCCTCTATTATCTTTTTTGTCATCAGAATATATTATCGATCCAAAAAAACATTGTTGTTTGAAAAGCTCAACGTTTTTAAAATAATTTCTTAAAAGAGAACGAAACTCCTCTTTATACAATTCTTTTACGTGGTATTTATTTTTAATTTTTTTCTTGTCAGTATAAACTAATTTATCAGGCGTGGATATGAGAAAAAATCCATCAGGCTTAAGTACTCTTTTTATTTCTGACATCATCTCTTCGTGCATTGTATGATGTTCTATTGTTTCAAAGCTTACAACAACATCAAAAAAATTATCCTCACACGGAATTTGACTGGCACTCCCCTGATAATAATCTAAATTGTCTTTTTTATATTTTTTTCTTGCCGCCTCTACTGTTGCTGAATCTATATCGACACCTATTGCTTTTTCTGCTTTTGAAGCAATAAGATTTGTCCCATATCCCTCCCCGCATGCAATGTCAAGAACAACTTTTCCCGAACATACATCCAAAACTATTCCGTAGCGATGGAGATGTTCAATCATAACATCATTATAAATATTGGTGATGAGTCTTTCCATTTAATTTGCTTGTTGTTAAAAACTAAGGAAGCCGCAAAGATAATTCTTATGAAGAACCCGTTGTTCAAATATTGCTTGCTTTACCGGCACTAATTGTTTTTCAGTATTTGCAATTAGTTTTACAAAATGTTTATATCAATAGATAAAGTAAAAAGAGAAAGTGCAGGGAAAAGAAAATTTTCTATTCTTATCCCAACATGGAACAATCTTGAGTATTTAAAACTTTGCATCAGCAGCATAAGAAAAAATTCTTTTTTTAAACACCAAATCATCGTTCATGTTAATGAAGGAAAAGATGGTTCACTTGATTGGATAAAAGAGCAGGATGATATTGATTATTCATATAGCAAAGAAAATATCGGTGTATGTTATGCCTTGAATATTTGCAGGACAATGGTTGATACCGATTATATTCTCTACATGAATGATGATATGTATGCTTGTCCTGATTGTGACAAAGTGCTGAATGATGAAATTGAAAAGATAGGTCACAAATATTTTTTTCTTTCTTCCACGGTTATTGAACCGGTAGCATTGAACACTTGCACCATAGAAAAAGATTATGGCACGGACATTAAAACTTTTGATGAAAAAAAATTATTGACTGAATTTGCTTCACTCAATATGCATGACTGGAGCGGAGCAACATGGCCACCCAACATTGTTCATAAAGATGTGTGGGATTTGATCGGTGGTTACAGCATTGAGTTTACCCCGGGTATGTATTCCGATCCTGATTTTTCAATGAAACTGTGGCTTGCAGGAGTGCGCATATTTAAAGGTGTTTCAACAAGTCGTGTCTATCATTTTGGTTCAGTATCTGTAAAACGCGTAAAGCAAAACAAAGGCTACTACACTTTTGTTGCGAAGTGGGGACTCACACAAAACACTTTTTCAAAATATTTTTTACGAAGAGGAGAGCAATATACAGGCCCGCTTAAAGAGCCCTCACTTGCAAAAACAAAAAAGCTTAATAATATTTTTAAGCAATTGAAAGCAGCGTTTTACAGGGAACCTGCTTAATTAATGTTCATTGAAAAATTGATTCATCAAAAAAAATCAACGCTTCTTTTTTACTGCATAGAAATTGAAGTTCTCATTTTTATTCATCTCTTCAGCAATTTCTATCTTATGAACTGAGGTATTTTCATCAAAATCCACGAAGTAAAAAATTTCATATCCTTTTGACGAAAAGAAATCAAACATGTCCATTTTGTATTGCTTTGCAGCCATTATAAAACACTCAGCAATAACAACCGGATTAAATCGATCTATTAAATCTCCGATTGATCTTAAAACTTCGAGGTCATGCCCCACAACATCTCCCAATTAGCAAACTCAATTCTGCCATCATTTTCCAAATTGTACACATCGATCCTCGTAGGATACTTTGCAGTTATTCGCCGGGCCTTTTTTCTTGCGAAAGAATCTCTAAGGTATTTAAACATGATGAAACCACTTTGAATGTGCTGCAAATATATCCTATGTTTCAGCTTTTTCTGCCGTTTAAAATTCAACCTCAAAATTTGATTACTTAGGTGTTCATTTTATTTACACTGCTACCGTTTTCCATTTTCCTTTTCGAAATAAAATATAAGCCGCAATAGTGATCGCAGTTTCTGAAACAGGTATTGCGATGAACACACCCGTTGGACCCATATCAAAAGTTCTTGCCATAATGTATGCAAGTGGTATTTGAAGCATCCAAAAACCAAACAGGTTGATCCATGTTGGTGTCCATGTATCACCTGCGCCGTTAAATGCATTTCCCATTACCATGCCGATGCCGTAAAAAATGTACCCTGCCGCGATGATGCGTAAAGCCTGCGTGGCTATAGCTTTTACTTCTGCATCGTTTGTGAAAACGGAAATGATGGGTGAAGCGCCGAACAAAAATATCAGCGACACCAATGCCATGAACACTGCATTATACTTTGCCGTTTTGATCACGGATTCTTCTGCACGCAACGGTTGTTTTGCACCAAGATTTTGTCCGACAAGTGTTGCTGCTGCATTGCTCAT
>Ga0207657_10001470_pt1 | contig 25183 bp, 19 predicted proteins | sample KBSC33metaG_FD_184316 | JGI IMG/M metagenome (GOLD analysis project Ga0207657, IMG submission 184316) | Corn rhizosphere microbial communities from Kellogg Biological Station, Michigan, USA - KBS C3-3 metaG (SPAdes) (version 2) | ecosystem: Host-associated > Plants > Roots > Rhizosphere > Soil ... | reverse complement strand
AGCGACAGGCTGGACTGGGCCCTCAAGGCGTTCAAGCGGAAGATCGCCAAGGCCGGAATCCTCAAGGATCTCCGGAAGAAGCGGTACTACGTGAAGCCGAGCGAGGCACGCCAGCTCAAGGCCGCCGCCGCCCGTCGTCGCAGCCGCACTGAGCGCTCGCGCTGAGCCCTCGGCCGCGCACTCACGGATGGCGAAAGAAGACGCGATTCAGCTGGAAGGCTCGGTCACCGAAGTGCTCCCGAACGCGACGTTCCGGGTGCAACTGACGAATGGCCACAACGTGCTTGCGACGCTCGGCGGCAACATGCGCCGATTCCGCATCCGTGTGCTCGCCGGCGACCGGGTAACGATCGAGGTCTCGCCCTACGACCTGACGCGAGGCCGGATCACGTTCAGACACAAGAACTAGTCGGACTCGCTCGGCGGCCTGCAGTGGCCTGCTCGTCAGACCCAAGGGGCGCCTCTGGCGCCCCTTGCTCGTCTGACCCTATCGGCGAACGGCTTCCAGCGTCGCTCCTCGTCTGACCCCCGGATACGGCACCCCCGGCTTCACCGCCTCCCAGATGATCCGGTTGAACGGATCCTCCGCGGCCACATCCTCGATCTCGAGATCCAGCTTCGCCGACTCGCTCGCGCCGCGCGTCCCGGCGGGGTTCTTCGCGTTCAGGTCCACCGTGGGCGTGAGGACGCTCCAGGGCGTGAGATCCGGTGTGGCGCTCCAGATGTCGCGCAGTGGACGGCCGAAGTAGTCGAACTGCGACAGCGCATCGAGGCCGAGGATCTCTTCCATCGTCCGGATGATGTCGGTGGTGTTGGCGAAACGATGCACGACGCCGGCCCGCGAGTAGGGAGAGATGATCAGCACCGGTGATCGGTGCGAGTCCACGTGGTCGGGACCATTCTGCGCGTCGTCTTCCACGACGAATACGACCGTGCTCTTCCAGAATGGGCTGCGACTCAGCGCGTCGATCATCCGGCCCAGCGCGAGGTCGTTGTCCGCCGCGTAGGCCTGCGGTGTCGGCGCACCGGCGCGTGCGCCGGCAGTGTGATCGTTCGGCAGGCGGATGATCTCGAACGCGGGCATCACGCCGCGCTTCGTGAACTCGCCGAGCTCGGCGATCCATACGTCAGCGCGGTGCTGGTCAGTGATGTTCAGGTCGAAGCCCGGGTATGCCGGGTTGGTGTGCGCCGCGAGAAACGGCTTGTTGCCGCGATACCCCGGCGGCAGCACGTCGTCCGGGTCAGCGCTCTGCGGAACCACGAACTCGCCGTAGTTGCGGAAGGTGAGTCCTTTCCGCTGGATGAGATCCCAGAGATAGCCGCGCGCCGGCGCCACAGGATCGTCGTCAGGAATTACCGTGCGCCTGCCGAACCGCGCGCCCTCGTACTCGTACGCGCGGCCGCGCCCCGAGTAGTTGAGCGGGACGGTCTTCTGGAGGTAGTCCGTCGTGTACGCGGCCATGCTCCAGTTGTGACCGTCCGGACTCACCTCGGCGTTCACGAAGAAGCGATCGTAGATGCCGAACCGCTCGGCGAGTGCGTGATGATTCGGCGTGACGTCGCGACCGAACAGCACGAGGGACGTGTCACCGTCAGCCTGGGTGAGGTCGCCGAGCACCTGGTCGTAGGTGCGATTCTCCTTCACGATGTAGATCACGTGCTCGAACGGCGGGTAGCCGCGCGAGGCGGTGCGCGGCGTCGTCCAGCCATTGGCCTGCGCGACGCGCGCGCCGTACCGGGCGAGCGAGTCGCCGCGCACGCGTGCCAGCGGCGCAATCATCAGTCCGCCGTTCAACTGCGACAGCGTGCGATTCACGCCGTTCGGTCCGGGATGCTCGCGCGACGGCACGGGCTGCGGCCCGTCCGGATTGGGAAAGGTTCCGCTCCCCTTGCCGCTCGCGACGATGAGCGTATCGCCGCGCGCGAGCACGGCAGTCGGATACCAACCGGCGGGAATACGGCCGGCGAGCAGGTCGTCGCCATTCGCCGATGCAAGACCGCTCGACTCCGGCGAGAGATCGAACACGGCCACGGCATTCGCATCCGCTTCCGCGACGAACAATCGCGTGCCGTCGCTGGAGATGGCGAGCGCGTTTGGCGTACTGCCTTCACCAGGGCCGGCTGGCGGTGGATCGAGCAGCTGGCCTATCACGCGGCGGCGCGCCGGATCCACCGAGAACACCCGGTCGGTGCTGGCGCTGGCGACGAAGATCCGGTTTCCGCGCGCGCCAAGCAGCAGCGCCGACGGGTGCCGGCCGACGAAGATGGAGCCCGTAGACTGCAAGCGGCCCGCGGAATCCGCCGCATAGCTCGAGAGGTCCCATCCGCCCCAGTTGGAGACGTATACCGAACCATCAGGCGTGACGACGACGCCGTATGGGTAGTGTCCGGTGGCGAGGCGCTGCCTGACCCGACCGTCGGCGACGTCAACGACGGCGAGGGAGTCGGCGAGATTCTCCGCGACGTACAGGGTGCGACCGTCGGGCGAGAGAGCGATCCCGGCGGGATAGCGCTCGCCGTTCTCATTCGGTCGGCCTTTCGCGCGGAGGACGATGCTGTCGCGCAGCGTAGCCTCGCCACGCTGCCAGTCGAACCGATAGATGACGTCGCCATTGCCGCCGGAGACGTAGAGCGTGCGTCCGTCGGGAGCGAACTGGAGGCCGAGGAAGACGGCGGGAAGCTTGACCGTCTGCAACACCCGACCGGTGGAGCGCTCCACTACCTGGATGCCCTCATCGCGCCAGCCGTTCACGAGGAGGACGACGCGGTCACGCTCCGGCGCGTCCACCATGGCGAGTGGCATCTGACCGACGACATGGAGGGGCGCCGCCGGGTCGAGTCGCACGCCGGTGGGGAGGCGGGCGTGGGCGTCGTCCGGGGCGCCGGCGTTCGAAGCGTTGCCTGGAGCTGCCGCGGGCTTTGGAGAGGCGCAGGCGGCGAGCAGTACGAGGGCGACGGCGACGAGGCGCGATTTCATGGTCGGGCAGGGCGGCGAGGGAAGACGATCGATCGAGTGACCGTGCTCCCGGTCACAGGAAGCAATACTGCGCCGTGCAACCTTCGCGCGTCCATCCCCGTCTAACCGCTCGTCGGCGATTCCCTTAGATTTCGCCATCCGGCCCGCGCCCGCCCGCCGGTTCCACATCCCAGAGGTCGATCGAATGCTCCGCCCCCGCACCGCGGCCGTCGCGTCGCTGCTCCTCATCCCCATGGTCGCCGGCGGATTCCTGCTGCAGCAGGCGCCTCCACAGGCGACGCCCAGGTTGTTCGATCAGGTGCTGTCCATCGTCGCCAATCGCTACGTGGACTCGCTGCAGGGGAATCAGGTATTCGAGAAGGCGGCGCGCGGTCTCGTGCACGAGCTGAACGATCCGTACAGCGAGCTACTGGCGCCGAAGGAGAACGAGGAGTTCAACCGCAACGTCGGTGGACGGTACGGCGGCGTCGGCATGCTCCTCGAAGAGCAGAAGAAGGGCGCGGGAACGAGCATCGTCGTGGCGCGGGTATTCCCGAACACGCCGGCCGAGGAAGGGGGCGTGCAGGAGGGCGACCGCATCGTGCGCGTGGACACGATGCCGGCGACCGACGTCAAGATCGATCGCGTCTCGGATGCACTTCGCGGCGTGCCGGGTACGAAGGTGAACGTCACCTTCGCGCGCGCGGGCGTGAACGAGCCGGTGAAGCTCGTGTTCAAGCGCGCCGTAGTGCACGTGCCGGCGGTCCCATATGCGACCATGGTCGGCGACCACATCGGTTACATCCCGCTGCAGACGTTCAACGAGAATACGGCGGAGGAAGTCGAGGCGGCTGCGTCGAAGCTCGTTGCCGAGGGTGCGCGCGGACTCGTGCTCGACCTGCGCGACAACGGCGGCGGCATCGTGGATCAGGCGCTGGCGGTGAGCTCGCTCTTCCTCAAGGAAGGCCAGTCCATCGTGAGCGTGCGGTCGCGCAGCACGCCTGATGAGATCGCGCGCGCGTCGTCGGAGCAACTGATCGCGCAGCCGCCGCTCGTCGTCCTCACCGACGGCGGCACCGCCTCGGCGAGCGAGATTGTCGCCGGCGCGCTGCAGGACCACGATCGCGCGCTGGTGATCGGTACGACGAGCTTCGGCAAGGGGCTGGTACAGTCGCTCTTCCCGCTGGACGGCGGCTACTCCCTCAAGCTGACGACGGGGAAATGGTACACGCCGAGCGGCCGCAGCATCCACCGCGAGCGCACGCTGCTGCCCGATGGACGTTTCGTGGAGACGCGGCCTGATTCGCTGGAGACGGAAGCAGAGAAGAAGGCGCGGCCGACGTATTCGTCCGATGCGGGGCGCACCGTCTACGGCGGCGGCGGCATCACGCCTGACGTGATCGTCCCCGACGATACGCTGTTGACGAGCGAGCAGCAGTTCCTGCGCGCGATCGCCCCGAAGGCTCAGCAGTTCGTCACGGTGCTCAACCAGTATGCGCTCGACCTCAAGCCGTCGGTGAAGAAGGACTACAAGGTCACGCCGGAGTGGCGCGCCGAGCTGCGCCGTCGCCTGAACGACGCGGGAGTGACGATCGACGCGAAGTACGACAGTGCGGCGACGCTCGTGCTCGACCGGGAGCTGGACCGGCGCGTGGCGCGCCTGGTGCTCGGCGATGCGGGCGCGCGTCAGCGCTCGGTGAACGAGGATCACCAGCTCGCGCGCGCGATCGCGATGCTGAGCAATGCGCGGTCGCAGGATGCGCTGTTCGCGCAGGGGCGCGCCTCGTCGTCAGGCGCGCCGCTGAAGCGCAGCGGCGGGCCGGAACGGCGGTAGTCGTCATCCTGCCGGAGCGAGGCACGAGATGGCCGAGGCGCGTGCCGACGACGGCGTAGCCGCTGGACCGGAGGTGGCAACGCACGCCATCGCCGTCCCGCGCACGGCGCGCTACTGCACCCTGGGCCCGACGCACGGCTTCCCCCGTGAGTTGTGGTTCGTGTGTCACGGCTACGGCCAGCTGGCGCCGCGATTCATTCGCCAGTTCGCGCCGCTCGATGACGGAACGCGGCTGATCGTCGCGCCGGAGGCGCTGTCGAGGTTCTATCTGGATCCGATCCCGAAACGACGCAACGACGCGTCGCCGCGGGTCGGTGCGAGCTGGATGACGCGCGAGGATCGCGAGTCGGAGATCGCCGACTACGTGTCGTACCTCGAGCGGCTGGCCGACGAGGTACGGAACTCGCTCGCTGGCGCCGCGCCGCGAATCGTGGTGCTCGGCTTCTCGCAGGGGACGGCGACGGTGTGCCGCTGGCTGGCGGCAAGCGCGCTGCGGGCGGATCAACTGGTGCTCTGGGCAGGGACTATCCCGCCGGAGCTGGATCTGGCGGCGTGGGCGGATCGGCTGCACGGCGCTGCGATCACCCTCGTTTCCGGCGAGCAGGATCCGATCGTACCGCCTTCCACGATGGCCGCGGAAGCGGAGCGACTCTCGGTAGCCGGCGTGGCGTTCACAATCCAGCGGCACGAGGGTGAGCACGAGATTACATCGGCCGGATTGAAATCGTTGCTCGGCTGAGAGCGGCAGATCGGGGGACAGCACGGGAACCGCTGAAACGGCACGATCCTCCTGAAGAGGATCGTGCCGTTTTTTCTCCGTTCTTGTTGATTTCTGGGTTTCCGCCCTTACCGCCGTCGCCACTTGTCGATCTCGCGTCGATCGCGCTTGGTCGGGCGGCCCTTCTCGTCGTAGACGAGTGGTGCAGGGGACAGTCGGAGCTGCTCGGCGAGCTTCGACCGCGCGGCGAGACTCTCGGCGGTCTCCTCGTAGAGCGTGGCGGCGACGGTCGCCGGTCCGCGGCGCTCCGACAGCTCGCGCACGCGGACAATGTGCTCGTATGGGCCGAGCCGGACGGCGATCTCGTCGCCGACCTGGAGTGGGCGAGCGGGTTTCACGCGATCGCCGTGCATGGTGACCTTGCCGCCGGTGATCGCCTCGGCGGCGAGTGAGCGAGTCTTGAAGAAGCGGGCGGCCCAGAGCCACTTATCGAGGCGGACGCGGCCATCGTCGTCCGGCTCGTGGTCGTCGTTGCGGCGCATGCAGACAGTATAGAAGGGGCGGTGGAGAAGGCGGGGTTGCATGGTCAGTGAAAGCGACTAACTTACTGACCGGTCATTTAGCAAACATGTCAACGACTCCCTCCGCGAACGAGCCGCGCTGGCGCCGGCGCCCCGAAGAGCGACCTCGACAAATCCTCGACGCCGCACTCGAGGTGTTCGCCGAACGCGGACTCTCAGCTGCCCGACTCGAGGACATCGCCCAGCGCGCCGGCGTCTCCAAGGGGACGATCTACCTCTACTTCCCCAACAAGGAAGAGCTCTTCCGTGAAGTAATCCGGAGCTCGGTCATCGAGTACATCGACCGGGCTGAAGCGTCGCTCTCCAGCAAGGCAGACGCCGAGCAGGCACTTCGCGACTGGATGACGGGTTACTGGGCGTGGCTCAGGTCTCCCGTCTTCCCCGCCATGCACCGGCTCGTGCAATCCGAGATGCATCACTTTCCCGATCTCGTCACCCACTACACGACCGAGGTCATCGAGCGGGTGCACCGGCTCGTCTGCGGGATGATCGAGCGCGCGATGGATCAGGGCCGGCTTCGGCGCATGGATCCGCTCGTCGCGGCGCGCATGCTCTCCTCGCTGTTCATCACCCACGCGCTCTGGTATCACCAGCGCACGTCATTCAAGTCCATCGCGCGAGTCTCCGATCAGGCAATGCTCGATCAGATCCGCGACTTCTTCTTTCACGCCATGCGTCCGGACGATGCGGCCGCGGCGACGCACGCTCACTCATGAATCGCACGCTCCTCCAGCGCCGTCTCACGCCGGGTCTCCTGCTCGCGCTGATCGTCGCCCTGATCGCATTCCTCGCTCGTGCCGCCACCGCGCAGGTGACGGCCGACTCCACCATTCGCCTGACCCTGGGCGAGGCGGTGCGTCTTGCCGCGCAACAGAACACGGCGGTGCAGAGTGCGCGCTACCGCGTGGAGGCGGCACAGGCGCGCGTCACGCAGTCGCGCTCCGACCTCCTTCCCAACGTGAGCGGGCTCGCTACCGAGCGCCGCTCCACGCTCAACAGCGCGGCCGCCTTCCCGATCGAGCTGCCGATTCCCGGCATCGATCCGAACGGCAGCATCCTCGGCCCGCTCGACGTATTCGACGCGCGCGCACGACTCAGCCAGAGCGTGTTCGATCCGGCAGCGCTGGCGCGGGTAAAGAGCGCGAAGACGAACGTTGCCGCGGCGGGTGCGGGGGTGGGACAGTCGGCCGACGTTGCCGCAGCGACCGCGGCGAACGCGTACCTCGGCGTGCTGCGTGCCGACGCGGTCTATGAGGCACGCCTGCAGGATTCCACCCTTGCCGCCGACCTGCTGCGGATCGCGCAGGATCAGCTGAAGGCAGGCACCGGTGTGGCCCTCGACGTCACCCGCGCTCGCTCGCAGCTCACCGGGGCGCGCACCCAGCTCATCGTCGCCCGCAATGATCGCGATCGCACGCGCATCGACCTCGCGCGTTCCTTGTCACTGCCGCTCGTCAACCTCGAGCTGGCGGACTCGCTCGCTTCTCTGCCGCTGAACGTGGCGACAACGGAGCAGGCGGCGCTGGATGCCGCCTTCAAGGGCCGCAGCGACCTCCGCGCGCTGGAGTTGCAGGCGCAGGCGGCGCGGCAGCAGGCGAGCGCGATCAGGATGGAAGCGTTACCGACCGTCGGGGTGCTCGCCGACTACGGGGTGAGTCAGCGCAACGGCCGAAGCTTCCTGCCGACGTACGACCTCGGCGTCGCGCTCAGCGTGCCGATCTTCGACGGCTTCCGTCGCGAGGGGCGCATCGAGGAGCAGACCTCCGCGGCGCGAGACCTCGAGAACCGGGCGCGCGACCTGCGCGTCCAGGTGGAGGCGGACGTTCGCACCGCCGTGCTCAACCTCGCGTCCTCAGCCGAGGCCGTCGCCGCCGCTCGCGAGCGGCTCGCGCTCGCCGAGCAGGAAGTGTCGCAAGCGCGTGAGCGGTTCCAGGCCGGCGTGGCCGGCAATGCCGACGTGATCACCGCGGCACTTTCGCTGAACGCGGCGCGCACGCTGCTCGTTGATGCACTGACGTCGTACCAGGCCTCGCGCGTCGCGCTCGCTCGCGCGCAGGGCGTCATCTCCACTCTCGACTGATACTTCACGCGGCGGCTCACGCCCGCTGCTCACACGCACGCTTTCCGATATATGGCAACCGCAACGGAACCGCAGAACGGCGCGCCTCGCGCCACCACCTCGACCACCACGCCGGTGGCTCCGAGCAACAAGCGCCGGATCATCCTGCCGCTCGTCGCGCTCGCCGTGCTGCTCGGCCTGGGCTGGGGGGTGAAGCAGTGGCTGTATGGTCGCGCGCACGAATCCACCGACAACGCGCAGGTGGACGGGCATCTCGTGCCCGTGCTGTCGAAGGTCAGCGGCTACGTCACCGCGGTGAACGTGGCCGAGAACGACCAGGTGAAGCAGGACTCCGTCCTCGTGCGCATCGATGAGCGCGAGTACCAGGTCAAGCTCGAGCAGGCCGACGCCGATCTCGCTGCCGCCCGTGCCGCCGCTGGCGGCAATGGCCTGACTGGCCAGGCGCAGGCTGCCGTGGCCAACGCGGCGGGGCAGGAGGCAGCGCTGAACGCCAACGTGGTGGCGGCACGCGCGAACTACACGAAGGCCGAGCAGGACCTGAGCCGGGTGAAGGAACTGGTGGCGAAGCAGGTCGTGAGCCGTCAGCAGCTCGATGCCGCGCAGGCGGCGTTCGACGCCGCGCGCGCCCAGCTCGCCGCGGCGCAGAACAATGCGGGCGCTGCCGGTGCGGGCGTGACCAACGCGCAGGCCGGCGTGCGTCTCGCCAACGCGCGGCTCAGCGCGGCACAGGCGGCGCGTGACAACGCGGCGCTGCAGCTCTCGTACACGAAGGTCACCGCGCCCGTGACCGGCGTCGTATCGCGCAAGCAGGTGGAGGTGGGGCAGCTCGTGCAGGCGGGACAGCCCCTGCTCACCATCGTGTCCGACACGGGCGTGTGGGTGACGGCGAACTTCAAGGAGACCCAGCTCGGCGACCTCAGGGTCGGCCAGCCGGTCGAGATCGACGTGGATGCGTACGGCGGTTCCACGGCGAAGGGCGTCGTGGAGAGCGTCAGCGCTGCCACGGGCGCGAAGTTCGCCCTGCTTCCTCCGGACAACGCCACGGGCAACTTCACGAAGGTCGTCCAGCGCGTGCCGGTACGGATCCGCATCACCGAAGGGCTCGGAAAGAACCGGCCGCTGCGCCCGGGCATGTCGGTCGTCGCACACGTCAGCACGAAGTAACACCGCCCACGCCGACACTCCGTAAAATCGAATGACGTCCACGGCCATCCGGCCCGGCGGCGCGTTCGGTGAGCTGACCGACCGTTCCGGTCCAGCCTCCGACGCGCACGCCGACGCCGAGGACCGCTACAAGTACAAGTACCTGATCGCCATCGCCGTGACGCTGGCGGCGGTGCTCGAGCTGATCGACACTTCGATCGTCAACGTCGCCATCCCGCACATGATGGGGAATCTCGGCGCGACGCTGGACGAGATCTCGTGGGTGTCCACCGGCTACATCATCGCGAACGTGATCGTGATCCCGCTGTCGAGCTGGCTGTCGGGGTTCTTCGGTCGCAAGCGCTATCTGACCGGCTCCATTCTCCTGTTCGTTGCGGCGTCGTTCTTCTGCGGCGCGGCGCACTCGCTCGGCGCGCTGGTGTTCTGGCGCGTGGTGCAGGGACTGGGCGGCGGCGCACTGCTCTCCACGGCGCAGGCGACGCTGTTCGAGTCCTTCCCGCCGAAGGAAGTCGGCATCGGGCAGGCGATGTTCGGCGTGGGCGTGATGGTGGGACCGACCATCGGTCCGACGCTCGGCGGCTACATCGTGGACAACTTCAACTGGCCGTGGATCTTCTACATCAACGTGCCGCTCGGCATCCTTGCGGCGCTGATGGTGTGGACGTACGTGCACGACGCGGAGCATCAGGAGCGCACGTCCACGATCGACGGAACGGGCATCCTGCTGCTCGCGCTCTGCGTGGGCTCGTTGCAATGGATGCTGGAGCGGGGTGAGCGCTACGACTGGTTCGACTCGCGCTTCGTGACGGCGCTCTGCGTGACGACGGTGACGTCGTTCGTGCTGCTGCTCTGGCGCGAGCTGACGATCAAGGAGCCGGTGATCAACTTCCGGATCCTGCTCAACCGACAATTGGCCGCAGGCGTGGCGTTCGCGAGCATGCTCGGCTTCGCGTTGTACGGCAGCGTGTTCGTGCTACCGGTGTTCCTCCAGAGTCTGCACGGCTGGACGGCGAACCAGACGGGCATGGTCATCCTGCCGGGCGCGCTCGCGTCGGCGTTCACGATGGCGATCGTGGGACGGAATGCCGAGAAGCTGGACGCGCGCGTCACCGTGACGATCGGCTCGCTGCTCTTCCTGTTCAGCATGTGGAAGCTGTCGCTGCTGTCGTACGACGCTGGCGCGCATGACCTCTTCTGGCCGCTCATCGCGCGAGGCGTGGGGCTGGGCCTGATCTTCGTGCCGCTCACCGGCGCGACGATGGCGGACCTGAAGACGAGCGAGCTCGCCCAGGGGACGGGAATGTTCAACCTCACCCGCCAGCTCGGCGGCTCGCTCGGCATCGCCATCAGCGCCACGCTGTTGTCGCGATTCACGGCGCAGTCGCGCGCCCTGCTCGCCGAGCACGTGGTGGTCGGCGATCCGGCAGCGATGACGCGCGTGGAAGGAATCACACGCGCCCTGATGGCGAAGGGCGCCGATGCAGTGAGCGCGAAGCAGCAGGCACTGTTCATCCTCGACCGGCAGCTGCAGGGTCAGGCGAGCGTGCTGGCGTTCTCCAAGCTCTACCTGCTGAGCGGAATCGCGCTGGTGCTGGCGCTGCCGCTGATGCTGCTGTTCAGGACGGGGAAGTCGAGGGGGCTCGGACCCGGGGCTGCACACTAGCCTCCAACTGGAGGCGCGTTGAACGGCTGAGCTGACGGTGGGAGCTATCTGTCCTCCGAAGACAGTCGGCTGCTACTGTCACCTCAGCCGTTTTTTTTCGTGCGCCCCTGTCCGGAGGCTCTAGTTGTCAGAGGCGTACACCTCTACCGATGCCCGCCCATCTCTCGAATACCGAACGTACATGAGGATCGGCCGGCAGCAGACGCTGCAATCCTCCACGTATTCCTGATCGTCGCCGCTGCCCGGATCGAGGGCGATCTCGGTGGATTCGCCGCAGTAGGGACACGACACGTGAGCCTCCGTGTCGGCGGTGCCGTCGCCGAGCGGGAAGTCTTCGTCGAGATCCGCATACGAGCTGTCGTCCATCGGGAAGTCCATGGCGGGAAAGTAGCGTGGTGCCACCGTTCGCGAAGAGGACTTGTTGTCCTCCCGAACTGAAACAGCGGCGTCCGCTCGCGTGGACACCGAAATGAAGACGAAGCACCGTAAGTGCTTGTCATGCGACGTCTTGTGATGGGCATCACGGATGGTCTGGCGCGTGCCTCCCTGGGGCGCGAACGAAGTCCCACCAGGAGCCAGACCATGACACCTCATCGCTCGCGTCGTCCCCTGCTGCGCGCCGCTGCGTGCGTCGCGCTCGCGCTGACCGCGGCCGGCTGCGCCACCAAGCGCGTGGCGCGCATCGAGCCCGGCGCCGTCACCGACCTTTCGGGCCGCTGGAACGACACCGATTCCCGCCTCGTCGCCAACCAGCTGGTAGAGCAGACGCTCTCGGCAGGGTGGGCGAAGCGCTACACCGACACCCATGGCGGGGAGCCGCCGACGATCATCGTCGGCAACTTCGCCAACCGGACACTCGAACACATCGCGGTCGGCACCTTCGTCAAGGACATCGAGAAGGCCCTCGTGTCCACCGGCGCGGCCCGCGTGGTGGCGACCGGCGCGGAACGCAGCGAACTGCGCGGTGAGCGGAAGGACCAGCAGCAGAACGCTCGCGCCGACACGCGGGCGCGGCAGGGGCAGGAGCTCGGCGCGCGCTACATGCTCGCCGGGGAGCTGCAGGCCATCGAGGACGTGGACGGCCGCGAGCGCGTGGTCTTCTACCAGGTGGATGCGTCGCTGATCGACCTCGAGACGAACGCGAAGGTCTGGGTCGGCCAGCACAAGATCAAGAAGTACATCACGCGCTCGGCGTTCGGGCTTTGACCATCAGCGGAGACAAGACCATGACCAGCTCCCGCATTCCCCAGCTCGCGCCGACGCTTTTCATCAGCGCGCTCATCGCCAGCGGCTGCACGCCGAAGCGCATCGACGAGCTGCCGATCACCATCATGCGCAATGGCGACCGTGTAGCCGAGCCGACCCGCGCCGTCGATGCGGCAGCCGCATCAGCCGATGCCGCTCAGACAGCAGGCCGTGCCAGTCGCGACTCGATCGCTGCCGCGGCCTACACCGGCTGCGCACCCGACGTGTGCGCCGCACTCGGTCGCGGCGAGATCGCGCTCGGCATGAACGAGGCACAGGTGCTCGCCGCCACGCGCACCACGTCACAGGCGTGGACAGTGCGGCGCAGCGGAGGCGTGGCCGTGCTCGCGCCGCGCGATGCCGAGACCGCTCCGCGGGATGCCGTGGCGCCGGTGGCGCTCGTCCAGGTTGCCGACGGCCGAGTGGCGAGCGTGACCTACAGCGAGCCGCAAGGACTCCGTACCGTGAGCAGCGCGACCGATGTGAGCAACGCCAATCGTGCGCGTGCCGAGGCGCTCGTGAAGGAAGGTGATGCCCTGGCCGCCGCTGGCGACTTCACCGGCGCGCTGGAGCGGTATGACCGCGCGAGCGTGGTGGATCGCGCCGACCCGATGCTCGAGTACAAGATGGCCACGTCGCTGGACAAGCTGCTGCGTCCGCGTGAGGCAGAGCTGCGCTATACGCTCTTCCTGCACCGCCTGGAACTGGAGAAGATCGAGGCGGTGGGCAACGCAAATGCAAGGCTCGCCGAAGCGATCGCTCAGGCGCGGCAGCGCGTGATCGTGCTCGAGAAACAGAATCACTGATCGCCAACCGGTGACGTGCCATGCGCGCCCCCGCCCGCGCTCGCATCATCGGCCGACTGGCGCTCTGTTCCGGCCTGCTCCTGCTCGGCGGGTGCGCGACCTTGCGCACCACGCTGAGCGGGTATGCCACCGGCGCCAACGGTATCGCGCGGCCGCAACAGCGACTGCGTGACGCTCTTGCACGCGGCGACTTCAAGGCCGCGCTCGGCTGGCACGAGGATGACGAGTTGCTGCGCCGGCTCGACGTGGGCATTGCGAGCTACTACGCCGCGCAGTTCGAGCGAAGCGCGGCCGTGCTGGACAGTGCGGCGCTTCTCGCGGACGATCGCATCACGGCCAGCCTGTCGAAGGACGCGCTGGCGCTGATGACGAGCGACCTCGCGCGGCCCTATCAGCCCCGTCGCACCGAGCGGCTGTTCATTCCGTACTACGCCTTGCTCGCCTACGCGCGCCTCGGACAGTGGGAAGACGCGGCGGTGGAAGCGCGCCGCCTCTCGTCGCTGCTCGCGCAGTACGCGGACGATCGTGACGACCGCGAGCGGGCTCTGCATGGGACGCTTCACGAGCTCGCGGGCGCGGTGTTCGAGCGCGCGGGTGAGCAGGGTGATGCGGCGGTCGCCTATCGCGCGGCGCGGGCACTCGTGCCGGCGTTCGCCGCCGACAGCGCCCGGCGTTGGAGAATGGCCGCCGGCGGCGACAGTGGGGACGTGCTGGTGGTGGTGGAGCGCGGTTACGTGGCCCACCGCGTCACCGAGACCATCGAGCTGGATTTCGAGATGGATGACCGGGACTCGCTCCGTGTGCGCGACGGCGGTTGGGGCAGCGCTGGCGAGCATCGCAACGCGTCGGCAACAGTGAGCACCGTTTCGACGGGCCGGCCGCTTCCGGTGCCGTCGACGTTCGTGCCGGCCCGACGTCGTCATGTGCACGACGATGACGATGAGTATCACATGACAATCGCATTCCCCGCGCTGCGTCGATCGGCTCGACCCTGGGGTGCCACCGTGCGCGCCGGGACGGAAGGTGATACCCTCGGCGTCGGCGGCGTGGCGGCGCACGTCGACGACGCCAGTGCCGCTGATGAACGGCGCGAGCGCGGAGCGATCATCGCTCGGGCGGCCGCGCGGGCCGCCACCAAGTACGCGCTGGTGAAGGCCGTGCGCGACAAGAAGGGCGAGGTCGCCGGCACGCTGGCCAACTTCGGCGCGTCGCTGCTCGAGCGGGCCGATGTCCGTTCCTGGCATCTCCTGCCGAGCGAGCTCACCCTGGTGCGACTCCGCCTGCCGGCCGGTTCGCAGCGCGTGATCCTCCGGATCGGCGAAGGGTCACAGGCGCGGACCGTAGTCGTCGGCACGGTTCGGGTGCGCGCGGGTAGCGTGGACGTGGCCCCGGTGCGACTGTGGCAGGCACCGCTGCCAGAGCCTGTCGCAGCGCCTGACTCACTCCAGCCGAGACCATGAGATGCCGAAGTGGATTCCAATATTTCTTCCCGCCGACGTGCCGGCACCGAAGGGTCCGTACAGCCCCGCCGTCCGTGCCGGTGACTTCATCTACGTGAGCGGGCAGACTCCACGCGATCCCGTGACGGGAGAGCTCGTCGGCGACGACGTCGCCAGTCAGACGCGCGGCACGTTGAAGAACCTCCAGCGGGTGCTCGAGCAGGCGGGCGCGGGGCTGGAGGACGTGATCAGCGTCACCGTCTACCTCCAGCGAGCCGACGACTGGGACGCGATGAACTCGGTCTACCGCGAGGTCTTCCGCGGACCACATCCGAGCCGCACCACGGTTGGCGCCGACCTGCGCGGGATCCTCGTGGAGATCAGCGCCGTGGCGTACCGTCCGAGGGCCGACTGAGCCGGCACGAATCGCCCGTTAACAACTCGGCGCCGCCGGCGTCTCCCTGTCTGGTAGCGCGTTGGAGCGCACCAACACTTTGGAGGCTGCATGGGTAAGACTCGTGTAATCGCACTCGCAGTGGCGTCGCTGGTGTCTGCCGCCTCGTTCGCCGGAGCCCAGGCTCCCGCGACGCAGGGCGCTCGCCCCGAACGGCACGCGATGAAGCAGGGCATGCGTGCTGGTGCACGCGCCGAGCGTGGGCTGTTCCGTGGTATCAAGCTGAGCGACGCAGAGAAGGCGAAGCTCAAGGACATTCACGCGAAGTACGCAACGCAGGCCAAGACGCTGCGTGAGCAGATGAAGCCGGCGATGCAGGAAGCGCGGGCCGCGCGCCAGAAGGGTGACACGGCTGCGGCGAAGGCGGTGTGGGCTCGCAACAAGGGCTCGATGGACAAGCTGGCGGAACTCCGGAAGAGCGAGCAGGCCGAGATCCGGTCGGCGCTCACCCCCGAGAACCAGAAGTTGTACGACGCGAACGTGCAGCAGATGGCCAAGCGGCGCGACCAGATGAAGGCGAACCGCAAGGATGGCAAGGTCGGCAAGCGCGGCGGTTTCCGCAGCCAACAGTCTGGCCAGGCTGGGTGAATGTATAAGTAGCGATGGGGAGTGCCTGGGCGCTGGTGGGGCGCACAGCATGAACCGGAGCGACCCGAATGGGTTGGCAGCAACGCTGCCAACCCATTCGTGCGTATATAGGGTTCGTAACTGCCTGGTCGCTCCCACCCACTCCCCTCTCCCGATGTCGACGTCTCGCCCCCTGGCCGTACTCGCGCTGGTGGCCGCCGTGCCCGCGGCTGCGCAGCAGGGCAGCCCACAGCGCGCCTTCCAGCTCGCGGACTGGTACAAGCTCACCACCCTCAGCGCGCCCGCGATCTCGCCCTCCGGCGACAGGGTAGCGGTCACCGTGACCACCGTGCGCGAGGCGGAGAACAAGCGACACAACGAGATCTGGGTCGTGCCCACCGCCGGGGGCGAGGCGAAGCGTTTCACCTCGCCGAGCCAGGAGAGCAGCGCACCGCGCTGGTCACCGGACGGTCGATACCTGTTCTTCACCTCAACTCGCCCCGGTGGAAAGGGAAACACGTGGGCCATCCGCATGGACCAGCCAGGTGGCGAGGCCGAGCAGCTGGAGAAGTATCCGTCGGGCTCAGTGCCGCGTGATGGCCGATTCGCCGTCTGGACGGAGCCGGACAGCGCACCGCAGCGTGACTCGGCGAGCGCGAAGAACGATCCGTACGCGAGGATGCAGCCGATGGCGCGCCCGCCCTACGGTGCCATCACGAAGCCGGCGAACCCGGCGCGGTTCGACGGACGGCAGGTAGTGGACATGCGCTACAAGTCCAACGATCGCGGTTACGTGCCTGGTCCGCGTGAGGCGCGCACCTATCGCCCCGCGCAGCTCTGGCGCCAGGCATTCGATGGGAGCGAGAAGCGCAAGCTCACCAACACTGCGTATTCGCACCGTGGGGCAACGGTGAGCCCCGACGGCAGGTGGGTCGCCTTCCTCGCCGACGCGCAGCTGCGTCCCGACTCGGTGGTGGAGCACGAGCGTGATTCGCTCTCCTTCCTGCCCTATGATGCGAAGCGGGACGAGGCGCCGCGCAACGAGGTGGACATCTTCGTCATGAGCACCGATGGCGGCGAGGCGCGTCGCCTCACCTGGTCCGGTGCCGAGAGCGATGTCACCTGGTCGCCCGACTCGAAGCGCCTCGCATTCATCGGCCGGCCGACGCGGACCTCGTCGGCGCGGGTCTACCTCGTCAACGCGACTGGCGGCGAGCCGCAGAACGTGCTCGCCGATGCATTCAAGTACGAGCCATCGGGCATCGACTGGCTGATGGACGGCACGATCGTATTCAATGCCGACGTCGGCGGCAGCAGCGGACTGTTCAAGCTCGATCCCTCCACGAAGCAGCCCACACAGCTGCTCGGCGGGCGCCGCAAGATGAACGGCTTCAGCTTCGACCAGGGCGGGAAGAAGGTCGCGTATGTCGCGACGAGCATGACGAAGCCGACGGAGCTCTACGTTGCCGACGCGAACGGAAAGAACGAGAAACGGCTCACGTCGTTCAACGACAAGCTCACGAGTGAAGTGGCGTTCAGCGACGCCGAGCGCTTCACCTACCCGAGCGTGGGCGGACTGGAGATCGAGGGCTGGCTGATGAAGCCGTACGGCTACCAGCCGGGGAAGAAGTACCCCGTCGTGCTCTACATTCACGGCGGCCCGCACTCACAGTACGGTGAGGGCTGGTTCGACGAGTTCCAGAATCTCGCCGGGAAGGGGATGTTCGTGCTCTTCACCAACCCGCGTGGCTCGAGCGGCTACGGCGCGGATTTCACCTACGCCACGCGCGGTCGCTGGGGTGCCGAGGACTATGATGACCTGATGAAGGCGGTGGACATCGTGTCGAAGCGCGCCGACATCGACTCCACGCGCATGGGCGTGACCGGCGGCTCGTACGGCGGCTTCATGACGGCGTGGGTGACGACGAAGACCAATCGCTTCAAGGCGGCGGAGACCGACCGCATGATCAGCGACTGGACCTACTGGTACGGCGCGTCGGATGCGCAGGGGCTCACCGAGTTCGAGTTCTACGGCAAGCCGTGGGACAACTTCGCGATGTACGACACGCTGTCGCCGATTCGCCACGTGACGAGCGTCCGTACACCGACGCTGATGGTGCAGAGCGAGGAGGACTTCCGCACGCCGATGGGGAACGCCGAGCTCTGGTACATGGCGTTGAAGAAGATGGACGTTCCGGTGGAGCTGGTGCGCTATCCGCGTTCGACGCACGAGCTGTCGCGCTCCGGCGAGCCGTGGCTGCTCGTCGATCGGCTCGGCCGCATCCGCCAATGGTTCGCGTACTGGCTGCAGGACAAGCCGGAAGGAAGGACCGCGACTGCGAACGGTGAACGCTGAGGGCCGATGTGAACCGTGAACGTGAACCGTGACTCCCGACGGCGGGGATGAGCGGAGACTGCCTTCTCCGCTCATCCCGCCCTAGTAACCTTCCGTTTCTGCCCGAATACGTGGCACGGAGCGTGACTTCACTCCTGCCATGCCTCTTCGTCCCCTGATCGTCCTCGCACTCATTCTCTCCACTGCCACCGCCTGCGCGCAGAGCCCGGATGCCGGGCAACGCGTGCAGGCGGCGGACGTTACGCGTGCCGATTCCGCTCGCGTCGCCGGCGACAGCGTCGTGTCGCGAGCGGACTCGCTGGTGCGCGCCGGCCGCTACTGGCACGCGACGCGATTGCTGGCCCGTCGGCTCGCCACACCTGATTCCGCGTCGAGTGCGGCGCGCCTCGTCGGCGCGCGCGCAGCCTCGGGGTGGCAGGGGTGGAGCGAGGTGGACCGCATTCTTCGCGGCGCACCGTGGCTCGATTCCCTCTATGGCGGCGAGGGGCGCGAGCTCCTCGTGCGAAGCGGGCTCTCGCGCGACCAGGACGTACGGGCGGATGCGCGGCTCGCGCTGGCTGACGCGCGCACGCCAGCGGCTCGGCTGACGCGCCGCGTCCTGCTGGCGCGCGCGCTGGACCGCGCCAACGTCCTCGACAGCGCGGCCGCCACGTACTCCGCCGCGGCCGAGCAGGTGCCCGAGATCTCCGACTGGCTGCGCCTCCGCGCCGCTGGCGCGATGCCCGACAGCGGCGCTCGTGCGAAGGCGTTCGCCGCGGTGACGAACGCAGTGGCGCGCGACCGTATCTCGTGGACGGATGCGCAGGCGCGCGAGCGCACCGGCGACTTCGATGGCGCCGCGCGCGTCTATCGTGCGGTGGGCGCCCAGGGTTCTGCCTTCCGCGCTGAAGCGCTCGCCGCGCGCGATGACTCGGCGCGCGCCTCGCTGGCGCGGCGTATCGTGTCGTACCTCGGCGGCCGCGCGAGCTACACCAATGCGCGCCAGGCGGTGGACGTGCTGGATGGGTTGAAGGTGCCACTCACTCGCGACGAAGAGCTCGTCGTGGCGCGCGCGGCGTCGGAGAACGGACTCGCCGCCCGCGCGGTGACTGGCTTCACGAACGCGGCGAAGAGCGCCCCGCTCGCCCAGCGCGATCTCTACGGCTACGCCGGAGCCCTGATGGACGCGGGTCGCGCCGCCGACGCCGCGACGCAGTATGCGCTCGTCACCGAGCCGTCGCTCGCAGCGCGCGCGTCGTACCAGCGCGCGCGGGCGCTGGTACGCGGCGGAAGTGGTACGACAGCTCGCTCCGCGCTTCGCGCTACGGCAACGCGCTACGCGGGCAACGGTTCCGTGGCCGCGCCGGCATTGCTGCTCCTCGCCGACCTCCAGGTGGACGACGGCAACATTTCCGGCGCAGCGAGCTCGCTCGGCGAGCTCGTGAGGCGATATCCGTCCGCTCCGCAGGCGCCGCTGGCGCAGTTCCGCGCCGGATTGATTGCCTGGCAGTCGAGTGCGGCGCGCGCGGCCGCCACCTTCGACAGTCTCGCGACTCGTCATCCGAAGGACGAGGAAGCGTTGGGTGCGCGCTACTGGGCCGGCCGAGCCTACGAGCGCATGGGCCGCCATGCGGAGGCGCAGCAGCGCTGGAAGAGCGTGATCGCCGAGTCACCATACTCGTACTATGCCTGGCTCTCGAACGCCCGCCTGAAGACCAGCGGCTGGACGCCGCCTGGCGGCGCGGACACGGTGGCTCGCGTCGCCGCAGTGGACAGCATCTCGATGCGCATCGCGGCTCTGCAGCAGCTGGGCATGGATGCCGAAGCCCGGTTCGAGCTGGACGCGCTCGTGGATCGCGCGAACACGAAGCCTGCAGAGGCGTCGACGATCGCCGACGCGCTGATTGCAGCGTCCGAGCCCGCGCGCGGACTGCGAGTCGCGCTGCGCGCCATCGACCGGGGCACACCGAGCCGCGCGCTCTTTCGTGCTGCGTTCCCGGTGGTGCACGAGGATGCACTGCGCGAGGAGTCGCGCCGCCACGACCTCGATCCGGGACTCGTCGCTGGGCTCATCAGGCAGGAGTCGAGCTTCAACCCTCGCGCGGTATCGGCGGCCGGTGCGCGCGGGCTCATGCAGCTCATGCCGACCGTCGGCGCGTCGATCGCGAAGAGCATGAACTATCCGCTCTGGGATCCGGCGCTGCTGTTCGATCCGGACGTGAGCCTCGAGCTGGGTACGACGCACCTCGCGTCCAGTGTGAAGCGTGGCATGCCGGTCGCCCGCGCGCTCGCGGCCTACAACGCCGGCGCGTCGCGCGTGGCGCGGTGGATCGAGCGGCCCGGCAGCGACGATCCCGAGCTGTTCACGGAGTGGATCCCGTATACCGAGACCCGTGACTACGTGAGGATCGTGCTGCGCAATGCGCAGATTTACCGCGCATTGTACCGACTCTGACTCGGCCGGACCCTCGAGCATTGAACGAGAAGTGCCACGGCGAAGCTTGATCTTCGAGCCGTGGCACTTCCGGACAGCAACTTCAGTTGACGCCTACCAGCCCGGCGCGAGCTGCAGTCCGACCACCCATCCCCGTCCCGGCCGCTGGAATGGCCGCGCGATGTACGCCTCGAAGATCGCATAGCCCAGCAGGTTCATGCGCGCCGACACGCCGGCACTGGAGACGATGCCACGCTCGATGCCGTTCGCATTCTCGAACGCGAAGTGCGGTGACTCCCCACTCGTCCACGCCTCGCCGGCATCGAAGAATGGCGAGATCGTCGTCGGCAGATACGGGAAGTTGATCAGCCCGTACTCCGGGACGCCGAACAGCGGGATGCGGAACTCGGCGCTCGCCAATGCGATGCGGCTGCCGAACATGCGCTGCAGCACGGCGCAGCTGCTCTGATTGCACTCGTCGTTATTGAACGAACCGTACCCGTAGCCGCGAAGCAGCGTCTCCTCGCCGAGGTAGATCTGGTACTGGCGCGGATCCTCGGCGTCGCGCCCATAGCGTCCGTAGTGCATGCCGCGGATCGCGAACGTGAACGGCCGCATGAAGAAGTACTTGCGATAGTCGGCGAGCCCGGTGGTGTACTTCAGCGAGCCGAAGGTGGGCGACACCTCGAGCCGGTAGCGCGAGCCCTGTACCGGCCCGGTGAACGCGGCGTACGAGTTGTCACCCACGTACGCCACGCTCCCTGACTCGTAGTACGAGGTGGGATACGTCGGCAGTCCGTCGGTGGGAATCTGCTGGCCGGTGTAGTAGTCGAACGCCTGCGAGCTGTATCCAAGCCGCGTGGCGCTGGCGCTGAACTCGATGCGCCGCGTGCTCGAGAACGGATACGCCGTCATCGCGCTCGCCTGGTCCACGAAGATGCGCTGGAAGACGAGCGCCGCACCGTTGTTCCCGAGAGGCGCGAGGTAGCCGAACAGATACGGAATGTGCTCGAGTCCCACGCCGTAGTTCCAGCGGCGCTCGAGGTTCTGGTAGACCACCTGGCCGCCGATGTCCTGCACCTGGCCGTTCGCCTGAACGCCGACACCGATCTGCTTGTTGCTCAGCTGGTCGCCGAACAGGAATGACACGCCACCGGCCACACCCGTGCCGAACGGTCCGCCGGCCGACACGCCAATCGCCGGCTGGCCGATGGCGTCCAGCGAGAACCGGGAGCGATACGGCGCGCTGGTGAACTCGTCACCGGACACGAGACCCGTGAGCGGGTCCTTCAGGTAGTTGGTCACCGTCGCCCGGCCGGGCGTATCGCCTGGCGGAAGCACGCCGGCGCTGGCCACCGTCGTGCCGAGCACCAGTGGCTCACCATGCGTGCGCGAGGAGTCGAGTGCGAACACTGCGTAGCCCTGGTCCTTGAACACCGAGAACAGCATGCGTCCCGTCGCGGGCGCCACGGTGAGGGCAGGGGAGATGGCGGTGATACCGCTTACGCCAGTCGACAGCCGCGTCACGCGTGTCACCGCACCCGAAGCGAGCTGCAGCCGATAAACGTCGCTGAATCCGTCCTGGTCGCTGATGAAGAACAACGACCTGCCGTCGGGCGAGTACTGCGGGTTGATGTTCTTGCCGGCGGCGAAGGGCGAGAAGACGCTGATGCGTCCCGTGGCGATCTCGTACGTCGCGAGCTTGAGCGGCGAGAAGTTGAGCGTCTCGAAGCTCGTCTCCGAGCCGCGATCGGTGGCGAAGGCGAGCGTGGTGCCGTCGGGTGACCACGCCGGCTGGATGTCCGCATAGCGATCGTTGGTCAGCTGCCGCACCGAGCCCGCCTCGAGATCGATGAGGTACAGGTCGCTCACTCCGCCGTGCTGGCCGGAGAAGGCGATGGTGCGCCCGTTCGGTGACCAGGCGATGTTGGAGATCGCACCGACGCCCGGCACGCGGAGCTGCTTCTCGATCCGCGACGTGTTGACGTCGAGAATGGCGATCTCGTGATTGCCCTCCACCTGCGCGATGAAGGCGAAGCGCGAGTTGTCCGGCGACCACGCACCCGACGACGAGATGAAGGTGATGGCGTCGAAGTGCGAGTTGCTCGTGGGGCCGGCGAGCTTCTTGATCACGTGTCCCGTGTTCGCGTCGGCGACGAACAGCTCGATCTCGAACAGGCCGCGCCGCGCGAAAAAGGCCACCAGCTTGCCGTCCGGGCTCACCGTCGGGGCGAGATTCATGTCGCCCGTCTTGCGCGACGTCTGCAGGATCGGGTCGCCGGCGGAGTTGGGACGCGTGCGTCCCTCCAGCAGCGGCAGGTACGCGCGCCTGGTGGCCGCGATCCAGTCCTTGGAGAGCGAATCGGTGGTAATGCCGAGCACGCGCTGGATTCCATCCTCGAACCCCACGCGCAACGATGTGCGGTAGACGTCCACCACCGCCCGGTCGCCCCATCGGCCGCCGACATAGGCCCACAGTGCCTGGCCGTAGCGGTACGGGAAGAAGCGTGGGTCGGTGGTGAGCTGATGGATCGTCGGCAGGTTGTCACGCTCGGCAGCGTCGCGAAGCCACATCGCCGTGAGCGGGTTGTCGCGGCCGAGTGAGAAGTATTCGGCCATGCCCTCGATCAACCAGAGCGGAAGGGAGTTGAGGCGTGCCAGTCCACCGGGTCCCGACTCGGCAATGCTGTACTGGAACACGTGCACCAGCTCGTGGCCGAGCACGTGATCGTTGTCGGAGTAGATGCCGGTGAAGGGCATGACGACTCGCGTGCGCAGCCCTTCGGTGATGCCGCCCGTTTCCTCGCTGATCGACTCGCCGACGACGTTCGTCTGCTGGAAGTCGGGCTGGTCGGCGTAGAACACCACCGACTTGCGATCGAAGGTGTGGCGGAAGGTGTCGGAGTGGCGAGCGTACCAGCGCTCGGCCATCCGTCCGGCGTCGAAGGTGGCGAGTGATTCGGCCGGGTAGTAGTACAGGTCGAAGTGCGGCGTCCGCATGATGCGGAAGTCGAAGTTCTCATACTGTACCTTGTTGCGGCCGAAGTACTGCGCGGATGCGGAGAGCGGCAAGCCGGCGAGGACCGCGCCGACGAGCATGAGGGGCGCCACGCGGCGCCAGGATTGACGGATCATCGCGAGATCCCGCGGTCGAACCGCGACTGAGGACGTGGAGCGAGGCGCCAGTGGTCTGGCGTCCCGAAGCTCCTGCGGGGCAAGGTTGGTGCCCCGTGCGGAGAGCTACCAGCAGGGCGCAGTGGCCGTTGGCGCCACGACGTCCTGCCACGGCCAGCGCCGACGTCACGCATGGGGCCGCCAGCGAAAGGTCGAGCGCTGCGCGCTCGCGCACAAGCGCGGCGGCGCGAGGAAAGCAGCTGGCCGTAACGTTCCGCGCCGGCCCAACGGCTACTTCGTGACGGCGCAGATCAATCGAAGGACTCGCTCCGTCGCTGGCGCTTGGTCTCGGATCGCTTCTTCTTCTCTCCGATTCGCGCCTCCTTCGACGCGCGGGTCGGCTTGGTGGCCTTGCGACGTCGGGGTACGGCAAGCGCCCCACGCACCAGCTCCGCGAGCCGGGCCTCGGCGGCCTCGCGGTTCTGTGCCTGGCTCCGACGGGCGCTGGATACCACGCGAAGGTTTCCCTCGCCGTCCAGGCGCGATGCGAGCTTCGTCGCCACCCGCGCGCGTGCTTCCTCGTCCAGCGCCTGGGTTGCCGTGAGGTTCCAGAGCAGCTCGATCCGGGTGGACGAGGTATTCACGTGCTGCCCTCCCGCACCGCCGGCCCGCGTGGCCCGGTACGACAGCTCGGCGCGCGGGATTGAAACTGACTTGGTGACCGGGATCAGCCCCTCCTTGGCCATGCGTAACTCCGTGCGTTACTAGTCGTCCATTGATGACTATGGCAGAATGCCAGAGAGCGCGGACTCGTCGCGTTCTGGCACTTTGCGAATCTCCTCGCCTTGCGACTCCTCGACCAGCCAACCAATAGAGAGCGCGCTCTCTTCCTCGACCCGGTGCGCCTGGTGCGCTGGGTCTACGTGGGGCGTGTCAGCCTGGCGGCCGCCATCTTCCTGGCCGCTGTCCTGGTGTGGCAGGACGAGAACACCGACACCGGCAAGCTGCTCGCCGCCTCGCTGAGCTTCGCCATCACGCTGGGCGTGACCGCCTGCTCCGTAGTCTACAGCGAGTTCTGGCGCCGCCCGCTCCATCCCACCTTCTTCTACCTCCAGTCGGTCTTCGACCTGCTGCTGGTGACGACGGTGGTCCATGTGACCGGTGCGAGCAGCTCGATGTTCGCCGCGCTGTACATCCTGGTGATCGCCACCTCGTCCATGGTGCTGCCCGTGGGCGGTGGCCTGCTCGTGGCCGCCCTCGGGAACGTGCTCTATGTGGCGGACTCGTTCTGGTCCGTGGACTCGTCGCTCACGGCATCAGTCTGGCTCCAGCTCACGGTGTTCGCCATCGTCGCGCTGGGAAGCGCGTGGCTGAACGCGATGCTGCGAGAGGCGGGCGCCGGCACGGAGGCAGTCCTCGCCCAGGTCCGCCTTCAGGCTTCCGACATCCTCTACAACATCCGGAGCGGAATCCTCACCGTCGATCACGACGGAAGACTGCTCTACGCCAATCCGATGGCCGAGCAGCTGCTCGGCATCGAGCTGGAGGGTCAGGTCGGACACCCGATGCTGGAGCGGCTTCGGCACGCCGCTCCCGAGCTGGTTGAGGCGGTCGAATTTTCCATGCGCAACCGCCTGCGCACGACCCGCGCCGAGGGCGTGATCACGACCCCGGAGCGCCGGTTTCCGATCGGTGTGACGACGACCTATACCGATGGCGACGGTCGCAACACCGATCGCACTACGACCGCCATCTTCCAGGACATCTCCGACCAGAAGCGCATCGAGACCCTG
>Ga0207657_10001467_pt1 | contig 25216 bp, 25 predicted proteins | sample KBSC33metaG_FD_184316 | JGI IMG/M metagenome (GOLD analysis project Ga0207657, IMG submission 184316) | Corn rhizosphere microbial communities from Kellogg Biological Station, Michigan, USA - KBS C3-3 metaG (SPAdes) (version 2) | ecosystem: Host-associated > Plants > Roots > Rhizosphere > Soil ... | reverse complement strand
CTCGAGCGCCTCGTCGAGCATGTCGAGCCGCTCGTCCGGGCGCGGCCAGCGGGCTCCGGTGATGTGCTCGTTCAACGCTTCGCCGGTGCCGACGCCGAGGAAGAACCGTCCCTCCATCAGGAGCGCCGACGTGGCGGCGGCCTGCGCGACGAGGACCGGATGCACGCGGATGAGCGGACATGTCACCGCCGTGCCGAGCCTGAGCCGCTCGGTCGCCTGCGCGATCGCACCGATCACGCCCCACACGAACGGGCTGTGCCCTTGCGCGCTGACCCACGGATGGAAGTGATCGGAGATCAAGACGTACGAAAACCCGGCGTCCTCCGCACGCTGCGCATTCTCGACGAGCTCGGCGGGGGAGTGCTCTTCCGACGAAAGCCAGTAACCGATCTCCACGCATCGCCCGTACCGCGCCGCCGATTCTTGAAACGGTTTCAAGAGTCACGCGCGCGGTACCGGTTGGGGATCTAGCGAAAGGGGTCGACATGGCCGACGCACAGCTGCAGGGCAAGCACATCGCGATCATCGCGGCCGACATGGTGGAGCAGGTCGAGCTCCTCGAGCCGCGCAAGGCACTCGAATCGGCGGGCGCGACGACCGACTTGCTTTCGATCAAGCCCGGGACGATCCAGGGCTTCAACCACTTCGACAAGGCCGACGAGCACACCGTCGACAAGCTCGTCGAGGAGGCCGACGCAGGAGACTACGACGCGCTGTTCATCCCCGGCGGCGTCGGCAATCCCGACCAGCTCCGCGCGGATGAGAACGTCGTCCGGTTGACGCGCGCCTTCTTCGAGCAGGGTAAGCCCGTCGCTGCGATCTGCCACGGGCCGTGGGTGCTCGTCGAAGCCGGCGTCCTGAACGGCCGCACGCTGACGTCGTGGCCGAGCCTCCAGACGGACATCCGCAACGCGGGTGGGAACTGGGTCGACGAGGAGGTCGTCGTCGACCAGGGGCTCGTGACGAGCAGGAAGCCTGACGACATTCCCGCGTTCAACCGCAAGCTGGTCGAGGAGTTCGCCGAAGGCGTGCACGCGCGGCAGCGGGCATCGGTGCGCTAGGCGGCACCCTCGAGCCGGGAGCTGTCAGGGGCGAAAGAGGAGCGCGATCGCGAGGCTGAATCCGGCTGCGATCAGCACGCCGGAGGCGATGAACAGAGCTTCGAGTGGCACGGGGTCTCCGACGTCCGAGGATTGTCAGTCCGGAAGTCCCCCCTGCGCGACCGGTAAAACCTGGATCAGCGCCGGCGCTCGCCCGCGACGAGCTCGTCGCAGACGCGCTTGGTCACGAACAGCGCAATGAGCGGGACGACCCAGATCGCCACGCGGTACACCCAGATCTGTGTCGCGTAGTCGATCCCGAAGAGCACGTCGACCCGATCCGCGGAGCCCGAGACGAAGATCAGGAAGACCCAGGTCAGGATCGCGACACCGATCGCGGTTCGCCAGGGATTGTCGCGCGGGCGCTCGAGCAGGTTGTGGAAGGCGTCGTCGCCGGTCACCTTCCGTTCGAGCCACGGCCAGAGGATGAGGATGCCGAACACGACGCCGGGGAAGAGGGCGCCGCCCCAGAACGGGTTCGGCACGAGCGTGTAGTGGCCGATCGTGAGGTCGAAGCCGGGCACGAGCCGGAGCGCCCCGATCAGCCAGCCCAGGTACCAGTCCGGTTGCGCGCCGTTCGTCCCGTCGCCGACGTGGTAGGGCCCCCACAGCCAGACGGGGTTGATCTGTACGAGCCCGCCGAGCAGGAACAACACGGCGAACACCCAGAACATCAGCCCGATCGAGCGCGGTGCCTGGCCGGGGAACGCCGGGATGCCGACGACATGACGTTCGCTCTCCCGCGCGCTCCGCTTGAACTGCGTGTGGTGCCGGCTGGCCACGAGCACGAGATGTGCCGCGAGCAGGCCGCCGATCAGGACCGGCAGCACGAGCACGTGGGCGATGAAGAGTCGCGGCCAGAACGACGACGACCCCGGGAACGGCCCGTCCCAGATCAGGTTCGCCAGGTTCGCGCCGACGAACGGGATCGACATCGCGACGGAGTAGCCGATCGCGAGCCCCATCCCCGAGAGCAGGTCGTCGGCGAGCGAGTAGCCCGCATAGCCCTCGAGCAGCGCGAGCATCAGCATGCCGAGTCCAAGCAGGTATGTGAGGTCGCGCGGCTTGCGGAACGCGCCCGTGAAGAAGACCCGCAGCACATGCAGCACGATCGCGGCGACGAACACGTTCGCGGCCCAGTGATGCGTCTGCCTGATCAGGAGCCCCGCCTTCACGTCGAACGAGATGTGCAGCACCGACGCGTACGCGTGGCTCACCGTCGATCCGTCGAGCGGCCGGTACGAACCGTGGTACGTCATCTGCGCGACGGAGTCGTCGAAGAAGAACGTCAGGTAGATCCCGGTGAGCACGAGCAGGACGAAGCAGTAGAGAGCGACCTCGCCGAGCAGGAACGACCAGTGGTCGGGGAAGAGGTAGCGAAGGGACTTCTTGAGCAGCGGCGCCGTGCCGGTGCGCTGGTCGAGGAAGCGGACGATCCGGCGGATCACGAGCGCGCCTTTCCCATGCGGACGCCCCACCACGACGGCCCGACCGGCCCGGAGAACGTTCCCGAGGCGCGCAGGTTCCCGGCGCGGTCGATCTCGAGCGGCAGCTGCGGCAGCGGCCGTCCCGCCGGGCCGAACAGCACCGCGCCGCCCGCGGCCGGGTCGAACGTCGAGTAGTGGCAAGGGCAAACGAGCGCCGGGCGCGGCTGGACGGCGGCGAACGTCGGCTTGCGGTACAGGGCGACCGCGCAGCCCGCGTGCGTGCAGATCTTCGAGTACGCGACGATCCCGCGCGGCGCCCAGTCCTTGCGGTCGCGGATCTCGGCGGGCGGCAGCCGCACGACGACGATCGGTGAGCCGACGAGCTCGCGGTCGGCTCCTTCGGGGTACGCCGTATAGAACGTCCCTTCCTCGATCGCGTCGGCGGAGAAAGGCGTGCCGCCCTCGTCGACCAAACGGCGACCGCGCCGCCACGTCGTGCGGTAGAGCTCGCCCGTGTGGAGGAGGGGACCGAGCGAGGCCGCCGGCGCGAGCAGCGCGGCGCCGATCGTGCCGAGCGCGCCGGCGCCGACGACGGTCACGAGGCGCTTGCGCGTGAAGCGCGAGCCACTCTCCTCGACGATCTGCACGATCTCGTCCTGTGCGTCGGGCGAGTCTTCGGGATACGGCTCGACGAGCTCCTCGGTGACGACGAGTCGGTGGGCGATCACGGTGCCGGCGAGCGCGAGCAGCGCGAAGGCGCCGCCGATCGCGAGGCCGAGCCACTGCGTCTGATGCGAGAGGCGATCGAGTGCGTAGACGGCGATGAATGCCGCCGCTGCGATGGTCGCGAGCACGAACAGGAACAGGACGATGTTCTCGGCTCGGCGGTCGGGTTCGCCGGGCGCGACGATGCGCGGCCTCGACTCGCGCGGCGCCGGCGGGCTGCCGCGCCCAAGGAGAAGCACACCGGCCGCGATCAGCCAATCCCTCAGCTTCGTCATGTGCGCAGCCTCCGGCCGAGCAGCGTGCAGATGCCGAGGAGCGCCGCCGCGGCGAGCAGCCACGTGACCGCGCCTTCCGGCCACGGCCCGAGGTGGCCGATCGCCCAGCCGCCGCGGTCGTCGGGATGCCTGGCGTAGCCGACGTACGCGACGATGTCGTTCAGCTGCGCCGGCGTGATCGCCTTCGTCGAAAAGCGCGGCATCAGATACGGGCCGACGCGTACGGCCTCGGCGATCTGACGGTCGGTGGCGTCCGTCAGCGGCGGGACGCGCGCGCCCGTGACGTAGCCGCCCTGTGCGACCGCCTGATGGCAGCCGGCGCAGTGGTCGGTGAACAGCCGCAGGCCGGCCGACACGCTGCCCGGGTGCGGCGTGGGGACGGGCGGGCCGGTTCCGAGCGACGCGACGTACCGGACGAGCGCGCGGATCTCCGGCTCGGTGAACACGACGTGCTTGCGGCTCGGCTGGTCGTGCGCATTCGCGAGCGGCATGTAGCCGGTTCGGAGGTAGAAGTCGGCCGCGCGCGCACCGACGCCGCGGAGCGGCGGGCCCTGGCCGTCGACGCCGTTCACGCCTGGAGTGGCCGACGGGACTCCTTGGCCGTTCAAGCCGTGGCAGCTCGCGCAGTTCGCCGCGTACAGCGCAGCGCCGCGACGGTCCTTCGCCGCGGCCGCCGCCGGGAGGAGCAGCAGCACCGCAACCGCTGTGGCGAGCGTCACGACTGCACGCATGGGAGGTGGGTGAGGCTGCCGAGCCCGTCGAGGCCGACGAGCATCAGGAAGAGGACGTTGCCGACGAGCGCGGCGACGGCGAAGAAGCGCAGCCGGCCCTCGGGGCCGGGCGCGTCGTGGCCGGCGGCGCTCGTCGCGCGGTAGACGACGACCGCCGCGGCTTGTGCGAGAGCGACCGCGAGCAGGCCGAAGGCGGTGAGGAGGCCGCCCCACAGTCCTGCGTGCGCGACCTGCCCGCTGCACCCTCCGTCGCTGACGAAGTACCCCACGACGTGCTCGGCGGTCCACGCAAGCGCGCCGCCGAGGAGCGCATACCACTGCAGCACCTCGAGACGCGTGCTGCTCATAGATGCGCCGACTCCTGCGTGAGCAGCACTGCGACCGAGATCGCGCTGACCGCCCACCAGTAGAACGCCGCCGCCTGCAGGCCGACGAGACGGTAGGGCGTGAACCGGCGCGCGAGCTGGACGAGCAGCCACGCATCGATCAGCAACCCGAGCAGCACGTGCGCGTGGCCGAAGCCGAGCATCGTCGTGACGATCGACGAGTACGTGGAACGGGACGGAGGCGCAGCGTGGATGGCGTCGACCCAGTCGTGCACCTGCCACGCGAGGTATCCGAGCTGCAGCACGAACGCGCCGGCGACGAAACGCCACGCTGCCTTCACCCGTCCCGCCCCTCCGGCGCGCCACGCGAGCTGCATCGGAACGCTCGAGACGACGAGCAGCAGTGTCAGCAGGACCGGGACGAGCACTTCCGGCTTCGCGATCTCCGGAGCGGGCCACTGCACGTTGCGGAAGCGGAGATAGACGTACGAGCCGATCAATGTCCCGAAGAGCGTCGCCTCCGCGGCGACGAAGAGCGCCATGCCCCACCAGCCGTTCGGGCGTGCGAGCCGCTCCGTCGTGAACCCCTGCGGCCGCTCCTCGGCATGCCACCCGAGCACCGCGAGCAGCGCGATCGCGACGAACGCGCTCGCAACGAGCACGTGCGTCGTCAGCAGCATGAAGAACGCCGCCGTGACGGCGATTCCGACGACGATCGGCCACGGCGACTCGGCGGGCATCTCGGCGATCGGGCCTGCGACTGCGTCGTTGACCGTCGACGTGGGCGTCTGGTGACCGTCCGCGAGCACCGACTCGCCGTGGTGGAGCTTCTCGATGTCGTGCGCGCGATCGGCCGCGTCCCAGTTCGGGTATGCGCTCGTCACCGTCGGGACGACCGCGAAGTTGTAGTGCGGCGGCGGTGACGGGATCGTCCACTCGAGCGTGCCGCCGTTGAACGGATCGCGCCCGGCGGGCATGTTCCGCCGCCAGCTCACGATCAGGTTGGCGAGGATCAGCAGGATCCCGGCCGCGAGGATGAAGCCGCCGATCGTCTCGAGCAGGTTGTAGGCGTCCCAGCCGAGCCCGGCGTCGTAGGTGTAGACGCGGCGCGTCATGCCGAGGAGCCCGACGACGTGCATCGGGAAGAACGTGAGCAGCGTTCCCGCGAAGACGACGAAGAAGCTCATCTTCCCGAGCCCCTCGTCGTAGAGGCGGCCGGTGACCTTCGGGAACCAGTAGTAGATGCCGCCGAAGAGCGGGAAGACGGCGGCGCCGAAGATGATGAAGTGGAAGTGCGCGACGACGAAGTACGTGTCGGTGGCAGCCTGATCGAACGGGATCGCCGCGAACATGATCCCCGTCAGCCCGCCGAGGACGAAGAAGACGATGAACCCGCCGATGAAGAGCAGCGGCGTGCGGAACAGCGGCGTCCCCAGATTGACCGTGAAGAGCCACGCAAAGACCTGGATGGTCGACGGGACGACGACCGCCGTCGACGCGGCGGCGAAGAACGCGAGCGTCGTCGTCGAGATGCCTGTCGCGAACATGTGGTGCGCCCACACGCCGAAGCCGATGAACGCAACGAGCAATTCGGCCATCGCGACGAGCGGGAACGCGAGCATCCGTCTGCGCGCGAACGTCGGGATGATCGACGTCGCGATCCCGAACGCGGGCAGCACGATGATGTAGACCTCGGGGTGGCCGAAGATCCAGAAGAGGTGCTGCCACAAGAGCGGATCGCCGCCCGGGGGACTGAAGAAGTCGAACCCCGCCTTGCGTTGCAACTCCAAGAACACGCAGTCCATCGTCAGCGCCGGCAGCGCGAAGATCAGCGAGAGCGCGGCGGCCAGCATCGCGAAGCAGAACAGCGGCATCCGGTTCCACGACATGCCGGGCGCGCGCAGCTTGAAGATCGTCGTGACGATGTTGATCGAGCCGACGGTCGACGCCACGCCGTTGAGGATGAGCCCGAGCGCGTAGAAGTCGACGTTGAGTCCGCCGTCGTAGCGCTTCAACGCGAGCGGCACGTAGTCGAACCAGCCGGCGTTCGGCGCCTGGTGCACGAGGACGCTCGAGTACATGAACAGGCCCGAGCCGAGGAACAGCCAGTAGCTCAGCGCGTTGAGTCGCGGGAACGCCATGTCCCGGGCGCCGATCATGAGCGGGATCAGGTAGTTCCCGAACGCGCCCGTCGTCATCGGGATGATGAAGAAGAAGATCATCGTCACGCCGTGCATGGTCAGGAGCTCGTTGAACCCGCCCGGGCTGATCACGTGCTCGTCCGCGGTTGCGAGCTGCGTGCGCATGAGCAGCGCCTCGGTCCCGCCGAGCGCGAAGAAGACGAGGGTCGTCCAGAAGTAGAGAAGGCCGATCCGCTTGTGGTCGACGGTCGTGAGCCAGCCGAGCACACCCGGCCGCGCTTCCCACACGCGCTCGAGCGTGACGATGCTGCGCTCCGCGGTCGTCGTCAGCGGAGGCTCCGGAGGTAGGCGTCGATCGCGGCCCACCGGGCGTCGGCGAGCCGGACGTCGGGCATGCGGCTCCCCGGCTTCACGGCTTGCGGATGCCTGATCCAGCGGTCGAGGTTCGCGGGTGTGTTCGCCAGCGTGAGCGCGGCGAGCGTGCGGCGCAGCTCGAGATGCGTCAGGTCTGGACCGACGTCGCCGCGGGCGGCGGTGCCGCGGATCTGATGGCAGTCGCCGCAACCCGAGGCGAGAAACGCAGCTGCGTTGCCGGACCTCGCCGGTGCGGCGTTCGCGGCGAGCCAGCGCCGGAACGACCGCTGCGACTCCGCGACGACCGAGACCGCCATGTGCGCGTGCTGCAGGCCGCAGAACTCCGAGCACTGCCCCCGGAACACGCCTGGTCGGTCGGCGTCGAGCACGATGTGGCCGGTCCGACCGGGGATCATGTCGATCTTCCGGTTCAGTTCCGGGATCCAGAAGCTGTGGATCACGTCGGCGGTCGACGCGGAGAGGTAGACGCGTGTTCGCACCGGGATGTGGATCTCGTTCGCGGTGACGACGGGTGTGCCGGGGTACCGGACTTCCCACCACCAGTCGTGCCCGATCACGTTCACCGACAGCGACGTCGACGAGCGGCTCGGCGCGGCCGTCGACGTGATCACGAAGACGTCCGACCACACGAACAGCGCGATGAGCAACGCCGCCGGGAGTGCGATGCCGAGCCCGACGACGAGCCGTGTCGCCCCGCGCTCGCCGACGGCGCGTGGCAACCCGGGGCGCGCGCGTCGCGCGTAGCCGAGCCAGAGCAGCGCGACGACGAGGGCGAAGCCGATCGTCGCGCCGCCGAGCATCACCCAGAACAGGTCGCTGATCGAATGTTCCTGGGGCGATGCGGGCGCGACGGTGTTCTGGTTGCCGCCGCAGCCGGCCGCGAGAACCACGAGAGCGCCCGCGCAGACCAGGGAGAGGGCGCGGCGCAGGCTGTTCGTCACTGGTGCGTGGCAACTACCCCGTTGACGACGCGGAAAACCGGAGGCCGGTTCAGCTGTCTCGGTCGGGATCGTCGGGCCCGCCGGGGCCGAGCAGCTCCGGCTTCTCGGCGTTGCGGATCTCCGAGGCAGGCGTCCGGCCCGACGCGACGGTGAGGCCGCCCCACCCGACGATCGCCAGGGCGACGAGCGCCGGGAGCACCGCGAACCAGCCGATGCCGAGAACCGCGGTCAGGCCGGCGACGAGCAGCAGGAGAAGTCCGAACAGGAGCGCCGCCATCGTTCAACCGTTCCCCGGCCGATTGGGGAGAAACATCAGCTCAGGCGCCGCCGCACGAGCGTGAGCACCGTCGCCGCGAGCGCGGACGCCGCCGCGGGATGCGTGCGGAGCACCAGCTGCCAGCTGCGCGACTTCGACTGCGCGTCGAACGGGCCGTGCGCGGCCTGCGTGCCGCCGACCGGCGCGAACAGATTGTCGGGGCGGTCACCGTTCGTCGGTTCGCTCGTCTGCTGTGCATCGAATCCGTTGCGCGCCAGGTAACGGTCGGCGAACGACGGGGCGATCGCATTCCCGACGATTGCCTTCACCGTCGCACCGCCGACCATCACCTCGCGTTGTGGATGGTGCGCCGCCCAGACGATCGCGTCGGCAGCGACCTCGGGCTGGAAGATCGGAGGGACGGGCTGCGGCGTCCTCGGGAGCTTCCCGCGCGCCCACGTGAACTGCGGCGTGTTCACCGCCGGCAGCTGCACCATCGTGAGCTGCACGTTCGACCGGTCGTGCAGCAGTTCGCAGCGAAGGGACTCGAGGAAGCCCTGCAGGGCGTGCTTCGCGCCGCAGTACGGCGCCTGCAGCGGGATCCCGCGATACGCGAGAGCGGATCCGACCTGGACGACCACGCCTCTGTCACGCGGGCGCATGCGACGAAGTGCAGCGAGCGTGCCCCAGACGGACCCGAGGTACGTCACTTCGGTCGCGCGCCGGAACTCCTCGGGCGTCACGTCGCTCATCGGCGCGAAGACGGTGGCCATCGCGTTGTTGACCCAGACGTCGATCGGTCCGAGCTCGTGCTCCACCCGAGCTGCAGCCGCCTCGACGGCAGCGGCATCCGAGACGTCGGCCGAGACGGCGCTGCACCGCACCCCCAGTGACGCGAGCTCCGCCCCCGTCGCGGCGAGGCGCTCTTCTCCGCGAGCGATGACTCCGACGTGCAAGCCCTCGCGCGCGAGTGCCCTCGCCGTTGCGCGCCCGACGCCTGCGGTGCCACCGGTGACGACCGCAACCCGGAGCCTGGTGTTCGATCGCCGCCGCACCCGTTCGATTCGTTCCGCGCGCCGCCGGGGAACAAACAACGACGCGTTTCGCGATCCCTCTTCACGGCGACGAAGCGGATGACAAACCGACGGAGGTGCCGATGGCTCTGACGAGCGCCGACTTCTTGCTCCAACGGCTGCACGAGAACGGCGTGCGCCGCATCTACGGGTATCCCGGCGACGGCATCAACGCGATCGTCGGCGCGCTCGACCGGCAGAAGAGGCTGATCGACTTCGTGCAGGTGCGCCATGAGGAGCAGGCCGCGTTCATGGCATGCGCGCATGCGAAGTGGACCGGTCAGGTTGGTGTGTGCGTTGCGACCTCGGGTCCCGGCGCGATCCACCTCCTGAACGGCCTGTATGACGCGAAGCTCGACCACGCGCCCGTGCTGGCGATCGTCGGGCAGCAGTCGCGCATGGCGCTCGGCGGCAGCTACCAGCAGGAGGTCGACCTCCAGACGCTCTTCAAGGACGTCGCCCACGAGTACTGCGAGCTGGCGCTCGTGCCGGACCAGATCCGGCATCTCGTCGACCGTGCGCACAGGATCGCGCTCGACCAGCGCACCGTCACCTGCTTGATCGTCCCGAACGACGTCGGCGAGGCAGAAGCCGTGCCCGAGCCGCCTCGCAAGCACGGGTCGATCCACTCGTCACCCGGGTGGGCGGCGCCGCGCGTCGTCCCTGCGCGCGCAGATCTCGAGCGCGCTGCGGAGATCCTGAACGCCGGCGAGAAGGTGGCGATCCTCGTCGGCCAGGGCGCGCGCAACGCGACGAACGAGGTGATGGCGCTGGCCGAGAAGCTCGGTGCCGGCGTCGCGAAGGCGCTGCTCGGACGGACGGTGCTCGACGACGCGCTTCCGTACTGCACCGGCTCGATCGGGCTGCTCGGTACGAAGCCGAGCTGGACGCTGATGAACGAGTGCGACACCTTCCTGATGGTCGGCTCCTCGTTTCCCTACTCGGAGTTCTTGCCTGAGCCGGGTCAGGCGCGCGGCGTGCAGATCGATCTCGACGGCCGCATGCTCAACATCCGCTACCCGATGGAGCTCGGTCTCGTCGGGGACGCCAAGGCGACGCTGGAAGAGCTGGTCCCATTGCTCGAACCGAAGCTGGACCGGTCGTGGCGCACGCAGATCGAGGACGAAGTCGCCGAGTGGTGGCGGCTGATCGAGGACCGCGCGATGCTGGACGCCGACCCGATCAACCCGCAGCGTCTGTTCTGGCAGCTCAACCACCATCTGCCGGAGGACGCGATCGTCACCTCCGACTCCGGCTCGGCCGCGAACTGGTTCGCGCGCAACCTCAAGCTCGGCCCGACGCACCTCGCGTCGCTCTCCGGGAACCTCGCGACGATGGGCGCCGGCGTGCCGTACGCGATCGCCGCCAAGTTCACGCACCCGAGTCGCCCGGCGGTTGCCCTCGTCGGCGACGGCGCGATGCAGATGAACGGAATGGCCGAGCTGATCACCGCCGCGAAGTACTACGAGACCTGGACGGACCGGCGGCTCATTGTGCTCGTGCTGAACAATCGCGACCTCAACCAGGTGACGTGGGAGCAGCGTGCGCTCGAAGGCGACCCGAAGAACCCGTCGACGCAGCAGATCCCGGACGTCCGCTTCGCCGACTTCGCGCGCCTGATCGGGCTGGACGGCCTCCGCATCGAGTCTCCGGATGCGATCGACGCCGCGTGGGAGGAGGCGTTCGCGGCCGACCGGCCGTTCGTGATCGACGCGGTCACGGATCCCGAGGTGCCGCCGCTGCCGCCGCACATCACGGTCGAGCAGGCGCGCCACTTCATCTCCGCCGTGCGCGGTGGCGATCCGCACTCGCGCGCGCTGATCACCGAATCGTTCAAGCAGAAGATCCTCGAGTTCCTACCGGGACGTTGACGGTCGAGCGACTCGAGACGTGCTGCTTCACGATCCCGACCGACCAGGCCGAGTCGGACGGGACGCTCGAGTGGGCCTCGACGACGATTCTCGTCGTCGAGGCTGTCGGCGGCGGCCGGCGCGGTCTCGGCTGGACGTATGCGCCTGAGGCGGCCGAGAGTGTCGTGAACGAGCTGCTCGCCCCGCGTGTCGTCGGTCAGAGCCTCGACGACCTCGGCCGGCTGTGGCTCGAGCTCGGTGCGGCCATTCGTAACGCCGGCCGGCCGGGGATCGCGTTCTGCGCGCTGTCGTCGGTCGACCTCGCGCTGTGGGATCTGCGCGCGCGCCTGCTCGACGTGCCGCTCGTCACGCTGCTGCCCGCCGCTCACGACCGAGTTCCGGTGTACGGCAGCGGCGGCTTCTGCTCGTACACCGACGAACGGCTCGCCGAACAGCTCGGCGGCTGGGTCGAGCAGGGCTGCGCGGGCGTGAAGATGAAGCTCGGACGCGAGCCCGAACGCGATCCGCACCGCCTGTCCGTTGCACGCGACGCGATCGGCGACGCGGAGCTGATGGTGGACGCGAACGGCGCGTTCGGCGTGAAAGAGGCGATTCGCTGGGCGAACCGCTACGTCGAGGAGTGGGACGTACGGTGGTTCGAGGAGCCGGTGTCGTCGGCGGACGTCGACGGCCTCCGGCGCGTACGCGACCACAGCCTGCTGGAAGTCGCGGCCGGCGAGTACGCGTACGTGCTCGCCGACTTTCGCAACCTGCTCGAGAGCGTCGACTGCCTGCAGGCCGATGTCACCCGCTGCGGCGGCATCAGCGGCCTCCTGCGTGTCAACGGCCTCGCGTCTGCACACGGGCTCGACGTCTCCGGCCACTGCGCACCGCAGCTGTCGGCGCATGCGCTCTGCGGAGTCGACCGGCTGCGGCATCTCGAGTACTTCCACGACCACGTCCGCATCGAGTCGATGCTGTTCGACGGCGTGCTCGCGCCCGTCGACGGCGCGCTCGTCCCCGACCGGTCGCGAGCCGGCAACGGACTCGAGCTGAAGCGCGCCGACGCGCAGAGGTGGGCGGCGTGATCGGCCGCGTGCTTCGCAACCTGCGCGACGGTCGAACGCAGCGGCTGCTCGCTGCGACGACCGCGTTGTCCGCGCCGGCGCTCGGGATGGAGATCTATTTCGAGCACCTGAAGGGATCGTTCGGCGACAAGTGGATGTGGACACCGCTCGTGCTGACGCCGCCCTTGACCGCGGCCGGAATCGCCGGGGTCGCGTCCGAGCGCGCGGCGAAGACGGCCTTGCCGTTCATCTCGGCGCTGTACTTCCTCGACGGGCTGATCGGAGTGGTCACGCACATTCGAGGAGTCCGGAAGCGCCCCGGTGGCTTCAACGAGCTGCAGTACAACCTGACGATGGGCCCGCCGCTGCTGGCGCCGGGATCTCTCTGCCTCGTCGGCGCGCTCGGCCTCGCCGCAGCGATCGTGCGGCGCGAGCGCTAGATGTCCCTGCGCGATCAGGCACATCCGAACCCGCACCGCCTCGAGCACGTGAACGGCACAACGCCGCAGATGGTCGGCCGCTACCCGGACTACGACGTGCTCACCCAGGTCGACCACTGGGACGCGCTCACGCGGCGCGTCGTCCTCGACCGCGTGGAACGCGTGCCACCGATCCGCTTCTTCACGCCGGACGAAGCGCAGACGCTGAAGGCCTTCTGCGACATCGCGACGGCGCAGGACGAGGAGCCGCGGATCCCCATCCTCTCGTACATCGACGAGAAGCTCGAAGGCGGCGTCGGCGACGGCTGGCAGTACGACGACCTGCCCGTGGACGGCGAGGTCTGGCGGATGGTCGCACGCGCTCTCGACGAGGAGGCAGGCGGTCGGTACGCAGACGCATCGGAGGACGTGCGGGTCGAGATCGTGCACCGGTTCTCGAAGGCGGAGCTGCAAGGCGGCGTGTGGGGCGAGCTCAACGTCGAGCGTGCGTGGGGCGTGGTCATGCGCTATGTCGTGCAGGCGTTCTACTCGCACCCTTGGGCATGGAACGAGATCGGCTTCGGCGGGCCTGCCTACCCGCGCGGCTACTCGGCGTTCGGGTCACCGCACCTCGGGGAGCGAGAGCCGTGGGAGGGGGAGGAGTCCGTGCACTACGACCCCGTGCGCGATGCGAAGACGTGGCGGCTCGATTGAGCGCGCTGCCGGTCGACAACGACTCGGCCATCCTCCTGCACCCGCACAAGCGCGGCCTGCAGAACCTCGACCGCATGGCGCAGTACCGCGACGACGACGTCGTCGACCTCGCAGTGGTCGGCGCCGGTGCCGGGGGCAGCGTCATCGCGCAGCGGCTCGCCCGCCGCGGTTGGAAGGTGGTCGTGCTGGAGAAAGGGCCGTTCTGGGACCCCGACCGTGACTGGGTGAGCGACGAAAAGGGCGCCGGGCAGGCGGGCCTGTACTGGACGGACAACCGCATCATCTCCGGCGACGACCCGATCGAGCTCGGGAAGAACAACTCCGGCGTGGGCGTGGGCGGCTCGATGACGCACTTCGCGGGCTATGTGCCGCGGCTCCATCCCTCCGACTTCGAGGTCCACTCGCGTGACGGCGTAGCCGTCGACTGGCCGATCTCCTACGAGGAGCTCAAGCCCTCGTTCGAGCGCGTCGAGCGCGAGCTGCCCGTCGCGGGCGAGTTCTGGCCGTGGGGCGATCCGCACGGGTACCCGCACAAGCCGCACCCGGTCGCCGGCGCTGCGCTCGTTGCGTGGGAGGGCGCGCGGAAGCAGGGGATCGAGATGCACGTGGGGCCGGTCTCGATCACGAACGGCCGCTTCGGGAACAGGCCGCATTGCACCTACCGCGGCTTCTGCCTCGAGGGCTGCAAGGTGAACGCCAAGGCGTCGCCGCTGATCACCCACATCCCCGACGCGATCGAGCACGGTTGCGAGGTCAGGCCGAACTCGTTCGTGACGCGCGTCGAGATCGACGACGCGACCGGCCGCGCCGCCGGGGTGAGGTACATCCGCGACGGCGCGGAGCGGCGCCAGCTGGCTTCGGCCGTTGCGGTGTGCGGCTACGCGATCGAGACGCCGAGGCTGCTTCTGAACTCCGTGTGCCGCAGGCATCCGAACGGGCTCGGGAACGCGGCCGACCTCGTCGGTCGCTACGTGATGGTTCAGGGTGCCCCGCAGGTCGCCGGCCGGTTCCCCGAGCTCCTCCGGATGTACAAGGCGCCGCCACCGGAGATCACGTCGGAGCAGTTCTACGAGACCGACGAGCGCCGGGGCTTCGCGCGCGGCTTCTCCATCCAGACGATCTCGCCGTTGCCGATCGGCTGGGCCGAGCATGTGCTCGCCGAGGGTCACTGGGGTCTATCGCTCCGCGAATACATGCGCGACTACAACCACTGGACGGTCCTCGGGATCCTCGCCGAGTTCCTGCCGCTTCCGGACAATCGCGTCACGCTCGCGGACGAGAAGGACGCGTTCGGCGTGCCGGTCGCGCGCTTCAGCTACTCGCAATGCGACAACGACAGGGCGATCGTCGGGTACGCCAAGAACATGCTCGAGCAGATCTGGGATGCGGCGGGTGCAATGGACCTGTTGACGATCGACCGGTACGCGCACCTCGTCGGCGGCGCGCGCATGGGGTTCTCGCCCGACGACTCGGTCGTCGACTCGTCACACCGCGTCTGGGGGATCGACAATCTCTTCGTCGTCGACGGTTCGGTGATGCCGACCCAGGGATCGGCGAACCCCGCGCTCACGATCATGGCGCTCGCCGACCGCTGGGCGCGGCTCGTGTAGCCGACTGCTCAGTCGTCCGCGATCACACGCATCCCGTGCACGAAGACCACAGCTCCGCCGAGCCAGCCTCCGAGCGTGAGCAGCGCGAAGCCGATCAGCGTCAATACGAACGAGCCGCTTCCGACGATCCCTTTCGCATAGTCGTGGTGACCGACGAGCGCCGCGGCGAGGAACACGCCCGATGCCGCGAGCATCACCGTGAGGTGCCAGGTCGCCTTCTTCCAGATCGCGCCGCCCCATTCGAGCTCGATCCAGTCGAAGAATCCGGTCGTCGCCGTGAGCGCGGTGGAACAGAGCCCGACGACGAGGGCGAGCCACCATGCCACCGCCGCGCTCCGGTCGACCAGGCCGATGACGTTGAGGAATCCCGCGACGGTGGCGAACGAGTAGGTGCCGATCGTGACGTCGGTCAGCGGAGGGTGTAGCGGGTGGCCCGGCAGCCCCTTGATCAGGTAGCTGAGTTTCATCGTCAGCTGCCGCCGACGCCCGCGGAGGCGAGGAGCACGAGCACGAGCGTCGTCGCCGCGAGCAGCCCGTGCAGCCCGACGATCGCGATCGGGAAATGCTGCTCCGCCGGCGTGTCCGGCGTCGCCCCGCCTGCGCCCGCCCGACGGCGGCGCAGCCAGATGCCGAACATCGTGAAGCCGAGCAGCGCAACGACGAGCAGCAGGACGAACGCGATCCACGCCACCGTGCTCGAGTCGTCGACGACGTAGACGATCCAGAGGACGAGCCCGGTCGCCGCGAGCAGGAAGTGGCTCATGATCAGCGGCGGCTTGATGCGGTTGCCTGCTGCCTGCGACTTCATCCCGCCCCGGGCCAGCCAGATCGACAGAAGGACGAATCCGCCTCCCGCGGTCAGCACCCAGGTGATCAACGCAGCCCACTTCATCGCCAGCCTCCTTGCTCGATGGTTCTCTCTATAAGCAAAAATCTTACAAATACAGAGGACGTCTTGCGGAGCGAGTGGTAGCGTCAGCGCAGTGGAGAGGCTCGATGCACTCGGCGCCCGCGAGCTCCGCAGCACTGTTCTGCTCGTTCGCGCCGCACCTACTCCGCTGACCGCGGATGACGTCGCGGAGCAGCTGGACATCTCGCGGAGCGTCGCGCGCTGGCGCCTCGAGCGGCTCGCCGAGGCGGGGCTCGTGCGCGTCGAGTTCGAGCGGCGAACCGGCCAGAACGGCCCGGGCGCGGGGCGGCCTGCGAAGACCTACGCAGCCGCGCCGGAGATGAGCGCCGTCGAATTCCCGCGCCGTCATTACGAGGCGCTCGTCGGTCGCCTCGTCGAGGCACTGCCGAAGCGCGGGCGCACGAAGCACCTCGACGGCGTCGGCTTCTCCTTCGGGCTCGAGCTCGGGCGGGCGGCGCGGCTGCGCCCTGCGGCGACCGTCCGCGCGTCGCTCGACCGGCTCTGCCGTGGACTCGGCCGGCTCGGCTTCCAGGCCGCAGTCGAGTCCGCGGGCGACGGCGAGGCGGTGATCGTGTCCGCAACATGTCCATTGCGTCCCGTCGTCGTCTCGGACGACGACGCCCGTGCGCTCGACGCCGGAATGTGGCGCGGCCTGCTCGCGGCCGCCGCCGGGCCGAAGGCGGCGGCTACCGCGCGGTGCAGCACGCACGACTGCCTCGACGCCCAGGCGCCGTGCCGGATCGTCGTCGCATTCGGCGAGCGCCGCTGACCTCAGGCTGACAAGATGCGGTGGTCATCCGTCGAGGGAGGTCACGTTGAAGGACTTCAGGGAGTTTCTGCTGCGCGGCAATCTCGTCGACATGGCCGTCGGCATCGTGATCGGCGTTGCCTTCGGCGCCGTCGTGACTGCGTTGGTCTCGGATCTGATCACGCCGCTGATCGCGGCGATCGGCGGCCAGCCGGACTTCTCCACGCTCACGTTCAAGATCAACGGGAGCAAGTTTCTCTACGGGTCGTTCTTCAACGCGCTGATCTCGTTCGTCGTGATCGCCGCGGTGGTGTTCTTCCTCGTCGTCAAGCCGGTCGGAAAGCTGCTCGCCCGGTACAAGAGCGACCCGCCGGTCGACGACACGGTCCGCGAGTGCCCCCACTGCCTGAGCTCGATCCCGGTCGGTGCGCGGCGCTGCGCGTTCTGCACCCAGGAGGTCGCGGCGGTCTAGTAGGAGCGAGACGACCTTGCTCGCGACGGTAGGCTGGGCCGCCGTGAGCAAGGTTCTCGTCACCGGCGGCGCCGGCTTCATCGGCTCGAACCTCGTTCGCGCGCTGCTCGAACGCGGGGACGAGGTCGTCGTTCTCGACAACTTCGCCACCGGCAGCCGCGCAAACCTCGACGGCCTCGACGTGAAGGTCGTCGAGGGCGAGCTCCGGTCGTACGAGCGCGTCCACAATGCCGTCCGCGGGGCAGAGGTCGTCTTTCACCTCGGCGCGCTCGGCTCGGTCCCGCGGTCGGTGCAAGACCCACTGACGTCGAGTGCGGTGAACGTCGAGGGGACGCTCAACGTCCTGCTCGCGGCCCGCGACGAAGGAGTGCGGCGCGTCGTCTACTCGTCCAGCTCCTCGGTCTACGGCGTGCGCCGCGACCTGCCGGTGCGGGAAGATGCTCCGCCGGACCCGCTGTCGCCGTACGGCGTTACCAAGCTCGCGGCCGAGCGGTTCTGCGTCGCATTCGCGCGGGTGTACGACGGGCTCGAGACGACGGTTCTTCGGTTCTTCAACGTCTTCGGCCCGCGCCAGAGCCCGCACTCGCAGTACGCCGCCGTCGTACCGAAGTTCATGGTCCGCATCGCCGCCGGCGACACGATCACGATCGACGGCGACGGCGAGCAGTCGCGCGACTTCACATACATCTCGAACGTCGTCGACGCGACGGTCAAGGCCGCGTTCGTCGAAGGCGTCAGCGGGCGCATCTTCAATGTCGCCTCGTCGAGCACGGCGAGCGTGAACCACCTCGCCGACACGATCGGGACCGTGGTCGGCAAGCCGGTGCACAAGGAGCACACCGCACCGCGCGCCGGCGACATCCGCGACTCATGGGCCGACGTCACCGCCGCGCGCGAGGCACTCGGCTGGGAGCCGACCGTCGGGCTCGAAGAGGGCCTGCGGCTGACCGCGGCCGCACTGCTCTAAGCAGGCGCCGCGGCGCGCTGCTCGTCGCGCAGGTACTGGTGGATGAACGCGATCGCCATGCTGCCCTCGCCGACGGCCGCAGCGACGCGCTTGACCGGACCTGAGCGCACATCGCCGCAGGCGAAGATGCCGGGCACGCTCGTCTCGAGGAGGAACGGATCGCGCTCGCGCGCCCACTCGGCGGTCGGGACATCGGCGCCGGTGAGGACGAACCCGCGTTGGTCGAGTGCGATCTCGGGCGGCAGCCAGCTCGTCTCGGCGTCGGCGCCGATGAAGATGTAGACGCCGCCAGAGGCCTCGCGCTCGACCTTCCCGCTCGAGTGGTCGACGATCTCGACCTCCTCGATCGCGCCGTCGCCGTGCGCGGCGACGATCTCGCTGCGTAGCCGGACGGTGACATTCGCGCGCGTCGCGAGTTGCCGGATCAAATAGCTCGACATGCTCTTCTCGAGCGAGTCGCCCCGGCACACGATCGTCACGCTGCGCGCGTGGTTGGAGAAGAACATCGCGGCCTGGCCGCCGGAGTTGCCCGCGCCGATCACGTGCACGTCATGCCCGTGAGTCGCAGCGGCGTCGCTCGGTGACGCGCCGTAGAACACACCGCGTCCTGTGAGATTCCCGAATCCGGGAATGTCGAGGTTGCGCCACGACACGCCGCATGCGAGCACGATCGTCCGACCATGCAGCACGTCGCCGCCGTCGAGATGCACCTGATGACGGTCGGCGTCGATGCGGGAGATCGTCCGTGTGACCAGGATCTCCGCGCCCAGCCGCCGCGCCTGCTGCAGGGCCCGCCCGGCGAGCTCGTCGCCCGAGACGCCGGCCGGGAAGCCGAGGTAGTTCTCGATCCGTGACGACGTGCCGGCCTGCCCACCGGGTGCTGCGCGCTCGACGACGATGGTCGAGAGCCCTTCCGACGAGCCGTAGACGCCGGCCGCCAGCCCTGCCGGTCCGGCGCCGACGATCACGACGTCGTACGAGCCGGCCTCCGGCTCGGTGCCGAGCCCGAGGAGCTCCGCAAGCCGGCGGAGCTGCGGCCGGATGACCATCTTGCCGCCGATCACCCGCACCGCCGGCTGATCCTCCGGCGCCGGCAGCGGCCCTGGGCCGTCCCAGCGCTCCTCGAGGTTCGGCGTCTCCGACGTCAGCCACTCGAACACCACCTGATTCCTGTCGAGGAAGTGGCGCACCTCCGTACAGGCGGCGTCCGTACGCTCACCCACGACGATTGCGCGCGGCGGCACCGGGTCGGACGCGAGTCCCTGCAGGCCCCCGGGGCCGCTCATGCGATACGCGGCGAGGCGCCCGACCTCCTTCGCGACGTCGGGTGCGGTGGCCGCGACCGAGTGGTAGTTGCGCGGCCCGACACGCATGACCCGCGACGGCTCGCAGGCACGGAAGCCGACCGGAAACACGGTGCCGAGCGTGATCGGCACCTCGCCGAAGATGTCGCCCGGATCGCGGCGCCCGACGACGCGTTCGACCCCGTCGACCGTCTGGACGGCCTCGATGCAGCCCTCGATCAATCCGAAGAGGGCGCGCTCGGAGCCCTGCTCCGCGGCGAACTCGCCGGGTGCGAGGGTGAGATCGGCCGCCGCGCGCGCGAGTTGCGCTCGATCGTCTTCGTCGAGCTCGGCGAAGATCGTGATCCGGGTGACGTCGTCCGGGGTGATCACTCGGCGAAAACTAGCTCGCGCGGGACGGCTTCAACGGTGAACGCGGTTCCGTCCCTGACGAGCTCGATGCTCGTCTGCTTGCCGATCGCGTCGGCCAGCATCTTGCGCTGTATGTCGCGCGTGCCCGTGACGCGGTCACCTCCGACCCCGAAGACGATGTCGCCCGGGCGCAGCCCTGCGGCCGCCGCCGGGCTTCCCTCGACGACCTCGACGATCTCGATGCCGTCGCGGACGTCGAGCTCGCGGGCGACGCGCGGTGGCAGCGGACGCGGTCCGCCCGCGATGCCGAGATACGCGCGCCGTACCCGTCCGTCGCGCATCAGCGACGCGACGATCTCGCGCGTGACCGTGTTCACCGGGACGGCGAGCCCGAGCCCGATGCCGGCGACGGCGGTGTTGATCCCGACGACGCGCCCGCGGGAGTCGCAGAGCGCGCCGCCCGAGTTGCCCGGGTTCAGGGCGGCGTCGGTCTGGATCACGTCGTCGACGACGCGCATGGTCGCGCCCGCGCGCGTCGGCAGCGACCGGCCGAGCGCGGAGACGACACCGGCGGTGACGGAGCCGCCGAACCCATGCGGGTTCCCGATCGCGACCACGAGCTGCCCGACCCGCAGGCGACTTGCATCGCCGAGGTCGGCCGAGGCGAGCTCTCCGTCGTGCGTGCGGAGCACTGCGAGGTCGGACAGTGGATCGCGCCCGCGGATCTCCGCGCCGAGCGTGCGACCGTCGTCGAAGGTCGCGCGCACGCGGTCGCCGCCGGCGACGACGTGTGCGGAGGTGAGCAGGAAGCCGTCCGGCGTGATCGCGACGGCAGAGCCGCTGCCGCGCGGGCGTCCGCCGCGAAGCACTTCGACCGCGGCGACCGACGGCGAGACACGCTCGGCAGCCTCGATCACCGCCCGCGAGTAGGCGTCGAGCGGCTCTTCTTCGTCGAACCGCTCGCTGACAAGCGCAATTCGGGCCATGCGGCGAGGGTAGCTCCGGGCATCTGCCCGGCGCAGGGCGGCACATCCGAAGAATTCCTTTACGTGGCAGGACTAGCGTCCCGCGGAGCCAAGGACGAGCTACGTGGGGATCACGAGGACGACACTTGCCGGAGGGTGTGCGGTGCTGGTGGCCGCGTTGCTTGCGGGCGACCTGTCCGCTGCCTCCCCGAAAGACAAGCTTCGCGCGAAGCAGGCGCAGGCGGAAGCGGTGCTCGTGCAGGTGAACAAGCTCAACCGGAGCTTCGAGGCGAGCGTAGAGGCGTGGAACGGGGCCCGGTACCAGCTCGTCGTCACGAAGCAGCAGCTCGTCGTCGACCGGCAGCGTCTTCGCGTGGCCGAGCGTCAGCGCCGCATCGCGATGGCGCACGTCGCTGCGCGCCTGCGGGCGCTGTACGAGAGCGACGACGACCAGAACACGACGCTCGGCATCGTGCTCGGCAGCTCCAGCGTGACCGACATGCTCGACCGCATCGATGCCGCCCGCGCCGTGGCGGCGTCCGACAAGAAACTGACGCAGCAGGCGACGGCGGCGCGCAACCGATATGCGTTGGCGGCGCGCGCGGCGGCGGCGACGGTCGCGCGGCGGACGGTGGCGTTCCAGCAGCGTGACCGCGAGCGGGAGCGCATCGGCTCGATGCTCGACGAGCGCAAGCGGCTGCTCGCCGGCGTGCAGTCGGAGGTCGCGAAGCTCCAGGCTGAAGCGGCGGCGGCAGAGGCGGCGAGGCAGGCCAGGCTGCGGGCCGAAGCACGCGCCCGGCTCGCCGCTCAGGCCCAGGCGCGCGAGGCGCAGCAAGCCGCCGCGGCGGCCGCGGCTGCAGCAGCGGCGGCGGCGCGCGCGAAGCCCGCGACCACGGTGCCCACGGTTCCGAGCACGACGACGACGGCTGCTCCGCCCCCGCCGACGGTCGCTCCCGTCACGACGACGACCGCAGCGCCGCCCATCCCCACGATCCCTGCCGGCCCGGGCCACCCGCAGGCCGCGACGATCGCGCTTCGGTACCTCGGCATCCCGTACCTCTGGGGCGGCGCGTCGCCCGCGACCGGGTTCGACTGCTCGGGCCTCGTCATGTACGTGTACGCCCAGCTCGGGATCTCCCTTCCCCACTACGCCGCGGCGCAGTACCAGCTGGGGGCCGCTGTCGACCGCAGCCAGCTCCAACCCGGCGATCTCGTCTTCTTCGACGCGCTCGACCACGTCGGCATCTACATCGGCAACGGCCAGTTCGTGCACGCGCCGCAGACAGGCGACGTGGTGAAGATCACCGCGCTGTCGGACTTCGGCGACGGCTACGTCGGCGCGCGACGGCTCTGACCGATGAGAGAGCCGCTCGCCGGCCTCGAGGTCGTCGACTTCTCGCGCGTCCTCGCCGGCCCGCTCGTCGCGATGACGCTTGGCGATCTCGGCGCCGACGTGATCAAGGTGGAGTCGCCGCTCGGCGACGACACCCGCCGGTGGAAGCCGCCGCAGGACGCGCAGGGACGGGCCGCGTATCACCACACGGCGAACCGCAACAAACGCTCGATCGCCCTCGACCTGAAGTCCGAGCGCGACGTCGAGCTCGCGCGCAGGCTCTGCGAGCGCGCGGACGTCGTCGTGTCGAACTTCCTGCCGGGCACGCTCCAGCGGTTCGGCCTGGACTACGAGCGCATCGCCGCCGTCAACGCCGGCGTCGTGCACTGCGAGATCAGCGGGTTCGGTGAGGGAGCGGGCGCGACGCTGCCCGGGTACGACCCGCTCGTGCAGGCGCTCTCCGGGCTCATGTCGGTCACCGGCCCGGCGGGCACGCCGTCGAAGACCGGCGTCGCCGTCACCGACGTGGTCGCCGCGCTCTACGCGACGATCGCGGTGCTCGCCGCGTTGTACGCGCGCCGCGACACGGGACGGGGCCAGCGAGTCACGATCGACCTGCTGCACGCGAGCCTCGCGCTGCTCGCAAACCAGTCGACCGGCTACCTGGCAAGTGGCGACGTCCCGCTCGCGCTCGGCAACGTGCATCCGTCGATCGAGCCGTTCGCGACCTATCGCGCGGCCGACGGCGAGCTGATGATCTGCGCCGGGAACGACGTGCAGTTCCAGCGGCTCGCCGACGTGCTCGGTCTCGAGAGCGACGAGCGCTTCGCCTCGAACGAGCTCCGCGTTGCGAACCGCGACGACCTACGCGTGCGCCTCGAGAAGTCACTCGCCGCGCGACCACGCGCCGAGTGGGCGGCTGCACTCGCCGCCGCCGGCGTCCCGGCCGGGCCCGTGCAGACGATCGCGGAGGCATTCTCGCTCGCCGGCGCGCTCGGTCTCGCAGTCGTCGACGACACCGACGGTGTGCGCACCGTCGCGTTCCCGGCGCATCTCTCGGAGACGCCGGCAACGATCCGGCGACGGCCGCCGGATCTCGACGAGCACCGCGACGAGGTCAGGCTCTCGTGATCGTGACCTCGACGCCTGCGTTCTTCAGCAGCGTCGAGAATGGGCACCCGGCGTCGGCGCGCGCGAGCAGGTCGTCCGGGACGTCGTCGGCGCCGCCGATCGTCACCTGCGACGCGACGATCTGATGGCCCTTGCCCTCCACCTCGTCCATGACGATGCGGCAGGTGAGCTCGAGGTGGACCGGCGGTGTCCCTGCTTCGGTCAGCTCGGTGGCGATCCCCATGGTCAGGCACCCCGCGTGCGCGGCGGCGAGCAGCTCCTCGGGGCTGGTCTTCTCCGCTTTGGCGGCGATCCGGGTCGGCAGCGAGTAGGGGAGGTCGGTGAATGCGCCGGTGTGCGCGGTGATCAGGCCCTCGCCGCGCGCGACGTTCCCTTCCCAGACGACGGTGGCGCTGCGCTCGATCCGCGGCATCAGACGCCCGCGCGCGTGCCGTCGGGGTAGTACGCCTCGGCCGGCGAGCCCGCCGGGCGGAACACGCCGAGCACGCGCATCTCGGCGTCGCCGGTGTTCGCGAGGCTGTGCACCAGCGTCTTCGGCAGGTGGATGCACGTGCCCGGGCGGACCGGCTCCTGCTCGCCGCTGATGTCGAGATAGCCCTCGCCTTCGAGCACGTAGATCACCTCGTCGTAGTGGTGGAAGTGGTCGGGGGCCCGTCCCGGCGGGATCAGGCCGATGAACTGGGTCGCCGACGCGCAGGGCGCTCCCAGCACGAACTGGCGGCCGGCGGTGGCCGTTCCCTTCTCGACCTCGTCGCAGTCGACGACCGCAGGCCCCTGCGACGGCTCCGGCTCGTGGACGAGCACGGAGACCGCCTGCACGTCCCCGCGAGCCGTCCAAGCGGTACCGGCCGGGATGGACAGTGAGATTCCGGGGCGGAGCGGGTGCTCGGCCCCGTCGAGCTCGGCGCTCCCGGAGCCCGTCAGCACGAACAGGAGCTCGTCGGCGTCGTGCCCGCCGAGCTCGCCGGTCAAGGAGACGAGCCGCTGGGTGAGCACGCCGACCTCGAAGCGCCGGCCGTCAGTCGCCTGCTCCGGCTGAAGTGCGTAGTCCACGGCGGAACCTTACGTCTTCGATCGAGATTTGATCATTGACACCGAAAGCGTGACAGAACATGATCGCTGCTCCAGCGCTTGACCCCCCGCAACAACCTGCCCCCAGGCAAGGAGGACTACTAGATGAAGAAGGCTTTCGTCCTCGCGTTGGCGGTGCTCGCTACGTCGGTCGTTGCTGCCAGCGCGCAGGGCAGCCAGACCGCGTCGGCCCGCTCTCTGGCGAACGTCAACTGCAGCAAGACGATCACGCTGCCGTTCGTCACGCCGCTGACCGGCGGTGCCGGCTTCCTCGGCGCCGAGCAGATGAGCTGGGCGAAGTACGCCGTGAAGACGCTTGCTCCGGGTCTCGGCCTCAAGGTGAAGCTCGTCGGCGGCGATACTCCCGTCGAGCAGGGCCCTGCTCCGGCGCAGACTCTTGCTCAGAAGTACATCGGCACGCCGAGCGTCCTCGCGGTGCTCGGGCCGTCGACGTCCGGCGCGGTTGCAGCGTCGACCAAGGCGTACTACGCGGCGAAGCTCGCCCACATCTCGCCGTCGGCGACGCGGACGACGCTCACGAAGAAGGTCGGCGGCACGTTCGACGGCACGCCGGCGTTCTTCCGTGACGTTCCGGGCGACTACATCCAGGGCCCGTCGGACGCCAACTTCATGATCAACAGCCTGCACGTCAAGAAGGTCGTGGTCATGGACTTCCAGGAGCCGTACTCCCTGGGTCTCGCCGGCGCCGTCGACTCGACGTTGAAGGCGAAGGGTGTGAGCACCATCCGCCTCTCGGCCCCGAACACGACGACCGACTATTCGGCGTACGTGACGAAGGTCCCGAGCGATGCGGACATCGTCTTCTTCCCGACCCAGAAGCCGGGCGACGCGCAGACGTTCGCTCAGCAGCTGATCGAGCAGGGCAAGAAGGCGAAGGTGTTCGGCGGCGACGGCTCGAACGACGCGTCGCAG
>Ga0207657_10001460_pt1 | contig 25308 bp, 27 predicted proteins | sample KBSC33metaG_FD_184316 | JGI IMG/M metagenome (GOLD analysis project Ga0207657, IMG submission 184316) | Corn rhizosphere microbial communities from Kellogg Biological Station, Michigan, USA - KBS C3-3 metaG (SPAdes) (version 2) | ecosystem: Host-associated > Plants > Roots > Rhizosphere > Soil ... | reverse complement strand
CTACCGCCTCGAGGATCTGTGGGACGACGTCCCGCACGAGACGGTCGAAGCAGCCTCGGCGTAACAGGGACCTGTCGTCCGAGCGGGCAACAGTCCGTCCGGATACACGAATAGCATGTTGTCCGTGTTGACGACGAACCAGCGAGGTCTCGTCGCCGAGACGGCGATCCTGCACGAGTGCGTAAAGGTCGGGATCGGCGTGTCGCGTCCCCTCGACGACGAGCGCTACGACCTGATCATCGATCTCCGGCCGCGGCTTCTTCGCGTCCAGTGCAAGTTGGCGCGCCGCCAGAGGGACATCGTCCGCGTGCGTCTCTACACGAGCCGCCGCGGGCCGAACGGCATGGTCGTCCGCGCCTACGACTCCCGCGAGATCGATGTGTTCGGTGTCTACTGCCCCGAGACCTCGTGTTGCTACTTGCTGCCTGCTGCCGAGTTCGAGGCGTTGCAGGTCGTTCATCTCCGGTTGGCGCCCTCCAACAACAGCCAGGTCGCAGGGATCCGGTGGGCTCGCGACTACGTGTTCGGGGCTACACTGTCCCGGCTCCAGGGGCCCATAGCTCAGTTGGGAGAGCATCTGCATGGCATGCAGAAGGTCGCCGGTTCGAGCCCGGCTGGGTCCACCATCTGATCTCTGATCGTTGCTCGAACGCGGGCATTCCAAGGCGTGCGCGAGCCGGCTACAGGCCGAGGACGAGCAGGAGCGCCTCGCTGACGGCGCGCAGCTCGGGCGCGTCAAGCCGTCCCTGGTGATCGACCGAGAAGTCGGGGGACACGAGCACGGTGCCCGGCCGACGAACTCGTCGCGATCGCCCACGTGCGAGACTCCGGGCCGCCGATGAGGACGACAGGGCTTCCGGTGATGATGCTGCTGGCAGTGCTGCTTGCCGTTGCGGCCTGCGTGCGGCCGGGTGCCGTCCATGCGTCGGCCGGGGTGCGCTACGGGATCCAGGACGACGCGTGGCTGGAGTTCGGCCCCGGGACGCTCGACCAGCGGCTCGCGACGTTCAAGCGGCTGGGCGTGCCGCTCGTCCGGTTCACGCTTCGCTGGAACGAGGTCGCGCCGCGGCGTCCGGCGAATCCGACCTCCCCGCGCGATCGCGCCTACGACTGGCGCCGTCCCGACCGCATTCTGCGTGGCCTTCGCCGCTACGGTCTGACGCCCGTGCTCACCGTGGTCGGAACGCCCGCGTGGGCGAACGGAGGGCGGACGCCGAACTTCGCGCCGCCGCGGCCCCGGGACTTCCGCCACTTCGCGACCGCGGCCGCCAGGCACTACCCCTGGGTGCGCTATTGGCTGATCTGGAACGAGCCGAACAAGCGCCTCTGGCTCAGGCCCACGAGGGCGGCCATCTACGTCCAGCATCTGCTCAATCCGGGGTACGAGGCGATCCATGCCGCGCTGCCGTCCGCGCGGGTGGGCGGAGGCGTGACAGGACCGCGCGGCGGGCTGGGGGGTGTTTCACCCGTCGCCTGGATCCGCGGCATGGCGAGGGCCCACGCCAAGCTCGACGCCTACGCGCATCATCCGTACCCCTCGACCCCCGCCGAGACCCCGTCGAGCGGCGGGTGCCGCAACTGCCCTTCGATCACGATGGCGACGATCAGGAAGCTCCTCATCCTCGTCCGGCACTACTTCGGGCCGAAGCCGATCTGGCTCACCGAGTACGGCTACCAGACAAGGCCGCCGGACGATTTCCTCGGGGTGCCGCTGAGGAAGCAGGCGACGCTGCTCAACCTCGCCGCATTGCGCGCGTGGAGGCTGCCGCGGGTGACGATGCTGATCCAGTACCTCTACCGCGACGAGGTCGAGCTCAGCCGCTTCCAGAGCGGGCTCGTCTTCGCAGACAACCGCCCGAAGCCCTCGTTCGTGGGTTTCAGGCTGCCGTTCGCCGAGATGAGCCGGCACGGATTTCAGACCGTCGTCTGGGGTCAGGTCCGAGGTGGACGGCCCGGGCGCAAGCCGTACCGGCTCGAGGTGCTCGAGCGGAATGCCTGGAAGCCGGTCGGTCACGTCCGGCTGACGAACGACACCGGGATCTTCGTGCGGTCGATTCGCCTCAAGCGCGGTGCACTGCTCCGGATCTGGTCGCCGCGACAGCACCGCTTCAGTCTCCAGTTGCGGGTCAGGTAGTCCCCCGGGCACGTCGCGCACGGCGCGCCCGGCGTTGGAGCGGATGTGAGAAGGCTCGCTTGCGCCTCTCATCCTTCTGAACGACCCGCCGTCGTCCGCGCGGCGGATTTCGCGAACGCAGATCGAGCAATGCCCGGTTTCGCATCAACCGAGCCGCGCATCGCGCGTTTCAGCACGCCGCGTCGTTGATGTCGACCTCGCGGCGCTCTGCCTGAAGTAGGAGCGCGCACAGGCGGGGCGCCGCGGCGCCCCGCCTGTCTCCTAGTCGCCGTGCGGCCGGACCACCGCGCCGCCGTCGGCGCGCTGGACGACGAGCGGCAGCATTCGATCGGACAGATACGCCTCGATCGCCAGCAGGGAGCGTTCGACCAGGCGTTCGTGCTCGTCGTCGGCGAACCGAACGTGCAGCGCGCACATGTCGTCTTCATCGACGATCTCGACGTTCAGGCCGTGGGCGACGAGCGCCTCCGAGAGGTCGCTCCCCAGTCCCCGGCGCGGAACGTCGATCCGAATTGTCTCGGTCATGCCAACGTCCTATCCGTGTTAAGCGGGCGTTATGCATCGGATCCCGGGGCGCCGGATCCGCGTGCCGGTCGTCACACCCTTCATGGCGGGCGAATGGTGGTCGGGCGTCGAGCTGCGGCACCTGGTGGCGCTGGACGCGGTTGCCCGGGAGGGCTCGTTCCGCCGCGCTGCAACGCGACTCGGCTATGTCCAGTCGGCGATCAGCCATCAGATCGCCGCGCTCGAGAACCTGACCGGCAAGCGGCTGATCGAGCGCTCCCGTGGGACGCGGCCGCTCGCGCTCACCGCGGCCGGTGAGATTCTCCTCGCGCATGCCGACGCGGTGATCGCCCGCGTGCGTGCAGCCCAGGCCGACCTGGCCGCGCTCGACGGCGAGGGCTCCGCGGCGCTGCGCGTCGGCGCGACACCCGACCTGCTCGCGCGCCTCGTCCCGTCGCTGCTCCGCGTCTACGGCGCGCCGGTCTCGCTGCACGAGCTGCCGTCGACCGCCGCGGTGCTCGCAGCGCTCGTGCGCGGCGAGCTCGATCTCGCCCTCGCGGAGACGCCGCTGCCGAAAGGGCCGCTCGATGCGGCGCCGCTCTGCGTCGACCAGTTCGTCGTCATCCTCCAGGCGGGCGCGCCGCTCGCGCGGCGGCGCAGACCGGTCGCGTGCGAGGAGCTCGGGCGCCTGCCGCTGATCGCGCACGCGCCCTCGCGCGCGCACGTCGAGGAGCAGCTGCGTGCGCACGGGGTGGAGGTGCGCTTCGTCCTGCAGGCGGAGACCGGCGCCGGCGTGCAGGGTCTTGTCGCCGCCGGTCTCGGCGCGGCGGTCGTGCCGCGGATCGCGGCCGACGAGCGGCGGGCCGAGACCGAGGTGGTCGAGCTCGCCGAGGGCGTCGTCGCCTCGCGCAACATCGCGGCCGTCTGGAGCAGGATGCAGCCGCTGCGCCCGGACGCTGCCGCGTTCGTCGAGGCGTCGCGCTCCGCATGCGCCGTCGAGCGGCTGCGCGAGCCTTCGATCGCATAGATCTTCGATGCACTCTGCATCACCCGGGCGACCCACTTCCTCGGGCTCGACCGGCCGATGATCGTGCAGTACGCACGGTTCCTCGATCGCCATGTCGTCCACCGCTCGCTCGGCCCGTCCACGATGGTGGGGGTGCTGATCGGCATCTCGGCCGGTCTGGATCGGGCTGCTCGGCGCGTACGTCCTCGGCTTCAAGGCGCACCTCGTCCCGATCACCGGCTACTGCGACTTCTTCTCGCCGTCCGGCGACTGCGGCGGCCCGGTCGAGTGGGCCTACCACCTCGTCCTGCCGTGGGCGACGTTTGCGGTGCTGTTCACGGCGACGTACGTGCGGATGATCCGCGCCTACACGATGGAGACGCTGAACGAGGACTACGTGCGCACCGCGCGCGCGAAGGGCGCGCCCGAATGGCGCGTCCTTCGCTCGCATGTCGTGCGCAACGCGATGCTGCCGGTCGTGACGATCCTCGGGATGGACATCGGGCTCGCGCTCGGCGGCGCGATCTTCACCGAGACCGTGTTCGGACTCCCGGGGCTCGGCAAGCTCGTCGTCGGGGCGATCGCGAACTTCGACGAGCCGACGGTCGAGGGCGTCGTGATCTTCGCGACCTCCTGCATCATCGTGTTCAACCTCGCGGTCGACACGCTCTACGCCTGGATCGACCCGCGAATCAGGCTCACATAGCGCGGGACAAGACGGCGGCGCGGCTCCGGGTCCCGGAGCTGCGCTGCCCGCAGCTCGAGCAGCGGGAGGATGTGGTCGGTCCGCACGAACGGGTCCGTGAGCGGCAGACCGCCGCCGATCGGGAGCGCCGCGACGAGGCGACCGTGGACACGGGCGACGACCAGCCGACCGAACGGGAGCGGGCGGCTGTTCAGCTCTGCCAGCATCGCGAGCTCGAAGTCGTCGTGCACGGTGCAGAGCCGGAGCTCGACTGCCGTCGTGTCGACTGCACGCGTCGCCGTTGTCCGCCGTACGGGCCGCGCGGCGTCGCGTCTCAGCTCCTCTACATGGTCGTCGACCTGCCGGCGCCTGTAGTCCGGGTAGAGCATGATCATCCCTCCTTCGTAACCAGTGATATGATGTTAGCAGTTACGTAACCTGCCAAGCAACGTGAGCGGTGTAAAACGGTGAAACAGAACCTCGTCATCGACTTCGTCAACACGGCGGGACTCGACCCGGAGCGTGAGGACCTCGCGACCCCGGGTGCGCTCCTCGCCTGGCTCGAAAAGCACGGCCTCGAGCCCGGAGCGCGGGCGACGCGGGCCGATCTGGAGGAGGTTCGCCGCGTGCGGGAGGCGCTACGCGACCTGATGCGAGCGCACAACGGCTGCGGCGGCGACGTCACCGCAGCGCTTGCGACGATCGACGACGCGGCCTGCCGCGCGCATCTCGGCGTGCGGTTCGTCGAGGACGGCCGGACGCGGATCGAGCCACGCAACCCCGGCATCCGGGGAGCCGTGGGTCGGATCCTCGCCGAGGTCTCGCAGGCGATCGCCGACGGCACCTGGGAGCGCATGAAGGCGTGTCGCGCCGACGACTGCAAGCACGCGTTCTACGACGCCGCCAAGAACCGGTCACGCGCGTGGTGCTCGATGCGCGTCTGCGGGAATCGTGCGAAGGTCCAGCACTACCGTGAGCGTCACTCCACTTAAGAGCACGTTTTCGATCGTCGCCGCCGACCTCGAGGCGCAGGAGGTGGGCTGCGCGGTGCAGTCGAGGTACTTCTCCGTCGGCTCGGTCGTGTCGTGGGCGCAGGCAGGGGTCGGGGCGGTCGCGACGCAGGCGGCAGGAGTAGCCGTTTACGGCGCCCGTGCCCTTGCGGAGCTCGCAGGCGGCGCAGCGCCTGAGGATGCGATCGAGCGCGTCCTCGCGGACGACCCTGCGCGCGAGACACGTCAGCTCGGCGTCGTGACCGCGGCCGGAGCGGCGGCGGCGTTCACCGGTGCGGAGTGCCTGGACTGGGCCGGTCACCGTGTCGGCGCGGGCTTCGCCGTGCAGGGCAACATCCTCGCCGGCGAGGCGGTCGTCGACGAGATGGCGCGCGCGTTCGAGGAGACGACCGGGCCGCTCGTCGGACGCCTGGTGGCGGCGCTCGAGGCGGGACAGGCAGCGGGCGGCGACCGGCGCGGCCAGCAGTCGGCCGCGGTCGTGGTCGAGCGGCTCGGCGCCGGCGCGGAGTCGCGTGAGGGGATCGACCGCATCTGCGACCTGCGGGTCGAGGATCACGCCGAGCCGATCGCGGAGCTCCGTCGCCTCGTCGGGATCTGGACCGCCTGGGATGCGCAGCGCCGTGCGAACGCGCTCTACGAGAGCGGCGACCCCGAAGCCGCCGCCGGCATCCTGCGCGCGGCGCTCTCGAGCGGCGACGAGGCGCCGATGCTCCTCTACAACCTCGCGTGCTACGAGTCGCTCGCGGGCCGCCGCGACGATGCGCTCGCGCACCTGCGGCGCTCGATCGAGCTCGACGAGTCGTTCCGCGCGCTCGCGGCCGACGACCGGGACTTCGACCCGATCCGGGCGGAGATCTCAGAGCTCTAGCTGGAGGAAGCGCGTCCCGGCGACGGGGTTGTGCGTGTACGGGGCGATCTCGCGGAAGCCGAGCTCCTCGTAGAGCGCCTGCGCGGCCTCCATTCCGGGCGTCGTGTCGAGGCGCATCCTGCGGTACCCGCGCTCCCGCGCCGCGTCGACGATCGCCTCCACGAGGCGCCGCCCGAGGCCCGAGCCGCGCTGCTCCGGGCGAACGTAGAGCCGCTTCAGCTCGCAGGTCTCGTCGTCCATCGGGCGGAGGGCGACGCAACCGGCGAGCCGGTTGTCCCCGTCGCGGGCGGCGAGCAGGGCGCCGCGCGGCGGCGCGTAGGCTCCGGGCAGCGTCTCGAGCTCGTCCTCGAAGCCCTGGAAGTCGAGCGCGAACGGCAGCGACCCGGCGTACGCGCGCAGGAGCGCGCGCACCTGGTCGAGCTCGCTCGCGTCCACGGAGCACACCGGCAGCCGGGCGGTCACGACGTCACGCTATCGACACGAAGCCGGCACAGACACGTTGCCGACCTCGCCCTATCGTTGTCGACAAAGGCAACGAAAGGAGGGTACGTGCGCAAGCTTCTTCTCCTGCTCGGGATCGCGGTGATGCTCGTGGTGCCGGCAGTCGCGACGGCACAGGGTCCGCCGCCGTCGGTCATCTGCGCCCTTTGCAATGGAGGGGGCAGCGGCTGGACCGGGTGTACCCAGCAGACGGCGTCCGATTCGGGCGGGATCGACTGGATCTCGCACGTCCGGCACTACCTGGTGGTCAGCTACTGCAAGACGAACGGCACGATCACGAGCATCTCGATCGCCGCCCACGGGTGCGACACGAGCGGCCTCGCGTTCTGTCATGTCGGCGCCGCGTGGCAAACCGGGGGCGGTGTCGGGTACGGCTACGCCTCGTTCGAGGCGCACGCGACGTACGGCTCGAATGCTGCTCCGCTCTACAACGTCACCAGCGTGGTCAGGTTGACGGTCCCGGTCGGGTAGATGCCGCCGAGGTGGCTCATCGTGACGGTCTGCGTCTGGCTCGTGCTCGCCGTCGCGTCGATCCTGCTGCTCGTCCTGACCGTGCACTGACGTATCGTCCGAGGTCGTGGAGCTTCGCCCCACGACCGACGGCGACCTGCCCGCGCTGCACACGACGTTCCTCGACGCGATCGATTCGGTGTTCAGCCCGCACGCCTTCGAGCCGCCGTCGCCGTCGCTCGAGGTATTCGGGAGCCTTCAGCGGCACGTCGCCGCCACCGGCGCCTCCGTCGTCGCCGAGGAGCGCGGCTCGGTGGTCGGCTTCGGGGCGGCGTGGACGCGGGACGACAACTGGTTCCTGGCGTCGCTTTTCGTCGATCGCTCGGCGCAGGGTCGCGGCGTCGGGCCGGCGCTGCTCGACGCCGTCTGGGGCGACGCGCGGTACCGCCGCACGATGACCGACGCGATCCAGCCGGTCTCGAACGTCCTCTACGGGCGCCGCGGCCTCCTGCCCGCGACGCCGATCCTGACGTTCACGGGGCGGCCGCACCGGCCGACCGCGGTCACGGAACCGGACGCGGGCGGGCCGGGGTCGCACGAGCTCGGGGCAATCGATGCGGCGGCGTACGGCTTCGACCGCTCCGTCGACCATCGGTTCTGGTCGCGGTTCGCACGGCGGACCGACTGGGCGGACGCGTATGCGTACGTCTTCCCGGGCGGGGACATCGGGCCCGTCGCAGGGACGACGCCGGAGGCCGCTGCGGCGGCGCTCCGGGTCGAGCTGGTGCGAAGCACCGGGGAGGTCCGGGTGCGCCTGCCCGGCTCGGCGCGGGCGCTCGTCGAGGTCGCGCTGGGCGCCGGCCTGCGGCTCGACCCCGTTCCGGGGCTGCTCCTGCTCTCGGCGGGCGCCGAGCCGCCCACCGCGCTTGCGCTCTCCGGCTACACGCTCTTCTGAGAACCGACCGAATCCGGCGAACCGTTCCCCACCGTCTTTCGTACACTTCCTCGATGTCCGGCCAGGCCTGGGAGCTCGTCTTCATGATGCTGATCCTGAAGATCCCGATCATCTACCTCGGGCTGGTCGTCTGGTACGCGATCAAGGCCGAGCCGGAGCCGGGCACCGATCCGAAGGACTACTCCCTGTGGCGGCCGTGGCATCGCGCGGACGGCCCGCGCCCGCGCCGGGGCGGACCGCACGGGACGCGCGACACCGCCCGTGCACACTCGGGCGAGCCGCGCCGCACCCATCGCGATAGCATCGTCCCGTGACCTCGACCGCACGCGAAGGAGCGAGCCCGCGCGAGACCGTCGCGGGCCTGATGGCCGCGGGTGCCGTCTTCCTCGGCGGGCTCGAGCTCTTCTACCGGCCGTTTCGGCTCGCGCCGGCGGCCGTGATCCTGCTGCTCGCTGCGACGGTGATGAGCCGGGAACAGCATCGGTTGATCCGGCTCGGCTTCGCGATGGTGGGGATCTGCTTCGTCACCGGCGCCGCGCTCCAGGTGCTGACCCACCACCCGCTCTTCTAGAAGAGGACAACCGACACGACCCTGGTACAACACAGGGGTGAGCACGCACGACGTCGACGGCCTGAATGCCGGCTACGCGCGCGCCCTGCTCGACGAGTACCTCGAGAACCCCGAGGCGGTGCCGTCGGAGTGGCGCGCGCTCTTCGAGAGCGGGGATTCCGATCTCGTCGCCACGCATCCCGGCGTCGCCCGCCTGCTCGAGAAGCTGGCCCCGCCGCCGGCCGCGTCGCCGTCCGTGACTCCGGCAGAGACCGCGGGCAACGGACAGCCGGTCGCGACCGCCACGGCGGCGACCGCCCCGCCGCCGCAGGCCGCGCCTGCCGCAGCGCCCGACTCGCAGCTCCTCGGCGGGGTGGCCGCGGCGATGGCGCTCGTCAAGGCGCACCGGACGCACGGTCACCTCGCCGCGCGCCTCGACCCGCTCGGCTCGGAGCCGGTCGGCGACCCGTCGCTCGAGCCGCTTCGGCTCGAGCCGAAGCTGACCCCGGAGCTGCAGGCGCGCATCCCCGCGTCGGTCCTTCGCGTGCACGTGCCGGGCGAGACCCTCGCCGACGTGCTCCCGCTGCTCGGCGAGACCTACTGCGGCACGATCGCGTACGAGATCGAGCACTGCTCGGACCACGAGCAACGTGTCTGGCTCCGGCAGGCGATCGAGTCCGGCCGCTACCGCGCGCCGCTCGCTGCGGAGGAGAAGCGGATGCTCTTCCGCCGGCTCTGCGAGGTCGAGGGGATGGAGCGTTTCCTGCGCAAGCGCTTCCTCGGGCAGAAGCAGTTCTCGGTCGAGGGGCTCGACGTGATGATCCCGATGCTGGACGAGACGATCGAGCTCGCCGCGGAGGCCGGCGCCCACGACGTGGTGCTCGGGATGGCCCATCGCGGTCGTCTCAACGTGCTCGCGCACACGATCGGCATGCCCTACGAGTACATCCTGCGCGAGTTCGAGGGCGAGCGGACGATCGAGGCGGTCGCGGTCGATCCCGAGGGCGGCACCGGCGACGTCAAGTACCACCTCGCCGCGCACGGCACCCGCACGACCGCGAACGGCAAGGTCGGTGTGCGCCTCGTCGCGAACCCGAGCCACCTCGAGGCCGTCGACCCCGTGGTCGAGGGACGCACCCGCGCCGAGCAGACGGCCCGCTCGACGCAGAACGGCGCGCACGACCCCTCGGTCGCGCTGCCCGTCCTGCTGCACGGCGACGCTGCGTTCGCCGGCCAGGGTGTCGTCGCCGAGACCTTCAACCTCCACGATCTCGAGGGCTACTCCACCGGCGGCACCCTGCACCTGATCACGAACAACCAGATCGGCTTCACGACCGACCCGAACGAGGGCCGCTCGACGCGGTACTCCTCCGACCTGGCGAAGGGGTTCGACGTCCCGATCATCCACGTGAACGCGGACGATCCCGAGGCCTCGATCGCGGCCGCGCGGCTCTCGATGGCCTACCGGCGCCGCTTCGGGCAGGACGTCGTCATCGACCTCGTCGGCTACCGCCGCTTCGGGCACAACGAGCAGGACGAGGCCGCGTACACCCAGCCGTTGATGGTCGAGCAGATCAACGCGCACCCGAGCGTGCGCGAGATCTATCAGGCCCAGCTCGTCGAGGAAGGCGTGCTGACGGAGGCGCAGGCGCAGGAGTTCGTCTCCGAGGTCGAGGCGATGTTGCGCGCCTCGCACGAGCGCCTGAAGGCATCGTTCGGCGATTCGGTGAAGGAGGAGCACGACGGCGCGATCCCGCGCGCGACCACCGCCGACGTGATCACCGCGGTCGCCGCCGACAAGCTGATGCAGTTGAACGAGGAGCTGCTCCGCACGCCGGGCGACTTCACCGTTCACCCGAAGCTGGCGCGCCAGCTCGAGCGCCGGCGGACCGCGATGGAGGCGGGCGGCATCGACTGGGGCCACGCAGAGGCGCTCGCGCACGCGTCCCTTCTCGTCGACGGCATCCCGGTCCGGCTGACGGGCCAGGACGTCCAGCGCGGGACGTTCGCTCAGCGCCATCTCGTGCTGCACGACGTGCATACGGGCGAGACCTTCACGCCGATGCAGCACCTCGACGAGGCGACCGCGTCCTTCGAGGCGTTCAACTCGCCGCTCTCCGAGTACGCATGCATGGGGTTCGAGTACGGCTACTCCGTCGCCGCGCCGGAGGCGCTCGTCCTGTGGGAGGCGCAGTACGGCGATTTCGCAAACGGCGCGCAGATCGTGATCGACCAGTTCATCTCGTCGGCGTTGTCGAAGTGGCGCGAGACGTCGCGCTTGACGCTGCTGCTCCCGCACGGCTACGAGGGGAACGGGCCGGAACACTCGAGCGCCCGGCTCGAGCGCTTCCTGCAGCTCGGCGCCCAGGAGAACATCCGCATCGTGAACTGCACGACGGCCGCGCAGTACTTCCACCTGCTGCGCCGCCAGGCGCTCGACGCGACCGCGCGGCCGCTCGTCGTCGTGACGCCGAAGGGCCTGCTCCGGCTGAAGGACTCGGCCTCACAGCTGGCGGATCTCGCGGACGGGTCGTTCCAGGTGGTGATCGACGACGAGCGCGCGAACCGGAACCTGGTGCGGCGCCTCGTGCTCTGCAGCGGCAAGGTCTACTACGACATCGTCGGCCACGAGGCGCGCGCGGATGCAGATGCAGTCGCCGTCGCGCGGATCGAGCAGCTCTATCCATTCCCGACCGATGACGTCTCGGCGCTCGTTGCGTCCTATCCCGGGCTCGACGAGGTGGTCTGGGCCCAGGAGGAGCCGCAGAACATGGGTCCGTGGCGGTCGATCCGGCACCGGCTCGAGGAGGCGGCGGCAGGCCGCCCGCTGCGCTTCATCGGCCGCCCGTGGCGGGCGAGCCCGTCGGAGGGCTATCCGACCGCGCACCTGATCGAGCAGACGCGGATCGCCCGCGACGCGCTCGCGCGCTAGCGAATCCTCCGAGGAGGATTAGCGCCGGCGCCGCTGCCGCTGTGCCTGCAGCGCCTGCTTCGCGACGCGCGGGCCGTGTTTGCGCACCTGCTGGGCGACCCACTTGCGCTGGCGCGGCGGCAGGCGGCGCCAGAGGTCCCACGCGGTGAGCGCGGCGCCGATCGGGCCGGCGCGGCGGGTGAGCTTCAGGCGGGCCACGCCGCCCATTCTGCCTACTTCCCGTGCCCGCGGCCCGGGCCGCGGTCGTTGCTGTGGTCTGCAGCGTGGCCGCGGCCCTGGTCGTTGCCGCTGCCGTGGTCGGCGTCGTCGTGCTCGTGCTCAGGCTCGGGCGTGGGACCGTCGTTGTCGTTGCAGCGTCCGTCGGGCGGGGTGGTGGCGCCCGTGTCCGCGAGCACCCGTGCGGGCGGCGCAGGCGTGACGACCGGCGGCGGTGTCGGGGCCGGCGCCGGAGCCGGTGCGGGTTGCGGCGCCGGGACAGGTGCCGGTGCCGGGGCGGGCGCGGGGGCAGGCGTCTCGTCCGGAGGCAGGGCACGGCGGCGGTGCTGGTTCCCCGGCGACTGGGGCGCCGGCGCAGCCGCGTGGTGGACCGCTGGACGATGCGCGGGCGCCGCGGCGGGGGCGGGGGAGGAGCGGGCCACGGTCGCAAGCTGCGCGACCGATGCTTCGAGCGGCAACGCAGCGGCGGGTGCGGGCGCCGGCACACGGTGGTGCTTCGGGACGGCCGGTGCTGCCTCGACCGCTTGGGGCGCTGCCTCGACCGCCTGCGGCGTGACGAGCGGCGGCAGCCGGACGAGGGCTGTGCTCTGCATCGGCCCGAGCACCCGCGCCGGCAGGACGATCAGGCCCCCGAGGACGGTGAGGATGGCTGCTCCCGCCGCCGCCTGCGCCCATGAGACCCTCATGTTTCCCCCGTTCGCGCCGACAACCAGTAACGAGAGAACCATCGGCACCGCCGCCGGAAACCTTGAGGAGCGTCGTGGGGAGCTTCAAACTCAAGCTGGTTGCATGGTTTGCGCTGCTCGCGCTGCTCCCGCTTGGGGTCGCGTTCCTCGGCTACGACACGCTGACCCATCGCAGCGAGACGCGCAGGGTCGACGCGGTGCTCCAGGGCGACCTCCGCGCCGCCGTCGCGCGCTACGCCGAGCGCCTCGACCGGGCCGACGCGGCCGCGCGCCGGCTCGCCGCCGATCCCGCATTGCAACGCGCCTTGAGAACGAAGGATCGCCCGGCGCTCGCACGTCTCGCCGCGGCGCATCCGACGCTCTCGATCCACGTCGGATTCGGCGCCACCGGTTCGGGGGCGGTCTCGGTGGTCGACCGCGATCGCGTCCTCGGCTCCGTCGCCGCCGACCTCCGCGTCGACGGCGCGCTCCTCGCCGCGCTGGAACGTGGCATCGCTCCCTCCGACCGGCTGATCGCGCTTCGCTCCGGACGCATCGTCGCGGGTCCCGGACGCGGCGGACGACTTGCGCTCGTGCCGGGACGAGCCGCACGCGTCGTCGTCGCGGGACGTGCGTATCGCGCGCTCCAGACCGCGCCGCCGCGCGCCACGGGCGGGGTCGCGCTAGCCGCGCTCGTGCCGCAACACGCGATCGACGCGGCGGCGCACTCGTCGGAAACCAAGATCCTGGTCGCGTTGCTCGCCTCGCTGCTCGTGTTCGCAGCGGTGACGTACCTGCTCGGCCGCTCGGTGGTGCGCACGCTCCGGCGCCTGTCCGACGCAGCGAACGCGATCGCGAGCGGTCAATTCAGCGAGCGCGTCGAGGTGCGCGGCCGCGACGAGTTCGCCGACCTCGGCGGCGCCTTCAACAACATGGCCGCGCAGCTCGAGCAGCGGATCGCCGAGCTCGACACGGCCCGTGTCCGCGTCCGCTCGGCCACGGCGCGGTTCGGCGAGGCCCTCGCGGCGACGCACGATCCCGCCCAGCTGATGCGGGTCGTCGTCGAGTCCGCCGTCGAGGCGACCGGCGCCAAGGGCGGCGTCGTGCTCGGCCTGGAAGGAGAGCTCGCGCGTGCCGGCGACCCCGACGCAGGGCCCGACCGGATCGCCTTCCCGCTGCGGATCGACTCGTCGGACTTCGGCTCGCTCGTCCTGACCGCGGACAGCTTCGACGCGAGCCAGGTCGAGACGATCGCGTCGCTCGCGGCGCAGGTCGTGGTCGCGCTCGACAACGCGCGGCTGCACAGCATGGTGCAGCGGCAGGCGATGGTCGACAGCCTCACGGGGCTCGCGAACCGGCGCAGCCTCGAGGACTCGCTCCGCTCGGAGCTCGCCCGCGCGGCTCGATTCGGCAACGACACGACGGTCGTGCTCGCCGACCTCGACAACTTCAAGCTCGTCAACGATCAGTACGGGCATCCCGCAGGCGACGAGGTGCTGAAAGCGTTCGCGCGCACGCTGCGCCGAACCGTGCGCGAGAGCGACGTCGCGGCGCGCTGGGGCGGAGAGGAGTTCGCGCTCGTGCTCGCAGAGACGGATGCGGCCGGCGGTGCGCACCTGGCCGAGCGCGCCCGCACCGAGATCGCCGCGCACGTCGTGACGACCGGGGACGGCGACGAGATCACCGTGACGGCGAGCTTCGGTGTCGCGTCCTTCCCGGAGTGCCAGGAGCTCGGCGAGCTGCTCGCTGCCGCGGATTCCGCGCTCTACGAAGCGAAGCGGCAGGGCCGGAACCGCGTCGTCGTCTCGACGGAATCGATCGCCTCGTAGATCATCTAAACTCCTGCAGCGGAAGAAATGGCGTCGGAGCAGGAGGAATTCATGGCGGTTGAGAGCCCGTCGGTGTTCGCCAAGGTGATCCAGGACCACCTCGAGTTGAAGCGGCGCAACGCGGCGCTCGAGCACGAGATGCCGCTCGAGCGCTACATCTCGGACGATCCGTTCGAAAACCATCCGCTCTTCAAGACCGAGGAGCAGGCGCGGATGGAGGACACGATGGACGGGGTGCAGGGGATCGAGGCGGAGGAGACCTCGCTCGACTGGCCGACGACCGAGGACACCTTCATCGACGCGCCGTCGGCGGCGACCGCGGTGCCCGAGGAGACGGTCGAAGACGCGGCCGCCCGGCCCGACGCGGATCAGCCCTCGGACGAGAACCTCTGGTCGCGCTCGCGCGACTTCGACTGGGGCGACTGAACCGCTCCGTCGGCAGCGGGCGGGGCTACGGCTGGCTGAGCTACGGCTGGCTGAGCCGGGCCCAGACGTTGTCGAGCATGCGCTTCACCGGCCAGAACGTGGCCGAGCCTCCGAAGTCGAGCGTGCCCGCCGCGAACACCTTCGCGCCGCCGACCGTCTCGTAGTAGCTCATCTGCGCCGTCAGGCCCGGACCGTAGAGATCGGGGATCTGGGCGACGACAAGCGTCCCCGGCGGTGACTGGGGCGCGGTGGCGTCGATCTCGATCCCGTAGCCGCCGACGAACTGCCCGAACATCGAGCCGTCGGTGAGCCCGGTGCCGTCCCAGAGCCACGGCGCCGCAGCGCTGTTCTGAACCGTGAAGAGGCCCTGGCGCTGCCCGTCGTCGTTCGCGCGATACTCGACCCCGATCAGCGCCGCCTCCGGGCGGCCGGCGTCGCGCCACCGCCCGATCTTCTGCAGCACCTGCTTCGTCTTGCGCACCTTCCAGAAGAAGTTGTTCGCGGACAGGAACATCAGGTTCCCGCCGAGGTCCCGGAAGCGCTGCACCACGTCGTACTCGTGCGGCAACACGTATTCCTCGTGGCCTTCGAAGACGACCAGGTCGTACGCGTGCGCAAGGTCGTCGCCCGAGGCGATCTGGTCGAAGTCGGAGTCGGAGATGAACTCTGCGGACTTGCCCGACCAGTAGAACCAGTGCAGGAACGGCAGGTCGTAGCGGTAGAAGCGCGGCGGGACGCCGCGCGCGATGTACGTCCGCCCGAGGTCGACGAACCGGTTCGGCGGCCCGGCGTACCACGTGTCGCCGTACCCGTTCCCGTCCGTGTCCTGGAAGTTGTAGGCCTGCCAGGTGTTCGTCGGCAGGACGACGAGGACGCGGCTCGTCGTCCCGAGGGTCGCCGGCCGGACGACGAACGGCGCGTAGCCGATTCGGCCGTCGGGCCCGCCGAACTGCAGGTAGTAGAGCCCGCTGGCCACGTTCGGGACCGGGAACGAGATCGTGTGCGGGACGCTGCGCCAGGCGCTCCAGTCGATCGTCGTCGGCGCCTCGTCCACCTCGATCCCGGCGAACTGGTTGTCGGCGTAGGTCACGACCTGTTCGGGGCCGGCGTGGAACACGCGCATCGTCAGCGTCGGCTCGTCGGTCGCGATGTGCACCTGGGCGAGCTCGCCTGGGAGATAGCTCGGCTTGGTGAAGCCGGCGTCGATTCCCTGCAGCCGGACGACCGGCCCGCGCGGATAGCGCCCGACCTTGGCGTTCGGCGCGCCGTAGGTGATTGCGTTGCCTGTCGTGTCGACCGCGGTGATGCGGATGAGGTAGGTGCGAGGGTTCAGCGACGGCGACGGCGCCCACGCGAGCGTGTGCGGCCCGGGCGTGAGCCGCTCCGTGACGGTCGAGATGACCGCCGGTACCTTGACCGTCCGCGTGACCTCCATCGTGACCGTCGCCTTCTCCGCCAGCGTGAAGTCGATGCTTGCGCTGTCGCGGAACCCGTCGCCGTTCGGGCTCACCGTCGTGAGGAGTGCGTTGTCGCCTGCGAACCTGCTCGAGCCGTTCCCGATCCGGAGGCCGGCGAGCACGGGGGGATGACTGTCGATGTGCACGCGGGAGGTCGCGAGCACCGCCGAGCCGTAGACGAGCTGCACCCGGTAGTACCCGTCGCGCACGAGCTTGCCGCCGATGCGGCCGTTCCAGCCGATCGCCAGCGTCGTCCGGCGCGAGGGTGGGACGATCCAGCCCACCCGGCGGCCCGAGAGCGACGCGAGGCGGATGCCGAACTGGCGCTCGACGGTCAGATGCGCTGCGACCTGCAGCGTCGCTTTCCGAGGCGAGAAGTTGCTCGGGGCGACGGTCAGCGTCGCCGCGTGCGCCTGGGCGGTGACGGCGAGCGACGCCGCGACTACGAGACCCAGCCGGCGCACGTCGGCAGGGTACCGGCGATTCCGGACTACCCCGCTCGCCGCTCCAGCACGTTTGCCTTGTGGGTGAGTGCGGCGAAGCTCGCCTGGAGCCAGTCGTTCAGGCCGGCGACGGCCAGCGACCAGCTGAGGATCCGGCCGAAGCGGGGCGCCAGGATCTGGATGCCGCCGAGCCCGGCCGCCACCCACGTGCCGATGCACCGCGAGCAGGTGACGAGCTCGCCGATCGCCTGCCGCAGGTCGCCGCTTCCGACGGGATCCTCGTCGCCGCCGTGGGCGTGCCCCTCGACGAACGGCTCGCGGATGAAGCTCGTCACCTCATCGCGCGTGATCGTGCGCGCGCCCTTGAACGTCGCGAGTGCGAGCACGGCCAGGTCGAGTGAGTCGTGCTCGCGCGGATCGCGGCCGAGTGCGCGGCCGAGCGCGCCCGCGCCCGCGAGCCCCCCGGCGAACACGGCCATGATCGCCGCGTAGGCGCCGTACGGGGGTCTCGACTGAGCGGTCACGCCGGATACCCTGTCCCACAATGCCGCCGCTCAAAACCTCGTCGTCGTACGTCCCGACCGGGGACCAGCCGGGCGCGGTGACAGCGCTCAGCGACGGCCTGCGTGCGGGCGAGCGCTTCCAGACGCTGCTCGGCGCGACGGGGACGGGCAAGACGGCGTCGATGGCGTGGATCATCGAGCAGGTTCAGCGGCCCGCCCTCGTGATCGCGCACAACAAGACGCTCGCGGCCCAGCTGTGCAACGAGTTTCGCGAGTTCTTCCCCGGCAACGCGGTCGAGTACTTCGTGTCGTACTACGACTACTACCAGCCGGAGGCGTACGTCCCGCAGGCGGATCTCTACATCGAGAAGGACAGCTCGCGCAACGACGACATCGACCGGCTGCGGCATGCCGCGACGTCCAGCCTCCTCTCGCGGCGCGATACCGTCATCGTCGCGTCCGTCTCCTGCATCTACGGACTCGGATCGCCGGAGGAGTACGAAAAGCGAATCGTCTTCCTCACGGTCGGCGAGGAGACCGATCGCGACCTCGTGCTGCGCAAGCTGATCGACATCCAGTACGCGCGCAACGACACGCTGCTCGGCCGCGGGAGGTTCCGGGTGAAGGGCGACGTGATCGAGATCCAGCCCGCGCACTCCGAGACGGCATACCGCATCTCGTTCTTCGGAGACGAGGTGGAGCAGATCACGCACTTCGATCCGCTGACCGGCGAGGTGCTCTCGCGCCTCGATCACATCACGGTCTTCCCTGCGACGCAGTACGTGACCTCGGCGCCGACGGTCGAGCGTGCCGCGGTCGAGATCCGGCACGAGCTCGAGGAGCAGGTGAAGCACTTCGAGTCGAAAGGGATGATGCTCGAGGCGCACCGGATCCGCCAGCGCACCGAGTACGACCTCGAGATGATGAAGGAGCTCGGTTTCTGCAACGGGATCGAGAACTACTCCCGCATCCTCGACGGCCGGCCGCCCGGCTCCGCGCCGCACACGCTGCTCGACTACTTCCCCTCGGACTACGTCGTGTTCATCGACGAGTCGCATCAGACGGTCCCGCAGATCGGCGGCATGTACGAGGGCGATCGCTCCCGCAAGCAGACGCTCGTCGACTTCGGCTTCCGGCTGCCGAGCGCGCTCGACAATCGGCCGCTTCGCTTCGACGAGTTTCTCGAGAAGGTGCAGCAGGTCGTGTTCGTCTCGGCGACGCCCGGCGCCTGGGAGCTCCGGCAGTCCTCGCAGGTGACCGAGCAGCTGATCCGCCCGACGTACCTCGTCGACCCGGAGGTGGAGCTTCGGCCGACACGGAACCAGATCGACGACCTGCTCGGAGAGATCCGTCGCCGTGAGGAGAAGGGCGAGCGTGTCCTCGTGACGACGTTGACGAAGAAGATGTCGGAGGACCTCACCGACTACCTGCTGGAGGCCGGCGTCAAGACGCGGTACCTGCATTCAGAGATCGACACGCTCGAGCGGATCCAGATCATCCGCGAGCTGCGGCTCGGGGACTACGACGTCCTCGTCGGCGTCAACCTGCTCCGCGAAGGGCTCGATCTGCCCGAGGTCTCGCTCGTCGCGATCCTCGACGCGGACAAGGAAGGCTTCCTGCGCGGCAAGACCGCGCTGATCCAGACGATCGGGCGCGCCGCCCGGCACGTCAACGGACGGGTGCTGATGTACGCCGACAAGGAGACCGAGGCGATCAAGGGTGCGCTCGACGAGACGAACCGCCGTCGCGCGATCCAGCTCGCATACAACGAGGAGCACGGCACCCAGCCGATCTCGATCACGAAGGGCGTCTCCGACATCGCCGAGTTCCTGGCCCTCGAGCAACCGCATGTCCCGAGCTCGCGTCGCCGCCGCGGCGACAAGGCGGAGGGGATGACGCGCGACGATCTCGAGAAGCTCGTGATCACGCTCGAGGAGGAGATGTTCCAGGCGGCCGAGGAGCTCCGGTTCGAGTACGCGGCGAAGCTTCGTGACGAGATCAAGGAGCTCCGCCGCGAGTTGCTGATGGTCGCCGAAGCGCCTACGGCAGCAGGCTGAACGTGTCGCGTCCCGGTGTCCCTGCTCGCCTGCGAGAGCCGCGTTGCAGGGCCGGCGGCGGTAACGTGGCGGCGTGAGCCTCGGCTTCGTCCTCGCGATTCTCTTCTCGGGCTTCATCACGGGCGCGATGGCGCGGCTCGCGATCCCGGGGCCGGACCCGATGCCGGTCTGGCTGACCCTCGCGATCGGTCTCGCCGGTTCGATCGTCGGCGCGGTGGTCGGCGACGCGATCTCCGACGGCAACGGGTACGTGGTGTCATTCCTGTCGTTCGGCATCGCGATCGCGCTCGTCGCCGCCTACCGGCGCTTCGTGCAGCGGCGTCCCCTCTGGGGGCCGGGAGCGCTCGCGTTTCCCGAGCGCGGGCTCGGCGTCGAACAGCAGCGAGAACGGTTGCAGAAGCTCGGGATCGACCCCGATGTCCTTCGTCCCGATCCCAAGCGGCTCGAGCGTGCCCGGCTCGAGACGATGCTGCGCGAGTTGCACCGGGCGGGCCTGCTGAGCGACGACGAGCTCGAGGCCAAGCGAAACGCGCTCGAGCATCAGTAGTTTCAGCGCGCGTCGCCTGGATACACCCCGCGCATGGGATGGATCTGGTTGATCATCGTGGGAGCCATCGTCGGCGCACTGGGGCGGCTCTTCCACCCCGGCGCCGATCCGATGGGCTGGGTCGTGACGATCGTGCTCGGCATCGTTTCGCTGATCATCGGCGGCATCATCGCGAACGGCTTCTGGGCGTTCGTGATCGGTGTGATCATCGCGGTCGTCCTGACTGCGGTGTACGGCCGGACGATGGCGGGCCGCTCGCCTCGCACCGTTTGACGCTCTGGGCCGGGCTCGCGGCCGGGCCTCGGCCCCGAGCCCGCGCCAGATCGGACGAAGACGTGTGCGCCGTCAGCGCTCGACGGCGAGCGGCTCCGGCCCGCGCGGGAATCTGCGCAGCGCCGTGAGCCCCCAGTCGTCGTCGCGCCAGATGTACGTCTCGACGGTGAGACTCGTCGCGTCGGCTTCGTAGACGACGCACCCGCGCGCTTCGCCGTATCGATGAGGCCGGGGCTGGCCGAGTCCCGGCGCGATCGAGACGACGACGCCGCGGGCGGAATCCGAGATCACCTCGAACTCGTGCCGCTCGCTGACCGCCGCCTGGTGGATGTGACCGCCGAGAATCAGCTCCGCGCCCGAGTCGACCAGGCTTGCCAGCACGTGGTTTCGTCGCGCAACGGGCTTCTTGCGCGTGCGCCACGGCGCACCGATCATCTGGTGGTGGAGCGCGACGACCCGCAATGCGCCCGCGGCCGACTGTCGTAGCTTCGCCGCGGCCCGGTCGAGCTGCGCGTCGCTCACGCCGCCCGACTGGTGCCGCCACGGCCGCACCGAGTTGAGGCCGACGACATGGACGTTGTCCGAGGCGAAACTGGGCTCGACCGTCTGCCAGTGCCGCTCGAACTCCCGCCACGTCGCCGTGAATCGCGCCGGGAATCGGTAAGGAATGTCGTGGTTGCCGGGGACCGCGAGCACCGGGAGGGAGAGCCGCGCGAGAAACGCAGCCGCCCGGACGTGCTGCTCGCGCGTGCCCCGATGGGTCAGGTCCCCGCTCGCGATCACGAGCTCCGGAGCCGCTTTCTCCGTCAGAGCTGTGAGTGCGCGCTCGAGGACCGGGTCGTCCCGCGCGCCGAAATGCAGATCCGAGACGTGCAGGATGCGAGTAGTCACCGGCGAAGCAGGCTATACAGTGACCGAGATGGGCGACGAGCAGTCGACTGAGATTTTCGACGATCTGTATCTCGGGCTGCGCGCCGGCGGCGCCCTGCGGAAGCAGCGACGCGGAGAGGCGCTCACGAGCGAGGAGCGCGAGGCGCTCGGCCGGTGGCAGCGGCTGTCGCCGTGGCGCAAGGGAATCGCGATCGGCGGCTTCGCCTTCGGCACGTTCGGGCTCGGGTTCACGCTCGGCGGTCTCTTGTTCGGCCGCTGGCGCAAGGCCTGACCGCCCGCCGGTCCGGCACGAGCTCAGCGCGAGAGGCGGATCCCGGGTCGGCGGCCGACAACGGCCGCGTCAGGCCGCCGCCACACGCCGATGCTCACCTCGAGACCCGGCGTCTTCCGGTCTTCGACGAGACCGAAGGTCGAGTCCACCGATCGGCGGATCAGCTCGGCCACCGAGACGCTTAGCCGCTCGGATTCCGCGGTGAGGAACGCGTACTGGCGGTCTTCGAGGATCATGTTGAAGCGTGTGCCCATAGGTACCTGTGTGTCCGCACATGAGTACCTATGGGTCGGCGTGTCCTAAGGATCAAATGTGCGAAGCAAGCGTGCCGAAAGAGCCGTGCAGCTACGCCTCCGATTCGCGTGCGGAGAAGATCACGGCCGGCATCTCTTCCTCGGCGGGGTCGACATTGCGGATCACGACGTCGAAGAGAGTCACGAGCACGGCCGCGATCGGTACCGCGAAGAGCACCGCCCAGCCGCTGAACAGGATCCCGACCGTCGTCACCGAGACGAGCACGAGGAGCGGGGACAGGCCGACGGCGTCGCCGAGGATCTTCGGCATCACGAGGTAGTCCTCGGACAGGCGCACGGCGAGCACGCAGACGAGGGCGAGGAGAGCGACGGTCACTGATGACGTGAAGCCGACCCCGACCGCAAGGGCTCCGGCCGCGATCGGACCGATGACCGGGACGATCTCGACGATTCCCGCGAACGAGCCGACCAGGAGCCAGTACGGCTCGCCGATCGCCCAGAAGAGAAGGGAGAGTGCCGTGCCGACGAGCAAGACCAGGAGCACCTGACCTCGAACGAACGCGCCGAGCTTGGCGTCGATCAGGTCCCACGTGTCGCGGACGAGCTTCCTCCGCGGTCGCGGTAGCAGCGAGCAGACCGTGTCGATCGCCTTGTCGCGCTCGAAGATCCAGTACGCGGCGGATGCGAACGTGAACAGGATGCCGATCATCGCCTCGAATGCCTTGACGCCTGCCTGCGTCGCCGGCTTGATCAGCTCGTTGCGCTTCGGCAGGTGGTTGAGCCGCTTCTGGAGCGCGACCAGAACCTGGTGCTTGACGCCGTGCGAGTTCTTCGTCGCACGCGCGATCTGCGCCTTCCCGCTCGGGCTCAGCGCGTGGTCGACCTGGTCGAGCGCCCGAGGGGCCGCGAACGCAATGCCCGCGGCGAGGATGCCCGCGATGAGCAGGTAGTGGACTGCGAGCCCGGCACCGCGCGGAATGCGCCGCCGGGCGAGCCAGTCGATCCCGGGTCGCATCGCCGCGGCGATGATGAACGCGAAGAAGAGCAGGCCGAGGACGAGGCGGAGCTTCCAGAGGGCGAGCGCCACGACGACGATTCCGCCCGCGACGAGCGTGACCACGGCGGCGCGGCGCGCAGTGTCGACCATGGGCGGACCTTCCCCGCGGACGCCGTCGAAATAACGGCTTCCGCCCCTGTACGAACACCTGTTCGCCAGATACAATGGCCGCTCGATGGCAGCCGACGAGCTCGTTGTCCACGGCGCCCGGGAGCACAACCTGAAGGACATCACCGTCCGGCTTCCGCGCAACGCCCTGATCTGCATCACCGGCCTCTCCGGGTCCGGCAAGTCGAGCCTCGCCTTCGACACGATCTATGCCGAGGGGCAGCGCCGCTACGTCGAGTCGCTCTCGGCCTATGCCCGGCAGTTCCTCCAGATGATGGAGAAGCCGGACGTCGACTCGATCGACGGGCTCAGCCCGGCGATCTCGATCGACCAGAAGACGACCTCGCGGAACCCGCGCTCGACGGTCGGGACGGTGACGGAGATCTACGACTACCTGCGCCTCCTCTATGCCCGTGTCGGCCGTCCGCACTGCCCCGTCTGCGGTCGCCCGATCGCCGGCCAGTCGATCGACTCGATCGTCGAGCAGATCCTGGCCCTGCCGGGAGGCGCCCGGTTCACCGTCAACGCCCCGGTCGTTCGCGACCGCAAGGGCGAGTACAGGGATCTCTTCGACGAGCTGCGAAACGAGGGGTTCTCGCGCGTCAAGGTGGACGGCGAGCAGCACACGCTCGACGAGCCGCCGACGCTCGACAAGAAGTTCAAGCACACGATCGAAGTGGTCGTCGACCGGCTCGTGATGAAGGACGACCTGCGCACGCGCCTCACGCAGTCGGTCGAGACCGCGGCGCAGCTCGCCGAAGGGCTCGTCGTCGTCGACCGCGTCGACACCGCCGAGACCGTCACCTACAGCCAGAACTTCGCCTGCCCGGAGCACGGCGTCTCGCTCGCTGAGCTGCAGCCGCGGGTGTTCTCGTTCAACTCGCCGCACGGTGCGTGCCCGCGCTGCACCGGGCTCGGCGCGCAGCAGGAGATCGACCCCGACCTGCTCGTGCCCGACCCGAGCCTCTCGATCGACGACGGAGCGCTCGTCCCGTGGGCCGTCGGAGGGAGCGGCTTCTACGAGTCGGTGATCCAGGCGATCGCCGACCGATACGAGGTCCCGACAGACCTCCCGTGGCAGGAGCTGACCGAGCAGCAGCAGGATTACTTCCTCTTCGGCACCGGCGGCGACAAGGTCTACGTCGCCTACCGCAACCGGATGGGCCGGCGGCGCTCGTACATGATCGACTTCGAGGGCATCGTCTCGTCGCTCGAGCGGCGCTACCGCGAGACCGACTCGAGCTCGCAGCGGGAGCGGATCGAGGAGTACATGTCCTTCCGTCCGTGCCCGGTGTGCAAGGGAGCCAGGCTCAAGCCGGAAGTCCTCTCGGTCACGGTCGGCGAGAGGAACATCCATGACTTCACACGGCTCTCGATCACCCGCGCGTTGCAGTTCCTGAACGACCTCGGGCTGACGGAGACCGAGGAGCTGATCGGGCACCGGATCGTCAAGGAGATCCGCGAGCGGCTGACGTTCCTCGACGACGTCGGCGTCGGCTACCTGAACCTCGACCGCGCATCGGCGACGCTCTCCGGCGGCGAGGCGCAGCGCCTTCGCCTCGCGACCCAGATCGGGTCGCAGCTCGTCGGCGTGCTGTACATCCTCGACGAGCCGTCGATCGGCCTGCACCAGCGTGACAACGACAAGCTGATCGGGACGCTCGAACGGCTCCGCAACCTCGGGAACACCGTTGTCGTCGTCGAGCACGACGAGCAGATGATGCGAAGCTCCGACTGGCTCGTCGACATGGGGCCCGGTGCCGGCGAGCACGGCGGCCACGTCGTCGCCGAAGGCACCGCCGCCAAGGTGCTGCGCAACAAGAAGTCGATCACCGGCCAGTACCTCTCCGGCACACGCGGTATCCCGGTGCCGCTGCGGCGAACGGAGGACAACGGCTGGTTCACCGTGCTCGGCGCTGCCGAGAACAACCTGAAGGGGATCGACGTCGACTTTCCCGTCGGCAAGTTCGTCGCGGTCACCGGTGTCTCCGGCTCGGGCAAGTCGACGCTCGTGAACGAGATCGTCTACAAGTCGCTCGCCAACCACCTGTCGAAGATGCGCGTGCGACCCGGTGAGCACAAGGGGGTCGAGGGGATCGACGCCTTCGACAAGGTGATCGAGATCGACCAGCGGCCGATCGGTCGCACGCCGCGCTCGAATCCGGCGACCTACACCGACCTCTTCACGCATATCCGCGAGCTCTACTCGCTGACACCGGACGCGAAGGTGCGCGGCTACAAGCCGGGACGGTTCTCGTTCAACGTCAAGGGCGGTCGGTGCGAGACGTGCAAGGGCGACGGGCAGATCAAGATCGAGATGCACTTCCTGCCGGATGTCTATGTGCCGTGCGAGACCTGCAAGGGCAAGCGCTACAACCGCGAGACCCTCGAGGTGCGCTTCAAGGGAAAGACGATCGCGGACGTGCTCGAGATGTCGGTCGAGGAGGCGCTTGCGTTCTTCTCGAAGATCCCGAAGATCCGCCGCCGCTTGCAGACGCTGCACGACGTCGGCCTCGACTACATGACGCTCGGCCAGCCGGCGACGACTCTCTCCGGCGGCGAGGCGCAGCGGGTGAAGCTCGCCTCGGAGCTCTGCAAGGTCTCCACCGGCCGGACGCTCTACATCCTCGACGAGCCGACCACGGGCCTTCACTTCGCCGACATCGAGAAGCTGCTCGAGACGCTGCAGCGGCTCGTCGACGGCGGCAACACGATG
>Ga0207657_10001458_pt1 | contig 25313 bp, 24 predicted proteins | sample KBSC33metaG_FD_184316 | JGI IMG/M metagenome (GOLD analysis project Ga0207657, IMG submission 184316) | Corn rhizosphere microbial communities from Kellogg Biological Station, Michigan, USA - KBS C3-3 metaG (SPAdes) (version 2) | ecosystem: Host-associated > Plants > Roots > Rhizosphere > Soil ... | reverse complement strand
TTGCCTTCCACGGTGTCGAACACCTTGAAGATCAGGCCGGCGATCATCCCCGTCCAGAACCAGCCATACCAGAACGCGATCGTGGCGATGATGCAGAGCGCTGTGCCCATGGCGGTCACGCCATTGGGTGAAATGCCCAGCCGCGCCGCCAACCGGGTGAGCCAGAACGCCCATTCCGGCCAGAGATATTTGGTGAGCAGATCCGTGACGCCCTTATACGCGCCCGTATAACTCGCCCGCTCGATCAGCGGCACGGTTTGCGGTGTCAGAAGTTCGGCAAACGGGCTTTCCCGCTTGCGCAACGCTTCGTTGAGGATGCCGCCTTCGGCCTCCGCGCGGATTTCCTCCAGGCCAATACCGGAGGGCAATGCCGCTGCTGTCGTCATCGCCGCGGCAAGAATTGTTTGCTGCTCGCCGGTGGTGACATGGGCAAGCACCGGAACGCCGCGCCGCGTAAGAACGGTGTTGGGCCGCTTGTCGAGATATGTCAGCCAGACCGGATCGAATGCGAAATCGAGATTGGCGAGGATCGCGCGGCCGGCGCTTCCACTTTCAAACGCAAAGCCCTGCGCCGCCGCGATCCGGCGAAGACGTTCCTCATTCTTCATGCCCCAGATCGGCGTGGTGTTCGCACCGACTGGTATTATCGCGGGATTTGCCGGATCGATTTTCTTCATCGTGCACCGATAGCCTATCCGGCCCCGGTTACGCTATCGGCGCAGCGCGTTAAGGATTTCTGCGGCGGCATGCGCAGGCGCGGCCCCGCTCGTGTCGCCCAGCCAGTCCGCCGTGTAGGCCGCCTGAATGGGCGCGTAATGCGCCTGCTTGCTGTGGATGTTTGCGATCGCGGGGAGGACATCATCGATCTGCGATACCACGTCGCCGCACACCCACATGGCGTAAGACGGATCGTTCTCCCACGCCGCCTGCCAGGAGTTCAGGAATACGCAGGGGCGCGGCCGCATCATAAATTCGAGGACCTGACTCGATGTGTCGCCCAGATAGATGTCGGCGGCGGCCGTGTAGCTGCCATCCACCATCGCGAAGCTGTCCAGGTCGCAATGCACATCGGTCCGATTCCGAAGATCGGCGCAAAACGTCCGCAGTTCCGGCGTACCTTCGACGAGACGTTGATGCGGCGCAAAGATAAGATTGTAGCGTCCCTCCGCGATCACCCGGCGCACGACTTCCGGCCCCCAATCCCACCAGGATGAACGGCGCCGCTGCCAATGCGGCGTGTAGAGAACGATGGGGCGCCGTTCTTTGAAGGGCGGAACCGTATGCGTTCGCTGATGGAAGCTGGCCTTCACATACCCCGTCACACCGACGCGATCGGGGTCGATACCATGCTTCACATAGGTCTCGTATTCGCGCTGGCTTGGCACCAGCGTCCGCCATGCAGACTTGCGCCGCCGGTCGCCGCGAACGCTCATCGAGCCAACGCCATGCTTGGTCTGTATGAAACGGGCCCTGAGCGGAAAGAGGGTCGGCAGCCACAGGCTCGTCCGTTCAGCGCAGACAACAACCGGCACGCCCGCCAGATACGGCACAAGGCGCAACAACATCGGCATCTTCGCCGGAAGCTTCGGATTGTGTCCCTTGGCGCCGGACTCAACGCGCCGGAATCCCGGCGCGCGGCGAATCCGGACATTCCTGCCGTTCAGTGCGCGCAGCCAGCCGCCCAGTAACGCCTCGTGCATCGATGTGCTGACCCAAAGGTCGATGGGGAGTTGCGGATCGATGCGCGCAAGGCTTTCGACGATGGGAAAAAGATGGGGGATCAGAAGCGTCTCGCCCAGGAACAGGAACGCGACGCGGCGCGCGATCATTGCGCTTTCTCACGATGGATATTTGCCCAGCGTTCAATATCTTCGGGGCGGTCAATCTCCTGCCATGCGCCCGGATCTCGGCTGATGGCATGGACGCCTGCGGTCTGTGCCAATCTGGCGATCACCGCGTGGTGAAAGGCCTTCTGTCCGTCTGTGGCGCTGATGACGTCATCCAGCGCTTTCCGATAGGTTCCCTGTGTGTCGTCGGAAAGGATCACGCCGAGCGAGCGATGCGTCGTTGTCTCGGTGGGAAGCGCTTTGGAAACCGCGAGTACCTTCTCGGCTTTCACCGTCACGCGCATATCGTCGAATTCCAGATCGCGCGTTTCTTCGACAAGCAGGTTGACGCCTGGGTTTGTTCGCCGGACCGCACCGGCGATCATAGCGGCGTCGAATACGGTGTCGCCGTTCATCAGACAGAAGGGCTCGGCGAGATGTTCGCGCGCCGACCATACGCTGCCGATGCTACTGGCAACCGACCAAAACGGATTGAAGACCGGAAAAACCTCGATCGGCAATGTGCGTTCGAGAAACGCCAGAACTTGCCGGTGCTGATAGCCGATCACCACAGCCGCCCGATGAATCCCGGCCGCGCGCAGAGCCGACAGCTGATGAAGCAGGATTTCCTGTCCCTGCACCTTCACGAGACATTTGGGCATTTCGAGCGTGAGCGGCAGCAGACGAGAGCCTTGCCCCGCGCATAGGATTATTCCTTTCATGCTCTTGCTTACCGCCATTTCGCCCCGCATATCGGGGGACGTTCGATGAGCGATATTCGGCATTCCCGGCGGTTTCAAGGGTGCTGTTGATCGTATGATGGCGAAAGCGCTTAAAACATCATTTGAACGATATCCCGGGACGTCAGAAAGCAATCGTGACCGCCACACCCGAACCAGCGACGGATAGGCCCGACAAAGCGTCCGAACTCCACCGGTCGCAGGGATTGTTTCGGCGTGTCCTGGGCAATGCGTCGATCCTTCTGGGTGGCAAGGCGGCCACTGCGGTACTGGGTCTTGCAACGACGGCATTCGCCGCGCGCGCGCTCGGCCTGCACGACTTCGGCATCCTCACGCTCATCTATGCCTTCACCAACGCCGTCTCCGATCTTGTCGAATTTCAAAGTTGGCAGGTGATCCTTCACTACGGAACGCGGCCGCTGCAGGAAGGCCGGCTGAGTCTGTTCCAGCGGGTCTTGTCCTTCAGCCTCATGCTCGACGGCATTGGCGCTGTCGCTGGGCTCTGCGTTGGTATTGCGGGTGTGCTTCTGTTCGGTCAACAACTCGGATGGTCCAGCGGTATTACGCCGGTTGTGCTTCTCTACACGACATCCGTTGTATGGATGGCGTCCGCGACCGCAACGGGCGTTTTGCGCCTCGTTGATCGCTTTGATCTTATCGCCATTCAAGATAACGCCCAGGCCGCGGTTCGATTGATCGGCGCCGCCATAGCTTTCTTCGCCGGCGGCGGTCTGATCGCTTTCCTTGTCGTATGGTACGTCGCGAGCATGCTGTCCTTTGTCTGCCGGGTTTATTTCGCATGGCGCGAATTGTATCGGCACGGTTATCTTCAAGATTTCCAGTGGAATGCGCGCGTTCTTACGCACGGCCTACCGGGCATCTGGCGTTTCTGCCTGACGACAAACTTCAACGGCACATTGCAGCTTGCCTTCACCCATATCGGAACGTTGTCCTCGGGTTGGTTTCTGGGGCCGTCGGCAGCGGCGCTTTACCGCGTCGCGCGCCAGGTCGCGACGGCGATCGTCAAGCCCACACGCCTTGTCATGCCTGCGCTTTATCCGGAGCTTGCGCGTCTTTGGGCGATCGGCAACACCAAGGCGCTATATCGTCTGGTGATGCAGGTCGCGCTATCGGGCGGCGCATTGGCCACAGGGCTCCTTATCGTGGCGGCGTTTGGCGGCAGCTGGGCGTTGCGCACGGCGTTGGGCGATGCGTTCGCCGGTGCGGCTCCGGTGATGACATGGCTCGTAGGTTCGGCAGCCATCGGCATATGGGCGCTTCCGCTTGAGCCGTTTCTCATCTCGACGGGGCGTGCGACCGCTGCGTTCGTCACGCGCGCAGCGGTAACCGTATTGTATTTACCTTGTCTCTTCTTTGGGCTGGAGTGGTACGGCCTGTTGGGCGCGGGCTATGCAACTGTCGCGGCCATGGGTTTGCTATTCCTCGTCCAGTTCGCGGTGGTTCTGCAGATTTTCCGCACATCGCGGCGGGAGCCCCCGTCGCGCATACCCCAAGGTTACTAGGGCTATCGGGGCAATACTGTTGCCACCCGGGCAGGCCTCTGATACCCGACGAGAAATGACCCTCCATGCAATAAAGGTCATTGAACGCCCGGAGCACATGACAGAACCCACGCCGTCTCACCATCCCGGGCTCCCGCGGCGTTATGCGGATTTCGGTACTCTCGCCGATGCGTTGGACTACGCAGCGAGTGGCCCGACGGGCATCAACTTCTTTTCCGGCAAGGGGCAGCTCACCGAAGCTCTGCCTTACAGCCTTTTGCGGGAACAGGCGCTGCACCTCGCTCGCCGCATGCTCGGTGCGGGCCTTAAGCCCGGCGATCGCGTAGGCCTCATCGCCGAAAGCGATGGCGATTTTGCTCGCGCATTCTTTGCCTGCCAGTATGCGTGCCTTGTGCCGGCGCCCATGCCGCTTCCGGCCGCGTTCGGCGGCAAGGACAGCTATATCGCACATCTGCGGCGCATGATCGAAAGCGCCAAAGCCGCAGCCGCGTTCGGTCCTGCCATGCTTGAGAGTTGGCTTGTCGAAGCCGCGGAAGGTCTCGATCTCAAGCTCTGCGGCACACTCGCGTCGTTGGAGGGCGCGGCGCCGATTTCCGGTGACCTGCCGAAACAAGCTTCCGACGGTCTCAGCTATCTGCAATTTTCATCCGGCAGCACTCGTTTTCCATTGGGTGTCGCCGTAACACAGCGCGCCTTTATGGCGAACGCACACTACACGGGCCGGTATGGCCTGGGCATTATGGACGGCGATCGGGGCATATCGTGGCTCCCCTTTTATCATGACATGGGGTTGGTCGGCTTTTTGCTGACGCCCATGGCGTGCCAGATGTCTGTCGATATCATTCCCACGCGCGAATTTGCACGGCGGCCGCTTCTTTGGCTCAACCTCATAAGCCGCAATGGCGGCACGCTCTCCTTCAGTCCGTCGTTTGGCTACGAACTGTGCGCGCGGCGTGCGGAAACACTCTCGCTTGAGGGGCTCGATCTGTCGCGTTGGCGTGGTGCCGGTATCGGCGGCGATATGATACGCCCCAATGTGCTCGCGCGTTTTGCAGAGCGCTTCGCGTCCTGCGGGTTCGATTCCGCTGCTTTCGTGCCGAGCTATGGCATGGCCGAGGCAACCTTGGCGTTGACATTCCCGCCTTTGGGGCAGGGCGTGCGGCACGATACGATCGACAGCACGCTTCTCGAACACGAACATCGCGCCGTGCCTGCCAGTGATAAAGCCGCGCGCGCACGGACCTTTGTCTTGTGCGGAAAAATCTTGCCCGGACACGATCTTGAGGTACGGGGCGAAAATGAGCGGCCTTTGCACGATCGACGCGTGGGGCGGATTTTTGTGCGTGGCCCCAGCTTGATGACCGGCTATTTCGGCGCGCCTGAAGAAACGGCGCGCGCAATGGTTGGGGACGGCTGGCTCGACACGGGCGATCTTGGCTATCTGGTCGACGGCCAGATCGTCATCACCGGGCGCGCCAAGGATCTCATTATCGTTAACGGTCGTAACATCTGGCCGCAAGATCTTGAATGGACGGCTGAAGCGGACATCGCGGGTCTGCGCAGCGGTGATGTCGCCGTTTTCTCGATCGAAGGCGAAGTGGACGAGGAAATTATCGCCTTGGTGCAATGTGCGATACGCGATCAGGCCGACCGCGATGCGCTCGTTGCTGAAATCGCTAATGTCTATCGTGGGCGCCACGGCATCGAGGCCAAGATTGTGCTGGTGCCGCGCCACAGCTTGCCACAAACCTCTTCGGGCAAGTTGAGCCGCAGTCGCGCGCGCACCATGTATCTTGCTGGTGCTTTTGCGCCCGCCGACGCTGCCTCCGAATGAGCGGTGGGCGTGTTGTCGCCGTTACGGGCGCTACGGGCTTTCTCGGTCTCCATCTCGTTGCGGAATTGGCCCGCCAAGGCGCGCATGTGCGTATCCTGACGCGACGCGATCCGACACATGATCTATGGCGCGGCCTTGCGCTCGACGTGGTGCCTGGCGATCTCGAAAATTCGAAAGCTTTGGAAAAACTCGTTACCGGCGTCGATGCGGTTGTGCAGGGCGCCGGTCTTATCAAGGCGCGCGATCGTGCTCAGTTTATGCGGGTCAATCGGGATGGCATGAGCGCCGTCGCCGCGATGACGCAGCGGTGTTCTCCCCAAGCGCGGTTCATCGCCATCTCGTCACTCGCGGCGCGCGAACCGCAACTATCGGATTATGCCGCGAGCAAACGGGCAGGGGAGGATGCTGCTCGTGCTGCTTACGCCGATGCATTGGAGCAGTTGCTGATCATACGGCCCCCCGCGATCTATGGGCCTTGGGACCGCGAGACCCTGGCGATCTTCAAAGCTGCGTCGCAACCGCTCGTACCTGTTTTTGGGAGAGGCCGCGCCGCGATCGTCCATGTCGCCACGGCCGCCGGTGTGCTCGCGCTTTTGGCAATGGGCCGCGGTGAGGCAGGACTTTATGCGCTCGCCGATCCGCGCCCTGAGGGATACACCTTGCGAGAATTGCTGAGCGAGGCCGCGCGCGCCCTTGGTTCGAAGCCGCGCTTTATCGACGTCCCCGATACTGCTCTTACCGCAGCAGGCCAGTTGTCTGCGTGGTGGGGTTCGCTGCGCGATACCCCCCCGATCTTCACCCCGGGAAAGGTACGGGAAATGCTCCACGGCGACTGGTCCATATCGCCCCGTGAAATGCTTCCCTCCCCAATTTACCAGGAAAACATTGGAATAGCGCGAGGTTTTCACGAGACCGTGGCGTGGTATCGAGCGGCAAAATGGCTTTCGGGATAGTGCTTTAGAGGTAGCGCGCCGCAATATTACCGTTTATCAATGCATTTGTGACTTTTGAGTTCCGGTGCATTACAATTTTGTTATCCGTGCCAGCCGATCAGGGGCGTGAAGCTGGCACGCGGTGCGTTCGAGTGTGATCGGTAAAGGGGCTTATGGAAAGTTCTATCGAAGACATCCGAGGCGTTGTGTTCGAGACGCTTCGCGCGTCGCTGCCAAAGCCAATGGAACTTTCGGATCAGACCAACATCGTACGCGACCTCGGACTCGACTCCGTCGCGGTCATGGATTTCGTGATGGAAATCGAAGACCGGTTGGATATCTCCGTCCCGCTCGACCGGATCGCGGAAGTGGAGAAGATCGGTGATCTTGTCACTACCGTCCGCGATTTGAAGAACAGGGCTTGACCGATGTCCCTTCTCGACAAATTCGCGCCGCTGACCGCGCAGTACAATATCCTGGAAGAGATCGGCGCCAATCCGTTCAACATCACCTTCGACCGGATTCTTTCACCCACCGAAGCGATGATCGGCGACAAGCGGCTTCTGCTGCTCGGCACGAACAATTATCTCGGCCTCACATACGATCCCGCGGTGATCTCCAAGGCGATTGAAGCGACCCGCGCCTTCGGGACGGGCACGACGGGCTCTCGCATCGCCAATGGCAGCTATGGCGGCCATAAACGTCTGGAATCTGCGCTGGCCGATTTCTACGGCCGCAAGCACGCCATGGTTTTCTCGACGGGTTATCAGGCCAATCTCGGCATGCTTTCGACATTGGCGGGGCGGAACGACCATCTGCTCGTCGATGCCGATTCACATGCAAGTATTTATGACGGCTCGCGGCTGGGACATGCACAGGTCACCCGCTTCCGCCACAACGATCCCGATGACCTGCACAAGCGCTTGCGCCGCCTTGCCGATCAGCCGGGCGACAAGGTGGTTGTCGTTGAAGGTATCTACTCGATGCTTGGCGACACGGCGCCGCTTCGCGAGTTTGCGCAAGTGAAGCGCGAATGGGGCGCCTATCTGGTTGTCGATGAAGCGCATTCGATGGGCGTCCTGGGCGATACGGGCCGCGGGCTTGCCGAAGCCGAGGACGTCGAAGCCGATGTCGATTTCGTGGTCGGCACTTTCTCCAAGAGTTTGGGTGGCGTCGGTGGATTCTGCGTCAGCGATATCGAGGGTTTCGACATCCTGCGCGTGGCGTGCCGGCCCTACATGTTCACGGCGTCTCTACCGCCTGCCGTTATCGCGGCGACGATGGAGGCGTTGCATCAGTTGCGCACGCGCCCCCAACTGCGCGAGCGCCTCATGGAAAATGCCGAGCGCTTTTATGCGGGGCTGACACGGCTGGGCTTCAGGGTTGGACCCGAACTCAGCCCGGTTGTATCGGCCATCATGCCGGATGCCGAGGTCGCGGCGTTATTCTGGACCAACCTGCTGAAAGCAGGGCTCTACACCAATGTAAGCCTGCCGCCGGCAACGCCCAACGGTCTGGCGCTTCTACGCTCCAGCGTGAGTGCGGCGCACACACCACAGCAGATTGACCATGCGATCGCGCTCTTCGCGCAGGTGGGACGTGACTTGGGGCTGATTTCCCATGCCCACCGGGCGAGTGCCCCTTATCACGCTTCGGGTGCCGAAGCGGTCATCGCGGGCGAATAGGTTTTCAGCGTAGCGCGCCTTGGCGCCATAACCGCCACAATATCCGTGGGGCGGCAAGGATCGGATGGCGCTTCTGCCATGGCGTCAGATCGATCGGGATCTGCGTGTGCCGCTCAGCCTTCCACGCAAGATAATCCGCACCTCCCTTGAAGGTGGACGCCGCCTTTACCAGGCGCGCGATATTCAAAGGTTTGCCGGCCGCACGCCGGAGCGCCCAGAGGCGCTGCGCCTGCTTGCGCTCCTCCGCGACGATGCGCGGCCGGAGTTCGCCGGCTTCCTTAAGAAAATCCACGCCTGCCGCTCGCCACGCCGGCTCAAGCAGGCGCACATATCTATCGGCGGCATGTCTCACGATCTCATCGGAACGCACCGACTTTTCCACGCGAAGTTCGGCGGTATAGGTCGCAGCATAAAGTGCGCGCCAATAGGCGGCGGGCTCGCCGTGCCCGGGGCCCAAATAAGCGGCCCAGCGGGCGGCGGTGGCCACAGCGCTCGTCAGTAGGGCGATGGTATTGGTCGTTGCCACAGCGTCACGGGTCCAGGCGATCGCGACCGGTTGCGAAAACCGGGCCCAGATCGTCGTGTCGAGACTCCTGAAGCGCGTGGCGGCTGCAAACTGGCTTGGCGTCATCACGGCGACTTTCGCACACAAGCGCAGCGTGCCGGTGAGGTACTCGCGATATTCCACATTGGGCGGCAATAACCGGTTGGCGAGTTTCGCGAGGCGACGCTGCGGCCATGCCCCGATCTCTTCGACCAGCACATAAAAATCCAGCACGCCGTCGAGACTGAGGGTCCGCAAATTCGATCCATAAAATAGAACCGCCGTAACCGCGCCTTTCGCGTCGGCGGCGAGCCTGGCTGCAAAATCGCGCACAGGGACAGGAATTTCCTGCGCGGTTTCTGCCGCGATCAGATGGGTCAGTTCGGCCGTCATACGACGACAAAATCCAGAACGCGGCCGCTTCGCAACTCCACCCTGCCGGATGGCCCCGGTTCAAACGTCTCTCCATCGAGTACGAAGCGATGGCCGAGTTCGAGTTGGATCGTGTCGGCGCTGCCGCTGTGGTAGTCGCCGGCCTCCCGCAGCCAGTCTGGCGCGCGTCCGCGCAAAACGGCAAATAGCGCACCCAGCACGCGTTTGGGATGCGCATCGACATCGAGATAACGGATCGGCGCATCGAGTGCGCCCCAAAACGGCCACAGGCCAAAGCCGAGCTTGTGCAGTGTTGTCGCGAGGAAGAGGAAACGGTTGTTCTTGCGCCCGTTCGAGCGCGGCGTCCCATCAACCGACGGCGTGATCGTCATGGGCTCGCCTGCGAACCATTCGGAGCGGCCGGCGTAGGCTTGCGCAACAGACGCCATGATGGCGCCCGCCACGGCTGTGTGATGCGTCACCGATTTCACATAGTGCCGCCCATGCGCGAAATCGATCCCGCGCGTGAAGCCGGCGGCGCCCAGGAACATGCCGCGCGCTGGAGGATGGGCGTTGTCGGGCCAATGCACATCGAGTGTCGCGCGCTTGCGAATATGCGCCGCCGGCTCCGCGCCAGATGCGACATCGACAAGCCGCATGAGTGTTTTCACGCCAGCCCTGCGGCAGCCAAGATCGGATGCAACGAGGTTTGTATTACCGGAGGGGATAACCGCGATTTGCGGCAGGCGATCGCCAAATGCCGTGGGCAAGGCGGTCAGAACCTTGTGCATCGTTCCGTCTCCACCGTCGATCGCCAGAAGCCCAACCTCGCGGCGCGCGAATTCTTTCAATATTTCGGTGAGATCTTCCGGTTCGTCCGCTTCGACGAAAAGATCGCCCAATGCATCGGACGCGCGCTGGCGGAAACCATCGCGGTTGCTGCGATTTCGCAGGCTGCGGGGATTGCGGACGAGGCCGAGCTTCATCCTTGCGGCCGGGGCGCGCCACAGATGGGGCAGTTGTGCATTTGCATCGATAACGGGATGATTAAGCTCCTGTAATATTGCTATACTATCTGGGTCGCGGCTCTACAATGCGCAGCCACATGCCGCTTCGCTCCTATCGTCCGGATACATAATGAACGCGCCCGGAAAGAATCTTTTCCGTCTTGCCCACCTGTCCGACCTGCATCTTCCGATGGCAGACGATCCGCTGTCCTGGAGCGACGTGTTTTCCAAGCGCCTGTTCAGCCGAATCTCCTGGCGCACGAAACGCCGTCATATACATCGGCCGGAAGTTCTCGATCTGCTGTTTGCGGATATTCTCGCCCACGAGCCGGACCATATTGCGGTCACGGGCGATGTCACCAATCTTTCCCTGGCGGATGAATTCGATCGCTCTTTCGGGTGGCTTGAACGCCTGGGCTCCAGCGAAAGCGTCACGCTTATTCCCGGCAATCATGATCGTCTTGTTGCACTGAAGCCAGACGAGGGGCCGTCGCGCTGGCAGCGCTGGATGCGAGGCGATGACGGCAGGGCCGAGTTTCCTTTTGTGCGCGTGCGGCCCCCGGTTGCGCTTGTCGGTATCAACACAGCGGTGCCGACGCCGCTATTCTCTGCCAGCGGACGCGCGGGCGCCGATCAGATTGCGGCGCTCGGAAAGCGCCTCGCGGAACTCGGCGCGCAAGGCCTCTACAGAATTGTGTTGATCCATCATCCCATCGGTGAAGGCATTGCGCCCGAACGTAAAGCGCTCGTGGACCGTGCCGCCGTTCGCGCCGCTATCGCGGCCGCCGGCGCGGAACTCGTTTTGCATGGTCACACGCACACAGCGGACTTTTATTCCGTCGATGGCCCGCTGGGGCCGGTCCCTGTGATCGGCGTTCCCTCGGCCTCGGCGATTGCAAGCGAGCGTGAGGCGCGTCCTGGCAAGGTCAATCATGCGGCGCGTTGGCATCTGATGCAGATTGTGGAGACGCCCGCGGGCTGGCGTACCACGGTCAACGCCCGTCGGCTATCGCCGTCCGGAAGTTTTGAAACTTGCGGAACGTTCGCCTTCGATGCGCCGAAGGTTCAGGCAAATCTCAGTATCGCATCGTGATGGTTAGCGGATTGACGCCATCATGCGCCGTGAATTTTGCCGCGTTGTAAGAGGGCAGGCCGGCTACTGCCGGCGCGTCATTGGAGAATCCGTAACCCTCTGCCGGCAAGCCGATAAAGGTACGATTGAAATCGTGGTCGTTGTTTTCATCGTGATAGATCGCGATGGCATAGTCACCGCTCTGCGGCACGGTCATGCAGGCATGCACCACGGAGGCCGCGGGCAGTCGAACACGCGAAAGCTTGGCATGTGGCGCGAGAAAGCGTTTGGCGATGCCTGGATAGATCGTGATCGTGACGTTCCCTTTGCTGGAATGAACGCCTTTCACGGTGATCGCGAGAATTGTCTGTCCGGGGCTTGTCGCGCAACTCGCGGTCGTTGTTGGTGATGGTGTTGCCATGGCCGGACTCGCTGTCATTGCGAACACCGCGCCGAATGCCAACAGCAGGCTTGTAGGAATTTTCGGCCTCATGTTTTCGGCTCCAGAATCTTCCGCACCAGGACAAGGTCGGAGAGCTTATCGACATCCACGGCGGCGAGCCCGTCGGGCATTTCGACAATACCGGCCTTCGCTCCTGCAAGTTTTGACAGGCGTGCCAGAGCTTCGCCAAGAGGTAGCGTGCCGGTTGCGTAACGCAAGGCAGTTACGGGCCCCAGGCGCGCGGCAAGCTTCAGTGGAGATTTGCGATGCGCCTCCATCTCGCGCCAGAAGCTGATCGCGTTCTTGGCGCGCACATTCGCCAGATAGAAAAGGTTGCAGCCGGAAAACTTCCCGTCGGAGAAGCGCAGGAATGTCCGCTTCGCGCCCGGCGTAGCCGTCAGCACGTTTTCGCTGCGCGCCAGAGCCGCCGCGACGTCAGCGCCGGGAAGATGCGCGAGGAAATAGGCGATCCACTCCGGCTTGAGAAGCGCGTGATCGCCTGTTGTGACGAGAAGCGGCGTGCCGAGTTTTTCCACAGCGGCGAGAACGCTCAGGCTGGGGCTGGCCTGTGCCGGAAGGATTTCGCAATCCGCCGCCACGGCTTGCAGTGCTTGTGTATCTTCGATGGAAATCGCGATATGTGAGATAGCCGGTGAATGACGCAGTGCGTCCAGCACATGCGCGATCATTGGGCGGCCTGCGACAGGGATCAACGCTTTGTGCGTGACGCCGGCGGCCATAGCCATTGGGTCGGACGGCCCACGCGATCCTGCAAGGACGAGCGCCGTCAAACCCGTGGTCAAAGCGACTTTCCGTAGATGCGGTAGGTCTTGTAGGCGACACCGCCAAGGGATTCGTTCATCCGGCGCATCGGCATGTTGTCTTCGAGAATCCAGGACATCTCGATGTGCGTGAAGCCCATCTTGATCGCTTCCTTGCGTACCGTATCGATCAGGAGGAAGGGTAGGAAGCTTCCGAGCACGCCATGCGCCGCCGAGCGCTTGACGCCCATCAGCGGCACGCGCGCCGTTTTCACACCACGCACCTTCAGTCGCCACAGCAGCTTTGCCCAGCCGAAGGGCAGGATGCTGCCGTTCAGATCCCGGATCGCTTCATTGAGGTTGGGCAGGCAAACGAGGAATCCGACAGGTTCACCATTCTGTTCGACAATGCTCACCAGGCGCGGATCGAGAAGAGGCCTGAGTGATTTCGCCAGATGATCCGTCTCGATATCCGTCAGCGGCACGAAGCCCCAATTGTGCAGCCACGCGTCGTTGAAAATTTCGGTGATGGCGCGGATTTCGTCGTTGTAGCGCTTGAAATCGATGCGACGCACCGTGATGCCGTTCGGCAGTGCGCGTGCAAGGAGGCGGCGGGCGGAAACAGGAAGCTCCCCCGTGATGTCGTAGATGTAGGCGTAGACGTCTTTTTCCTTGGTATAGCCACGTTCTTCGATGCGAGGCCCCAGATAGGGCAGATCGTGGCCCATGAGCAGCATGGGCGGGGTGTCGAAGCCATCGACTAGAAGCCCCATCTCTTCATTGATATTGAGATTGAACGGCCCTGTGGCGCGTTTCATGCCGCGTGCGCGAAGCCAATCCTCTGCAGTCGTCAGGAGCGCGCGGGTGATCGCCGGATCGTCTTCGGCGGCGAGCATGCCGAAATGGCCGGTCGCATCGGAACGAAGCGCCAATTCCTGATGATCGATCTGTGCGCTGATCCGGCCGACATCGCGCCCATCCTTGCGTGCGATCCAGAACTGAAGGTCCGCATGGCCGAAGAACGGATTCTTCGGCGTCAGCGCATCCAGCCGCTCCAGATGAAGTGGCGCGATGTAGGTCGGATCGTTGCGATGAAGCCGTTCGGGCAGGCGAATGAAGCGGTCAAGAAGGGCGCGGCCCTCAACCGGTACAATTTCAATCGATGTCACGAAACGAGCCTGTGATCGGAATTATCGCTGGCGGCGGCGCGAGCCGGCGGCGGCCGGTCGCGCGGCGGCGCGCCAGTCAGTTCCATCACCCACGGATAGCGCCGTGCTTCGTCGGTGCTGTAGCCAAGATTGTAAACGCTCGGGCTCTTCGCGCGCGCGCGCGCATCGCCATAGAAGGTCCCGGTCAGCTTGTCGGGCAGGAAGCTCACGATCCCATAGTTTCCATTCTCGTTATGGAAGTGATGGGCGAGGTGATGCTGCTTGAGGTTTCGCAACAAGCGGCTTTTCGGCGTGTAGTTCAGATGCTGGATGCAATGGATGAATTCATAGACGCAGGTTGTGACAAGTCCGGTGGAAAATGCCGCCGCCGCGCCTTGCCAGCCAGCGATCGCATATCCGATCGGCATCGTCACCGCCGCGATCGTCGGCAGGGTGTTGCTTGGGTCGCCGAACAGCACTTCGAGCAGATGCGGATCCTGATGATGATCGAAATGGATGCGCTTCCACAACGCGGCGGTCCACTTCATTTTATAGAGCCAGCGGCCGTGCAGAATGAAACGGTGAATAAGGTACCAAGCCACCGGATAGGCGGCGACGGCCACGAGCACGGTAAGAGCGATCAGGTCCCAACGCGTGGCGAGCGCAAGGGTGACGATTGCTGCGGCGACTGCGAGCGCCGCGTATATCTGAATCGCCGGATAGGTTGCGTAGGCCACCCAGAGTTCAGGCAGCGTCATGCGTCCAAGATCGTAGCTGCGACCGCGCCATGCCCGGCCCCACGCCAATTTCGCCATCATCGTCTTGCTCTACGCCCCGTCACACCGTTGTCGCCGCCCGTTCTCATAATGGGCCGGGAGGGCCCGAGCCGTCAAAAGCTCAGGCTTTACCCCGCTTATATGGGGTCGGGGGCGGCTCTCGCCAGACTTATCTATCTTCGAGATTCAGCAGCAGGGATGTCCCCACCATCGTAAAGATCACGAGTGCCGCCCAAGTGGCCACAAAGGGTGGGAGCGCACCGGATTCACCAAAGGCGTTCAATACCCCATTGGTGAGTAGGTAAAGCAGGCCCAGCGAAAGACTCGCTATGAGGAAGCCTGTGCCGCCGCCGCTGCGTAGGGGCGTGAAGGCCACCGGAAGGCTGAGAAGCAGCATGACGAACGCAGCGAGTGCGCTCGCATAGGTTTCTTCGATCTGCATTTCATAAAAGCTCGGTGCGCGGTTCGAGGGACGCGATCCCTCGAGGGCGGATCGGGATGCCTGCATGGAAAGCCGCGATGCAGGAAGACCCAACTCGACAACTTCCGCGGGCGTTAACCGCACGTCCCATGTCTCGTTGCCGACGGATTTGTCGGTTGCGCCGCGTGGCGTGATGGCGGTTTCCACAACACCGCTAAGCTTCCACTGGCCGTCCTTATAATTGCCTTGCTCTGCGGTGATGCGGCCTGTGAGCCCTCCTTCCGCATCGCGCTTATAGATATGAACGCCCGTCAACCGGTGGCCGCCGTCAAACATGTGATCGACCGCGACGATCTCGCCGCCCACACGAAACCAAACTGGTTTGTCTTTGCTGTCATCGCGATCGCTGCCCGGCGGTGTTGTCGATTGCCACCAGACCGACAGAGCGCTTGCCGAGCGAGGGACCAACTGGTCGGCAACGAGGAAGTGCAGGAAAGCGATTGCCGCCACGCATGGCAGCAACAATCCGCCGAGCTGATAGATGGTAATGCCGGCCGAGCGTATGGCGGTCAGTTCGTTGTGACGCGCGGCCTGCACAAAGGTGAGCACGCCGCCGATGAGTACGCCCAGCGTAATGGCCTGATCCAGCGTCGCCGGCAGGCGCAGAAGAACATAATGAACAAGGCCCATCACGCCGAGTTTGCGGTCCAGGATGTCGGTCGCATTGTTGAGCACATCGAGAAGCTCGATGAGGCTCGTGAAGCCCAAAATCGCTCCGAGTGTATTGGCGAGGAAACGCCGGCTTAGATAGCGCAGAAGAACCCGGCGCTTCATGTGGCCGCCCTGCGCCGCAGGCGCTTGAACGGCCGGCTGATGGCAGCGATGACATCCAGCATCCCGTCCACGGCGTGCGTCATGGGATTGTCGCCGGGGCGTTCGCGGCTGTTGCGGAAAAGCCAGATCCCGAAAAGCGTGAAGAGGCCAAAGGGCACCCACAAAGCCGGAACAGCGGGCAGGCGGCCGATGTCGGCCAGGCTCTCGCCGAGTTGCAGAATGTGGTGATAGGCAAGCAGCAACAGCGCCGCGATGATCATGCCGGATGTGCGGCGGCGGCGTTTCGCGGCCATGGCGAGGGGCACCGCGATGAGCGGCAGGATGGGCAGTGAAAGTGTCCGCACAATGCGGCTATGGAATTCCGACGCCAGCCTTTGCGGCGAAACTATCGAGTTCGGATCGCCGAGATCCCGGCGCAATTCGAAAAGCGTGAGCTCGCGTTCGCTGTCGCCGCGCGGGCGAAAGGGATGAACGCCGGATAGCAAATTTACCGTCGACTTCAATCCGGCGAAGCGAACAACATAAGGTCGTTTTCCGTCCCGGCTTTCCAGCGTGGTGCCGCGCTCCAGATAGAGATCGATCTGCGTTCCGTCGTCGGAAAGCACCAGATATCCGGACGGCGCTGTGGTGATCTGTTCGCCATTCGCCGTTTTCTTATGAACGAACACGCCGGTGAGCGTCCGGCCGGATATGTCCACGGCATCGGCTGAGATCGTCACGCCCGCACGCGCATCTATAAAAGTTGCCGGCTGGACATGGGCGTCCCAGGCGGCATTGGTCGCGGTATAGAGAAGCGATTGATAGACATACCGCGTGTAAGGCTGAAGAAAGCCAAACAGAATGAAGCTGATGATCGCAAAGATGAGGCCGATAGCGAAGAACGGGCGGCTCAATCGTGTGATCGACCAGCCTCCCGCGAGAAGCGCATCGAGTTCGTTGTCGTCTCCCATCCCTGCGATCGCAAGGAAGACCGCGAGAAAGAATGCGGCGGGCAATGCGAGACCGAGATAGTAAGGAACGAGGCTGGCGGCGAGTTCGACCACCACAGAATAGGGGCCACCCTTCAACGCGAGAAGATCGAACAGGCGCAACACCCGCTCGAGCAGAAGCGCGACAAGCACAACTCCGAGCGAGAGCGCGAATGGCCGCAAGGTTCGCGCCGCGATGTAACGGTCGATCAAAGGAATGTAAGGCAGAAGCCTGCGCACCTGCCGGCGGTCCCCACTGCCGGAGGTCATGGAGTTTGCGCTCCCCGCCATGCCTGACGCGGTGTTGCGACATAGGCGCGACAGGCGCTTGCGCGCTGCAGGACGACGTGAAGGGACATGCCGGGCTCGACCATCAAGGCATCCTTCTTAGCACGAAGGCGGGCGGCGTCACGCGCCAGCCCCCTCGCTGTAGACTTCGAACAAATTTGGCCACCAGGTTTTCCGCATTGCACGGGCAGGGCTCTTCGGCCCAGACTCCGGGCGTTCATTCGGTTGGGGGATTCATGCGCTTGATTTCCATGTTGCTTTCAGCGGCGGCGTTCGCCGTGATCTCTGCCACCGCTTTCGCACAGGACATGGACGACGTACCGCCGCCGCCATCCACGCTGGAATCCCCCGACGCGAAATTCATCGCCTATAAACAGCCGATCATCGCCTTCACCCATGCCGAGATCGTGGACGGTACCGGCGGCGCGCCGGAATACGATCAGACATTAATCATTAAAGACGGACGCATCGCGGCGATCGGGCCTCATGTCGCGATCCCGCAAGACGCAACGGTCATCGATGCGCGGGGCAAGACGCTTCTGCCGGGTTTCGTGATGGTTCACGAACACCTCTTCTACACGATGGGCAAAGGCAACTACGCGTCGATGCTCTACACATTCCCGCGGCTTTATCTTGCCGGCGGCACCACGACCGCGCGCACCGGCGGCTCCATGACGCCTTATGGCGACATCAACCTGAAGCTGGCGATCGACAAAGGCGATGCGATTGGTCCTGATCTGGATGTCACCGGGCCTTATCTCAACGGGCCGGGCCTGCCGATTCTGAAAATGCATGTGCTGTCCGGACCGGATGACGCGACGAAGATGGTGAACTATTGGGCCGATGAAGGCGCGACCTCTTTCAAGCTCTACACCAACATTACCCGTGGCGAGGCGAAGGCGGCGATCGATGCGGCGCATGCGCGGGGATTGAAGGTCACCGGCCATCTTTGCTCCGTCACCTATCGCGAGGCGGCCAATCTCGGCATCGACAATCTCGAGCATGGTTTTGGCGTCATGACCGACTTCAACAAGGACAAGAAACCGGATATTTGCCCCTCGGGATCGCAGCAGGCGCTCGCGAATCTGGATGTGAATGGCGAAGGTGTGAAGTCGCTGATCGACCTACTGATCAGAAAGCATGTCGCGCTGACCTCAACGCTCACCGTGTTCGAAACTTTTACGCCCGGCCGCCCCGAGGCGCCGGAGCTGGCGCGCGAAATGCTGATTCCGGAACTGCGCACGGCCTATGAAGAGAGCTGGGTGCGGGCGGCAAGCAACGATCGGATGAAGCCTTATGTCACGATCTTTCCCAAGCTGATGAAGCTGGAGAAGAAATTTGCCGATGCGGGCGGTACGCTGCTCGCGGGTACCGATCCCACCGGCTATGGCGGCGTGGTCCCGGGTTTCTCCGGTAAGCGCGAGATCGAGCTTCTGGTCGAAGCCGGCTTCAGTTTTCCGCAAGCATTGAAGATCGCGACCTTGAACGGCGCACATTATCTCGGCCGCGATCACGACATCGGTTCGCTTGCTGTCGGAAAACGGGCAGATATCGTGGTCGTCTCTGGCGATCCGTTGAAGAACCCTGCGGCCATCGAAGCCATGCCGCTCGTCTTCAAAAAGGGGGTTGGCTACGACAGCAACGCCATTTTCGAAGCCATGAAGGGGCAGGCCGGTCTTTATTAACGCGGCGCGCATTGACCCGGCCCATCGCGAGGGGCGAAGTCGGCGCATGAGAAAACTGCCCCTGCTTTTGTGCGCGTGCGCGCTGGCCCTCTCGGCTTGCGCGAGCGATAAGCCGCACCGCAAGCCGCCGGAAGCGCCATGGCATCCGGCCACTGCGATGCTGACCAAATATGTGAAAAACCCGGATGGCAGCCTGACCCGTGCACAGATGGAGGCGGGGCTGCGGGCCGATTTCGACGCCGCCGACAAGAACAAGACAGGCTGTCTGGATACCGATGAAACCCGCACCATCAACCAGGAGCGCCTGGCGGAGGATCAGTCCACCGCGTCGCCGTTGCTGGATCTCACGGGCCGGGGTTGCATAGATTTTCCACAATTCGCGAACACGCCGCGCTCGCTGTTTGACGCGCTGGATCGCGATAACAATGGCGTACTCACCAAATATGAACTTCGCCCGTGGGAACCGGCCCCCAAAAAGGACGATGATTCGAACGCGCCGCGGTCCGGCTCTCATCACGCGCGCGGCGGCAATTAGCGCAGCGTTTTTCGCAGCTTGACTTGGCCTAGGCCCCGCCCTACATCGGCGCTCCTTCGCGGGTCCGCCCGCGAGCGCCCGCGGGGGCGTAGCTCAGTTGGTTAGAGTGACGGCCTGTCACGCCGTAGGTCGCGGGTTCGAGCCCCGTCGCTCCCGCCATTTTCCTCTCAGAAGAAAATGCATTTCTAGTCGCGAGTGACTCGCAAATAATGCTTGAAAAGTCGCGGAAAAATCCTGTTTTCCCAAGGCGAATCTTGATCTAAACCGCGTTGCCAGCGGGCGTTAAATTCTGTTACTGCACCCGCGAAATAACCAGGTTTTGCCCGCGCGACCGGCTCGCCCGCGAGGCGTGCAGAACCAGTCAGGACCTAAGTCATGGAAGGCCTGCTGATCGAGTATTTGCCGATCCTGCTGTTTATCGGGATCGCCGGAGGATTGAGCCTGGTTTTGATGCTCGTTCCTTTCGTCATCGCGCCGTCCAAGCCGGATCCCGAAAAGCTTTCCGCCTATGAATGCGGCTTCCCCGCGTTCGGTGACGCACGCATGAAATTCGATGTGCGCTTCTATCTGGTGTCGCTGCTCTTCATCATCTTCGACCTCGAAGTCGCCTTCCTGTTTCCGTGGGCGATCACGCTGAAAGCCACCGGCGCTTTCGCGTTCTGGTCGATGATGGTGTTCCTCGGCGTGCTGACCGTCGGCTTTATCTATGAATGGAAGAAAGGCGCGCTCGAATGGGAGTGATTCTTCCGGCCAATTCCGCCGCGCGCACCGGTGTCGAAGGTGGCAATCAGTCCATCACCGACAACGATCCCTATTACAAGCAGATGCAGGCCGAGATGCACGAGAAGGGCTTTCTCGTCGCTTCGGCAGACTCTCTCATCAATTGGGCGCGCACCGGCTCGCTGATGTGGATGACGTTCGGTCTCGCCTGCTGCGCGGTCGAGATGATGCAGGCGTCGATGCCGCGTTACGATCTGGAGCGCTTCGGCTTCGCACCGCGCGCCTCACCGCGCCAGGCGGATGTGATGATCGTGGCCGGAACGCTCGTGAACAAAATGGCGCCCGCGCTGCGCAAGGTTTACGACCAGATGCCGGAGCCGCGTTACGTGATCTCAATGGGATCCTGCGCGAATGGCGGCGGCTATTATCACTACTCCTATTCGGTGGTGCGCGGCTGCGACCGTATCGTGCCGGTGGACATTTATGTGCCGGGCTGTCCGCCGACCGCGGAAGCGCTGGTATACGGCGTGATGCTCCTGCAGCGGAAAATCCGCCGCACCGGCAACATTGATCGCTGAGGGCAGATGGCGGACCTGAACGATCTCGGCGGAAAAATCTGTGCTGCGCTTTCCGGTGCGGTAAAGGCGGCCAACGTCGCCTTCGGCGAACTCACCTTGGTGATCGAGCTGGGCGATATTCCCCGCGTGCTAAAATCGTTGCGCGACGAATTCGGGTTTACGATCCTGATCGACGTGACCGCGGTGGACTGGCCGCAGCGCGCCAGGCGCTTTGACGTCGTTTATCATCTGCTGTCCACGCGCAGTAACACACGCATCCGCGTGAAGGCGGAAACCGACGAGGGCACGGCTGTTCCCACCGTGGTGCCGCTGTTCCCGGCCGCCAATTGGTTCGAGCGCGAAACATTCGACATGTATGGCGTGACCTTTGCCGATCATCCGGATTTGCGCCGCCTGCTCACCGATTACGGCTTCAGCGGCTATCCGCTGCGCAAGGATTTTCCGCTCACCGGTTACGTCGAGCTTCGCTATGACGACGAGCAGAAACGCGTGGTCTATCAGCCCGTAAAGTTGGTGCAGGAATTCCGCGATTTCGATTTCATGTCGCCATGGGAAGGCGCGCCTTACATTCTTCCCGGCGATGAGAAGGCTTCGACGGAGAAGAAGCCATGAACGCCATCCCGGATGTGAAGATCGACGACGGCAGCGAGAACCCGCAGGTCACGATCAATTTCGGCCCGCAGCATCCCGCCGCGCATGGCGTGTTGCGCCTCGTGCTCGATCTGGACGGCGAGATCGTCGCCCGTGTCGATCCGCATATCGGCCTGCTGCATCGCGGCACCGAGAAGCTGATCGAACACAAGACCTATCTGCAGGCCATCGGCTATTTCGACCGCCTGGACTACGTCGCGCCGATGAATCAGGAACATGCTTTCTGCATGGCCATCGAGCGCCTGACGGGCCTTGAAGTGCCGCGCCGCGGGCAGTTCGTGCGCGTACTCTATTGCGAGATTGGCCGCATCCTGAACCATCTGTTGCAGGTGACCACGCAAGCGCTGGATTGTGGCGCGCTCACGCCGCCGCTCTGGGGCTTCGAAGAGCGCGAAAAGCTGATGGTGTTTTATGAGCGGGCCTCCGGCTCGCGCATGCATGCCAAATATTTCCGTCCGGGCGGAGTGCATCAGGACCTGCCGCCCGATCTGGTGTCGGACATCTACGAGTGGACCAGCCACTTCCCGAAAGTGCTGGACGACATCGAGGGTTTGCTTACCAACAGCCGGATCTTCAAGCAGCGCAATGTCGATATCGGTGTGATCAAGCGCGCCGATGCGGAAGCGTGGGGCATGTCGGGCGTTATGCTCCGCTCGACAGGTGTGGCCTGGGATTTGCGCCGTTCGCAGCCCTATGAAGTTTACAGCGAGCTGGATTTCCAGATTCCGGTTGGCAAGAACGGCGACAATTACGATCGCTACCTGATGCGTGTCATGGAGATGCGCCAGGCCTGCAAGATCATGCGCCAGTGCATCGAGAAGATGCCGACGGGTCCGGTCGTCGCCGAGAACCACAAGATCGTGCCGCCCAAGCGCGCCGAGATGAAGCGCTCGATGGAAGCGCTCATCCATCACTTCAAGCTCTATACCGAAGGCTTCCACGTTCCGGCCGGCGAAGTGTATGCGGCCGTCGAGGCGCCGAAGGGCGAGTTCGGCGTCTATCTCGTCGCCGACGGCTCGAACAAGCCGTACAAGTGCAAGATTCGCGCGCCGTCTTATGCGCATCTGCAGGCGATGGATTTCATGTGCAAAGGCCACATGCTGGCCGATATTTCCGCCGTGCTCGGCTCGCTCGACGTGGTGTTCGGAGAGGTGGACCGGTGAGCCTGCGTCGTCTTTCGCCCAACCAGCCCGCCAGCTTTGCGTTCAATGCGCAGAGCAAGGCCGAGGTCGACAAGTGGATCGCGAAATTCCCGCAAGGCCGTCAGGCGTCCGCGGTGATCGCGGCGTTGTGGATTGGGCAGGAGCAGGAAGGCTGGGTGACCAAGCCGATGATCGAGGAAGTCGCGCGGCTTCTTTCAATGCCCTACATCCGCGTGCTGGAAGTCGCCACCTTCTATACGATGTTCAATCTGGAGCCGGTCGGCGATCATCTGGTGCAGGTGTGCACGACGACGCCGTGCTGGCTGCGCGGTTCCGACGATGTTGTCGCCGCCTGCAAGAAGCACATCGCGCCGACGCCGCACACGGTTTCCACCGACGGCAAATTCTCCTGGATGGAAGTCGAGTGTCTGGGCGCTTGCGTGAATGCGCCGATGCTGCAGATCGGCAAGGATTTCTACGAAGACCTCGACGGGCCCACGACCGAGAAACTTCTCGAAGCATTCCGCCGTGGCGAGACGCCGAAGCCCGGTCCGCAGAATTTCGGACGCGTATCGTCCGAACCGGCCGGCGGCGCGCTGACGCTGAAAGACCCGCAACTTTACAACGGCGGTTACAGCAAGAAATCACCGGGAACAGAGAGCTGATGCTTTCCGACAAAGACCGCATCTTCACCAACCTCTATGGCTTTGAGGATTTAAGCCTCAAAGGCGCGATGGCGCGCGGCGCGTGGGATGGCACGAAACAAATTCTCGAACGCGGCATTGATGCGATCATCGACGAGATGAAGAAGTCGGGCCTGCGCGGTCGCGGCGGCGCGGGCTTCCCGACGGGCCTCAAATGGTCCTTCATGCCGAAGGAAGTGAAAGAGCGCCCGCATTATCTCGTCGTGAACGCCGACGAATCCGAGCCGGGCACCTGCAAGGACCGCGACATCCTGCGCAACGATCCGCACACGCTGATCGAAGGTTGCCTGATCGCCAGCTTCGCGATGCGCGCGCACGTTTGTTACGTCTATGTGCGCGGCGAGTTCATCCGCGAGCGTGAGGCGTTGCAACGCGCGATTGACGAGGCTTATGCCGCAAAGCTCGTGGGCAAGGATAACATCCACGGCTATCCCTTTGACATTTATATGCATCACGGCGCGGGCGCTTACATCTGCGGCGAGGAAACCGCGCTGCTCGAAAGCCTTGAGGGAAAGAAGGGTCAGCCGCGCCTCAAGCCGCCGTTCCCGGCGAATTCAGGTGTCTGGGGTTGCCCGACGACCGTGAACAATGTCGAGAGCATCGCCGTCGCGCCGACCATCCTGCGCCGCGGCGCCGGTTGGTTCGCGGGCATCGGCCGGCCGAACAATACCGGCACCAAGGTCTTCTGCATCAGCGGCCATGTGAACAAGCCGTGCAACGTCGAAGAAGAGATGGGCATTCCGCTTCGCGAGCTGATCGAGAAGCATGCCGGCGGCGTGCGTGGCGGTTGGGACAATCTGCTCGCGATTATTCCGGGTGGCGCGTCCGTTCCACTGATCCCCAAGTCGATCTGCGACGACGTACTGATGGATTTCGACTCGCTGAAGAACGTGCAGAGTGGCCTCGGCACCGCCGCCGTGATCGTGATGGACAAGTCCACCGACATCGTGAAGGCGATCACGCGCCTCGCATACTTTTACAAGCATGAGAGCTGCGGCCAGTGCACGCCGTGCCGCGAAGGCACCGGCTGGATGTGGCGCGTGATGAAGCGCATGACGGTCGGCGATTCCAATCCGGCGGAGATCGACCTGCTGCAGGAAGTCACCAAGGAAGTCGAAGGCCACACGATCTGCGCGCTGGGCGATGCGGCGGCATGGCCGATCCAGGGATTGATCCGGCATTTCCGCCCGGAACTCGAGCGCCGCATGGCCGCGCGCAAAGTGGCGGCGGAGTAACCCGATGGCCTCGCGCAAACTCAACGTCAACGGCGTCGAAATCGAAGCGGATGACAACATCACGCTGCTGCAGGCCTGCGAGCAGGCGGGCGCGGAGATTCCGCGCTTCTGCTATCACGAGCGCCTGAGTGTCGCCGGCAATTGCCGCATGTGCCTCGTCGAATGGGTCGGCGCACCGAAGCCGCAGGCCTCCTGCGCGCTACAAGTGAAAGACATCTTCCCGAACAAGGACGGCACGCCCGCCAATATCCGCACCAATTCGCCGATCGCCAAGAAGGCGCGCGAAGGCGTGATGGAATTTCTGCTCATCAACCATCCGCTCGATTGCCCGATCTGCGATCAGGGCGGCGAGTGCGACCTGCAGGATCAGGCGATGGGCTATGGCCGCGCCGCGTTCAACCGCTTCACCGAGAACAAGCGCGCGGTCGAAGACAAATATATGGGCCCGCTGATCAAGACGATCATGACCCGCTGTATCCAGTGCACCCGCTGTGTGCGCTTCGCCACCGAAGTGGCGGGCGTGCCGGACCTCGGCGCCACGGGCCGCGGCGAGGACATGGAGATCACGACCTATCTCGAAAAGGCGTTCTCTTCGGAACTGTCTGGCAACGTCGTCGATTTGTGCCCGGTCGGTGCGCTGACCTCGAAGCCTTATGCGTTCAACGCCCGCCCGTGGGAATTGCGCAAGACCGAATCCATCGACGTGATGGACGCGCAAGGCGTGAACATCCGCGTCGATGCGCGCGGGCCGCAGGTGCTGCGCGTGCTGCCGCGTCTGAACGAAGACGTGAACGAGGAATGGATTTCCGACAAGGCACGTCATGCCTGTGACGGGTTGAACCGCCAGCGTCTCGACAAGCCTTATGTGAAGAAGAACGGCAAGCTCGTTC
>Ga0207657_10001455_pt1 | contig 25319 bp, 22 predicted proteins | sample KBSC33metaG_FD_184316 | JGI IMG/M metagenome (GOLD analysis project Ga0207657, IMG submission 184316) | Corn rhizosphere microbial communities from Kellogg Biological Station, Michigan, USA - KBS C3-3 metaG (SPAdes) (version 2) | ecosystem: Host-associated > Plants > Roots > Rhizosphere > Soil ... | reverse complement strand
GGAGATAAGAGCCATGGTAAACACGATCGTTGATGGAGCGTTCCGGCAGACCAATTTAACGAATGAGTCGTCCGAGTATCTCGCCAAGCGGGAGGAGCTTCGGCTGGCGGAGATCGAGCTTATGCGTCAGCGCGAACGCGTGGCTGAACTGCGCCGCCATCTTCCTGAAGGTGCTCCAATTCAGGACTATAAATTTGAAGAGGGTCCACGTGACCTCAACGCTGGTGACGCCCCGGCGCGCCCGGTGCGCTTGAGTGAACTCTTCACCAAACCCAATCGCTCGCTCGTCATCTACCACTTCATGTTCGGAAAGAGGCAGACTAAGGCTTGTCCTATGTGCACCGCCTGGCTCGATGGCGCTAATGGTGTCGCCCATCATCTCGCTCAGAATCTTGACTTCGCCGTTGTCGCTGCCGCCGATCTTCCGACGCTCCGCGCCTACGCTCGCGAGCGGGGTTGGGACAAGCTGCGCCTCCTTAGCGCCGGCAACAGCACCTTCAAATACGACTTAGGCAGCGAGGACCGCGAAGGCGGTCAGGACTCAACCATTTCGGTTTTCACGCGCGACGCCAAGGGTAGTCTGCGTCACTTCTACACTGCGCATCCCAGGATGGCGCCCGACATTCAGGAGCGTGGCATCGATCTGCTCACTCCTATCTGGCATTTCATGGACCTCACCCCAGAAGGCCGGGGCAGTTGGTACGCCAGCCTCGATTACGGCACCAAAGTCAAAGCCGCTTAGTTCATCTCGAGCCAATGTTGAACAGAGATGATCTCTCCTCGACGCGGTCGCGCATAAATGAGAGCGCTTGTGAGTGAACGACGGCTGGGAAATGCATCGGGACTAAGTAGCCATGAGCACGCGTCAGCATAAGAGCGACACGCAACTCGCCCGAGCCGCGGTCCGCATCTTTGCTGCTAACGATCGCATAAACCAGATTATTATCGAAAATCTTGACTCGAGCGCCTGGAGAGCCAAACCGCCCGGCAAGGCCCGCAGCATTGCGGCCATCTTCACGCATGTGCACAATGTCCGCTGTAAGTGGGTACGGCTTACAGCACCGCACCTGAAAATTCCACAACAACTCAATCGCACGCACTGCACACGGCGGCAGGCCCGTATGGGTTTAGCCGAGAGCGCCGCTCGCTGCGCCGAGATGCTGGCTGAAGCGCTCGCTGGTTCTGGCCGCCGCGTGGAGAAGTTCCGCAGAGATGGCTGGGCTCGGGCTTGGCCCGCCGGCCCTGAGATGCTGTGTTACATGCTTTGTCACGAAGCTCACCATCGCGGGCAGGTGTGTATGCTCGCGCATCAGCTCGGATTCCCCTTGCCGAAGCAGGTGGCTTACGGGATCTGGAATTGGGAAAAGCTATGGAGGGAGTGCGGGTCGTCTAGCGGCCCTGGCTGCGAGTGCTAAGGAGCGCGCCGCGCCATTGCTCTGCCAGCCAACAGTAGCGCATTCAGCGCGGTTTGGCCCTGAGTCTCAGCGCGCCGCGAGTTGCCGTTCCTTCAGTATCTCTTCCACCGCATTGATGGCAGTTTCGAGTTCCTCGTCAGTGTTGTAGAAGTGCGGCGACATGCGCACACCAGCTTTAGGACGGTAGTCAACAAGAATGTCGCGGTTCAGCAGTTCGCGGCAGACGGCGGAGGAGTCGGGCATTTCGATGGACACAGTCCCCCCGCGCTGTTCCGGATCGCGCGGCGTGTTCACGCGCCAGCCATGCTGGTCGGCGAGTTCGATGAGGCGAGCCGTCTGGCGTTTTGATTTCTCGCGGATGCGATCGACGCCCACTTCCGAGATGATCTTGAGTCCGGGACGACATGCTTCCAAAGCGGGAACATGTGGCGTTCCATTCATGAAACGGTAGGGCGGCTCAGCGTAACGGTTCGGACCGATTTCGAAGGCGAAGGGATTCTCATGGGCGGTCCACCCTGTCAGAGAAGGCACAAGCGTTTTCCCGAGATCGGGACGGATATGAAGATAAGCCACGCCTGGGCCGCCGCACAGCCATTTGAGGACTCCTCCACAAGCGAAATCCACATTCAGAGCTTGCACGTCGACCGGCACGGTGCCGAGGGACTGAAACGTGTCGAGCACAACCAGCGCGCCGACCCGGTGCGCTTTGTCGATGATGGCTTGGGCGTCATTAATAAAAGCGCTGCGAAAGATAACGTGGGAAATGGGAACCAGTAGGGTGTGCTCGTCAATGGCATCGAGCAGGCGCTGGGTGGGAACCGTGATACCGTCATCCGTCTTCACCATGTGTACGCGGGCGCCACGGGATTGCTGCGCTTCCCAGAAATACATCACCGACGGGAAATTCATGTCGCTGTAGACGACCTTCGTGCGTTCGCCGGAGAAATCGAAGCAGGAAGCGATGACTGCCTGACACGTGGTGACGTTCTGATGCGTGGAAACGGAAGACTTCGGCGCGTTCATCAGTGCGCCAATTTCGTCGCCCACCTGAGCGGCGAGCATCCACCAACGCTCTTCCCAGGCACGAACTCCGCGCGTCGCCCAGGTTTCGGCGTAGTCGTGCATGGCGTCGTAAACACCCCGAGGCATAGCGCCCAGCGAGTTACTGATCAAGTAAGTGGTGCGGTCGAGGATGGGAAATTGTGAGCGGTAATGCAGCAGGTCGTCGGGCATAGAGATTATTGTAATAGGGCTCAGGCAGACCCAGATTTTCTCTTCGTCCGCAGGAGGAAATAGGCCACTGTTAGGACCAAGAGCAGGGCTGCGCCGCTGATGAAGTTGACGCGCGAGTCCCACCAGGTTTTCAGGATGGCGGCGCTCACAACAACGAAGCCGATGATGGATCCCCATCCCCCGAAGGGCGAACGGACGGGCAGAGCGGCAACTTCTTCCGGCTTGAGTGTTCGTCGAAACGACGCGTGCGCAGCCAGCGAAACGACCCAGGAGAGAATCATGCCGGTGAACGCGCCACGGAGCAGGTATTCGAATGCATTGGCCGGCGCCCACTTCTCGAGGATTAACGCAGCCACAATTCCATAGGACGAGACCAGCAAGGCAAAAGTGGGGGAGCCGGCGGAGTTCAGATGGCCGAGGCGAGCGGGAGCCCATCCGGTGCGAGCCATGGAGAAAAGCATGCGAGAGGAGACATACAGCGCGGCATTTGCCCCGGAAAGCGCGGCGGTGAGCACAACAAAATTCATGATGGGGGCGGCACCGGGAATATTCACCGATCGAAAGACGGTGACGAACGGGCTCTCAGAAACGCCGGCGCGATTCCAGGGCATGATTCCCACCAGCACGATGATGGCGCCGAGATAAACCAGTACCAAGGTGATGAAGGTCATGCGCACGGCGCGACCGATCTCCTCGACCGACCGCGATTCGCCGGAGGTCACAGCCACGAACTCGACTCCGCCGAAAGTGTAAATCGCAAACGTAATAGCCAGTAACGGGGCCCAGACGCCCACGGGAAAGAACCCACCCTGGCTGGTGTATTGGGCGGGAGTGCGGCCGGTGAGAAGCAGCGCCGCTCCGAGGACAACGAAGGCCGCGATGGTTACGACTTTGATCATGGCGAACCAGAACTCGAACCGACCGTAATGGCCGACATCCCAAAAATTCACGAGCAGGAGCAGGCCCGAAAAGATGAGAACCCACACCAGGGCGGGAACTTGCGGAAACCAGTAACGCATGTAGGTGGCGGAAGCGATCAGTTCGCCGCCGATGGAAACGGAGAGGGCGGCCCAGTAACCGGCTCGGGAGAGAAAGCCCGCCCAGTGGTTGAGGTAGAGATCACCGTAAACTCCGAACGAACCGGCGGCGGGATGGCGGCTGGCCAGTTCGCCGAGAGCCATGGTCACGAGGAAGTTGATGAACGCGGCGAGCAGGAAACTCAGGATGACAGCTGGGCCGGCGATCCCGATGGCGGAAGCCGAGCCGAGGAGCAGGCCGGTTCCGATCGAGCCGCCGACGGCGACCATGGTCATCTGGCCGGCACTCAGTTGATGATGAAGACCCTGTTCGCGAGTGGCTTCGCGGGTTATCTCGGGAGCTGTGGGCACCCACGGCTTATACCAGAATGAGTCGATTTTCCAAACACTTGGGAAGTCGCGGTGACCTTCGTAATACATGAGAACGGTAGATCGTTGCCGCTCGATTGGGGTCACCCTAGAATTCGAACTTGGGGCAGTGTTTGCCAGCCAAGACTCATGTCTGATCTAGCCAATCGACCGGATCGAGCCGAAATCAACAAGCGGGTCGAGCGCGCGGAGAAGTATCTGCAAAAGGGCAAGACCGCCGAGGCCCTGACCGAATTTCTTGCCGTTCTTGAGACAGATACCGAAAACGACAGTGTGCGCCAAATGGCTGCGGACTTATGCGTTTCCCTGAGCCGCACCTCCGACGCGATCCGCCTGCTGGGGCAACTCTTTGACCGGCAGCTCGCCGCGGGTGACGTGAGCCGCGCGAGTCTGACTTACAAGAGATTGGCTCGGTTGGTGAATCCGAGCACGGAGCAGAAACTAGGCTTCGCGAAGCTGGTCGAACAGTCAAACAAGAAGCTGGCTTTGGAGAACTATCAATCGGTCCTTGTTGATTTAGCGAAGCAGAACAAGAAGCAAGATTCGCTGGCTGTTCTGAAGCACATCGTTGAATTAGATCCCACTGACAAGCATCTGCTGAAGCTAGGTGAATTGTGTTCGGAGCTGAAAGATGGCAAAGGAGCAGCGGCGGCGTATGTACGTATTGCCGAGCTTCGCGAGGCGGAAGGCGCGAATGCAGCCGAGTGGTATGAGCGCGCCTATGCTGAAGATTCGACGGATGCGCGCATCGTGCTGGCCTTTGGCAGGAATCTGCTGAACGATGGACAGGCGGGAGCAGCGATCTTCGTGCTGGAGCCGCAGATTCATGCCGGCAATGCGCCGCAGGAATTGCGCGAAGCCTATGGCAAGGCGTTGCTGACGGCGAACCGGCTGGTCGATGCCGAGCCGATTGTTTGGGATTTGTTTGAGCAGCATCCGATCCGTATTCAGCAGGTGCTCGACTTAATCGGCAGCATGATTGATGCTCAGCTGGATTCGGACGCGGTAGCGCTGGCGCGCAAGCTGGAGCAGTTCCAGAGACGACGTGGGGAGCGGAAAGCCTTCGTCACGCAGATGCAGGAGATTGCAGCCAACCACCGCGCGTCTCCGGAAGTACTGGAGTTCCTCAGCGAGCTTTTCAATTCCTCGAATAAAGAGGCAGATTATTCGCAGACGCTGCTCAAGCTGTTCGAGGTTTATTGCAGTATGGGCAATTTCCAGAAAGCGGGAGAGTGCCTGGATCGCGCCGCGGAAGTAGATCCCTACGAGTCGGGCCACCAGAAGCGGCTGGAGATGCTGAAGGGCAAGATCGACGAAAACCGGTTCCAGGTGATTGCGTCACGTTTCAGCAGCGCGACCAAAGAATCGGAGTCGCAACGGGCGCGTGCGGAAGAAGTCACGCTGGGCGGGGCCGCCTTGCAGGACCTGATGTTGCAGGCGGAGATCCTGGTTCAGTATGGCATGCGGACCAAGGCCGTCGAGCGTTTGCAGCGGATCCAGGAACTGTTTCCGCGGGAAGAAGAGCGAAACGAAGATTTGCAGCGCTTGTATATGGCGGCGGGTATGACGCCGAAGTATGCGGGTTCGGCGCCAGTGCTGCCAGTCGAACTCCCGCCAGCGCCGCCAGTTGCGGTACCGGTTGTTGCGGCGCCGGTGAGCCGAGGCGAGGACGACGTCAGCAGTCTGACCCGGGTGGCCGATATCACGCGCAAACTGTACAAACAGAGCACGGCGAACACCGTGTTGCTGACGGCAGTGAATGAGATTGGGGCGTCGTGGAAGGTGACGCGCTGTGTGGCGGCCATGCGCAAACCTGGGCTGCCTCCGACAGCTTCGCAGGAGTATTGCGAAGAAGGGGTGAAGTCGTCTGACGCCGGACCAATGGCGAAGCTGGTTTCGGCGCTGCACGATCTCGCAGTGAATCGGGGGTCGGTGTCGATCAACGACACGAGCGCCGCGCCCGAGCTCCACGGGGTGCGTGATGTTGTTTCCGACCTGGCGATCGCTTCCCTTCTGGCTCTTCCTTTGAGTGATGGCCAGGACCACGTCGGCCTGCTTTTGCTGATGCAAAGCAAGCCGCGCACATGGAACAGCAACGACATGGTTGTGCTGAGAACGATTGGCGAGCAGATTACAGTGGCGCTCAACAACGCAGGGTTGCGCCGCCTGGTAAAGAATTTGTCGGTGACCGACGAAGGGTCCGGCTTGCTGAATCGCGCGTCTTATCTGGACCTGCTGCAGGCGGAGATGCGGCGCGCGCTGCAGCAAGCCACGCCGGTCACGGTGATGTTGATGAAGTTCGGGAAGCGCTCGCATATGGTGAAGGAACTCGGCGAAGAAGAACTGGAAGCCCTGATGCAGCAGATCGGAAAAACCATCGCCTCCAACATCCGGCAGAACGATTTGGCTTTCCGCTACGACAAAACTACCGTCGCCATTGTGCTAGGCGAGACTAGCGAGAAAGATGCACTGCTGGCGGTCGAGAAGCTTCGCAAGCTACTGGGCGATACCAAGCTGCCGGGAAAAGATATACCAGTATCTTTCACGGCGGGAATTGCGCAAGGCGTGACCCGGCATCAGTATGAGCCGGTGGACATAGTGACAGAAGTTATCAACCGCGTGGAGCAGGCGCTGGAAGCGGCATCGAACGCGCCCAACAAGACTGCGGCTCTGCCGCCATCGTTCGCGGCAGCCGCCGTCGCGTAGGAAGAAGTTGACGAAGTACGAGTGACGATTGCAAATTTTAGAATTGCTGATTGCTGATTGAAGATTGATTGTTGTGTATGCAGAAGCTCCGTAACACCACCTCTTAAGTTCCCCCCTTCTACTCTCCGTACTACCTCCACTGACGCGTTCAGCGGCGACGTGAGATCATTTCGATATCGGTTTCATCATCACCATCTCAATAAGACCTGCTCGAAACCGCGCGAGGGCTATTATGCGAGTCATTGGCAATCTTGTGCTGCTTTCCATTCTTCTCACGGGCCTGTGTGCAGCTCAGGAGATAACTGTGGCGGCTGCGGCTGATCTGCAGTTTGCCATGCAAGACATTGCCGCCCGCTTCCACAAGGAGACGGGAAAGAGTGTGCGGCTTATCTATGGGTCGTCGGGGAATTTTTTCCAGCAGCTTCAAAATGGCGCGCCCTTCGATATGTTCTTTTCCGCGAATCTCGATTATCCCAGGAAGCTGCAAGCCGACGGCCTGGTAGAACCTGACAGCTATTATCAATATGCAATTGGCAAGATTGTGATTTGGGTCCGCAACGACTCCAAGCTGGACGTAAGCTCTGGCCTGCGCAGCCTGCTGGACCCTTCTATCCAGAAAATTGCGATAGCGAATCCTCAGCACGCGCCTTATGGCCAGGCTGCAGTGGCAGCCATGAAAAAGGAAAACATCTACGAGAAGGTTGCCGGTAAATTCGTGCTGGGCGAAAACATCTCGCAGACAGCATCGTTCGTGGTCTCCGGATCGGCTGAGGCCGGCATCGTCGCACTGTCGCTCGCGCTCTCTCCCAATATGAAAGACAAAGGCCGATACGCCGAGATACCGACTGCAGACTATTCGCCGATTGAACAAGCCTGCGTGATCTTGAAATCCTCGAAACAAAAAGATGTGGCGAAGGCATTTCTCAATTTCGTAAAGACGCCCGACGTGTCGGAGCTTTTTCGCAATTATGGGTTCGCGGCCGCGGGCAGCGCAGGTAAACAATAGAGAGAGTCGCCTGACTCACTTCACACCTTTTTCTGGATCCCACCAGCCCTGCTGCTTGCGAATGTAGATGATCTGCCCAACGTGATAGGCGTTATGAGCGCCAATGTGCGCGATCGTAGACGCCCAGGCTTGAAGCTTGGCGTCGTCGGCAGCTTCCACAAACTTCTCCCACTCGGTTAGAACGCTATCGAGTTGCTGTACGCTGGCATTCCATTGCTTCGCGTCAAAGCTGTTGAAGGTTTCATCGTTGTTGCCGCTGAATTTTGCGGGTTGCTCGCCTTTGAATTTCGCCAGCGACTGCAGGTTCCAGAAAATCAGGTGATTGGTCAGCTGTCCAATCGAGTGATTCCCGCTGCCGTCTTTCCAACTCGCTTGTTGGGAGGTAAGTCCCTCGACGGCTGTATTCGCGGGCACGAACCAGTCCTTCTGGTTATGAGTGGTGCGTAACTGCTCCAACAGGATGCCCTTAAGCGTCGTAGGTTTCTGATCTTGCGCGAAAGCGGGAAGCGACAGGGCCAGGAGTGCCAGCAAAAACATTCTAGTCATGACGGATTTGTACCTCACGTTCGGCTTAGACGAACGTTTCATGATGTGGTTAGGGCGGAGTTTAGGAAGGACGAGCGGTGCAGGCTAGCTGACGTTCTCTATTGCCAGCGCCATGCCCATGCCCCCGCTGACACACAGAGTCGCCACACCGCGCTTGGCCTTGCGCTTCAGCATCTCGTGCAGCAAAGTCACCGTAATACGTGTTCCCGTGCAGCCGATGGGATGTCCGAGCGCGATGGCGCCGCCATTCACGTTCAACTTGCTGCGATCGAAGTGAAGATCGCGATCACAAGCAAGGACCTGGGCTGCAAACGCTTCGTTCAGCTCGACAACGTCAAAATCGGCTGGCTTGAGCTTGTGCTTTTGTTCCATCTTGCGCAGAGCCGGGACGGGGCCGATACCCATAATGCGCGGATCCACTCCCGCCGAAGTCACGGCCATGATCCGCGCCAGCGGCTTGAGGTTGTTCTTCTTTACGAACTCTTCGCTTCCGAGGACGACCGCCGCGGCACCATCCGTGATCCCCGAAGAATTCCCAGCGGTGATGGTTCCTGTCTTGGAGAAAACTGGCGCAAGCTTCGCCAGCTTTTCCATACTCGCGCCTTCGAACGGATGTTCGTCCCTGGCGAAGACGGTTGCACCCTTCTTTCCCTCAATGGTCACTGGCACAATCTCGTCATCAAAGCGTCCCGACGCGATCGCTGCCGCTGCCCGGGTCTGCGAGCACAGCGCAAACTGGTCCTGCTCTTCCCGCGAAATCTTGTACTGTTCCGCCAGCACCTCAGCGGTTTCACCCATCACCATTTTCGCCAAGGGACAGAAGAACCCGTCGCGGTACATGCCATCCACGACCTCCTGTTTTCCCATCCGGTAACCCCAGCGCGCGCCCTCCAGATAATAAGGAAGCCGCGACATGGATTCGGTGCCGCCCGCCAGCACGCATTCCAGGTTGCCGACGGCGATCTCCTGGTAGCCGAGGGCGATTGACTTCACTCCCGAGGCGCACGCCTTATTAACGGTGTAGGCGGGCACTTCCTGTGGGACTCCGCTGCGAATAGAAATTTGGCGTGCGGGATTCGGGCCTCCTCCAGCTTGTCGCGCGTTGCCGAAGATCGTCTCTTCCACCTGCTCCGGTTGCACTCCAGCCCGCTGCAGAGCGCCTTCTGCCGCCACCACTCCCATATCAGCGGCGGTCATGGAGACGAGCGAACCCCCGAACTTGCCGATGGGCGTACGCACCGCCGAAAGAATAAACACGTCGTGCACAGGGCCTCCGTGCGTGTAAGACCAACCTTCTAGTTTAAAGGAGAGGCCTCGCCGCTGTCTTTTTGAACGTTCTCTTTTTGAACCTTGTCTTTTTGACGAATGATGTGCGTAGCCCGACATCGCTTCTGGATCGAGTCTCGTTTTTCGCAGGATGGCTCAGCGTCACTCGAACCCCTCCAACAGATGGCATTGCAAAATCAGTCACGCTTGACAGAGAGTGCGTTCCGGTGTTGAATACCCGCTCAATCCGCATCCTGGGGCGAGAAGGCGCGGGAGAAAGGCGCCTGGCTCCGGCCGAAAATCTGACCAATCCAGAGGGGCACGATGATTCCACAATACATGGCTCTTGCGCTGCAACCTACCATGCGCGGTTGCAGGAAGCGCTCGGAAGTTGGCGTGAACGTTCGACACATCTCCGAACTGATCGATGCTGCGGTTTGGCTCAGTTCCATCGATCTGCCCGTGCGTTTAATCTGTGTCCCTGAGGGCTGTTTGCAGGGTTTCACGGACGAGGTATTTGACTGGGACCACGAGAAGTATGTGGAGGAGATGGCGCTCGATATCCCGGGAGAGGAAACGGAAGCGCTAGGGCGCAAGGCCAAGCAGCACGATACCTATATCATCGCGCAAGCAAAGATCAAGCATCCCGAGTTCCCCAAGAAATTCTTCAACGGAGCCTTCATCATTGATCCGAATGGTGAAGTAATTCACAAGCACTACAAGCTGCAGGTGTTTGCCCGCGAGCACTCCACCGTGCCCCACGACGTTTGGGACAAATGGGTAGAGCTTTACGGACAAGGTCTGGACGCATTTTTCCCCGTGGCCGACACCGATATAGGACGCATCGGCTGTGTCATCTGCATGGAAGGATCATTCCCCGAAACGGCTCGTGGACTCGCGATGAACGGCGCGGAAGTGCTCTATCGTCCTGCTTATCCAGAGCCCTATGTGTCGAATGGTCTCTGGGAAATTCAAAATCGCGCTCGCGCCCTGGATAACACCTGCTACGTGGTTGCACCGAATCCCGCTAATTACTTTCTTACCCAGGAATCAACTGACGCTCTGGATACCTTCGGCGGAAAGTCCATGATCGTGGATTATCAGGGCAAGATTCTTTCCGAACACGGCTATGGAGCGGGGCCTTCCTATGCCGGCGCCATAATCGACATTGAAGGACTGCGCCAGTATCGCACTCGCTCCTTGTGGGGGAATTGGCTGCGGGATTTGCGCACAGAACAATTCCGTTGCATCTATGAGCAGGAGCTCTATCCCAAAAACCTCGGTCTTGAGCAGCATCCCGGGCGTCACGCGGACCACGATGAGATCCGCCGTCGCGTCCTGGAGATGATGCTGGCGAAGGGGATCTATCGCAAGCCCACAGAGCGTAGCGCACAAAGACAACCGGACGAGGTAGCGGCCGATTAAAGGGCGCCGCTGAGATTACCGCGCGGCTGCTGTCGGCGATCAAAGGTGACTTGATCGCCTAGCCCACCGACTGCTCGAGGACTGCCTCGTCCTCAAGTGCTTGTTCTATCTCTTCTTTAGCCGCCTCCTCCAGCATGAAGCCCAGCACCTCCTGGGGCACGGGCGCATTCCATACTGGAGCAAACGACTGGCGATGCAAGGGCGATGGGCCAAATTCCCGCAGAGCCGCAATATGTCGCGGAGTGCTGTAACCTTTGTTGGACGCGAGGTGGTAGTTAGGAAACACAGGATCCCACTCTGTGACCATCTTGTCGCGCTCTACCTTCGCCAGGATGGACGCGGCTGCTATCGAGGCTGAGAGTGCGTCGCCATGAATGATGGGCTGCTGGGCCACGTTGCAATCAATGCGTAAAGCGTCGATGAGAAGGAAATCGGGAGCACATTGCAATCCCAGCACCGCCTCCTTCATGGCCAGCCGCGAAGCATGATAGATGTTGATCTGATCGATCTTTGCCGCGTCGACGGCGGCAACGGAGTAGGCGACCGCATGTTCGCGGATGCGCTCGGCCAGCACCTCACGCCGCTCTGCTTTCAGCAGTTTCGAGTCGCGCAGTCCGCGAATCCGATAGGCGGGATCCAGAATGACAGCGGCGGCCACTACCGCGCCGAAGAGTGAACCGCGTCCAACTTCGTCCACGCCCGCGACCAGACGCGCTCCCGTCGCCCACGCTTTCTTCTCGAACTTCAACGTGCAGCGCAGCCGTTTCAGTAGGCGCAATTTGGCTGCGGAAGGCGAAATGGTTTTCTCAGAGGCGGATTTTGCTTTGCGTGGCAAGGAACCGGAAAGATGAACTCATCTTCGCCGACCAGCCTCCCGAACGCAAGTAGTGGCGCGGTGGAAAACCAGTGCGAATTGGTTGCTCAATAGACTCGCCAAACTAAGGTAACCATGGCTAAACCACCGTTGTTTGCCCTCTTACCAACGGTAACCATCGTGAAGGTACCCTCGGGATATTGAACCTTGGGCCGCTGCTTGCTAGCTTCTGATCAAGGTTGTTCAGGTTATCTTTGTGAGCGAGTTCCCATTCAGCGTTCTGGTGCTTGATCGACTCGATAAGCGAGTCCACGTCGCATTGCCTATTCGTGTGACCTATTGGGATGAGCAGGCTCGTCCACACCTGGAAATGGCCTGCACCTACGACATCTCACCTCACGGCGCCCGGGTTGTGGGTCTGCGTGGCGCGAAAAAAGAAGGCGACATCGTCACCGTCGAGCGTGGCCGCAGCAAAGCCTTCTGCCGTGTGGTGTGGATTGGTCCTGACGATTCCGACCTGCGTGGGCAAGTCGGCCTGCAATGCATCGAGTCCGAAAAAAACATCTGGGAAGTAGAGTTGCGGCAGATGGAAGAAGTCTATGAGCCGATCCTGCGCAACAATGTATTTCTAAGTTCGCTTCCGGTTGGCGCGGGCGGAATTGGAAGTCGCCGCCGTACGCCGCGTTTTTCAATTGAGGGGCTGGCGCAGATCTTGACCGTCAACGGAGCCAGCACTAGTCCCGTCGAGGGCCCTCTCCGTAATCTCGGCGAAATGGGATGCCTGGTCACCACACGCTCGGCACTGATGCCGGGAACAAAGCTGAAACTCGTGCTTAATCTTGGAAACTACAATCTTGCCCTGCGCGGCAACGTGCGGCACGGGAACGGCGAAGCGGGCACAGGCATCGAGTTCCAGGAGATTCGTAAGGGCGACCGCTCTATTCTCCAGCACATCCTCCGCCGCCTGGCTGAACAGCAACCCCAAGAGGAACCGCCTAAGGCGCTCGCCGCTAAGGCTTCTCTCTAACTCTCGCCTCGATCCCGCAGACACCAACGTTAGGGCCTACATCGCAAGCCAGAATTTGCGCCGGCCCGTCGACGCGTCCTTGGCACTGAACCTCCCTTTCCGGTATAGTTACGAACGCTTACTTTTTCTTTCGAAATAGTGTGTTTTCCAATGGCAGGGCAGACGACTCGCCCGGTCACTTTTAGATATCCGAGTGGTTCTTAGTCGCGCTGGCGGGCCCGATTATCTGTGATTCCGAGCCGCTGGGCTTGCGCAGCGGGGCTTCTCCTGATCGAAGGGAAGGAACGCACGAGCAACCGGCTTTTAGTTTGAACGTGGAAGAGCGCCCCTTTTAGGGCCGCGTACTCGGTCGTATTACAGGATGGGCTTCAGCCCCCGTAGGAGCACCATGAATTACAAATCTTGCATCGTCCTTCTAAGTCTGATTCTGATCACCGTCGCCTGCTCGCACAAGTCTGCTCCCGCGCCCCAAGCGGCGCCTTCTCATCCATCCGACATTAAAGTTAATGTCAGCGACGGCGGGCCGGTGACAATTCAAACCAGCACGGCCGAGTTTCAGGTTCTGCCGTCGGGCTATGTTCAAGGCTTTCTCGTAAAAGACGGCAAGAAACTGACGCTGGACGCACCGGCAGTCGGAGTCCCCGGCGGCAGCGACTATCTCTCCTCGGGAGGCAAAGAAGTCCACTTCACCTTGGATTTTTCCCAGGCCAAAGTCCTCGAATCCCAGGCAAAGATGGGACGGGGGAAGCGCATCGAGATTCCTGCGCGTCCACTCGCGCCCGGCCAGCCGGGTTTACAACGCACGCTGGCCGTGGAAGCCTACGACGACCTGCCCAACATGGTTCTCAGCACGCTCGAGTACCGCAACACTGGGAACTCCGATTTCAAGATCGACGACGTGGTCACGCAATCGCACCGTTTCGATGCCACGCTGGCCGATCCGAAAGCGCCGCCGTACGACATGTGGTCGTTCCACGGATCCAGCCGCGAGTGGGGAGAAGACGACGTCACTCGCATCACCAAAAACTTCACCCGCGCCAATGTCATGGGCGAAATGATCAAAGGCGGTTATGGCGGCGGCATTCCTGTGGTTGCGTTCTGGACAGGCTCCGTGGGCGAAGCTATCGGTCATGTCGAAACCTTGCCCCTCTCGCTCTCGCTGCCAGTCAAAGTCGAGAAAGATGGCCGCGTCGCAGCTTCCATGACCATCCCGGCTAACACCACTCTCAAGCCCGGCGAAACTTACTCCACCCCTCGTAGTTTTCTTACCGTCTATTCCGGTGACTTCTACCGGCCTCTTCGCTTATGGGCCAGCGCCCTGTCCAAAGAAGGTTGGCAGATTCCCAAGCCTTCCGATGAAGCCTACAACGTGAGCTGGTGCGGATGGGGTTACGAGTTCAACGTCACTCCCGCGCAGATGCTCGGCACCATACCGAAGCTGAAAGAGTTCAATATCAAGTGGGCTACTCTCGACGATCGCTGGTTCGACACCTACGGCGACTGGAATCCCCGGCCCGATACCTTCCCCGACGACTCTATAAAGAAGATGAATGATGAGTTTCACAAGAACGGGGAACTGGTCCAGATCTGGTGGCTGCCCCTCGGCGTGGAAGACGGCCAGGGCAAATGGGAATCGCACAAGTACATCGTCTCCAAGGTCGTGAAGGACCATCCCGAGTGGCTCATCCTCGATAAAAACGGCAAGCACGCGCGTATGACTCGCGACCTCGCCGCCCTCGATCCTTCGTTGCCCGAGGTGCAGGCTTACTTCAAACAGCTGACCGAAAAGTTTATTCGCGACTGGGGATTCGACGGCAGCAAACTCGATAACATCTACTCCGTCCCCGCCTGCTACAACCCTGCGCACCATCACAAGTCGCCGCAGGAGTCCGTCAACGCGATGGCCGATGTGTACAAAATCATTTTTCAAACCACCCGCGCCATCAAGCCCAACAGTGTGACTCAGTCCTGTCCCTGCGGCACTCCGCCCTCGCTGGCCTGGCTTCCGTTCATGGACCAGGCGGTCACCGCGGATCCAGTGGGCGCAGTGCAGGTCCGCCGCCGTATCAAGATGTATAAAGCCCTGCTCGGCCCCGAGTCGGCTGTTTATGGCGACCACGTTGAACTATCTGAAATGTCGCGTGTCGGCAATCACTGGAGCGAACACGGCGCGGACTTCGCGTCCACCATCGGAACCGGCGGAGTGGTCGGCACAAAATTTGTGTGGCCCAGCCCTGGTCCGAAATTCCAGCCCGTCGCTCTCACCGCCGAGAAGGAAGAGCGCTGGAAGAAGTGGATCGACATCTACAACAACCGCATGCTCTCCAAGGGCAAGTTCCTCGACTTGTATGTCTACGGTTACGACGTTCCCGAAGGCTACGCTATCGAGAAAGACGGCAAAATGTATTACGCCTTCTTTACCTCCGACCCGGCAAGGTCATGGCAAGGCGAACTCGAACTCCGCGGCCTCGATCCCGGTTCCTATCACGTTGTTGATTATCCCGACGGAAAAGATCTGGGAACGGTGCAGGCCGGCGCAGACAAAATCGCGAAGCTGAAAGCCGACTTCCAAAACCACCTGCTGCTAGAGGTCAGCCATTAAACGTTGGCTGCCCGGTGACCCTTTGCGGACTTGCCATCATGAGCAAGCTCGCTCTCGCGAGCGATTGGTCATTTTGAGCAAGCTCGCTTGCGAGCAGTTGGTCATCCTGCGCGAGCCGCTTTGCGAGCAGTTTGTCATCCTGAGCGAAGCGAAGGACCGATGCACCTCTGGTTCGACACGCTGAGGAGGCTGGGCGGGGACGGGTCTCCAACCCCTCCCGTGAACACGTGGGGACGGTCTCCAACCCCTCCCGTGAACACGTAGGGACGGGCGCCCTCGCCCGTCCAGCCGAGCGCAGCTCGGCATTTCAATCCTACTCATCCGCAATGTTGAAGAACTTGAGGCACCACTTCAGCCATACCCTAAACCTCACGAGGAACTTGGGCTCTACCCCATGTCGTCCCGCAAGCGAACAGGTTTGCCAAAAGGGCGGCCCCTTCAGCACCGCAATGAAGATCTCTCCCGTCTTCTGTGGAGGAGCGGCGCTTTAGCGCCGCGTCATAAGTGAGAAACATGGTGGGCTTTAGCCCCTGTATCCGATTGTCATTCCGAACCGCTTTAGCGGTGAGGAATATGCTTTTAGAACGCCCCAACCCTATAGCCCGCTTCATGCGCTGGCGTTCTCCAGCTCTTTGGCGACGCTGTCGAGCACGCCGTTGATAAACTGCACCGACTCCGGCGTAGAAAACTTCCGCGCAATCTCCAGCGCCTCGTTGATCACCACAGGCTTGGGTGTGGTGGGATATCCGATAAACTCGGCGACGCTGCCGCGCAGAAGGTTGCGATCGACAGCGGCCATGCGCTCCATGCGCCAGTGCTCGGCATGCTTTTCGATGAGCTTATCGATCTCTCCCGAGCGATCGTTTGCAACCCGAAACAGATCATCGGCAAATCCACGCGAATCATCGTCCACAGTGCCCCGCTCCGCCCAGAACGTGCGGCGCACTTCATCAAAACTCTGCTTGCCCATGTCTGCTTGAAACAGCATCTGCAGCAGCAGTTCGCGGGATTTGCGGCGCGTACCCATTAGAGAGTCGTCAGTATTCGGTTGTCGGTCTTCAGTGCGAACGAAGACTCGTTCAGTTTACAAGATGAGAAGATACTTGGAGGTAAATCACCGGGGTTTGTCTCGGTTGCTTTTTCCGCGCGCTCCGACACGCGCGGCCTGAGGACTGAAGACCGAGGACTGCCCACTGATAATCGCCTTCTTCAGATTCGCCATTTCGATCGCCGCCATGGCCGCTTCGAAGCCCTTGTTGCCCATCTTCAGTCCAGCTCGATCGATCGCCTGCTCCAGCGTGTCGCAGGTGAGAACGCCGAATGCATGTGGAACGCCAGTTTCCTGCGCGGACTGTCCGATGCCGCGCCCGCACTCGTTCACAATCACGTCGTAGTGAGCAGTGTCACCGCGCAAAAGGCATCCAATGCAGATGATCGCGTCGTATTTTCCGGTCTCCGCAAGCGTGCGAGCAGCGGAAGGGATCTCAAACGCGCCCGGAACGCGAGCGAGATCGATGTCCTTCTTCTTTACTCCGGAACGCAGGAGCGCGTCATAGGCGCTTTGAAATAGTCTCTCGGTAATGAAGGCATTGAAGCGGGAGACAACAATTGCAAACCGCTTGCCCTCTCCACTGAGGCTGCCCTCGATTGCAGCAATCGGCGGATCAGGAGGAGCTTCAATCTTGAATGCGTCTTTCTTTTTGTCCCCGATTTGCTCCTCCCTTGCGGACGCCATGCCAACTACTTTCCTTTGAATTGCGCCTGCCTCTTCTCCAGAAACGCGGTCGTCCCTTCCTTCTTGTCTTCGGTCGCGCACGAGACAGCAAACAACGTGGCCTCGAGAAATAAGCCCTCGGCCAGCGTCATCTCCATCCCTTTGTTGACGGCTTCCATGGCGTACTGCACGGCCAACGGTGCATTTGCGATGATTTTCTGCGCAATCGCCTCGGCGTGTGGGATCAACTCCGCACCGGCAACAACTTCGTTCACAAGTCCGATGCGATGCGCCTCCTGGGCCGTGATCATTTCGCCCGCTAACACCATCTGCATGGCGAGGCCTTTACCTACCAGCCGCGGCAGACGCTGGGTGCCACCGTATCCCGGGATGATCCCGAGCTTCACCTCCGGCTGCCCGAATTTCGCATTCTCCGTAGCCAGGCGCATGGTGCATGCCATGGCGATCTCGCAACCTCCGCCCAGCGCGAATCCATTGATGCAGGCGATCACGGGCTTGCCTAGGTTCTCAATCAGGTTGAGCACCGACTGGCCTCGATGGGTGTACTCTTTTCCGGAAACCGCATCATGCTTCGCGAGTTCGCTGATGTCGGCGCCGGCGATAAACGCCTTTTCGCCGGATCCGGCGAGGATCACCACGCGCACGCTTGCGTCATTCTTGATGTCATGGAAGGCCGCCCGCAGTTCCTCCATGGTCGCCATGTTCAGAGCATTGAGGACCTTGGGACGGTTAACGGTGACGTAAGCAATGGCGTTCTTCTTGTCGAAAAGAATGTTTTCGAAGTTCATAAATTCATCTCAAGGAAGTAGAGAGACGCGCCCGCCCAAGATTTCTCCGCTGTTCTCGGTGCCTCCGTGTCTCAGTGGTGGAAGTCAATCCCCGTATTTTCAAAACTTGCCCGGCACTGGATTATTCGGATCGGCGTAATCGTAAAACCCTTTGCCCGATTTACGCCCGTACCAGCCGGCCATGACCAATCTCTTAAGCAGTGGCGGCGATGCGAACCGCCGTTCTTTGAACTCGTCATACATCACATGCGTGATGTAGTAGGTGGTGTCGAGCCCGACAAAGTCCAAAAGCGTGAACGGTCCCATGGGATACCCGCAACCCAGCTTCATGGCGTTGTCGATATCGGGGATGGAGCCGATACCTTCTTCATAGGCGCGAATCGCGTCCAACAAATACGGCACCAGCAGCCGGTTTACTATAAACCCGGTCTTGTCGCTGGTGCGTACAGGAACTTTGCCCAGCTTTTTCGAAAACTCGTAAGCCGCATCGTAAACTTCGTCGGCGGTAGCGATCGTCTTGACCACTTCCACCAATTTCATCAGGGGCACGGGATTGAAGAAGTGCAGCCCGATAAACCGCTCCGGCCGCCTGGTCGCCGATAGCAACTCGGTTACGGAGATGGACGATGTATTGGTCGCGAAGATCGCGTCGTTCTTCACGATGTTGTCGATCGACGAGTACATCTTCTTCTTTTCCGGGACACTCTCGATGATGGCTTCGATAATGATGTCGCAGTCCGCGAGATCTTTTTCGTTGGTCGTCCCTTTGAGCCGGCCGAGAATCTCCTGCTTCTGCTGCGCAGTGATGCCGCCCTTTTCCGGAGGCCGCTCGGCAAACTTTGACAACGACTTCTCGATGCCGGCAAAGCCCTTGTCGAGATACTTCTGCTCGACCTCGAGCACGGTGACATCGAATCCCGCCGTCGCACTGACCTGCGCGATCCCCGATCCCATCAACCCGCAACCCAGAACCCCAACCTTCTTTATGTCCATACGATTCCTTGCAAGCTTGTTTCAGCAGTCCGCACTCGATTAAGCAAAGCTCTCCACGATCATGGCAATCCCCTGACCACCGCCTATACACGCCGTGGCCAAACCGTATTTCTTCTTACGGCGTCTTAATTCGTGGAGCAAGGTGATGATCAACCGCGTACCCGTGGCGCCCAGAGGATGTCCCAGCGCGATTGCGCCGCCGTTCACATTTACCTTTTCGCGATCGAGGCCCAGTTCTTTTTCGACCGCCAGGTACTGCGCTGCGAAGGCTTCGTTAACTTCGATGAGGTCGATGTAATCCAGCGTCAGACCGGCTTTTTGCAGCGCGATCTTCGTGGCCGGAACGGGGCCGCGTCCCATGAGTTTTGGTTCCACGCCCGCGACTCCCCAGCCCACCAGTCTTCCCAAGGGCTGCAGGTTGCGCTTTTGCGCGCTCTCCAGGGACATCATGACCACAGCTGCGCCGCCATCCACGATACCGCTGGCGTTTCCGGCAGTTACCGTTCCGTTTTTGCCAAAGGCAGGCTTCAGTTTTGCCAGACCATCCATCGTCGTCTGCGGACGCCGGTGATCGTCTTCTGTAAACGCCTCTCCCGTTGCTTCGCCGCGTCGGTCCTTCAATGGCACCGGCACGAGTTCCTCTTGCAGTCTTCCAGCTTTGTAAGCATCGTCAGCGCACTTCTGCGAACGCAGCGCAAACTCATCCTGCATCTCGCGAGTGATCCCCTGCTGCTCGCCGTACAACTCCGCGGTGTTGGCCATGTAGAGGCCGCAGTAGGTATCGAGCAGCGCCACCATCAGCGAGTCTTCCAGCTTGCCTTCGCCCAGCCCGAATCCCCAACGCGCGCCGCGAATCACGTGTGGTGCTTGCGACATCGATTCCATGCCGCCGGCTAACACCACATTCGCCTCGCCCAATTGGATCATCTGTGCTCCGCTCACAATGGCCTGCATTCCCGAACCGCACAGCCGATTCACTGTAAGCGCCGGTGTTTCGATGGGCAGCCCTGCCTTCAGCGCCACGTGTCGCGCGCCGTAGAGCGCATCTCCCGAGGTCTGCTGCGCGTTGCCGAAGACGGCGTGATCGAACTCCTTGGCCTCTACTCCGGCGCGTTCCATTGCTCCTTTGGCAGCAACGGCTGCCAGGTCCTGCGCCGTGAAGTCGCGCAGTTTGCCACCGTAGCGGCCCATGGGCGTGCGGGCTCCACTGATAATTGCGATGTCACCTGGTTTCAGCATTGGGTCCCCTGCTCAGAAAACTTCGGCCATGAAAGCCAAACCCTTAAGTTTATCAGCGGACCTTGAACTTTGGCCACCGTGCGAATTGTTTCGTCGCACCCTTTCACTGGCCATTTCCAAAATTTTTAGAATTGCAGAATTTCAGAATTGCGGATGACGAATTTTGATGGTGCCCTGAGTTGAAGCCCACGCTGATGCAGCTTCTAACCTGCGCGCACGATCGATGTCACTACCTAAGACTCAGTTACGACGAAGATCAGCGCAGTCGCTTTCGTTTGGCAAACAACAAGCCCAAGGCTGCACCAAGAAGCAGGGTTCCAACCGTCTTTTTCCGGTCGTGAATCGGGACGAAGCGGGTCTCTCTGGCGCTGACTTCGAACACGCCGACCGGTACGGCGCGAACTCCACCGCCTCCACCTCCGCCTTCGCCTTTGGGCCGGGTCTCTTCTCCCATTCCACCCGTGCCTGCGCCCGCACCGAATCCGTAAGCGATTTTTGCCACGGGGATAATCGTCTTCTCGCCAGCAGTCACAGCGTCTCCGAAAACGCTTTTTACCTGGGCGCGGCTGGCAAGGTTCTCGTGCAAGGATTGCAATAGAGTCAAGCTGCTCATCGTAACCTCCTGGGGATGCCGTTCGCTCGGAACCGAGTTGGTGATACGGGAACTAGTCCCACCATCCGCACTCGGGCGGCTCAGCCACCGGGTCGCTGCCGGATCAAGCCATTGTCATCACCCCAACAAACTAGATTCCGCACGAGCGGTAACAGCTGATAAATAGTTTGCTCTTTGGAGATCATCTCTCGCGCACATCTCTCCATATTCAGCTCTCCTCGCTCAGGACTGCTGGATGCGGCAGTAATCACGACAAACATCTCTCAATTCTCGACAGCTTTCACACGCAAAATTAGCCCTCGAACCGACATCACCCTGCGTGGCCATCGCATCTGAAGATAGTCCGAAGCAACCGGGTACACCATCGACCAAGGTGCCGCGACGAACAGACCTGTCCTGAGCATCAGGATCAATACACCACATTAGCGCGGACTATGGACGAAGGTCATTGGCCGCATCACTCATAATAGGAGGCTTATAGAATGTCGGGCTTAAAGTTCGATGACTTTGCTCCCAAAGTAATTTCTTCCAAGACGCACTCCATCATTGACTACATCCACGCAGGAGCGAATTTCGTTGCGGCAGCATTGTTCTACAAGCGCGGCAACTCCCGCGCGGGACATGCGGCTGCGGCGCTGGGCGCCGGTGTGCTGATGAACGCCCTCATGACAGATTACGAGTACGGAGTATTCCGAACGTGGAGTTTCAAAACGCACGGAATTCTGGATTACGGAGTGGCAGCCACCAACGCGGCGTTGCCCAAATTGCTCGACCTTGAAGATGGAGCGGCTGCTGCTTACTTCTACGCGCAGGGTGGCGGAGAAACGGTGATCGCAGGCATCTCCAATTACGAGGACAACTCAGGAGCCAGACGACAGCTAAAGGCGGACGACCGACGGAACCCGGACCAATTAGCTGCTTAGGATCGGGCGTCAGGCTTATCCGTTGCACTGCATTGCGCTGGATGTCTACGCCGCAAGACTTTATTTTGTATAACCACAACCGTGGGTTGGTCGTGACTGCCTGCCCCGAAATGCGAAGGAGTTACTAAGTGAAACATCGACAGCTTGAAGGACGCCGCATCGCTGTGCTCGCAGCCGATGGCTTCGAAAAAGTTGAGTTGACCATTCCGGTAAAGGCGCTTCTTGTGGCCGGCGCTGACGTCGACATCGTCTCTCTCCGGCGGGGCGCCATTCGCGGCGTGAATCTACACGAACCCGCAAGCCGCGTACGTGTAACCAAAAGTCTGAAGGAAGCGGATCCTGCAGAATACGATGCTCTGCTTCTCCCGGGTGGGTTTATCAATCCGGACATGCTGAGACAATCCGCCGATGCTCGTGAATTCGTTCGCCATTTCGATCGGTCCGGTAAACCAATCGCCAGCCTCTGCCATGGTCCATGGGTGCTCGCATCAGCGGGACTCCTGAAAGGCAGAGTTGTGACCAGCTGGCCCGGAATTCGCGACGACATGGTTAACGCCGGTGCCACATGGCTCGATGAATCTCTGGTCGAGGATGGCAACCTAGTTACCAGCCGCGGCCCACAGGACCTAGTGCCTTTTGTTCGGGGGATCATCAAGCATTTTGCGGCAGGCGCTTCGATGCGCCGGCACCCCCGAGTCAGCCGTTCGTCTCCGCAGGCGAGTGAACCGCCATCCGTGGTGCTCGGAGCCATGAAGTGGCTGCCCAAACCGTCGACCCGCACTGCACTTATCCTGGGCGGGATTGCTGCAGGGTTATACGCTGCCAGCAGCCAGGGCAGGTTCACCAAGTTGCAGACCAAGTTGCAGAAACAGGTTCGCCGCCTGGCCGCATAGGCTGCCCTTTGCATGCAAGGCTGCTAACGACGCTGAGTAGAACGCGGCCGCGCGACTCGTAATGCCTCGTGTCTCGCGGCCGTAACTGCAGGCGGAGTCCGCCCCGTTGGCAGCCCAATCTTCCGCATCAGCTTGCGAAAAGTTCTCGCGCGCATTCCGGGGTGTCTACACCGCTGAGACCTCGTTGCCTGGCGCGCCAACAACGCCAAAACTCCTCAAGGTGAGGCACTGCCACGAACAATGTCGTTGCTCCCATAATTAGGGCGATGTTTCGAATCGGAAGCGGCGGCTTTTTCAGACGCAGAGTAAAGTCAGGTTTCTCAGGGCCCAGGCCGAGCATGGCGCGGAATTGATCGGGATGAAGGCAGGCCAGAACCGCCCAGATGTCGAAGGGAATTGTTTCCATGAAAGTATGTGTGTGCTGTTCCCGTGCCGGTATCTTGCGTCGTGAAACCGTGTAGTTTACGTCCCACATTACCGTGAGCTGATGCAGAACCACACCCGCAGTTAATAGCGTGAACAGTCCTGCGTTGGCCTCAAGGAACAATGAAGCAAAAACGGGTACGCCGGCCTCCATCATCATCAGTTGGTGAGTGAGCGATTCTTGCACGCCGCTGGTGGTTTCGATTTTGGTTTGACGGTGCCACAGCCAATCCAGTGCGCCCACCACCATCCAAGCCGGCATGATGAAGTACATCATGTAGCGCTGGGCACTCTCTTCGGCGATGCGGCGAGCGCCCGACCCGGAATGTCTCGATTTTCCTAAAATCTTGCGCGAATTACCGAGTGCCTTTTTTGCGGCTCTAAGATTGCCTTTGCGGGCAGCAAGAAACAGCGCAGCGGACGCAAATCCCAGGACAGCAGCAGTAGATTTCTTCATGGCGGCACCTTCCCGGCCTACGATCGCCGGGATTTCAGGCCTTCTTGGATGCCCGTGTAGCGCTTCCGTTGTCCATGCAAGGCTCACCGTCGATGATGCTCATGGCCCGGGCGACGCAGTGATTCCTACATGCCTGACCAGACCCAGGTTGTTGGCAAGTAGCCGCTGGCGGCGCCACCCAAGGGCGCGGAGGGTTGCGATTCTCTTATTGCGGGTGGGCTACCGACCGAGGCTCCGCTCCGCCTGATAACTCCCGATCGGCTCCAGACTTAAGGACATTCCCTGCGCGGCGCCAACGGAGGCCGAGCCCAGCAACTCCATAGAGCACCATGGCCACGAGAAGCAACGCTTTCATTCCGAACACCAGTGACAAGTTCTCGAGTAGTCCCCCAGCCACCGCGCCGAGCATATTTGCTCCCAACGCTGCGCTCGGGCTGCGTGTCACCCGGAATTCCGTGGCAAAAAGAATTCCGGCAAGGAATACCGGAATGGCAAAGATGACCGTGGCGATACTGCCAACGTAGGCAGCCGAGCCCTCGATCTGGTCAAAGGGAATAACATAGGCGACCAGAAGCCCGGCAAGCAGTGCAATAAGGACAGGGATCCGGGGGATGGATCGGGCGACATTCTCGACCACATAGTTCGCCAGCAGAAGTGCGCCTAACATGGCAGAAATCACGATTCCGTTCACCTGCCACGTGGTGCCGAAGAAAAGAGCCAGTCGGCTGATGACCTGCGTTTCGAGCAATAAAAATCCTGCGCCCATTGCAAAGAAGAATAATGATGGCGCCTGCCGGCGCGCTTCATCAATCTGCATATACAGACCGATGGCAAGAAGAATGACCAGCGCCCCTATCGAATAAAAAGTACGGGGTATCCAACGACCCTGTTGATAGAGATACGGCCAATCATCGGTGGTGACTGGCACTTGCAGGTTGCCGTGTTCGATGGCGCGTGTTTCCGTAAACTTTGCCAGGCGGGTGTCAGACAGCAAGGCGTCTTCCACCCTGGTGCCGGGTGAAATCACGAAACAGGTTGCCCCGGTGGAATAGGTGGAGTCCGCGAAGAAAACCACCGGAGGCTTACCAAAGGTCTCGGTCAACATCTTCCTCAACCGCCCACCCATCCACGGATGATTCACCTGGAATTTCACAAAAATGATGCCGTTTGGGTTGAGGTGGTTTTTGGCTTCGCGGAAGGACTCCTCTGTGTAAACGAAGTTGTCGATCCGCATGTTCGAGTAATCAGAGAACTGAGTATGGGAATCGAGCAAGCCGAAGAGAACTACATCGTACTTGCGAGTAGTCCGTTTCAGAAAAGCACGCGCGTCCGTGAGATGTACTGAAACGCGCGGCGAGGCGTAAGGGTGCTCGGGATGCTCGCGCTTGCCCAGTTCAAGAATCGCAGGATCGATCTCCACCGCATCGACTGAACTGCTGTTATGCCGCAAGGCCGCGGCGACATCGTTGCCCGTTCCCGACCCCACCACCAGCACGCTCGGCGATGGAACCGCGAATCGAAAGGCTAAGTTGTACGGATTCTCGTCTGCCGGTTCCTTAAGCAGTCTCGGATGACGGGCCAAGTATTCCGGCGAAAGATTTACCGTTACTTGATAACCCGTATGGTTGACCGAAAGGACTGCTCCCCAGAAATCGCCGTCGGGCGTGAAGTAGCGGAGATACTGAACCTGCTGATAAGGAGTCCACAGCACAGTCGGAGGTGATGAGTTCTTGAAATAACTCTCGACGGGCATATGCAACAAGAGAACGAGCGGCACAATGAGAGTTCCCACCAAAACCCGGTCACGAC
>Ga0207657_10001452_pt1 | contig 25340 bp, 25 predicted proteins | sample KBSC33metaG_FD_184316 | JGI IMG/M metagenome (GOLD analysis project Ga0207657, IMG submission 184316) | Corn rhizosphere microbial communities from Kellogg Biological Station, Michigan, USA - KBS C3-3 metaG (SPAdes) (version 2) | ecosystem: Host-associated > Plants > Roots > Rhizosphere > Soil ... | reverse complement strand
GCCCGGCCAGTAATACAGTTCATAGCGCATCGGCGGCCTCATCGCGCGTCGTCCCATAGCTCCGCCGCAGCGGAGCTACGGGATTTCGGACATGTCCAACGCGCCAGAGAAACCTTAGTTCGCCGCGAAGCAATACAACAGCCCGTCGCCGCCGGTGCTCTTGAGGTCGGCCTGTGAGCAGCCGCCATCCGGCCCGCGCGAGGGGTGTGAGCTGTTCCAGGATTTCGAGGCGTCATCGTCGCGCAGGCCGAGCCGGTCGAAATGACCTACCATCGCCGAACCCTGCGTGCTGCTCGTCCAGTTCTTGCAGGTGCGGTCCTCGCCGGCTGCGAATGCGGTGCCGTCCGCTTGCGATCCCGTCAGCACGTCATGGCGGTTCGGCGTATCGCCGCGGCCGTTGAGGACGTCGCCCTTCTCGCTTAGCGCGGTCTGTTTTGTCAGATTGTTGGCGCCGTGCAGTTCGGCGACGTCCTTGGCGATCACCACGCCTTTCGAATTCTGCCACGGTCCCTTGCCGATGCGCTCCCGCGCATTCACAGCTGGCTTGCCGTCGGCCGCTTGCGTCGAAAGATATGCGCGCCAGGTCTTGGCGCCGGCACCGACGGCCTGCGCCAGCGTCTGACAATAATTATCGGCGCCGGCGAGACCGCCGAGGTTGGCGCCGTTGCCGATGCCGTTGCTGGTCACGAAGAAACTAGTGTTGGCCGATTGTGCTCGTGCAGGTTGCGCCGAAAGAACCGCCGATGCGGCGGCGGCGAGGCCAAAACACGCACGCGAAACGATGCGGGCGAAAGTGGGCATCAAATCCTCCCAATTGTCTTTTGATCGGCCGGCCCGTTGATGAGCCGGCTTGGTCTGAGATTAACACGTTCTTTCAGCCATTATTCCGCTGGCGCGGCGCCGAAATGAAAATGAAAAAGGCGCCGCGGAAACGAACCGCGACGCCTTGTATCTTCATCGCTTGCAGGCGATCAGGTGGTCTGCTGGATCGCCGAGAGTTCCCAGCTTGCGCCCCGCGGCCGCACGAAGGTCCACACTTCCGTCGCTTCCGTCGGAGCCTCGCTGCCCGCGACCAACCGGCCGGTGGTACGCTCGGTGGTCTTGTCGACCAGCGAGAACCGCATCGCTACGCTGGCGTAGTCGGTATCGCCCTCGCGCCACGCTTCCGCGAGATCACCCTGCAACAGCTTGACGTCGGAGACCTTGTTGATGTCGTTGCGGGCCTTGTTCTCCTCGAGGTCCTTGGTGAAATACGACACCATTTCAGGCGTCGCCAGGGTATGCAGCCTGGCGACGTCCTCGTTCGACCACGCGGCCTGAACCTCACTCAGCAATCGCTCGAAGGCTTCGTAGTCGGCTGGCGTAATCTCCAGCGGCGCGCTGCCCGATCCCAGCCCGAAACCCGTTCCGGTGCGTAAGCTCGATTGCGCGCTTGGCCCTGCGGCCGCGCCGGCATAGGCCGACGCCGGCGCATTGCGGCGCTGCCACCATGACATTGCCAGTCGCACCACGATGATGATCAGGCCGATCTGCAGGATCAGGCCGAAGATCGACGACAAGCCGCCGAGCCCGCCGAACATTCCGCCGCCGAACAACATGCCCAGCAGGCCGGCGCCGAGGAAGCCCGCGGCGAGACCGCCGAGCATGCCCATGCCGGGCCGGTTGAAGAACCCGCCGCCAGCGGCCGAAGGCGCGCCCACCCCGGGGCTACCCGGCTGGGTGAAGGTGCGGTTGAACGGTTGTGCCGTACTCGGGGCCGTCGACGTGCTCGGCGGCGCGGAAAACGTCCGCGCGCCCCGGGAGCCCGAGCTCATGCCGCCGCCGACCCGGGCGTCGGCGGACGAGATAGCCAGCATCAATGGCAGCGCCAGCGATAAAACGACGGCCATCGCCTTGACGATGCCGCGTGCGCGTTGTGTGAATTTCATGTCCCTGTTCCTCAGTCCCCGGCAGGGGGACGCGGTATTAAGATGGGTAGCGCTGCCCAAAAGTGAAGCATTATCGGGAACCGCGGCTGCGGCCCTCGGTCGCGGGCAGGCGGCGATATCGCCTCAACTTGCTGGCATTGCAGGCCGAAACAAGCCGTTTCCCCGGCGCTGCGCCTCACGCAGTGGTGCGCTGCAGACCCGGGATCCACCTGCGGGCCGAGCCCGCGACGTGATTGTGTCGGTGGGTCCCGGCTCTGCGGTGCACCGTTCGCCGGACGATGCTTCGCATCGCCGGGAGAACGCTGCACCGCGTCCGGGATACGAGCCCTCACGACGGCGCCATGGTTTCCTTCACCGCGGCAACCAGTTGGCTGAGCGTAAAAGGCTTTGGCAGGAACGCGAACTGCTGGTTCTCCGGCAGGCTCTTCTCGAAGGCGTCTTCCGCGTAGCCCGAAACGAAGATGATCTTGAGGTCCGGGTTGCGGCCACGCATCGTCTTGAGCAGGGTCGGGCCATCCATCTCCGGCATCACCACGTCGGAGACGACGAGATCGACGGCGCCGTTCTCCTGCTCCAGCGCCTCCATCGCCTCGACGCCGTTCGAGGCCTCGATCACGCTGTAGCCGCGCGAGCGCAAGCCTCGCGCGTTCAAGGAGCGCAGGCCCTCCTCGTCCTCGACCAGCAGAATGGTGCCCTGCCCGGTCAGATCGGCCCTGGGCTTGGTCCCCGCCGGCGGCTCCCTGGCCGCGCCGTTGCCGGTTAGCGCATCGGGCTGCACCTCCTGCTCGGGATGATGCCGGGGCAGGAAGATGTAGAACGAGGTGCCGCGACCGGCCTCGGAGTCCACATAGATGAAGCCGCCGGTCTGTTTGACGATGCCATACACCGTCGACAGGCCGAGGCCGGTGCCCTTGCCGACTTCCTTGGTCGAGAAGAACGGCTCGAAGATCTTGCCGACGATATCGGGCGCAATGCCGGTGCCGGTATCGGTAATGTCGATCCGCACATAATCCGCCGCCGGCATGCCCTTATAGGCGAGATGCCCGGATTCTTCCGATGTCACGTTGGCGGTTCGCACCGTCAGCTTGCCGCCATCGGGCATCGCATCGCGGGCGTTGACGGCCAGATTGACGATCACCTGTTCGAACTGCGACAGGTCTGCCTTGATCGGCCACAGGTCGCGGCCGTGCAGCACTTCCAGGCTGACCTTCTCGCCGATCAGCCGCTTCAGCAGATTTTGGATATCCGACAGCGACTCGCCAAGATCAAGCACCTGAGGTCGCAACGTCTGTTTGCGCGAGAACGCCAGCAGATGCCGCACCAGCGCAGCGGCGCGGTTGGCGTTCTGCTTGATCTGCATGATGTCCTGGAACGAGGGGTCGGTCGGCTTGTGCGCGTTCAGCAGGAAATCGTTCGCCATCATGATCGCGGAGAGCACATTGTTGAAATCGTGCGCGATGCCGCCGGCGAGCTGGCCGACCATGTCCATCTTCTGCGACTGGTTGATCTGGTTCTCGAGCGTGCGGCGCTCGGTGGTCTCCAGCATGTAGACGATGGCGGCCTCGGTCTCGCGCTCGTCTTCCTCGACCGCGGTGACGAAGAACTGTCCCCATCGCTCCTTCGCGCCATCGAGCATCGCCTCGACCGGCGGGATATCGCCCTGCCCCTCCGCCGCCTGGTTGATGGCCGCGATCAGCAGGCTGCGATCGCGGGCGTTGACCGTCCTGAAAATCGACTTGTTGGCTGCGCCATCGGGGTTCAGGCTTTGCGCCAATTTGGCGAAGCGCGCATTGGCACGCACCACCGCGCCCGACCGGTCCACGGTCGCAATCGCCATCGGGGTGTGATCGAAGAAGCGCATGAAGCGGACTTCGGCCGCGCGCTGCGGATCGGAACGTTCGTCACGGGCGCGGCTGATCACCAGCGTGCGCGAGGCGCCGGGCGCGCCGTCCGCCCCGAATGCCAGCTTGTGATAGAGACGCACCGGCATGGTCTTGCCGCCGCGCATGCGCAGATCGATGTCGAACACCTCGGTTTTGACTTCGCCCGGCACAGGCGGAATCGAAGTCAGCAGCGCAGCCCCGTCGCCGGACACGATATCGGTCAGCTTCAGGCCGCCCGACCCGATCTCCGCGAGATCGTGATCCAGCCAGCTTGCGAGCGTGGCATTGACGTAGACCACGTCGCCGGCGGCATTGACCGAGAAGAAGCCGCACGGCGCATGATCGAGATATTCGATCGCGTGCTGCAGTTCCTGGAACACGTCCTCCTGCCGTTCGCGGTCGCGGGTGATGTCGGCAATCGACCACACCGCGTATTTCGCCTCGCGCTTGCTCTGGCCGAGCGGCCGAACCCGCATCCGCAGCCAGCGGCCTTGGGTGCCGTCGCTGCCGGCGATGCGGACCTCTTCCTGCTGCCGCTTGCCTTCGCGCGCCGCCTTGAGCAGGCGAAACACCGCTTCCGACACATCGGGATTGCCGATAAAGACCCGCTCCACCGGACGCGCATCCAGCGCGGTCGCAGCGCCCGTCAGCGCGAGATAGGCGGCGTTGGAATAGACCACATGGCCGCGGGCGTCGGTGACCGCCAGCCCATCATAGGCCTGATCGGCGATCCGCCCCATCACCGGGTCGTCGGCGCCACGATCGGCGAAACGAATAATGCCGGCGGCGAAAGCAAACAGGTTGAACATCCCGACCATCGCCAGGAGCGCCAGCAGCCCGAGGATATAGGGCTGCGCCTGCGCCCGCCCGATGGTCATCAGGGCGATCGCGACCGCGACGATTGCGCCGGCCACCAGCAGCACCAGAACGATGCTGCCGCTGCGCCGCGCCGGCTCGTGGGCGGTGAACGGCTCTCGTGACGGGTCGTTGTCAGGTTCGGCGGTCATACAAGGGGACGCGGCCTGTCGACATGGATGTGACGCGTATTAACTAACGCTTGCTCCTGAGTGCCTGAATCGGACCCGCAAGCGCAAGTCCGTCAAGCCTGCTTTTCGCTGGTTGCGCGCATTTCCAGCATATTTCCTTCCGGTCATTGTTCCTAAGGTCACGCCCGGCGGCCGGACAGCCCGCGCTTGAGACCCATCACGTAGCCGATAATCTCGGCGACCGCATGATAGTGTTCGACCGGAATCTCGTCGTCGATCTCCACGCTCGCATGCAAGGCCCTCGCCAGCGGTACGTTCTCGACGATGGGGATATCGTGCTGGCCCGCGATTTCCCTGATCTTGAGCGCGATGGTATCGACGCCCTTGGCCACGCAGACCGGCGCCGACATGCCGCGCTCGTAGGAAAGCGCGACCGCGTAGTGGGTCGGGTTGGTGATGACGACGGAAGCCTTGGGAACCGCGGCCATCATCCGCTTTTTCATGCGCGCATGCCGCAGCTGCCTGATCCGGCCCTTGATATGCGGGTCGCCTTCGGACTGCTTGAACTCTTCCTTCATTTCCCGCAGCGACATCTTCTGCCGCTCGAACCATTGCCGGTACTGGAAGAAATAGTCGGCGATCGCGACCACCGCGAGCATCGCCACCACCGCGCCCAACAACTGCAGCGTCAGGGTGGTGGTCGCGCCCAAAACTGCCGACGGGTCGAACCGCACGAACGATTCCAGGCGATGACGCTCCGGCCACAGGACCGCCGCCATCACCGCGCCCAGCGCGGCCACCTTGAAAACGCCCTTGGCGAAGTTCGCCGCCGCCTGCTTGCCGAAGATCCGCTTGGCTCCCGCCGCGGGCGAGATCTTGCTGAACTTCGGCTTGAGCGGTTCGGCCGACCACACCAGCCGGTGCTGCACCATATTGCCGGCGATCGCCGCCAGCGCCAGCATCAACAGCGGCACGCCGAGCGCTGCGATCATGAAATATTCGAGTGACTGCGCCAATGCCATCAGTCCGGGCCCGTCGGCATGGATCATCCAGGAATTGGCGATCAGATTGCGCAGCGGCATCATGATCCCGCCGCCGATTGATCCGGAAAATGTCGACAGCACCAGCGTGCCGCCGGCAATCACGAACCAGGTGTTGATTTCCTGGCTTTTCGCGACATCGCCGCGGTCGTGGGCGTCATCCAGACGTTTTTGGGTAGGGTCTTCTGTTTTGTCGGATGCGTCGTTTTCGTCGGCCATGGTTCAGCCTTTCACCGCGGCGGTATCAGGTCGTGCATGACGCCGACGAAATAATCGAGGAAGGTTCCCATCATCGCCGCGATGACGAGGGCGAAGATCAGGAAGCCGGCGAGAATCGACAGCGGCACGCCGACGAAATAGACCTGCATCTGCGGCATCAGCCGCGCCAGCACGCCAAGCCCGATATTAAAAACCAGGCCGAACACCAGAAACGGCGCCGAAAGCTGCAGCCCGATCTTGAAAGCGGCGGCGAAGGCGCGGGTGGCGAGAGCAGCGATATCGCCGCTTGGCATCATCTCGCCTGGCGAAAAGATCGCGTAGCTGTCGTTGAGCGCGGCGATCACGAGATGGTGGCTGTCGGTCGCAAACAGCAGCGTCACGCCGAGGAGGGTGAGGAAATTTCCGATTAGCAGGCCCTGCTGGCCCTGGGTCGGATCGACCGCCGTGACGAAGCCGAGACCCATTTGCTGGGCGATCACCGACCCCGCGACCTGCAGTGCTCCGAGCGTCACCCGCGCGGTAGCGCCGAGCACGATACCGATGACGATCTCATGGACCATCAATACCAACAGCGGGGTGATCGACTGCATGTCGATGTGGTAGGCGGCGCGGTGCAGCGGCAAAATCACCAGGGTCAGCAACAGCGCAATCGCGAGCTTGATGCGAACCGGAATATTGGACTCGCCCAGCCCCGGCAACAGCATCACCATGGCGCCGATGCGGGCGAATACCAGCATGAAGGCGGCGGCGAGCGCGGGCAGCAGCGAAATATCGATGCGCATGATCTAGGCACAGCGCGGTGGATTTGCCATTCGCATCACCATCTCTGCGAGTCCTCCTTGCGAATGGCAAATCCAAAGCCGCGCTGCAAACATATATTTGCTAGTGCCGTTTACCGATTTGAAGTTCCTAATCCGAATTTGCGGCAACCGATGAGGAACTTCAAATCGGCGGCACTAGTGTGCATCAGCCGCCGATGATTCGCGACGTTATCCGCATCATGTGGCCGTGCAGCGAGTCCGCCATGAACGGCAGCGCCAACAGCAGGGTCACGAAGATCGCCAGGATTTTCGGCACGAACACCAGCGTCTGTTCCTGGATCTGCGTGAGCGCCTGAAACAGCGACACCACAACGCCGACCACAAGGCCGACGATCATCAGCGGCGACGACACCACGACGATGGTCCAGATCGCATCGCGCGCCACGTCGAGGGTTTCAGCACCGGTCATGACAATTCCTGTCTACTTTGGAAGCGTTTGCACCCGTCATTGCGAGGAGCACTTGCGACGAAGCAATCCATTCGGGTTTTGTCTCTGGATTGCTTCGCTGCGCTCGCAATGACGGCCATACTCAGATCGGCATCTTCATGATGTCTTCGTAGGACTGGATCACCCGGTCGCGGACCGACACCAGCGTCGAGACCGCGACGTCGGTTTCCGCCACCGCCGTCACGACGTCCATCACGTTGGCCTTGCCCGACGCCATCGCGACCGTCTGGGCGTCGGATTTCTTCCCGGCGTCCATGACGCTCCCGATCGCGTCCTTGAGCAGCGCGCCGAACGAGGGGCCACCCGCTTCGGAACCTTTGCCGGCGCCGCCGCTGTCCATCATGCGGGCGAGGCTGGCGTAGGCATTTGCAGCGACTGTAGGTGAAGCCATGGCTTACGGTTTCCTGTTTCAGGCCTTGAGGATGTCGAGGGTGCGTTGAATCATCCGGCGCGTGGCGCTGATGATGTTGAGGTTCGCCTCGTAGGAGCGCTGCGCTTCGCGCATGTCGGACATTTCGATCAGCGGATTGACGTTGGGATATTTGACGTTACCGGCTGCGTCCGCCGCCGGATTGCTCGGCTCGTGCTTGACGCGGAACGCCGAGGTGTCGGGCCGGACCTTGCCAAGGGTCACGACCTTGGCATCCAGCGTGCGGTCGAGTTCGGAGGAAAATGTCGGGACCTTGCGGCGATAGGGGTCGCCGCCCGCGGTCGGCGCCGTGGAATCCGCGTTGGCGATATTTTCCGAGATCACCCGCATCCGCCCCGCCTGCGCGCGCAGACCCGACGTCGCGATGCTCATCGAGCGGGCGAAATCCCCTCCATCGTTTGCCATGATGTCGTCCCCCTGTCGTTATCCGGCCTTTTGCTTGAGCATGATCTCCGGGCAAACGCTTCGCGTTTGTCCCGAGGAAAGCCGGTTCCCACTTTTCCGGATCATGCTCAGCCCTTGCCGATCGCTGTCTTCAGAAGATGCAGGCTTTTGCTGTAGAGCGAGGTCACCGCCGCGTAGTCCATCTGGTTGGCTGAGACCTTGAGCATCTCGTCTTCGAGATTGACGGCATTGCCGGCGGGCCTGGTCTGGAAAGTTCCCTTGCGCTCCTGCGCGAAGCTTTGTCCGCCACCCGACGGAGCAATATGACCGGTCGTGGTGCGCATCATCGCCAGCGATCCCATCGCTCCCGCGTTGGCGCCCTTGTTGTCGAATTTCGGTTCGACCAGGTCGCGCGGCTTGAAATTCGGCGTGTCGGAGTTGGAGACGTTTTCGGAAAGGACGCGCTGGCGCTCCTGGTGCCACTGCATCTTGGTACGCAGCGCCGACAACACCGGAAGATCGTTGATGGACATCGCACCGCCCCCGTAGCCTCCCGGCACGACGCCAGGAGGTGGGCAGAATTTGCCGCCTGTATGGTTAACAGCGGGTTAAGACGCGGCGCGGTGGACGGCACGACGTTCAGGGGCGGATTCGCCCCCTCAAGATCATTTCGCGCGCATTTTCGCCACGAAGGCTGCGTTAACCAACCAAGTTGTTGAAGTTGGAAGCCCAAGAAGTCATTTTGGCCCAGCCGATTCCTGGGTTATTAAGATAGCGGAGCGGCAGTTTCTGCCGAGGACAATTAAGAGATAGGGCCGATCTCGGGCTTCATTCGCCGTTTGGCGCGTCGTTTCCGATCCGCGCCCGACCAACGCGAGACTTGAAGAAAACGTTATCTGCCGGGGACAAAGCATGTCGCAGACTGTTCTATTCTTCCTCTCATTCGTGGCCGTTCTGGCGCTGATCGGGCTCGCGGCCTGGCTGGTTCGCCGATTCGCCGGCAATCGCCTGGGTGCCAACACCAATCGCGGGCGGATGCCGCGGTTGGCCGTGATCGACGCTGCCGCCGTGGATGGCCGCCGCCGGCTGGTGCTGGTGCGGCGCGACAACATCGAACATCTGCTGATGATCGGTGGTCCGACCGATATCGTCGTGGAACCCAATATTGTGCGCGCGACGCCCGCACGGGACCAGATGTCGCCGCGGCCCGCGGTCGGCGGCGCCGAGCCGCCCCGGATCGCGCCACTGCCCGACAGCATGGGCTGGAGCGACGGCGATGGCGCAAGATCCGATTCCAGGTCCGAAGGCTTCGGTCACGCCGAGCCGCAAATGCCGGAGCCGCCACCCCGCCCGGTGCGGCCCTCTTTTGCCGACGAGGTCCGCCGCCCGGCCCGCAGCGATCGCGGCGATCCTTTGGCAGGGTTCACGCCGGAGCCGCTGGGCGGCCGCCCCGAGTCCCGCCCCGAGCTGCGCGGCGAGCCGATGCCGTCGCGCGTGACGTCGCGCAACGAACCGCTGATGCCCCGTCCGCCGCGCCCGAGCGAGCCGCCCAAGGCGCAGCCGGTTCGCGCGCCGGAACGTGCCGCCCCGCCACCACCGCCGCCGCCCCCACAAGCGCCGCCACCCTCCCCGGCCCTGTCGCCGGCGGACCAAAATCTCGCCGAGATGGCGCAACGGCTGGAAGCCGCATTGCGCCGGCCGGCCGGCGACGCCGGCGAGCAACGGGTCGGCGCGCCGCCGGTGGCGCCCGAACCGCCGCCGAGCCACGGCGCCCCCCGCAACGAGCCATCGACGACGCCGCCGGCTGCCGCACCTTCGAAGAGCGGCTTTGAGAATCTCGAAGACGAGATGGCGTCATTGCTGGGCCGTCCAAAGACCCCTTCGTGAGGTCGGCGCCATATCCGCGTAGAGTTTTATTTCTTGCCACACTGATAGCCGCCGGATCGCTCGCGGGTCCGGCGCTCGCGCAAGATATCAGCATCAATCTCGGCCAGGGCAATGGCGGCGTCACCGAGCGCGCGATCCAGCTGATCGCGCTGTTGACGGTGCTGTCGATCGCGCCGTCGATCCTGATCATGATGACGTCGTTCACCCGGATCGTCGTCGTGCTGTCGCTGTTGCGCACCGCGCTCGGCACCGCGACCGCGCCGCCGAATTCCGTCATCATCGCGCTCGCGATGTTCCTGACCGCGTTCGTGATGGGCCCGGTGCTGCAGAAATCCTACGACGACGGCATCAAGCCGCTGGTCGCCAACCAGATCGGGGTCGAGGACGCGCTGCAGCGCGCCTCGGTGCCGCTGCGCGGCTTCATGGAGAAGAACGTGCGCGAAAAGGATCTCAAGCTGTTCATGGATCTGTCAGGCGAAGCGCCGCCGGCGACGCCGGAGGAGATGTCGCTGCGGATTCTGGTGCCGGCGTTCATGATTTCCGAACTGAAGCGCGCCTTCGAGATCGGATTCCTGTTGTTCCTGCCGTTTCTGATCATCGACCTTGTGGTGGCGTCCGTGCTGATGTCGATGGGCATGATGATGCTGCCGCCGGTGGTGGTGTCGCTGCCGTTCAAGCTGATCTTCTTCGTGCTGGTCGACGGCTGGTCGCTGGTGGCGGGCAGCCTGGTGCAAAGCTACGGGGGATAGGCAGACACAATGCAAGGTTTCATCCGTCGCCGTCAGCTGTAATAAGGCGGCTGGAGTTGAGTGCGGCGTCCGGTTGATCGTTTCGACACTTCTACTGACGGCTCCCGATCGTTACGTGGAGAAATTCTCGGAGTGCATCCATCGATTGGTCCGTTGCCGATTGGTTGAATTCGAGGCGATTGCCTGGATACTCGACCGGAGTCTTGAATGCCGGCACATCGAACCCTTGATACGCATCGGGATAAACAACCAATCGAACCCCGGCGCCTTCACCGGGACTCCGGGACATGCCGAAATCGCCGCTCCGGCCTTCCGCGAGGTCGCGGCAGCCTCGGGTAAACTCATCGCGTTCGCCGATCAGGATTAACGCAGGAGCCGTCGTGATCCCCGTGAGCCCGTCGCAAACCGGATAGAACGCTGCCGCCGCCCGAAACTTGTTTTCGTATGTCTGCTCGATTGCGCCACGCTCAACCGACAAAAGGGCAAGCGAACCGCCCTGCGAAAAGCCCATGGCGACAACTCGCTTGGCGTCCACAAAGGGCTGTCGGACAAGGAAATTCAGACCTCGATACGCGTCAAAGTCGAGATCGCGAGGAAAGCGGCTGCCGCAGATGTTCCTGATCCCGCGCGGTCCGAAGCTGTCGATCGTCAGGGTGACGTAACCCCACGACGCCAATATCTGTCCCCAACGTTGATCGATCTGCTCGGCCAATCCGCCGCAGCCGTGCAGCAGCACGACAGCGGGATAGCGGCCCGCTCTGTCGGGATGTCTGAGATAACCGTGCAGGACGAGTGGCTTCGGGGTGAAAGGAAGATCGCCCTCAAACTGGATCGATTGCGCTGGCGGGATCGATTGTTGATCGGCGAAACATCGGACCGAATCGGTGACGCATATCAGGAAAACGAAAACCGTGATTTTGAACAGCGGAGGCGATCGAGGGATGGACATGTGAAGTCCTTTCGCACTCACTTCAAGGTAACCGCACTACGCTCCAAATTACCGCGCGCCAGAAACCCGCAATCAGGCTCGCCTTGGTCAGAACGGCGTTTCCAGGCTGGGGCAACCACAGGCTTTCATAACACCGGGTGGTAGCTGAAGCGAGCGAGGTCTATTCGCCGTGCGCAAAGTGCCAGGCTTCAGGCAGGGGCAACGCCGCTCTTTTCAAAGCGGATGTGGTAGGGTGTTGTCCTCGACCCGAGGGCTGGCCAATGAGAAGACGCGAATTCCTTACGTTTCTCGGTTGCGCGACCGCGGCGTGGCCGCGCGTGGCGCACGCGCAGCAGCCCAAGGTCGCGCGTCTCGGGTGGCTCACCACTGCGCCGGCCGCAGACGTAAATCCATTTCTCGAAGCACTTCGCGCCGGACTTTCTGCTCAAGGCTACATCGAGGGTCGCAATCTCACCATCGCCGCACGCTACGCCGATGGTGATATTGACCGCGTCCCGTCGCTAGCGGAAGAATTGACCAGATTGCCGGTTGATTTGATTGCCACTCAAGGTACGGCTACTCGCCTGCTGCAGAAAGTCAGTACGACCGTCCCGGTGGTCTATGTGTTCAGCGCCGATCCGGTGCTGGGTGGTATTGCCGACAGCCTCGCTCGACCCGCCCGCAACATGACTGGCATCACCCTGATGTCGGCCGAGATGAATGGCAAGCGGCTTGAGTTGCTGCGTGAAATTCTGCCGCAGATCCGTCGCGTCGCAATCCTTGCAAGTCCAACACACGCCGGCGAAGAACTGGAGCGAAGCAATTCAATGGAGATGGCGCAGAGGCTTGGCATCACGATACAATATTTTCCCACACCAAACGCGGCAGAGCTCCGCGGCGCCTATACGAGCATGGCAGCCGATTCGCCGCAGGCGATCGTCGTGTTTCCCGACCCGGTAACAGTTGCAAATCGTCAGCACATTATCGACTTTGCGAATACTCTGCGCATCCCGGTTGTCTCGGGTTGGGCAGATTTTGCGGACTCTGGAGCATTGTGCACCTACGGACCAAGGCTCACGGAATCGTATCGGCGGCTCGCCTACTACGTTGATCGCGTTCTGAAAGGCGAGAAGCCGGCCGAACTGCCGATCGAGCGCCCGACGATATTCGAGTTCGTGATCAATCTGAAAACCGCCAAGGCGCTCGGCATCGAAGTCCAGCCCACTCTAATCGCGCGGGCTGATCGGGTGATCGAATGATTGGGCATGTGGGTTGAGCCAACGGGCCGTGCAAATGCGTGGACCGGCTCTGCGAAGCAATCCACGCGCCGGTTCGATCCGCTTCCTCATTCAAATTTGGTTTGCCGAAGCTTTTCGACGCAATCGTCAATGAAGGCATGCATTCGATTCGATAGAAGATTCGAGTGGGCATAGACGACATGCACGGGAATTGGCTCCGGCTCGAATTGTTCCAGGACGTATTTGAGTCGGCCGCTTTTGCGCAGAGGCGCGACCTGGTAGGAAAGAAACATCCCCAGGCCCAACCCATTGACGCAAGCGCTCAACGAGCTGTCGATCTCGTTGCAGCTGACCCTGCTGATAAAAGGAATCGAGACATTCCGCCGCGCGACCTTGAAATGCCATTCGCTTCGCGGTGCCAACCCCGTATGTCTGACGCAGCGGTGTTTCCGGATATCGTCCGGCACCTTTGGAATGCCATGTGAGTGCAGATATGGCTCGGTTGCGCAAATAACCCGGCGTACCTGGCCGACGGGGACAGCCACGAGGGAAGCGTCCTTGAGGTGCGCGATGCGAACCGCGACGTCCACATGTTCCTCGCCGAGATTCAAGACGCGATCGCCAAATCGCAGATCAATGGTCACTTTTGGATGGCGAAGCAGAAAATCATTCACAATCGGGGCCACATAGCGTCGGCCAAACAGCACGGAAGCGCCGACGGTCAGATTCCCCCGCAGCTCCGCTTCGCGCGAGATGAGTGTTTCTTCAGCCTCGTGTGTGGCGGACAGGATGACGCGACAGCGCTCAAGGTATAGCGCGCCCTCCTCGGTGAGGCGGATTCGACGCGTGGTGCGATGAAGCAGCTTGGCTCCGAGATGGCGCTCCAGTGAGGCGAGGATCCGGACCACGGTCGGCAGCGAGGTGTCGAGGGCGTTCGCGGCCGCGGTCAGGCTGCCCTTCTCGACGATCCGCACAAACGTTTCCATCGCCCCGAACTTGTCCATGGCGAATATATTACTTCATTTTTTGGAGTAGTCGATTGCTTCCAGCCCTATTTATTCATTGGGCGGGAGCTGCGATAGTCCGGTTTCGGTCCAAAAGGGGCTCCGCAGCAGCGGCGGCCTCTGTACGCATCATGGCTAGACCAGGAGTCCGACAATGATCAGGACGCGTCTGATAATCATCGCCGTTGTCGCTATGGCAGGAGCGTTTGGGCAATCGGCTGAGGCGGCGACGCCCCCGCAGGACCTTGGCAAGGTCCACTTCGAGACATCATGCAAACCCGACGCGCAGCAGAATTTCGACCAGGCGATGCTGTATCAGCACTCGTTCTGGTACCGGGCTTCGCAAAAATCCTTCGAGGACGCGCTCAAGGCCGATCCCGAATGCGCCATCGCCTATTGGGGCATCGCGCTGAGCCTGCTCTACAATCCGCATGTCGCCCCGCCGGTCAAAAACCTCGCGGAGGGCGCTGCCGCGCTTGCAAAGGGCAAAGCCTTGAGCGCGAAGACGCCGCGCGAGCGCGACTATATCGAAGCGCTCGACGCGATGTATGCCGACTACGACAAGGTCGACCATCGCACCCGCGTGCTGGCCTACCTCAAGGCGATGGAGCAGCTGGCGCAGCGCTACCCAAACGATGACGAAGCGCAGATCTATTACGCGCTCGCGCTCAACGTCGGGGCTTCGCCCGCCGACAAGACGTATGCCAATCAGCTCAAGGGCGCGGCCATCCTGGAAAAAATCTGGGTGCGCCAGCCGGAGCATCCGGGGATCGCCCACTATCTGATACACCTTTATGATACGCCGGCGCTCGCCGAGAAGGGGCTCGCGGCGGCACGACGCTACGCCAAGGTAGCGCCGGCCGCGGCGCACGCACAGCACATGCCGTCGCACATCTTCACCCGCGTCGGCTACTGGCAGGAGTCGATTGCTTCCAACATCGAATCCTCGCGTGTCGCGAAGGAAGCTGGAGATTTCCACGACCAGCTGCATTCGATGGACTATCTGGTTTATGCCTATCTGCAACTGGGGCAAGATGGGAAAGCCAAGGCGGTCATCGACGACATGACGAAGGTCGCCGGCTTCACCGAGACCTTCCTTCCCGGGCCTTACGCGCTGGCTGTTTCGCCGGCGCGTTACGCGGTGGAGCGCGGCGACTGGAAGGCCGCGGCCGAGCTCCAGGTCCGCCCCAGCCCGCTCGCGAATGTGCAAGCAATCACATATTTCGCGCGCGCGCTCGGCGCGGCCCGTTCCGGCAATCCCGAGGCCGCCAAGATCGACATCGCCAGGCTCACCGAGCTGAGGGACAAGCTGCGTGATGCCAAAGATGCCTATTGGTCGGAACAGGTCGATATTCAACGACAGGTCGCGACCGCCTGGGTACTTTACGCCGAGGGCAAGCGCGACGATGCGCTGAACGCGATGAGCGCCGCCGCCGATGCCGAGGACAAGACCGAAAAGCATCCGGTGACGCCGGGCGTGCCCAAGCCGGCCCGCGAACTCTACGGCGTCATGCTGCTAGACAGCGGTAAGGCCAAAGAAGCGCTCGCCGCCTTCGAAGCGACACTCAAGAAGGAGCCGAACCGGCTGGGCGCCTATGTGGGCGCCGCCGCATCAGCCGAAAAGGCGGGAGACAAGGCCAAGGCCAGGGATTATTACGAAAAGATTGTCGCGATTGCCGATGGCGCGGATAACAGCCGAACCGAGGTCGCCGACGCTCGCGCCTATCTGAAGAAGCCCTGAGTGGCGTGCGGCGCAAGGGGAGCCATCCGTGAGAGCACTGCTGCTGCCGATCGTGCTGGGCGCGCTTGTCGCGCCGGCGCACGCCCGATCGCTTGAGGTCATCGGATACTCAGGCTATCTCGGCGAGTGGGAGTTGAGCGCCACGGTCACCGAAATGGCTCCCGGCCGAAATGGATACTCCGGTCCATTGACGATGAAGCACGTCGGTATTTGCACGCAGGATGGCCCGGAGCAGAAGACCGGTGAAATGCATCTTCAGATATCGGCTTCATCGTCCCGATTGGACGCAACCCTGTTGGTTGCCGGGGTCGAATGCACCTACAGCGGACGATTGTCCGACTCCTATACCGGCACCATGACCTGCCCCGATCGAGAAGCGGTCCCGCTAAAACTGTGGGTTAAATAATCGCGCGGTTAGCAGGGGCGTCCGAATCCCGGTCCGCAGCCAACCGGCAGAGCTGCGGCTTCAGGCAAACAGTTCACGCATATGAAGCTGACGGTGACACGGCTCGATCGAGGCAAGTACGAAACCGTAGTCACGCGCGACGACGGCGGGAGCTATCATTTGAAGGGCGTGGCGCACCATTTCGCGATACCGCACGACCTCGCGCATTTTCTTGTCGAGAAGACACTAAATCTGCATCAGGGGTTCTGGGGCAACGTCGCTGACGGCGCCGTATTCAAGTCCATGAGCTATCTCGGCGGCCGCAGGAAGCCCAAGGCCGCCGAGCGGTCGGATAATCTGTTGAAGAACAACGCTCCGCAACTCAACGAAGCGGAAGCCCTGGTTCGTATTTTCAACGACACCATCGAACAAGGACACGACGAGAGGTCGCCGGTGCTGCACGCGCGCTTGCGCGAGCGGCTTGCCCGTCCCGGATTGGACTTTCGCCGTTTTAGCGAGGCCGAAATCTCGGATGTCTATTCTGCCTACAAGGACATGCTGTCGCAATGGCAGCGTCTGCCGGTTGGCGGCAGACTGGAGCTGCATTGGGAACATCCGTAGCCATTGGCTGCACGGCCGATCAGCTTCGATTGTCGGGCTTATCCCCGCGCATATGGTGCTTCGGCCCTTCGCCGCACCCACGATACCCTGTAATAAAGTGCACATCCTTGTCCCTGAGCGTGGAAAACCCCCGACCATGTTTGTTTCATTTTTCCCCCGACCCAAGCTGTTCTTTTTGTCGGCAATCGCCTGGACGGCGCTGGCGATGGCGTTCTGGTATAGCTTTGCCGGCGATCTCATTGGGTCGTCTGCCCCGGCCGTCGGCGTGGCGACGTTCTGGACGGCACGGTCGCTCTGGTTCGACCTCTATTTTGTCCTTTGCCTCGCCATCTTCGCGGGCGCCTGGACGTGGTTTGCGCCGCATCCCTGGGCGCCGTGGTCCATTCTCGGTTCCGCGCTGATCCTGTTCACCTCCTACTTCCAGGTCCAAGTCAGCGTCGCCATCAACACCTGGTATGGGCCGTTCTACGATCTGGTCCAGGCCGCGCTTTCGAAATCGAAGCCGGTCACGATCGAGCAATTCTACAGCGAATTGTCGACCTTCGCCGGCATCGCCTTGGTCGCGGTTGTGGTCGGCGTGATGACGCGTTTTTTCGTCAGCCACTACATCTTCCGCTGGCGGACGGCGATGAACGACTTCTATATCGCGAACTGGCCGCGGCTGCGCACCATCGAGGGCGCCTCGCAGCGGGTGCAGGAAGACACCATGCGGTTTGCGACCACCATGGAAGGTCTCGGCGTCAATTTCATCAGCGCCGTGCTGACGCTGCTTGCCTTCCTGCCGGTTCTGCTGCGGCTCTCCAGCAATATCACGGAGCTGCCTCTGATCGGCTCGATCCCCTATCCGCTGGTGTTCGCCGCGGTGATCTGGTCGGTGCTCGGAACCGGCGCGCTGGCGCTGATCGGCATCAGGCTGCCGGCAATCGAGTTTTTCAACCAGCGGGTCGAAGCGGCCTATCGCAAGGAACTCGTGCTCGGCGAAGACGATGCGGCCCGCGCCGATCCACCGACCGTGAACGAGCTGTTTGGCGCCATCCGGCGCAACTACTTCCGGCTTTATCTGAACTTCATGTACTTCAATATCGGTCGCATCGTCTATTTGCAGACCGACGTCATCTTTCCCTACATCCTGCTCGGACCGACGATCGTTGCCGGCAAGATCACGCTCGGTTCGATGAACCAGATATTGAATGCATTCACCCAGGTCAGAAACGCGTTTCAGTATCTTATCAACTCGTGGAGCACGATCGTCGAACTGATTTCGATCTATCAGCGCCTGCGGGGTTTCGAGGCCAGGATCAGTGGCGAGCCGCTGCCTTCGATCGAGGCGCGGACGGAGCCGGCGTCGTTGTGATGGTCGCGCTGGCCGTGGCGTCGACGGCTGGTCACCGGGCGGGCAGCCTGTCGCGGGAGCTCCGAGGATAGTCTCCTACGCCATCGGATTCATATCCGAGGACAGGTTTTTCTAGGCCAGGGGCTTCCAATGTGACCCCCGCCAACTGCCGCTGTGCCGATGGCATCTACCGCGGTTTTCTGTTATGATATCGTTGAGTTCGTTCCCGCGCGCGCTCCGGTCGCCGATAACCGAAGCGGGAGGAAGCCATGCTTCTTTTTGGACGTAGCCGCTCCAGACGAGGCCTCGCGTCAGCTCTGATCGGAGAGATCGCGGCCGTCATAGACAGCATGGAGCGCTTTGAAGAAGTCCGGAAGCTTGAAGATATGGCGATCGGGGCCGAGGAGAATCTCGACGAGCTCGGCGCTTTTACATTGCCGGCGTTCTCGGTTTACGCATCAAATGCCGATCGACTGGATTTGTTCGACGCTTCGGTTCAGCGACAGATTGCTTATTTCTTCACCTGTGCCGGAAGCCTTGCCGGACACCTGCACGCGCTCGCGTCGACAAAAAAAGAATCGAAGGAGCTGTGCAAACAGCACGCCATCGACGCGCAAAAGGAAATCAACGGCCTTTCGGAATTGGGAGACGACTTGCTGCGCGATCTGCGAAAGCTCGTCTCCAGAAAGCAGCCCGCCACGATATCCAGAGCCTGACGGCACCCACCCAGGCTGACGTGTCGCCTTCGCTGATGCATGCCGTCGCCGTTGGCTTTTGGACAGCCTGTTCGCGCTGATGGCGGCAGCCGGACTCTTTGCGCTTGCCACCGCTCATTTCCCCACTACAATCGAGTTACTTACAGGGGATGGGGTCCCCCGCAACCGCCGATGAGGCTGATGACTCCTACCGGACGCCTGGCGTCGGTAGGAGCTTGCCGAACTCCCACCACACCAAGCAGCATCGTTGCCCAAACGGCCGAGAAGGCCGCGTGGGAGATCACGCGTGGTCTACTGAGGAGCGTTGTGTGCGAGCGCTGCCGATTCAACGCGTGTTGGGAAACGCGAGCGGCTTGCGAGAAGGAGATTTGCAGATGACCGGAGTTTGGGCGCTTGCGGCGTTGTGGTTGGGTCTTGCGCTGATCGCGAGCCTGCTCTCGATCTGGCTCCGGATCTCCACGGCTCTGTCTGAAATCGTTGTCGGGACGATCGCCCAGCTGATTATCGGCGCAGTCGTCGGGTCGGCCTTGTTAGGCACAGACGAGTCGTGGGTAAAGTTTCTCTCCGGCATCGGCGCCATCGTTTTGACTTTCCTGGCTGGCGCGGAACTTGATCCGGTGGTTTTCAGATTGAAGTGGAAGGAGGCTGCGGCGGTCGGCGTCGCGAGCTTCTTGCTGCCATTCTTGGGCTGCGCCGCGGCGGCCCATTATCTGCTCGGCTGGGAGGTGATGCCAAGCTGGCTCGCGGGCGTCGCGATGTCGACGACTTCCGTCGCTGTCGTGTACGCCGTGATGATCGAGTTCGGGTTCAACACGACGGAGTACGGCAAGACGATACTGGCGGCGTGTTTCGTGACCGATCTCGGCACGGTCGTGGCGCTGGGCCTGATCTTCGCTCCATTCACGATGAAAACGTTGATCTTCCTCGGCGTCGGTGCGGTAGTCTTCATTGTCCTGCCGTGGCTGACGCCGCGTTTCTTCCGACTGTATGGCGGCCGGCCCTCCGAGTTGGAGACCAAGTTTCTGCTGCTCTGTCTGTTGGGAATGGGCGCTTTGGCAACCTGGGCCGACAGCGAGGCGGTGCTTCCCGCCTATCTCACCGGCATGGTGCTCGCTGGGACCGTCGGCAAGGATCACGCGCTGGTGCGGCGGCTGCGTACGCTGACGTTCGGGCTGTTGACGCCATTTTACTTTATTCGCGCCGGCTCGTTCGTTTCCATACCCGCGCTTGTCGCCGCGCCTGCCGCTTTCCTGCTGTTTCTGGTGGTCAAGATTGCCGCGAAAATAGTTGGCGTCTATCCCGTGACCAAATTCTTCGGCTCGCCGAACAAGGAGGCCAAGTACACGACCCTGTTGATGTCGACAGGACTGACGTTCGGCACGATCTCCTCCCTGTTCGGCCTGTCGCATGGAATCATCGACCAGGGCCAATATTCGGCACTGGTCGCGGCGGTCATCGCCAGCGCCGTGATCCCGACGGTGATCGCCAATGCGTTCTACCTCCCGCGCCACCTCTTGCCGGAGGCCGAACCGGAGCCAGCGTCCGACGCTCGCCGGGAAGTCACGCAGCTTCGATCGGTGACACAAAAAGTCGAATGAGGGGGGCGATCCAGTGTTCAGCAAAATCTTGCACGCCAATGACGGGTCGGAGCCTGCCTTTCATGCACTCGCGATGGCGCTTGCGATGGCGAAACAGAACAATTCGGATCTTCATATGGTTTCGGTGGAAGAGATCGACTACATGCCGGAATTCATCGAAGAGGTTCGCGAGCAGACCGGGACGGCCGCGCGGCGTTTTCACAAGGTTCTGCAGCGCGCACGCGCAATGGCCGAAGCTAGCCATGTCAAACTCAATACCCATGTCATCGCCGGGCATCCGGTGCGAGACATCGTCGAACTTGCCAAAGAGCTTGAAGTCGAACTGCTCGTTATCGGAGCGACCGGCCATTCGGCGCTGTACGACCGATTGATCGGCAGTCGCGCCGATCGAATCGTGCACCTCGCGCCCTGCCCGGTGCTGGTCGTGAAATGACGTGCGAAGGCTTCGGCGCGTAATGCGCCTGCTGCGGCGCGACGGGGGACAGGCCGCCGGTTTTGTCCCCGCCGCGTGATTATTGTCCGGTATTTTGGACAAGACCGGCCTCAGCAGTGATGCCTGAAGTCACGTCTACCCTCTGCCGGAACGATTGTTTCGGTCGAGATTGACCGGCAGCGGACGTCGGCTCTTAATGCTTCGGGCTTCTGCCGAAAAAAGCGGAGACTTGCGGTGGGCATGTTGCGCTTTCGAAGCCGTGCGGCCTCATCTCATTCCATGTGCCGCCTGTCCGGCGTGAGCGCAAGCTTCGGCGTTCTTACTTCGACAACGATTCGATAAGAGTTCGCAGCGCGAGCACTGATGGCGAAATTTCGCCGTGTCGCCACACGAGTGGCGTAGTGATATTGGCTTGCGCCTTCGGAATCGCATGCCGAAGCACATGTGTGTCCGGCATCGTGTCTAGCACCGACTCAGGCACTAGCGCGATGCCTGTGCCGGAAGAGACGCATGCGACGATGGCATGGTAAGAATTGAGCTCCAGCACACGCAGCGTTGCGAGACTTTCTCGCCCGAGCCAACGTTGCAACACGCGGCGGTATGCACACCCTTCCGGAAACGCGATGAGCGAAGCGCCTTCCACGTCACGAGCACGCCTGATCGGCGGATGGTCGGAGTTGGAAATTACGATCAGTCGCTCGTTAAAGACCGGAATATGTTCCAAGACACGCGCGGCCGGAGGCTCAGCAGTGAAGGCGGCGTCCAGTCGGCGGTCGGCTACTTTGTTCATGAGGTCATCGTTAGTACCCGTCGTCAGTTCCAGACGTACTTCCGGGTAACGTCGATGAAAGTCCGCCAGTATGCGCGGTAGCCGACTTGCGGTCGTGCTTTCCAGGGCCCCAAGCTTCAGCGCGCCCTGCGGCTTCCCGCCAGAAACAACAGCGCGTGCTTCATCAGAGAGTTGGATGAGCCTCTCCGCGTAAGCCAACAACAACTCGCCCGTGGGCGAGAGATGAAGGCGCTGCCGGTCACGGTGGAACAGCGTCACCCCCAGCGAAGTTTCGAGTTGCTTGATCCGCGTTGTGACGCTCGAGGGCACCCGATGCAGCTTGCGGGCAGCTTTGATGATGCCTCCCTCATCTACAACACATTTGAATACTTGAAGATCGACAAAGTCCATCGAAGGCGATCTGTTCTAATGTTAAGAATGATGTGTTCTCAATTATTCTATATCATAGAACAATAGGTGCGCCTAATCTAGGGTCATGAATAGGAGACTTCCTGAGCCTTCCGCAACCGTTGCCGCAACTGTAGGCTTGTTGGCACTAGCCAGTGCGATCGGGATCGGCCGCTTTTCCCTGACCCCCATCCTTCCGCTAATGCAGCACGACATGGGGCTGACGCTTGCGCAAGGCGGCTGGCTGGCCACCAGCAACTATTTGGGATACCTGGCAGGCTCGTTGATCAGTACGGCCTTTGCACCTCAACCGGTGCGCGCGATCCGTTGGGGCCTGATTGCTGTATCGGTCCTTACTCTGGCGATGGGACTTACCGATTCGCCGTTGCTTTGGTTCGCATTTCGGCTTTTAGCCGGTACGGCGAGCGCGTTCGTGCTGGTCGGCGTCTCGGCGTGGGCGATGCCGATCCTCGCACGGTGCGGTAAGGAACAATTGTCCGGGCGCATCTTCGCAGGCGTCGGGATTGGCATCGTCTTTGCCGGTCTTCTGGGCCTCGCTGCCGGCATCGGGGTATGGGGTTCGCGCTCGATGTGGATTGCAATGGGCGTCGTTGCTGCTGTGCTCGCATTCTTCCTTTGGTGGCCGGTCGCTACGGGCCCCCCGGCGGCGAGGGCGCCGAAAATACGGAACGGGCTGCCGCGCCGAGCTTTTGTAGCGGCAACGTGTTACGGCCTGTTCGGCTATGGCTACATCATTCCGGCCACCTTCCTTCCCGCGTTGGCTCGCGGATATATCGACAATCCGGCGGTGTTCGGCTGGGTGTGGCCGGTGTTCGGCGCTGCTGCCGCACTTTCCACACTTGCCGGCGCACGGTTCGGTCGTCGCCTCGCGCCGTGGCGTTTGTGGACAGGAGCCCAGTGGGTGCTCGCGGCCGGCGTACTGGCACCCGTGGTCTCACTCAACGTAGCGACCTTGTTGACCGCCGCGGTATGTGTGGGCGGCACCTTCATGGTCATTACCATGGCCGGCATCAAGGAGGTGTTGCGCGTCGCAGGCCCACAGGCGTCGCAGGGTGTCGGCATGATGACCGCTGCTTTCGCCGTCGGCCAGATCGCAGGCCCTTTGACAGTGAGTTTGTTAGCCGGATCGAGCAGCGCGTTCAGGGTGGCCAGCATCATCGCTGCACTGGCGCTTGTCGTCGGTAACTGCGTGCTTTCGACTGATATGATAACGCGCGCTGTCCACGTACCTAATAAATTCTGAGGACAACAAGTAGGCCTGTAACCTCCCGCGAGTTCAAATACACAATTAGCATCGAGCTTTTATGGACGGTGGTCTGACGCTGAAGGAACTACATCAGCACACTTTGCAAGGACATGCCTTGAGTTCGCGTGTCATCCTCCTCGGCAATAACCCCCGTGTAAGGAGCGATAAGCGATGTCTAACCCCTTCGCCTTCCATTCCCTGCTGGGTGCCGTCGAACGCTACTTCGATCTGATGTTCGACAGCGACGTATCACGCTTCGATCAAGTGTTTGCGCAGAGCGCCCAACTGCACGGATTGCGAGACGGGAATTTGCGGCTGCTGCCCGCGCAAGATTACAAGAGTGCACTTGCCTCCGGACCATCGCCGAAGTCAAAGAATGCCCGACGCCAGCAGGAGGTGTTGTTCATCGACTTTGCTTCAACTACTCAAGCGGTGGTTAAGGTTCGGGTCAGGATCGATACGGTTCAATATCTCGATTACCTCTCGTACCATTGCATGAATGATGCTTGGCTTATTACTGCCAAATCATTCCATGTCGAGCGGCGATACAAAACGTCAACTGGATGATGCCTTGGTAGTTTCTTCGTGCAGAAGGCATTCGCCGCAGCCGTCGCTTCCGCTTTGGCACCAAAACAGACATGCTGCCATGTCCGTTGCCGAGGTGATGAACGGACGTAGCTCAGACGCGGTCCCAGGTCTCTTTTTGACCGGGAGCGGAGATGTCCGGGGCAAGCATGGAAGCCGCTCGCCAGTTGCGCTTCGCACCGATAGCATGCCGACTGCTGATAGCCCACGCGCAGAATTGCCCCAGGGACCCAGGGAGGAGACGTAATGCTGAGGACCGCACTGTGTGAGGTTCTTGGCATCGACGTGCCAATCATCTTGGCGGCCATGGGCGGCACTGCCTCATCCGCGGAATTTGCCGCCGCCGCGTCAAATGAGGGCGCGTTGGGCAGTATTGGATCGCTCTTTCGAACCAGCGCTGCCATAAAGCGCGACATCGACGTAGTGAAAGAACTGACCAATCGGAACTTCGCGGTGAACCATATCCCGCCTACATTGGACGCGGACGTGTTCCGCCATACGCTTGCTGCGCGGCCCGCCGTCATATCGTTCGCTCTTGGAGATCCGGGCGATCTCGTGCGGCAGGCCCACGACGTCGGCTCGAAAGTGATGGTCCAGGTTACCACCGTTGCGCAAGCGATCGAGGCGGCTGAGCGTGGTGCTGATGTAATTATCGCGCAGGGCGGTGAGGCGGGCGGCTATGGTGGCATCGTAAGTACGATGACTCTCGTCCCGCAAATCGTCGATGTCGTTTCGCCCGTCCCGGTGGTCGCGGCCGGCGGGATCTTTGACGGACGCGGCATTGCGGCGGCGTTCATGCTTGGGGCGGTCGGCGTCAACTTGGGGACCCGCTTCCTCGCGTCCAAAGAGGCTCCCATCGAGAACGCATGGAAGGCGGCAATTGCTTCGGCCCAATCCGAGGATGCGGTGAAGGTAGAAGTCCTCAATGATATTCAGCCCCTGCCGGGAACAGCGGGCTACGGCACGGTATTGCGCTCTTTACGTACGCCCTTCATGGACGAGTGGGGCGCAAAGCGCGCGGAGGCGCGTCGGGAGGGCGAGCGCCTTTGGACAGAGATCCAGGCAAGAGCCAGGCTCGGCCGCCGCCACGAGACGCTGCTCACGGCGGGACAGACTTCGGGCGGTATCAAGGAAATCCTGCCCGTAGCCGAGATCATACGGCAACTAACTGCAGAGGCTGAAACGGTCTTGTCACGAGGGCCGAACTTTGTATCACGCTGACAAAGAAGAGCGCCGAAGGCAGCAATGATGTCTGCTGTTGGCACTTTTCGGACATGCCGTCCCTTCCGCCAAATGTCGGTTTTCGGGGCTAAAGCGGAAGTAACGCGACCCTCGCCGAACTGTGCGATTGACCCCAACCGGACATGGCGCGAGGCGGCACCGCATCTGGGGATCAGATTGCAGGTGGCTCCGGTCGGAGCCGCCCGCCGACGAGCTGCTACCAGAACTCAGCGAAGACGCAACCTGACGTGTTGTTCGTGTATCCCGACGTCGTTCTTAGCTCTGATCATCGGCCTCAGCAGCTTGCCGACTTGGCCA
>Ga0207657_10001451_pt1 | contig 25361 bp, 24 predicted proteins | sample KBSC33metaG_FD_184316 | JGI IMG/M metagenome (GOLD analysis project Ga0207657, IMG submission 184316) | Corn rhizosphere microbial communities from Kellogg Biological Station, Michigan, USA - KBS C3-3 metaG (SPAdes) (version 2) | ecosystem: Host-associated > Plants > Roots > Rhizosphere > Soil ... | reverse complement strand
CCCTTCGACAAGCTCAGGGCAGGCTTGATCCGGGATCCCGCTTCTTCTTCAAGTCCTCAAGGCAGCGGGACCCCGGCTTTCGCCGGGGCGACGAGAAGGGAAAAAGCCGACGCCCTCTCACCACACCCATCATTGCGAGCCGCGAAAGCGGCGCGGCAATCCAGTCCACCGCTCCCCTTACGCGCAGGCCTGGATCGCTTCCCCCGGCTTTCGCCGGGGTCGCGATGACGACGGGAGGCCCTATCGCCCGATCGCGACGATCTCGATCGCCTCGTCCTTGCCGCCGAACGGCAGCAGATCGCCCGGGCCCGCGCCGATCAGCGCCTGCGCGAGCGGCGCCTGGAGCCCGAGCAGTCCTGCCGCGGGATCCGCCTCATCCTCGCCGACGATGCGGATCTCGCGCTTTGCCTTGTTCAGCATGAAGGTCACGCGGCTGCCGAAGCCGATCTCGTCCTCGGCCGGCGCGGGCCCGATCTGCGCGGTCGCCAGCCGCTGGCGCCAGTAGCGCAATTCGCGCTGCTGCTCCTCGTCGGCAGCCTCGATCGCCTCCAACCTGGCCACCCTGTCCTCGATCAGCCTAAGCCCGCGCTCGGTCACCAGATTGGGGCCGGGCGGGATCGGGATGTCGAACTTGGGTTCCTTATGTTCGTCGTCGCCTTCGCGGCGAAAAGCCACGCTCACGGTGTCATTCTCCCATTCATGGGAGGGTCAACGTCTCGGGACCGCAACGGTTCGACGCAATCGCACGCATCATTGCGGCTTTTGCGCCTGCATCCGCTGCTGCATCGCCATCATTTCCTCCGGCGTGACGCTGCCGTCATGATTGGCGTCCATCCGGTCGAACATCGCGCCCTGCGCCGTCTCCGCCTCGGCGATCGTGATCTTGCCATCATGGTCGGCGTCCATATTGCCCATGATCCCGTCGATCATCGCCGGGGGCGGCGGGCTGCCCATCTGCTTCGTGATGCCGGCCACCAGCTCTTCGCGGCTGACACTGCCGTCATGGTTGGCGTCGAACGCCTCGATCCGCGCCTTGCCGCGCGCCATGAAATCGGCCTTGGTCATCGGGCCCATCGGTGCCTGCGCCGCTGCGGGCAAAGCGAGCCCGAGCGTCAGCACGCCCGCGATCATCTTCAATTTCATTGGGAATCCTCTCCGGCGCAGGAGGCGCCGGGGCTCAAGCTAGCCGAGCTTGGAACCCGGCGAAAGTGCCCCCGCATTGCGCATGCCAGCCCTCCATGCCAAAGGCGCGCGCGATTCAACGTCTGTTGGCCGTCCTCGAATCTTCTCGTGCGAACGCGCATGCCGTTTCGCCCGGAAGAGACGGGGACCTGGGAGTTTCAAAGATGAGCGACGTCAAGCGGGTGGTGCTGGCCTATTCGGGCGGGCTCGATACGAGCGTGATCCTGAAATGGCTGAAGGAGACCTACAATTGCGAGGTCGTCACCTTCACCGCCGATCTCGGCCAGGGCGAGGAATTGGAGCCGGCGCGCGCCAAGGCCAAGCTGATGGGCGTCAAGGACGAGCATATCTTCATCGACGATCTGCGCGACGAATTCGTGCGCGATTATGTCATGCCGATGATGCGCGCCAATGCGCTGTATGAGGGCCTCTATCTGCTCGGCACCTCGATCGCGCGGCCTTTGATCGCCAAGCGCCAGATCGAGATCGCGAAAATGGTCGGCGCCGATGCGGTCAGCCATGGCGCGACCGGCAAGGGCAACGACCAGGTCCGCTTCGAACTGGGTTATTATGCGCTCGCGCCCGACATCCGTGTGATCGCGCCGTGGCGCGAATGGGATCTCACCAGCCGCACGCGCCTGATCGAATATGCGGAAGCGCACCAGATTCCGGTGCCCAAGGACAAGCGCGGCGAAAGCCCCTTCTCGACCGACGCCAACCTTCTCCACACCTCGTCCGAAGGCAAGGTGCTCGAGGATCCGTGGGACGAGGTCCCCGATTATGTCTATTCGCGCACCGACAATCCCGAGGATGCGCCGGACACGCCGCAGGTCATCACGATCGACTTCGAACATGGCGACGCGGTCGCGATCGACGGCGTCGGCTATGGCCCGGCCGACCTGCTCGCCAAGCTGAACGAACTCGGCAAGACGCACGGCATCGGCCGGCTCGACCTGGTCGAGAATCGCTTCGTGGGCATGAAGAGCCGCGGCATGTACGAGACGCCGGGCGGCACCATCTATCATCTCGCGCATCGCGGGATCGAGCAGATCACGCTCGACCGCGGCGCCGCGCATCTCAAGGACGAGCTCGCGCCGCGTTATGCCGAATTGATCTATAACGGCTTCTGGTTCTCGCCGGAGCGCGAGATGCTGCAGGCGGCGATCGATCACAGCCAGGAGAAGGTGACCGGCACCGTCCGTTTGAAGCTCTACAAGGGCAGCGTGATCGTCACCGGCCGCAAATCCCCCTTCTCGCTTTATTCGGAGAAGGTCGTGACCTTCGAGGACGATCAGGGCGCCTACGACCAGCGCGACGCAGCGGGCTTCATCAAGCTCAACGCGCTGCGCCTGCGCCTGCTGGGCCGCCGCGACGGGCGCTGATTGCCCCTGGTCGGTCGACGCCGACGGCGCGACCCTTGCGGTAAGGATCACCCCGCGCGCGTCGCGGACGGAGGTGGTCGGCATCCAGCCGCAAGCCGATGGCCGTGTCGCGCTGGCGATCCGGGTCGCGTCGCCGCCGGTCGACGGCGCCGCGAACGAGGCGTTGATCGCATGGCTGGCGAAAGCGCTTGGCGTGTCCCGAAGCGCGATCAGTTTGAAGTCGGGAGCGACCGGGCGGTTGAAGATCGTGCAGATCGCGGGTGATGGCGCCGCTTTGAGCGAGAAGCTAACGGGCTTGGCTGCACGCTAACTCCCTCTCCCCTTGTGGGAGAGGGCTGGGGAGAGGGGATCGTGCGAGTGGGCTCGATGCCCGCGAGCGCGAATGTTGCTCGCTATCGCTCGCTACCCCTCTCCCAACCCTCTCCCACAAGGGGAGAGGGCTTTTGAGCTTAAAAACCCCAATCCACGATCTGCCAGCCTCGCTTTTCAGCCATCTTCCGCAAGCCCTTGCTCGGATTGACCGCGATCGCGGTATCCGCCCATTCGAGCACCGGCCAGTCCGAGACATGGTCCGAATAGAAGCGGATCGTCACCGCCTCGCGCGCGATGCCGTGCGTCTCCATCCAGGCCTGGATCAGCCGTAGTTTGGCCGGGCCATAATTATTGTCGCCGTCGATCTTCGCGTGGATGATGTCGTCGAGTCCGGTGACGCTGCCGGTCGCGATCACGTCGTCGAAGCCGAGCCGATCGGCGATCGCCTCGACATAGAAACGGTAGGAGGCGGTCGCGAGCACCAGCCTTCGCCCCGCCGCTTTGTCCTCCGCGATCTGGCGGAGCGCGCCCGGGTGGATATCGGTCTTGCAGATCAGGTCGGCGAAAGCCTCGACCGCCGGCTTCAACCGCGCGCGCGGCACGGCGCGGCCGAGCAGCAGCCGCTGGTTCCATTCCTTGAGCCGCCGCCGGTCGATCAGCTTGCAGGCATAGGCCGCCATCGTGAAGGGCACCAACGCCGCCAGGCCCAGGCGCCACGGCGCCAGCCGCTTGGCGGCAAGGATCAGGAAAGGCGTATAGGTGCCGGTCCGCGTGACCGTGCGGTCCATGTCGTAAATGGCAAGCTCGCGCATCGCCAAGCGCCACAGCGGATTCGGGCTGGCGGGACAAGCGAAAAGGGAACATTACGCAGGCGTAAGCGTCTCCAAAAACGATGGTTCGTCACTTAATTCCGCGGGAAACAGTCTCCAGCCAATGAGCGCACCGGCCGATTTCGATCTCGCCGACAATGGCAAGACATTATGTTTCTCGGGCTCGCTCACGCTCGCGCGCCTGGGCAACCTGCCGCAGCAGCTCGACGAGCTCGAGGCCTCGCCCGATCGGATCGACATTGCGCGCGTGGAGCGGATGGACACGGTCGGCGCGTGGCTGATCCACCGCATCGCGCGCGACCAGGACATTCCGGTCGAGGGCGCGGATGAGGACCAGGCGCATCTGCTCAAGCAGATCGCCGCCGCCGACCAGCCGCTCAAGGAGCCGCCGGCGGCGATCCCGTCCTTCCAACGCCTGCTCGCCCAGATGGGCGAAGCGACGATCCGCGCGGGCGTGACCCTCGTCGGGCTGGTCGGCTTTTTCGGCGCGGTGCTGATCGATCTGTTTGCGGTGCTGCGCCATCCCGGGCGCATCCGCTGGAACGCGCTCGTCCGTCAGTTCGAGGTGGTCGGCGTCGATGCGCTCGGCATCATCGGGTTGATGAGCTTCCTGATCGGCATCGTCATCGCGCAGCAGGGCGCGATCCAGCTGCGCCAGTTCGGCGCCGAGGTATTCACGATCAACCTCGTCGGCCGTCTGACCTTGCGCGAACTGGGCGTGCTGATGACCGCGATCATGGTCGCGGGCCGGTCGGGATCGGCCTTCGCCGCGCAGATCGGATCGATGAAGCTCGCCGAGGAGGTCGACGCGATGCGCACGATCGGCGTTTCGCCGATGGAGGCCTTGGTGTTGCCGCGCGTCGTCGCTGCCTTCTGCATGATGCCGATGCTGAGCTTCTATTCGGCGATGGTCGGGCTGGTCGGCGGCGGGCTGTTCTGCTGGTTCAGTCTCGATATCCCGCCGATCACCTTCGTCAGCCGCATCCGCGAAGTCGTACCGATCACGGATCTTTGGCAGGGCCTGCTCAAGGCGCCCGTCTTCGGATTGATCATCGCGATCGCGGGTTGCTTCCAGGGCATGCAGGTCGAGGGCAATGCCGAAGCGGTCGGCCTGCGCACCACTGCCGCGGTCGTCCAGTCGATCTTCCTGGTGATTGTGCTCGATGCCTTCTTCGCGGTCTTCTTCGCTTCGATCGGCTGGATATGAAGCCGCCCCGCAAAACGCCCGGCGCCGACGATGTGGTGATCTGCGTGCGCGGCCTCACCAACCGCTTCGGCGCGCAGCTGGTCCACGAGGATCTCGATCTCGACGTGCATCGTGGCGAGATATTGGGCGTGGTCGGCGGATCGGGCACAGGCAAATCGGTGCTGATGCGTTCGATCATCGGACTGCAGGTGCCCGAATCCGGCGACGTGCGCGTGTTCGGCGAACCGATGATCGGCCGCGAGGATATCGATGCGCGTTTCATCCGCGCGCGCTGGGGGGTGCTGTTCCAGGGCGGAGCGCTCTTCTCGATGCTCACGGTCGCGGAAAATGTGCAGGTGCCGATCCGCGAATATTTCCCGCGGATCGAGCAGGCGCTGCTCGATCAGATCGCCGCTTATAAAGTCACCATGACCGGGCTGGCGCCCGAGGCCGCGCACAAATTCCCCTCCGAATTGTCGGGCGGCATGAAGAAGCGCGCGGGCCTGGCGCGCAGCCTCGCGCTCGATCCCGAACTGCTGTTCCTCGACGAGCCGACCGCGGGTCTCGACCCGATCGGGGCGGCGGCGTTCGACGATCTGATCAAGAGCCTGAAGGAGACTTTGGGACTGACCGTCTTCCTGATCACGCACGATCTGGACACGCTCCACGCCATTTGCGACCGCGTCGCCGTGCTCGCCGACAAGCGCGTCGTGGCGGTCGGAACGATCCCGGAACTATTGGCGTTGGACCATCCGTGGATTCAGGAATATTTCAACGGTCCGCGCGGGCGTGCCGCGCAGGATGCGGCCGACCGGGAAGCGGAAACGGACCCGGTCGAGAATATGAAGCGGCGTCGGGCCGCGCTGGAATCCGCCGGCGGCGACACCGCTCCGGACAAGGATGCCGGATGATGGGCCAAAATGGTTTACGGGCGGGGGCTGGGGCGCGCTGATGGAAACGCGATCGAACAATGTGCTGGTCGGCGGCATCGTGCTGGTGCTGCTCGGCATCATCGTCGCGTTCGCGATCTGGATGGCGGGCAGCAACGGCGCCAACGAGAAGAAATACGATATCCTGTTCAAGACCTCGGTCGACGGCCTCGCCAAGGGATCGCAAGTCACCTTCTCGGGCGTGCCGGTCGGCAAGGTCGAGGATATCGTAGTGATGCCCGACCAGCCCGAGCTGATCCGCGTGCGCGTCTCGGTCAAGAAGGACACGCCCGTGCTCCAGGGCACGACCGCGTCGATCGCGGGCGTCGGCTTCACCGGGGTCAGCCAGATCAATCTTGACGGTGCGGTCACCGGCGCGCCGCCGATCGACCAGCCGGGGCCGTTCGGGCTGCCCTTGATCCCGGCCAAGGCGGGCGGGCTGGGCGCGATCCTCAACAACGCGCCGGCCTTGCTCGACCGGCTGACCACGCTCACCGAGCGGTTGACCGACCTGCTCAGCCCGCGGAACCAGAAATCGATCAGCAACATCCTTGCGCATCTCGATACGATCTCGGGCGCGCTTGCCAGCCGCAGCGGCGATATCGCGGCGACGATCGCCGATGCGCATATCGCGATCCAGCAGGCGGGCGATGCCGCGCAGAAAATCGGCGCGCTCGCCGACAGCACCAATCAGAACGTCAAGCCGCTGCTGACCAACCTCAACGAAGCAGTTGATTCCGCCAAGCACAGCATGAAGAATCTGGACGAGGCGATCGATGACGCCAAGCCCGGGCTCAAGGCGGTATCGACCCAGACCGTCCCCGCGATCAACCAGCTCGTCCGCGATCTCGCCGACACCGCCGCGTCGCTGCGCGCCTTGTCGGGCAAGCTCGACAATGGCGGCGCGGGCAGCTTGATCGGCGGACCCAAGCTGCCCGATTACAAGCCGAGGAAGTGATGAACAAGACAGCTCTCGCCCTGCTCGGCCCCCTCGCAATCGCGACCGCGACCCTATCGCTCTCGGGCTGCATCAGCTTTAGTCCCAAGCCGCCGCCGCGGCTGATGACGCTGACCGCGACCACCCCGCTCGCAGCCGGACCCGCGATCGCAACCGCCGACAAACAGGCGGTCCAGATCGCACGTTTGAGCGCGGTCCCGGCGCTCGCTACACAGCGCGTGCTCGTGACCGACGGGCCAACCGCGATCGCCTATCTCAAGGGTGGATTATGGTCGGCCGCACCCGCGGACCTGTTTCGCGGGCTGCTGGCGGAGACGATCACGGTCAGGACCGGGCGCGTCGTCACCGAACCGCGCCTGCTCCAGATCCAGCCCGAGACGCGGCTGGCGGGGCAGATCTCCGCCTTCGGGTTGGACGCCCCCGGCAATACCGTGGGGGTGACGTTCGACGCGACGCTTAGCCACGAAGGCAGCGATCAGATCCAGAGCCGCCGCTTCTCGGCGCGCGTACCTATTTCGTCGCAACAGCCCGAGGCGGTCGCCGCCGGGCTCAACCAGGCGGCCAATCAGGTCGCGGGCGAGGTCGCGGACTGGATCGGGCATTAGCCGCCCGCGCGCACCTTGGTGATCTGCGTCGCGACCGAAACCCAGCGGCCACCCCGCTTTTGCCAGACGTCGAGCCAATTATAGGTGCCGCTATTGTCAGTACCGGCATAAGCACTCTCTTCGTCATCGGCCGCCATGAGATAGGCGACATTGCCCATGACGCGAACATGCACGTCGTGCAGCACGAAGCGTCGTACGACCAGTTTGCCGGTGGCAACGTCGTCTACGAAGTTCTTCTTGGTCGAAATTCCGGACGCTCCCTGGCACAGCCAGTCATCCCCGACGATACGCGACAGGGCCCCGGTGTCGCGCGCGATCATCGCGCGCCCGAGCGCCCGTTCGAGCGATATGATCCGGGCGGCATCGGCTTTGTTTCCAACAACGCTTTCGGTCGAAGATGCAAGCACCATGCTCGACGCCAGAATCGGAAGTAGCAGAGCCATTGCGAATATCCTCTTCCTGATATAACCACCTAAGCGGCTTTTATCGGTTATGGCATTTTCACGCTCTTCTCAACCCTCCCTGCACCGCGTTGGCGGGAATCTGGCTCTCGATTTCGCGAACACGGTGAGTTGGCGTGCGACGGACCGCGAGACCGATCATATCGCGACGGTGGACGGGTTGCTGCACTGGGCCGCGGAGAGCGGCTTGATCGCAGGTGATGCCGACTTTCCGGCCAACGCTCTCGAGACGGCGCATGGACTCCGAAACGCCATTCGGACGGTGACGGAAGCGGCGCTCGCACAAGAGGAAAGACCGCGCGAGGCCGCGATCATTCTGGACGTCTTCAGGGAGTGCCTTGAGTCAGCGCAATTCGACGGTATCCCGGCGCGCATCCTTTTCCGGGCATCCGCCGCGGAAATCCTGGGGCCGATCGCGCTTGCCACCATTGATCTCTTGCGCGGCGACATGCTCGCGAGACTTAAGATGTGTCCGCAGGATGATTGCCACTGGTTGTTCCTCGACATGACGAAAAATGGTTCGCGCCGCTGGTGCGACATGGCGTCGTGCGGAAACCGCGCAAAAGCGGCCCATTTTCGAAAGCGCGGGACAATCGGCCGAACTCCGCTTCGAGGCGGTTAGGACAACCTTCGCACAGGGGCCGTTTAGCCGATCCGCCGCCACACCGAATAGGCGATCGTGCCGTTCCCCGAAGCGCTGGCCGGAACGGCATAGCTGAGCAGCCCGTCGCGATAGGTGAAGTCGCGGACCTGCGTCTTGCCGTTCCAGTTGGGGAACGAGGCAGCCTCGACCGCGAAGATGAGCTGATGATGCGCGGGATCGATCCGCACATTGCCATAATGGGTGCTCGAGCCGAGCGCCGCGTCGCGATACTCCGCAGGCTCGCCCTTCGTTTTGTCGCCGGAGCGGAAGGGCGCGCGATCCGGCCGGAAGATCTGGATCGAGTAATGCCCCGCCGCATCCACCATCATCAGGCCCTGCGGGTGCTCGCCGTAATTGTGCGTGACGCTGCCGTCGGCGTGATGCTCGTACGCCGCCTCCATCCGCCAGCTCCCCTGAAGCGACGCCGGAATCCCTTCCTCCGCCGGCGGCGCGGCGCCCGTCGCCATCATTGCCGCGAGCGCAAGTGCGATCAGTTTCGACATCCGACTCTCCTGTAACCTGTGATATCAGTTACTGCTCGGTAACCTGTTATACCGGTTATTCCGATTTGCGCGAGTCTCGGAAACCTGTCAATCAGGTTTCATGGCGCACGCAGGGTCCCCATCTCCGACCGATCGCGACGGTTTTCGTTTCCGCGGAGGGCATGTCGCGCTCGATCTGACCGCCACCCTCGCCGGCCGGGCGAAGGCCGAACCGCGCGAGTTGCTCAAGAGCCCCACCGACCTCCAGCGATGGTTGGCATCGGCCGGCTTCCGCGCCGAGGCCGCGACAGCGGCCGACCTTTGGGCGGCGCAGCGCCTGCGGGAGGCGATCTATGCGGTGGCGCTGGCGCGCATCGCGGGCGCGGACAAGCCGGTCGAACGCGAAGTCCTGAACCTGCTCGCGTCGCTCACGCCCGCCGTTCCGCGGCTGACGCCTGACGCCGTGGTCGCGCTCAGCGGTTCGGCGACGGCCATCCTGAGCACGATCGCACGCGAGGCGATCGCGCTGTTCGGGGGCAGTCAGGCAGGCCAGATTCGGCAATGTGAAGCGGATGGCTGCACATTGCTGTTCGTCGACCATTCCCGTCGGGGAGACCGGCGCTGGTGCTCGATGGCGGGCTGCGGCAATCGCGCCAAGCTCGCCTTGTTCCGCCGGCGCCAGCGTGAGGCGCGGGAAAGCACGCGATAGAGCGGAGCGTCAGCTCAGGCTTTTGGAGACCTGTTCGGTCACGTCCTTGGACAGACCGGGCGTCTGGAGGATGCGCTCCAGCTGCTCGGCCATCGCCGCCGCGCGCTTGGGTTCGAACCGGCGCCAGCGGCCGAGCGCGGGGACGAGGCGCGCGGCGCTTTGCGGGTTGAGCGGATCGACCGCGAGGATGATGTCGGCGAGGAAGCGGTAGCCGCCCCCCTTCAGATCGTGGAAGGCGCGCTGATTGGCCGCGAACGCGCCCGCGAGCGAACGCATCCGGTTGGGATTGGCGATCGTGAAATCGGGATGCTTGGCGAGCGCCCGCACCGCGGCCGGCGTGTCGGACCGCGTCGAGAGCGCCTGGACGCTGAACCATTTGTCGAGCACGAGCGCATCCTCGTGGAAGCGCTGGTAGAAGGCCTGGAGCGCCGCCTCGCGCTCGGGCGCATCGCCGCTCGCCAGCACGCCGAGCGCGCCCTGACGGTCGGTCATGTTATCGGCCTGGCTGAATTGCGCGAACGCGATCCGCGCCGCATCCTCCGCACCGCCGGCTGCGAGATAGCCGAGCGCGACCGTGCGCAGGCGGCGCGCGCCCTTGGCATTCGGCGTATATTCGAAGCGATTGGCGAGGTGCGCGGCATAAAGGTCGCGCCAATCCTCTTCCATCGTCCGGCCGATATCCGCGCGCAGAGCCTCGCGCACCGCCGCGATCCGATCGGGATCGACATCGGCCAGCTGGTCGCCGATCAAAGCCTCGGCGGGCAGCAGCACCGCCTCCGCCTTGAACGCCGCGTCCAGCGCGCCGTCGTTGAGCGTGTTGCGCACCGCCTCGAGCACCGGCGCGTGATCCGCCTTGCCGAGCGTCACGCCCACGATCAGCGTGTCGAGCATCAATTGCTGCATCGCCTCGTAGCGCGCGAACGGATCGTCATCATTGGCGGAGAGGAAGGCGAGCTCGGCCGGGCCGCGATCGCTTTCGAGCACGATCGGCGCGGAGAAGCCGCGGTTGATCGACAATATCGGCTTTTCGTTGAGGCCGTCGAACAGGACTTCCGACCTGGCGGCGTCGAGCGTAACCAGCCGCTCGCCGCCCATCGCCTTGCCGCTGCGCTCGCCGAGCAAGGCGACGCGCAACGGAATCACCATGGGTTCCTTGTCGGGCTGGCCCGGCGTCGGCGGGATGGTCTGTTCGAGCTTGAGGCGCGCGCGGCCGCCGGGCGCGTCATGCTCGAGGATTGCCTTGACGCGCGGCGTGCCTGCCTGACTGTACCACAAGCGGAACTGGCCAAGGTCGGCGCCCGTCGCATCCTCAAGCGCGACCACGAAATCCTCGCACGTCGCGGCCTGCCCGTCATGGCGATCGAAATAGAGATCGGTGCCCGCGCGGAAGCCCTCCGGCCCCAATATCGCCTTGAGCATCCGGATCACCTCGGCGCCCTTGTTATAAATGGTCGCGGTGTAGAAATTGGCGATTTCGATATAGGATTCGGGGCGGATCGGGTGCGCGAGCGGACCCGCATCTTCGGGGAATTGGCTGGCGCGCAAGGCGCGCACGTCCTCGATCCGCTTGACCGCCGCCGAGCCCTGGTCGGCCGAAAATTGCTGGTCGCGAAAGACAGTGAAGCCTTCCTTCAAGGAGAGCTGGAACCAGTCGCGGCAGGTGACGCGGTTGCCCGACCAATTGTGGAAATATTCATGCGCGACCACGCCCGCGATCGCGTCGAAATCCGCGTCGGTCGCGGTTTCGGCATCGGCGAGGATGTAGCGGGAGTTGAAGATGTTGAGGCCCTTATTCTCCATCGCGCCGAAGTTGAAATCGCTCACCGCCACGATGTTGAAGATCGCGAGATCATATTCGCGGCCATAGACGCGTTCGTCCCACGCCATCGACGCCTTGAGCGCCTCCATCGCATGGCCGGTCTTGCCGAGATCCTCGGCGCGCACCCAGATGCCGAGATCGATGTCGCGGCCGGAGCGCGTGGTGAAGATGGATTTGTTGGCTGCGAGATCGCCCGCCACCATCGCGAACAGATAACAGGGCTTGGGAAAGGGATCACGCCACAAGGCATAATGGCGGCCGCCAGGCAGATCGCCGCTGTCGACCGGATCGCCGTTCGCGAGCAAAACCGGGAAGCGATCCTTGTCCGCCTCCATCCGCACCGAATAGCGCGAGAGGACGTCGGGACGATCGGGGAAGAAGGTGATGCGACGAAAGCCCTCCGCCTCGCATTGCGTGCAGAGCAACCCGCCCGATTCGTACAGGCCCATCAATTTGGTGTTGGTCGCGGGCGCGATCTCGACCTCGGTCTCGATCAGATGATTGTCGCCGGGCAGGTCGATCAGCAGATCGGCGCCGTCCATCCGCCACGCATCATGCAGTTCCTCGCCGTCGATCAGGACGTGCGACGGCCGCAGTCCGTCGCCGTTCAGCCGCAGCGGATGCAGATGCGCGCCGTTGCGCCGCACGGTCAGCCGCGCCTTGACGATCGTTCCGGCAGGATTGAGCCGGCAATCGAGCGCGATCTCCGGCACCAGCCATTCGGGCGGACGATAATCCTCCCGCTGGATCGGGGCGGGAACGACGGCGGTAGTGGACGCATCAACCATGGGTTCGGCCCTTATGGTTTGTGGTGACAGGATGCCAGTCAAACCGCGCCACTGGCCAGAGGAGGTTGGTTCGGCCTAACGGACGTCATGGCTCGGCTCGTCCTGTTCGGCCCCGGTTTCACGGGCACCCGTATCGCTACGGCGCTGCAACGCGACGGCTGGCAAGTGGATGCAATAAACCGCACCACATCGGTGGAGGCGGCGCGCGCGGCGCTGGCCCAGGCGACCCATATCATCTCGACCGTTCCGCCCGGCGACGGGGGCGATCCGGTGCTGACCGCTTATGGCGACGCGGTCGGACGGGTGCCGTGGATCGGCTATCTCTCCTCGACCGGCGTCTATGGCGACACGAAGGGGGCGTGGGTCGACGAGAGCGCGGCACTGACCGGCCGCCGCGACGGGCGGATCGCGGCCGACCTCGCATGGCAGGCGCTGGGCGCGCGCATATTTCGCCTGCCGGGAATCTACGGACCGGGCCGCGCGATGCTCGAACGGCTGAAGGCGGGACAGGCGCATCGCATCGACCTGCCCGGGCAGGTCTTCTGCCGCATTCATGTCGACGATATCGTGGCGGGCGTGCGCGCGGCGATGCGGCAGGGGCCGCCGGGGGTCTACAATCTTTCAGACGATCTGCCCGCGCCGCAAAACGACGTGGTGGAGTTCGGCTGTCGCCTGCTCGGCCTGCCGGCACCGCCGTTCAGGACGCTGGACGAACTCTCGCCCCAGGCGCGCGCTTTCTACGGCGAGAATCGCCGCGTCGCGAACGGCAAGGCGAAACGTCTGCTCGGCTGGCGGCCGCTTTACCCCACCTATCGCGAGGGGCTGGCGGCGGTGCTCAAGACTCCCGTCGCCCCGGCGGAGGCCGGGGCCGCAGGAAGCTAAACGAGCCAGTCTTCAATCTCCTGCGGCCCCGGCCTCCGCCGGGGCGACGGGAGCTCACCCCATCGTCGGGATCACGAACGCGTTGCTGCCGTCAGGCGACCCGTCGGGCCAGCGGGCGGTGACGGTCTTGGTCTTGGTCCAGAAGCGGACGCCCTCCATGCCGTGCTGATTATGATCGCCGAAGCCCGAGCGCTTCCATCCGCCGAACGAATGATAGGCCACCGGCACCGGGATCGGCACGTTGATCCCGACCATCCCGACATTGACGCGCGCCGCGAATTCGCGCGCGGCATGGCCGTTGCGCGTGAAGATGGCGACGCCATTGCCATATTGGTGCTTCGAGGGCAGCGCGACCGCCTCCTCGAAATCCTTCGCGCGCACGATCTGCAATACGGGCCCGAAAATCTCTTCCTTGTAGGATGACATTTCGGGGGTGACGCGGTCGAACAGGCTCGGTCCGATGAAGAAGCCCTGCTCATGCCCCTGCAGACTGAAGCCGCGGCCGTCGATCACCAATTCGGCGCCCTCGTCGACCCCCTTCTGGATCCAGTCCTCGACGCGCTTCTTGTGCGCGGCGTTCACGACCGGGCCGTAATGCGCCTCCGCATCGGTCGAGACGCCGACGCGCAGCGCCTCGATCGCGGGGATCAATTTCTGGCGCAGGCGATCGGCGGTATCCTCGCCGACCGGCACCACCACGGGCAGCGCCATGCAGCGCTCGCCCGCCGAACCGAAGGCCGCGCCCGACAGATCGGCGACGACCTGGTCGAGATCGGCGTCAGGCATGACGATGCCGTGATTCTTGGCGCCGCCCATCGCCTGGACGCGCTTCCCGGCGGCGGTGCCGCGGGAATAGACATAATGCGCGATGTCGGACGAGCCGACGAAGCTGACCGCGGCGATATCGGGATGGTCGAGGATCGCGTCGACCATTTCCTTGTCGCCATGCACGACCTGGAGGATGCCCTCGGGCAAGCCCGCCTCGCGCATCAACTCGGCCAGCCGTACCGGCACCGACGGATCGCGCTCGCTCGGCTTGAGGATGAAGGCATTGCCGACCGCGATCGCGGGGCCGAACATCCACATCGGGATCATCGCGGGGAAGTTGAACGGCGTGATGCCCGCGCCCAGCCCCAACGGCTGCCGCATCGACCAGACGTCGATGCCCGGACCCGCGCCCTGCGTATGCTCGCCCTTGAGCAGATGCGGCAGGCCGCAGCAGAATTCGATCACCTCGAGCCCGCGCTGCACGTCACCCTTGGCGTCGGCGATGACCTTGCCATGTTCCGACGAGAGCATGTGCGCGAGTTCGTCGATATGCCTCTCGATCAAGGCCTTGAACGCGAACATGACGCGCGCGCGGCGCTGCGGATTGACCGCCGCCCAGGCCGGCTGCGCCGCCTTGGCCGCATCGACCGCGCGATCGAGATCGGCTTTGGTGCCGAGCGCGACCTTTGCCTGCACCTGGCCGGTATTGGGATCGAACACGTCGCCCTGGCGCGCTGCGGGGCCGCCCACCGGGCCTGCAAGCAGATGATCGATTATACGCATCGCACCACTCTCCTGATTTTGAACGCGGGTTACGCCTCCACAGCTCCTGCTGGAAGTCGCAGCCGATCACTGTCATTGTGCAAGAATGCAGGAACCGAATTGGGACGACTTCCGCATTTTTCTGGCAGTGCTGCGCGGCGGCAGCATCATCGCCGCCGCGCGCTATATCGGGCTGGATCATTCGACCGTCACGCGCCGCATGACCAAGCTCGAGGAGCGGATCGGCCAGCAACTGGTTCACCGCTCGCCCGCGGGCATCGCGCCGACCGAGGCGGGATCCCTGCTCGCCCAGCATGCCGAACGCATCGCCGAGGAGATCGCCGCCGCGCGCACCTTGCTCGATGCGCGCGAGGAGCAGGTTTCCGGGACCGTCCGCCTCGCCACGCCCGAGGCGTTCGGCCTGTTCCTGGTCGCGCCCGCCGTCGCCCAACTCTACCGCCGCTACCCCAATCTCCAGCTCGAACTCATGCCCGAATCGCGCAATGTCAGCCTGTCGCGGCGCGAGGCGGACATGGCGGTGGTGCTGACCCAGCCGCCGCGCGGGCAGGTGGTGGCGCGTCGCCTGGTCGATTACCGGCTGGGGCTCTACGCGTCGCGGGATTATCTGGCGCGGACCGAGCCGCTTGCCGACATCGCCGCGCTGCGCGGCCATCCGCTCGTCTGGTATATCGACGAGATGATCGATCTGCCCGAGCTCAGGTTCCTCGACCAGATCGCCGGCGGATCGTCGAGCCTGTTCCGATCGAGCTCGATCGCGGCGCAGCAGGCGGCGGTGGCGGGCGGGCTCGGCTATGGCGTGCTCCATGCTTTCGCGGCCGATGGCGACCCGCGGCTGCGGCGCGTGCTGGCCGATACGGTCGAGGTGAAACGCAGCTACTGGCTGATCTTCCCGCGCCAGGCGCAGCGCGTGCCGCGGATCCGCGCGGTCGCCGAGTTCCTGGGTGGGCTGATCCAGCAGAATCGCGCGCTTTTCTGAGGACCGGTCCAGCCAACTGGCCCGGCGCGGTACCGGCCCGCACCCCCACCCGACCTCCCATAGCATATCCTGTTGGGAGGTCGGGTGGGGGTGCGGGCCGGTACCGCTTCAGCGAAGTGGACCCGGAAACTCCAAGCGAACGCCGGTCCGGGAGTCTGCACGGGCCGGCGTTCGCGCTTATATCCTAGGCCTGCGCCGCAGGCCGTCGAGCCCATCAAAAGCCGCGGTGCGCCGGGCCGTTGCTGGCTTCAGCCGAGCGCATGGTGCAGGGCTGGCGAACGGGCCGAATCGGCGTCATTCTGGGTGGGGCATGCTGCGCGCGTTCGCATTGCGGCGACTCGATTCGCACTTTGTTTCATGCTTGGCCCTCCTTTTGCTGGCGGGCTGCGCGCATCGCGCACCGGGTGGGGAGCGCCTGTTCGTATCGGATGACCAAGGCGGCGTCGTGGTCGCCGTGGACCTGACGAGCGGAGGCGTCGCGGACCGCATCGCGGTAAGCGGCCGCCCGCGCGGCATGGCCTTCTCGCCCGACCATGCCACGCTCTACGTTGCCTTGTCGGCCGCGCCTGATGCGGGCGATGAAGAGGAGGATGAAGACAAAGCCGGCCCTGCCCGGATCGACGGCGTTGCCGTGATCGACGCGGCCTCTACCCGGGTGCTGCGCGTGCTGCCGGCAGGCAAGGACCCGATCCGCGTCGCGATCAGCCGCGACGGGCGGATCCTGTTCGCCGCCGATCAGGCGGATGGCGCGGTGACCGAAATCGCCACCGACGGCAGCGGCAAGCCGCGCACGATCGCGGTCTGCGAGACCCCCGAAGGGCTCGCGCCCGGCTATGACGGCAAGATCCTGTTCGTCGCCTGCGTCGATTCGAACCGCGTGGCGATGGTCGATACGGCCAGCCTGCAGATCCTGCGCAAGATACGCGTCCGCGGCGGTCCCCGCGCCGCGCTCGCAGCGCATGACGGGCAGCATATCTATATCGCGACCGATAATGGCCGGCTCGCGATCCTCGGCGCGAGCGGCAAGGTCGAACGAACGCTGGACCTGACGCGCGACGCCGACGATGTCCGCGCCGCCGGAATGGTCGAGACATCCGATGGTCATCTTTTCGTCACGACCGGCCGATACGGCGCGGTGGTCGAAGTGGATCCGAAGGCGGGAACGATCGTCCGCACCATCGCCCACGTCGGCGCCGAGCCGATGGGTATCGGGATCAGTGCTGATGGCGCGACCCTGGTCACCGCCAACGGCGCGTCGGGGGATGTTTCGCTGATCAACCGTTTATCTGGTAAGATCACCCGCAAGCTGAACATCGGCAAGCGGCCCTGGGGCATCGCCGCCCGTGGCTGAGGCGCAAGGGACAGGAATGAGCGACGGCGCGGACCAAGGCCGAAGCGCGAAGGCGAGGCGGATCCTGCTCGCCTCGATCCATGACGTCGGTCCGCGCTTCGAGAGCGAGGTCGATCAATTGGTCGACCGGGTCGAGGCGCATGTCGGCACCGGCCGCTTCGCGATGCTGGTCGTACCCGATCATTGGGGCGAGGCGCCCTTGTCCCAATCCCCCGCCTTCGCCGCGCGGCTGCGTCGCTGGGCCGATAATGGGGTCGAGATGTTCCTGCACGGCTGGTCGCATCGCGACGACAGCGCGCATGCCGACGCGCGCGCCGCGTGGAAGGCAAAGCATATGACGGCGGGCGAGGGCGAGTTTCTGGGCCTGTCCGAAGCCGAGGCGACGCGCCGGCTGCGCGCGGGGCGCGAAGTGGTCGAGGATGCGATCGGCCGCCCGGTCGCGGGATTCATCGCCCCCGCCTGGCTCTATGGCCCCGGCGCGCATGCGGCGGTCAGGCATGAACATTTTCCGCTCGCCGAGGATCATATGCAGGTGTGGGATCCCGCGAGCGGCGACGTCCTAGCGCGTGGACCGGTCATCACCTGGGCAAGCAGAAGCCGTGCGCGCATTCGAAGCTCACTCGCTTTTGCGGCCCTGGCGCGGTTCGCGCTTCAGCCTTTGCGCACGGTCAGACTTGCGGTTCATCCAGGCGATGCCCATGTCCCGGCCCTGCTCCGGAGCATCGACGCGACCTTCACCGCTTTCAGCGGGCGCCAGGCCGCACATTATTCCGATCTGCTCGGCCCCCAGGGCGGGCGTGTTCGAGGGGAAGTTGGTTGAGTAACCGGAATGGCGAGGCCGCGGCGGTCGGCTGGGAGGAAACCAGTTTCGATCCGCCTTTGCTCGAAGCGGGGAACGCCGCCCTGCGCTGGATCGGGCCGTTCATCTCGCTCGGGATTTTCGCCGCGGTCCTCTACCAGTTGCGCCACCTGCAGATCGGCGCGGTCGCTGCGATGCTGCCGAGTTCGCCGCTCTTCTGGCTGGCCTTCGCGGCTTATTATCTCGCCGCGCCCGCATTCGACTTCCTGATCTTCCGCCGGCTGTGGAACCTGCCCGCCGCCGGCTTCGGCGCGCTGATGCGCAAGTTCGTCGGCAACGAAATCCTGATGGGCTATATCGGCGAGGTTCATTTCTACAGCTGGGCGCGCAGCCGGCTGAAGATGGTCGCCGCCCCGTTCGGCGCGGTCAAGGATGTGGCGATCCTGTCGGCGGTGATGGGCAATATCGTCACGCTCGCGGTGCTCGCCGCCGCTTACCCCTTCCTCGGCGTGCTCCATGTCGGCGTCGCGCCGCGGACTTTGGTCGCGGCGGTCGCGATCACGCTCGGCTCGTCGCTCGTGCTGCTATTGCTGCGCGGCCGCGTTCTCACGCTCGGCCGCAAGGATCTGGCGTTCGTCGCGGCCGCCCAGCTCGCGCGCGTCGTGGTGACCGCCTTGCTCCCGGCCTTGCTGTGGCATCTGGCGCTGCCGCAGGTCGCGCTCGGCTGGTGGATCCTGCTCGCTGCGGTCCGTCTCCTGCTCTCGCGCCTGCCCTTGCTTCCCAACAAGGATCTGGTGTTCGCGGGGGTCGCGATCGCGCTGATCGGCCGCGCGGCGGGCATCGACGAGCTCATGACGATGATGGCGAGCCTGATCCTCGCGACGCACCTGATCGTCGGCGCGGGGCTGGTACTCGCCGAGTTCGCGCTGCCCGAGCCGCAAGCGGCCTGACCCGATGCGGATCGTCGACGTCTGCGCCTTCTACACGCCGGCAGGCGGTGGGGTGCGGACCTACGTCGATCGCAAGTTGAAGGCCGCACCCGCGGCAGGGCACGAGATGATCATCCTCGCCCCCGGCCGCGAGAATCGCGTCGAGGAACGCGGCGACGGCGCGCGGATCGAATGGCTGGCAAGCCCCCGCTTCCCGCTCGACCGCCGCTATGGCTATTTCGCCGATGCCGCGCAGGTCCATGCCGCGCTCGACCGGCTGCGGCCCGACGTGGTCGAGGCCTCCTCGCCCTGGCGCAGCGCGTCGATGGTCGCGGATTGGCGGGGCGATGCGCGCCGCGTGCTGGTGATGCATGCCGACCCGCTTTCGGCGTACGCCTATCGCTGGTTCGGCCGACTCGCCGAGCGCGAAACGATCGACCGTGGCTTCGGCTGGTTCTGGCGCCATCTCCAGCGGCTCGACCGCGATTATGACGCGGTGGTGAGCGCCTCGCCCAGCCTGTCGCAGCGCCTGACCGAAGGCGGGCTGCGCAATGTCGTGACCAATCCGATGGGGGTCGACCCGGGCATTTTCGACCCCGCTTTGCGCGATCCCGCCTTACGCGCGCGCCTGCTCGATCGCTGCGCCTTGCCCGAGGACGCGACTTTGCTGATCGGCGTCGGCCGCCACGCCGCCGAGAAGCGCTGGGGACTGGTGGTCGACGCGGCGATCGCCGCCGGCGCGCGCCGTCCGGTCGGGCTGTTGCTGATCGGCGAGGGGCGCGACAGTGCCAAGCTCGCGCGCGCGATCGGCGACAATCCGCACATCCATCTGCTCTCCCCAATCCGTGATCGCACCGCGCTCGCGCGCATGATGGCGAGCGCCGACGCGCTGATCCATGGCTGCGAGGCGGAAACCTTCTGCATCGTCGCGGCCGAGGCGCTCGCTTCGGGCCTGCCCCTGATCGCGCCCGATCGTGGCGGCGCGTTCGACCAGGCGCAGGCGAGCGGCGGCGTGATCTATCGCTCGGGCTCCGCCACCGACGCCGCGCGCGCGATCCGCCGCTTGGTCGACACGCCCCCGGCGCGTCCGCATGGCGAAGCGCGCACGATGGACGCGCATTTCGCCGACCTGTTCGCGCTCTACCACTGGCTCGAAACCCCCGCGGCACGGGCGGCCTGACCTTCGCTCCGTCATGCCGGACGTGTTCCGGCATCCACCCATCAGCCTTGCTGATCGGGTTTGGTTTCCCGGTGGACCCCGGAACAAGTCCGGGGTGACGGGTTCCCAAGAGATGCCGTCCCGCCCTACAGTGCCACCGATGCCGGCTCTCCCCACCACCGACGCCCTCGCTACCCGCGCGATCGAGCTGCTCGCCACGCTGGTCGCGTTCGACACCACCTCGCGCGATTCCAACCTCGCGCTGATCGACTATGTTGAGGGTCTGCTCGGCGAGCTCGGCGTGCGCGCTACGCGCGTTCCCAATGCCGACGGACGCAAGGCTAACCTCTACGCGACGATCGGCCCGCGAGCGGAGGGCGGGATCGTGCTGTCGGGGCATACCGATGTCGTACCCGTCGATGGTCAGAATTGGTCGAGCGACCCTTTCACGCTGACCGAGCGCGACGGCCGCCTCTACGGGCGCGGCACGTGCGACATGAAGGGGTTCCTCGCGCTCGCGCTCGCCGCCGCGCCGATCTTCGCGGAGCCGGGCCGCCTGAAGCGCCCGGTCCATCTCGCTTTCTCTTATGACGAAGAGGTTGGTTGTCTCGGCGCGCCGTCGATGATCGCCGAGATCGCGAAGCATCTGCCAAGGCCTTCCGCGGTCATCGTCGGCGAACCGACCAGCATGGAGGTGGTCCACGGCCACAAGGGCATCACCTCCTACATTGTCACCGTGGCGGGCCACGAGGCGCATTCGAGCCTGACGCATCTCGGCCTGTCGGCGAACATGATCGCGATCCGGCTGATGCACAGGCTGAGCGAGCTTGCGGAAAAGCTGGAGCGCGAGGCGGACCCGGCCTCGCTTTTCCTGCCCGGCCACGCGACGCTCACGATCGGTCAGATCAAGGGCGGCACCGCGGTCAATATCCTCGCGCGCGAATGCACCTTCCTGTTCGACCTGCGCTGCCCGCCCGGCATGGACCCGATGGCGATCCTCGCGCCCTTCCTCGCGGAAGCGAAGACGATCGACGGGGAGATGAAGGCGCGCTTCCCCGACACGGGCATCGACATCGTCCGCCGCTCGCTCACCCCCGCCTTCGCGCCCGAGCCCGACGGCGAAGCCGAGCGCATCGCGCGCAGCCTGGCCGGCGACAACGGCCCCGCGCGCGTCGTGCCCTATGCCGCCGAGGCCGGACAATTCCAGGAAGCGGGCTTCTCGACCGTGATCTGCGGCCCCGGATCGATCGAGCAGGCGCACCAGCCCGACGAATATGTCGACCGCACCCAGATGGAGCGCGGCGCGGCGTTCATGCTGCGGCTGGCGGAGATGCTGGCGGGTTGACGCCGGATTTACGGATTTTGGCTGTGGGTGGTCAGCGGTCTGTCCGTTTTCGGCAAGCGACCTGAACAAAGCGGCCGTCCAGACCGGACCGAGCCCGGCAGCTTTGCGCCCAATGTCCGCCGTTCGGTGCGCGGTTGGCCGATCCCAAAAGCTGCCATTTGCGTAGGCGGACGCTGAGCGTCCGCTATGGGCGGAGGCTGTGTGAAAACGTATCGTCCCAGCCGAAATGAGCAACAACGGAATCGGAATGACGCCGAGTGCGCCAGATCGGAATCTGCGCCGGTCCATTCTTGAATCTATATTGCGGGAGAGCGGCCGCTTCCGGGTATTGACACAGCCTCGGCGGATTGCCGCCCGGCCGCTTGGAGCGCTGAAGATCGTCTTCTAAGCCCCTGAAAATCTATGGTACGCGTCACGAAACGCGATAAGGGCGATGATCGCTTCGGAGCGTCGGATGCCGGCCGACGGGAAAGAACTGGGCACATGCGAACCGTTCGATACGGTGATCTGATTCTCGACGAAGCCTGCCTGTTCGCGGTCCGTAACGGCGCGAAGGTCCCGTTCACCCGCAACGAACGGGCGCTCCTGCTCGTCCTGTCGCGCAATCCGCAGCGTCTTTTGAGCCGCAGCCACCTGCTCGACCAGATCGAACCGGAGGACCAGGAGCGATCGGACCGTTATATCGACTTCCTCGTGAACAGGCTGCGGGCGAAGCTGGGCGACGACCCGCGATCGCCCGCCTTCATCCGGACCCAATATGGCGAGGGATATATCTGGATCGCCACGCCGTCGCCGACCAAGCAGGAGGACGACCCGGTCGATGCCGAGATCATCATCGTACTCACCGCCGACCTTTCCGAACCTGCCGACGGGGGCGCGGCGGCATTCGTAGCGCAGGTCCGCGACCTGATCGCGGAGCGGGTCGCGGAAACAAGCGTGGCAGTCGCTTGGCATTGGCAGCCGAATCCGCGCGACCGGTCACGCTACGTGCTGCAGATGAACCTCGCGAACGAGGCGCAGCGCCTTGCGGGCGCCGCGATCATCCGCGAGATGCCATCGCGCCGCATCGTGCGAATCCTGCGCGTCTCGGCGGACACGGACGATGCCCGCTCGACAGCGCTCATGGCCGAGCGCATCGCTGAGGCGGTCGACAGCGCTCTTGCCCAAGCAATCAGCGATGCTGCCATCGGCCTCGGCATCGCGCCCGACGATCCGCTCGACCTCCGGATCAGGGCAACATCGACCATCCTCCTCCCCGCCGACCGGCGATGGCTGCCCGGCGCGGACGACCGCATGCGGCAGGACATCGACGTGCGCGATCCCGATGCGGCGCTGCAACATTGTCTCAGGCTGTTGGCACGGATCACCGAAATGCGCCCGTTCGACGCGCTGCCGCGCGAGACGCGCGACTGCATCGAGGACGAGATCGAGACGATCGCGCTGGCCTGCCTGCCCGCGACGGAGGGCAATCCGCTCCAGATGTTCGCCGCAGCCAAGCTCCTCTACTTCGTTGATCGCGGGCATCTCGAGCTGGTCGAGGATGTGGTGGCGCGTGCGCACGCCCGGACCGGCGACTTTCCCGCGGCCTACGCGCTGATGGGCCAGCTGCTTTATGCGCGCGGGGCGTTCGACGCCGCGGTCGAGATTTTCGACCGGGGCCTGCGCCGCACCGGGCTGGACCCTCTGTTCCGGTTGCACCTCCAGGTCCTCAAGTGCGTGACCTTGCTCGCGGCCGACGATTCCGGCGCGCTGGCGACGGCCATCGCCGATATCGGCCCGGTTCCTTCCGCCCTGCCGGATCTGCCCCTGCTAATGGACCTGACGTTCACGCCGCCGGAACGGCCGCTGCCCGTGGCGGCGGCGGATGCTCTGGCCGCCAAGGGCGCGGCGGCGGCAACGAATGCAATCGAATTCCTCTACTTCACGTCGGCCCGGCACCTGGTCGCCGCAACCGCGCGGGCCAGCGTCATGCGCGGCCTCGTCGACCGGGTGCGGGCGGCATATGGGGACAAGGCGGTCCCGGCCTTCCTCGTCGCCGATGCCGGGCTGTCGCCCGCCGCGGGCACGCCACCAAATCGGAATGCCCCCCGCCGCGCAAATATTTAACAAACAATTACCTCCTAGACCGGCGCCTCCCGCACGTCGGCATCGCTGCAGTGCGGCACACTCGGCCTTTGGGGGACTATAATGCCTATCCGTAACTTCGCCGCCGCATTGCTGTTGGCCGGCGCCATTATCCAGCCTGCCAGCGCGGCAACCTATCTGATTACGTATACCGGCACGGTCTCGTCGGGCGTGGACTCGACCGGCGTATTCGGCACAAAATGGACCAACCTTGCGGGCAACAGTTTTACCGTCGTCTACACGCTCACCAGTCCGCAACCCGGCTCAGAAACATACAGTTCCGGGCCTACGGCTTACGCCCGCGGTGGGTCGAGCAGCGGGACGATTTCTCCTGTATCGGCCACGATCACGATCAAGGGCATCACGCAGACGATTGACGGCAGCTCATTCGGCCAGGCCTATCAATTCAACGATGCGTCGGACGATAGCGTGAGTCACGTGGCGCAGCAATACAGTTTAAACGAAACGAGCTACGTTAATAATACAATTTCCAGTTCTGTAAACAATATTGTGAACTCGACTGATTATACGGCGGCCCTGAATTATTTGGGTCAGGCCGACGATTACCGCTCCGGATCTTTCCAAATTGAAAGATATTACGTTGCCGGTAACGGTGATTACGTATTTACGGGCTTGGCCTATGGTAACCTGATCAGCAATTCTGTAACGATCGCGGCGGTGGACGCTGCGCCGGAACCAGCCACCTGGGCGATGATGATCGCAGGCTTCGGGGCGGTCGGCGGATCGTTGCGTCGCCGCAGCCGGATGGGCGCCGTCCAGTTGGCATAGATCGCGACCGCTTCGGGTCCCGGGATCCCCAACAGGGCTGATAGCCGGGTTTGGCGAGGTTGGCCGGTTGAACGCGGGAGCCTGTTGCTCGGCAAAGCGGACACATTTGCCCGTTTTGAGCGAATTTCTTTTCCGCCACCGTGTTTGGAACGAGGGGGACTGCCGATGGGCGAAGGCGGCATAGTCGAACGCTTCTTCGAGGGCGAAGAAGCGGAAGACGAGGGCGAGAAGCTGCTCGGTGCCGCCGATCCGATCGCCGCGGCGATCGCGATCGACGCGGCGCGCTTCGATCCCGAACTGAGTTCGAAGGCCGGCAAATATCTTGACGGGCAGAGCCGGCTGATCGCTATCCAGACCGAGCATCTCCACGAACAACGTGAGGTGCAGCTCAGCCACCTTAAGCTGCGTCGCTGGTCGGAGCGGATGCGGGTCGGCCTGCAACTCTTCTTCGTGCTGCTGGGCACCGTGATCGGGCTCGGCATCCTGCTGATGCTCTATGACGCGTTCACGTCGAAGAATGTCGTGGTCGAGGCGTTTGAGAGCCCGCCCGCGCTGGCGAGCCGCGGCCTCAACGGCACGGTGGTCGCGACTCAGGTGCTGGATGGATTGCAGAAGCTGCAGGACGCCACACGCGGCCCGAGCCGCGGTCTGGCGACTAAGAGCGCCTGGTCGTCGGACATCAAGGTCGAACTGCCCGAGACCGGCATCTCGATCGGCGAGATCGACCGGCTGCTGCACGAACGATTGGGCCATGACGTTCACGTCGCGGGCGATCTCGTGCAGACCGCAAAGGGCGGTCTCGCGCTCACCGTTCGCGGCGACGAGATAGCGGCAAAGACCTTTGAAGGGCCGGTGGACGGACTGGACGCGCTCACCACCCAGGCGGCCGAATATCTTTACGGACGATCGCAGCCGTGGCTCTATGCCGTCTATCTGGCGAACCACAGCCGGGAACGGGATGCGCTCGCCTTTCTTCCCGGCGCCTTCGCACGAGCGACGGATGACCAGCGCGGCGATCTCGCCAACGTCTGGGGCAACGCCTTCAACGGCTCTAACCAGCCGAAGGAAGCAGCAATCAAATACCGCCTGTCCATGAGCTACAGCCCGCCCCACTCTCCCGTCTGGTGGAAGGCATGGAACAATCTGATATCGGTACTCACGACCGGCGTC